>Ga0335083_10008188_pt1 | contig 12791 bp, 8 predicted proteins | sample Lox_Sample_42_FD_206716 | JGI IMG/M metagenome (GOLD analysis project Ga0335083, IMG submission 206716) | Soil microbial communities from Loxahatchee National Wildlife Refuge, Florida, United States - Lox_Sample_4.2 | ecosystem: Environmental > Terrestrial > Soil > Wetlands | place: USA: Florida...
CGTCGCCGGCTTGAGCTGATCGCGCACGGCCGCGACCTTGCGGCCCACCTCCGAACCCGCGCCGAGCCCCGTCGCCTCGACTGCAGCGTCCGCGGCGTCCAGCGCCGCGCGTGCGGCGCCAGGGTTGCCCGCCGCCGCTTCGAGAATTGCCCTCTGGCACAGGAGCGTAGCGCGCGCAGGCTCCGCGCCGATCTCGCGCAGGAGTGCATCGCCTGCGACCAGCGCGTCGCGTGCGGCATCGAAGTGGCCGCGCTCGGCGAGAAGCTCGCCGAGCGTGCCGAGTACGACACCTTCCTGGTGCCGGTTGCTCACGGCGCGATGTATCGCGAGCGCCCGCTCGCATTGCTCGATGGCTTCGTCCACCTTTCCCTGCTCGCGGGAAATGTCGGCGAGCATCCCCAGTACGTAGCCTTCGAAACGCCGGTCGCCGATCTCGCGTGCGACGGCGAGCGCCGCGTGCATTCGCTCACGCGCCTCGTCGTGGCGGTCGAGGTCGTAGGCGAGCAGCCCCAGGTTTGCCGTGACGATGCCTTCGTCGCGGCGGTTGCCGACTTCGCGGTCGATCGCGAGCGCATTCTCGTAGTGATGCCGTCCTTCGTCGAAGCTGCCGCCCTCGCGGCACACGTTGCCGAGATTGCTGGTGTCGATACCCTCTATGTAGCGGTTGCCGACCTCGCGATGGATGGCAATCGCCTGCTCGAAGTGCGCTTTTGCCTCCGTGAGCCGTCCTTGCTCGGCATGGATGATACCGAGATTGCCGAGGGCGTGTCCTTCGAGGCGTCGATAGCCCACTTCCCGGGCGATCGCGAGCGCGCGCTCCTGCAATCCGCGCGCCTCGTCGATGCGTCCCTCGTCGCGACGAAGGTTCCCTAGTGTGAGCAGGACAAACGCCTCGCGGCGGCGATCGCCGAGATCGCGATAGAGGGCGAGCGACGCCTCGAATGCGGCGCCGGAAGCCGCGGCACGCCCGATGCGGCGCAGCGCCATCGCGTAAGCGGCAAGCGTCGGCGCGCGCGATGACGCATCGAGCCCGGGCATCGCCAGCACCGTATCGCCGAGGCCGGCCGATAAGCTGTAAGGTCCCGTGAGCTCGACGATGTCGCAGGCCGCACGCATGGCCCCGGCGGCGATCGCCGCATCGCCGCGCACTGCTGCACGCCGGCACGCGGCGACTACGTTGTCGAGCTCGAGCGCGAGCGCGCGGCGCCTGCGCACGCCGCCGTGCAAAAACAGCCGCTCCATCTCCTCGTCGCTGCCGAAGCGCGCGAAATACGCGCCATGCCTGGTCTCGGTTGCTTGTCGCATCGCTTCGCCGGCCGCGTCGAGCTTGTCCGCCGCGTACTCGCGGATGCTGAGGTACATGCCGAAGAACGGCTCCTCGAGGTCGTAGCGACTGTGCCCCGCCGGAATCCATGTCCGCAGCAGGCTCTTGTCGCACAGGGTTTGCACCACATCCATCGCGGCCGGCGCCCCCGGAAACGCCGACAGATCCAGCACGGCTTCGGCGGCTTCGAGCGTGAAGCCGCCCTCGAACACCGAGCATTGCGCGAGCGCCTGCTGCTCCGACGGCGAAAGGAGCTGCCACGACCAGTCGATGGCCGCGCGTAGCGTCACCTGTCGCGCCGCCGCGCCGCGCACGCCCGAGAGCACCGCGAAGCGGTCGCGCAACCGCTCCACGAGCTGCGACGGCGAGAGGACGCGTACCCGAGCCGCCGCCAGTTCGATCGCGAGCGGCAGCCCGTCGAGCACACGCACGATCTCGGCCACAGTCTCGCGGTTGCCGGCCGTCAGCGCGAAGTCCGGTCGCTGTGCGCGAGCCCGGGTAACGAAGAGATCGATCGCGTCCTCGCTCACCGGCAGCGGATCGAGTGCGAAGACCTGCTCCCCCGGCACGTGCAGCCGCTCGCGGCTCGTCACCACGAAGGCGGCCTGCGGTGCGGCGTCCAGCCAGCGCCCAAGCGTCGCGGCCGCGTGCGAGACGACCTGCTCGAAGTTGTCGAGCAGCAATAGGCAGCGGCCGCGGCCCGCGATCGCGTGACCCAGTTGTAGCGCATCGTCGCGCCCGAGCGGGACGTCGAGGGCGCCGGCCAGCGCGAAGTGGATGCCGTCTTGCGTATGCGCTTCCGACAAGTCGCAGAAGAACACGCCGCCGGGCCAGTCGCCGAGCCAGCTCCAGGCGTAGCGGCGCACGAGCCGCGTCTTGCCCATCCCGCCGGGACCGAGCACCGTGACGAGGCGCGCGCCGGCGTCGAGCGTCTGCGCGAGCGCGCGCAGATCGGCGGTCCTGCCGACGAAGGTGTCGCGCTCCGCAGGCAGGTTGTGGCGGACCTCGCGCGCCGGGATCCACAGCTCGCCGATTCGCACGACGCGGTACGCCTTGTCGACATCTGCAGGCGGAGCGAACGTGCGAGCGTCGCGCAGGCCGACCTCGAAGACCTCCAGCGGCGATTCGATGCCCTTCAACCGATAGTGCCCGTGCGGCTCGACGCGCGCGCGTTCCGGCAGGGCGTCGCCGAGGACGCTCGCCGCCGCCGCGGTTGCGAGCGTCTGGCCGCCGCGGGCAAGGCTCATCACACGCGCCGCGACCGGCTTGGCGATCCCTTCGACCTCGAGCGGCTTCGCGCCGCGTTGCACGTCGTATGCCGCGTTCTCGCACAGGGTGACCTCGCCGACATGCAGCCCGACGCGGGCGAACAGGCCAAGGCCCGAGAGCGCGGTGTGATAGTCGAGCGCGAAGGCCGCGGCGTCGCGCACGTCGTCGAAGAGGAGGAAGAAGCCGTCGGCGCGGTCGATCTCGCGGCCACGGTATTTCGCAACGAGCTCGCGCGCGCAGCGGTCGTGCGCGGCCCACAGCTGTGCAGCGCGCGCATCGCCCAGCCGCTCGGCCAGCCGCGTGCTGTCGACGACATCGGTGAAGAGGAGCGCGCGTTCGGCCATCACCCGACCTCAGCGCTCATCTTACCCCGGCGACTCACGAGATCGAGGCAATCCAGCCCGCCACCGCGTCGGCCATTTCCGCGCGCACTTGCGCGTCCTTGCGCCCCGCGCGCGCCGGCACATGGAACGAATGATCGGCCTCGTCGAACAGGCGCAGCACTGCGCGCTCGCCGAGCCGCGCCACGAGGGGCTCGAGGAAGCGGAGCTCGGCAAGCCCGTCGCGCGTTCCGGAGAGGAAGAGCATCGGAACGGTCACGCCGGACAGATGCGCCCCGCGCTCGTCGCCGGGCTTTCCCGCGGGATGAAGCGGAAAACCGAGGAAAACGAGACCGGCGACGTGGGGCAGCGGTGCCGCTGCCTGCGCCTGCGAGGTCATGCGGCCGCCGAAAGACTTGCCGCCCGCGAAAAGCGGCAGCGCCGGAAGCTCGCGGTGCGCGGCGGCGACGGCGGCGCGCACCGCTGCGTGGGCGAGCTTCGGCGGATCCGGCCGCCTCGACTTGTTTTCCATGTACGGGAACTGGTAGCGCAGCGTGGCGATGCCGCGCTGCGCGAGGTCTGCCGCGAAGCTCGCGAGGAACGAATGCGTCATGCCGGCCCCCGCGCCATGCGCCATGACGTAGCACGCATGGGGCGAGCCCGGGACCTGCAGCAGGCCGCCGACGCGCTGTGTGGCGCCCACCTCGATGACGATCGGTCGCGCCGGCTCGGGTGGGCTCACGCCGGCCAGGCCTTCATGAGCGTCGCGGCGTACGTGGGGGCGGTGGGCTCGTGCATGAAGAAGGCGTAGACCGCCTGCCACGAGGTCGCGTGCAGGCGGCGCGCCCACTGCGCGAGGTCCTCGTCGGCATACGTTTCGAGGCGAAGCCGGACATAGCCCCACGGCGCGGTCTCCACGAGCGGAGGCGGCGCGTTGTCCTCACGCTCGGACAGGCACAGCGAGGCCTGCGCCCCCTTCAGCGCCTCGTAGACATCGTCGTCGAACCAGGTCTCGTTGCGGAACTCGAAGGCGGCGCGGTGGTCGGCCGGCAGGAGCGCGAGGAAAGCCCTGAGGCGCGGCACGTCCTTCTTGAGATTCGGCGGAAGCTGGAACAGCACCGGCCCGCGCTTGGCGCCGAGCGCGGCGAGATTTCGATAGAGATAGTCGACCGAGTCCTTGGCCGATTCCTCCTTGAGGCGGGCGATGTGCGTGATGCGGCGCGACGCCTTGATCGAGAAGCGGAAGTTCTCGGGCGTGATGGCGACCCAGTGCTCGAGCATGGACACCTTCGGCATGCGGTAGAAGGTGTTGTTGATCTCCACCGCCGGCAGGCGCTGCGCGTAGAACGGCAGCATCGCATCGGCGTCGATCTTCTCGGGGTAGAAGACGCCCTTCCATTCCTTGAACGAATAGCCGCTGGCCCCGGCGAGCAGTCGTGCGGTCATAATTCCCGACATGGCGAAAGGCGCCCTTTCCGAATATTCCGCCAAGCGGACCTTTACCGCCACACCCGAGCCGCCGCCGGCGCTCGCAGCCCCCGGCGAGGGGCCGCTGCTCTTCGTCGTGCAGCAGCATTCCGCCACGCGGCTGCACTACGACTTCAGGCTCGAGTGCGACGGAGTCCTCAAATCGTGGGCCGTGCCGAAAGGGCCGTCGCTCGACCGCAACGACAAGCGGCTCGCGGTCGAGACCGAGGACCACCCGTACGACTACGCGTCGTTCGAGGGCGTGATTCCCGCCGGCCAGTACGGTGCGGGCGAAGTCATCGTATGGGACTGCGGCGTGTATTCGCCCGACGAGGACGGCACGTGGTACCACGACCGCGCACGCGCGCAGCGCGAGGTGCGTGAGAGCCTCGCTGCCGGCAAGCTCTCCGTCACCTTGCGCGGCGAGAAGCTCAAGGGCTCGTTCGCGCTCGTGCGCACGAAGGAAGCCAAGCAGTGGCTCCTCATCAAGCACAAGGACCGCTTCGAAGCCGCCGTCGACGTCACCACGCGCGACCGCTCGGTGCTCTCGGGCATGCGCGTTCCCGAGCTCAAGTTCCTGCCGGTCGCCCGCATGCCCGCCGGGAGGCTCGCGCCGTGCGGCAAGCTCGAGCCGATGCCGAAGACGCTCTCGCCGATGCTCGCCGAGTCGACGGATGCGCCGTTCAACCGTCCCGGCTGGATGTGGGAGCCCAAGCTCGACGGCTATCGCGTCCTCGCCTTCATCGACGAGCACGGCGTACGGCTGCGCTCGCGCCGCGGTCTGGAGCTCGCGCCGCAGTTCCCGAAGCTTTGCGCCGAGCTCGCGCAACAGGCCGTGCATGGCATGATCCTCGACGGTGAAATCGTGGCGTTCGACGCCGCAGGCAAGCCCTCGTTCGGCGCACTGCAGGACCGCGCGCAGCTCAGGGGCCCGCGCGAGGTCGCGGCGGCGGACGAGACCCGTCCCGTTGTCCTCTATTGCTTCGACCTCCTGCACTTCGCCGGGGTGGACCTGCGCCGTTCGCCCTACGACGACCGCCGCCGCTACCTCGCGCAGTGCCTGCTACCCTCGCCGCTCGTCCAGCTCGTGCACGTCGCCGAGGACGGCGTAGCGCTTAATGCCGCCGCGGTTGCGAGCGGCTTCGAAGGTGTCGTCGGCAAACGCAAGGAGAGCCCGTACGAGGCGGGAAAGCGGTCGACCTCGTGGCTCAAGGTGAAACCCACGCAGAGCGCCGACTTCGTCGTCGGCGGCTATACGAGCGGCAAGGGATCGCGATCGAAGCTCGGCGCGGTGCTCGTCGGCTACTGGGACGACGGCAGCCTGCGCTACGCCTCGCACGTCGGTTCGGGCTTCGACGACCGCTCGCTCGCGCAAGTGAAGGCGCGCCTCGTCCCGCTCGTCCGCAAGACCTGTCCGTTTGCCGAAGTGCCCGAGCAGAACGCGCCGACCACCTGGGTCGAGCCCAAGGTGGTGGCCGAGGTGAGCTACCACAGCTTCACCGACGACGGCCGCCTGCGCGCGCCCGTGTTCCTGCGCCTGCGCGACGACGTTCACCCCGAGGACGTGCGGCGCCCGGGCGCCGCCGACCCGGTAGGACCGATCGACGAAGTGCTCGCACAGCTCGCGAGCGCCAAGGCGACGTGCACGCTCGCCGTCGGTCCGCACCGCATCAAGCTCACCAACCTCGACCGTGCGTATTGGCCGGCGGACGCCGCGCGTGGCTTCGCGGCGATGACCAAGCGCGATCTTCTGGCCTACCTCGCGCAGGTGTCGCCGTACATGCTGCCGCATCTTGCGGACCGCCCGCTCACGATGATCCGCATGCCGGAGGGCATCCGCGGCCAGCGATTCTTCCAGAAGCACTGGGACCAGGAGCGGCCGGACTTCGTCGAGTCGATCACGGTGTTCTCCGGCACGAAGGAGGCGCCGCACGACTACCTGTTGTGCAACAACCTGCCCACCCTACTATGGCTTGCGCAATCGGGGACGCTCGAGTTCCACGTCTGGCACTCGCGCGCAAGGCCCGGGCCCGACGCGGCATCGCAGAGCACGGACTACGCGAGCTCGCTTTCGTCGCTCGAAGCCTCGGTGCTCAACTACCCCGACTACGTCCTGTTCGACCTCGACCCGTACATCTATTCCGGGCAGGAGGCGAAGGGCGCCGAGCCCGAGCTCAACACGGTCGCGTTCGAAAAGGGCAAGGAGGTCGCCTTCTGGCTGCGCGAGTTGCTGCACAGCATGTCGCTCGACGCCATCGTGAAGACCTCGGGCAAGACGGGCCTGCACGTCTTCGTCCCCATCCGCCGGACGCTGGACTTCGACGCCGCCCGGCACGTCTCCGAGCTGGTCGGGGCGCACCTCATGCGCCTTCACCCCAAGGACATCACCCAGGAATGGAGCGTGCCCAAGAGGACAGGCAAAATCTTCATGGATTACAATATGAACGTACGCGGCAAGACACTCAACGTCGCCTACTCGCCCCGCGGCGAAATCGGTGCCCCGGTGTCGATGCCGCTCTCGTGGGATGAGCTCGCCGGCGCTCATCCCCTGGACTTCACGATCGCGAATGCGCCGGCCCGCCTGGCGCAGACGGGCGACCGCTGGAAGGACGCCCTTACGCGGAAATTGAGCCTCGAGCAGGCTCTGTCGAGCGCCAAGGCCTAGAAGGCTGTTGCGCTTTTGCAACGCCTTTCGATCCGAGTCAGGAGGCACGGCATGGCTGCACGATCCATCGCGAGTTTGACCGTCTCGTTCGGGCTGGTCTCCATCCCGGTGAAGCTTTTCTCGGCCACCGAGGCAAGCCGCCAGATCTCGTTCAACATGCTGCACAAGACCTGCGGGTCGCGCCTGAAGCAGCAGTACATCTGCATCAAGGAAGAGGTCCCGGTGGGCCGCGAGGACATCGTCAAGGGCTACGAATTCGCCAAGGACCAGTACGTCATCTTCACGCCCGAAGAGTTGAAGGCGATGGAGGAAGTGGGCACGCATACCGCCGAGATCACCGAGTTCGTGCCGCTCGCCGCCGTCGATCCGGTGTATTACGACAAGGCGTACTACCTTGCGCCCGACAAGGGCGGCGCCAAGCCGTACGCGCTGCTCGCCGCGGCGCTGCGCGAAACCGATCGCTGTGCGCTCGGCCGCTGGGCCGCGCGCGGCAAGTCGTACGTGGTGATGATCCGTCCGGTGGAGGATGGCCTCATCATGCAACAGCTCCTCTACGCAGGCGAAGTGCGCGCCATGAAGGACATCGAGATTCCGCAGACGGAGGTCAAGCCGCAGGAGTTGAAGCTCGCGCAGATGCTGATCGAGCAGCAGTCGAACGACACGTTCGATCCTTCGCAGTACAAGGACGAGGTCGGCGCCCGCATCGAGGCCGCGATCGAGAAGAAGGTCGAAGGCCAGGAGATCACGCTCACCGAGCCGCCGGAAACCGGGGCGCAGGTCATCGACCTCATGGATGCGCTGCGCGCGAGCCTCGAGCGCAAGGCGCCGGCGCGCCCTGCGCCCGTGCAAGCCGCGCCCACGCCGGCGCGCAAGCCAGCCAAGCGCGCGCAGCAGGTCGAGGCGCCCGCGCCCGCCGCGCGCAAGGTGGCGCGCAGCAAGGGGTGAAAGCGGGGACGTGACACCGTACGGCGTACGCGACGTCGAGCGGCTGCTCCGTCTTTCCCGCAGCACGATCCGATCGCTGGTCGACGCCGGGTTCGTCACCCCGGGCCGCGGCGCGCGCGGCGCCTGGCAGTTCTCCTTCCAGGACCTGATCCTTCTGCGCACCGCGCAGGCCCTCGTGAACGCCAACGTCCCGGCGCGCCGCATCACGCGCGCGATGCGCGAGCTTCGACGCCGACTTCCGAGTTCGATGCCGCTGTCGGGCCTCGCCATCGGCGCCGTCGCCGATCGCGTCGTCGTACGCGAAGGCGGCAGCCGCTGGCAGGCCGACTCGGGTCAATATCTCCTCGAGTTCGAAGGCGACCCCGCGAGCGGCGCGCTCAGCGTCATCGAGCGCGAGCCCGCTGCACCGACCGCGCAGGCTCGGTTCGAGCAGGGCGCGGCGCTGGAGGCAGCAGACCCCGACGGCGCGCTGCGCGCCTACGAGCAGGCCATCGCCGCCGACCCGACGCTCCTCGACGCCCACATCAACTGCGGCCGGCTGCTGCACGATCGCGGCGAGCTCGCGCGCGCCGAGCGTGTCTACCGCGCCGCGATCAAGGCGTGCGGCGACGATCCGGTGCTTCTGTTCAATCTCGCGGTGCTGCTCGAGGACATGCGGCGCGGGCCGGAGGCCATCGACACCTACGCGGACGCGCTCAAGCGCGATCCCGACTTCGCCGACTGCCACTACAACCTCGCGCTCCTCTGCGAGAAGCTCGGCCGCCCCAAGGATGCGATCCGCCACATGGCGCGATATCGGGTGCTCAGCGGGCGCGGTTAGTGCAGTGACAGCGAGCTCACCACGCCTCGCCAAAGCTGCATCATCTCTCCGAGATCCAGGTCGGCGACATCGCGCACCGCCGTATGCACCATGACGATCCGCTCGGCCGGCGCGACGAAGATCGCCTGGCCGCGAAGCCCGAGCAGCACGAACTGCCGCGCCTGCTCGTCGACGATCCAGGTCTGGTAGCCGTATCCGAGTCGCACGCCGGTCGCGGCGGGCCCGAACTGCGGCGCGGGCGCCGTGGTGGCCGCCCTCACCCACGCCGCGGGAATGATCGCCCTCCCGTCTCTCGCGCCATCGTCCGCGAGCAGCAGGCCCAGCCGCCCGTAGTCGCGCAGCGTCGCGTTGAAGAACGCGTACGCGTTCTCGTAGCCGCCCTTGTCCACGATCCACGACGCGTCGGCTTCGGCGCCCATCGGCTGCCAGATCTTCTCGGCGAGGTAGTCGCTCAACGTCTTGCCCGTCGCCTCGCGCAGGACCAGGCCGAGCACCTGCGTCTCCGCGGATGAATAGGAAAAGCGCTCGCCGGCCGGGCGCTCGCGGGTCGTGAACGGCGCCACGGTCGCCGCGCCGCCTTCGCTTTCGCCGCCGATCGAAAGGCGCGCGAGCGTCATAATGTCGTCCGACCCGCTGTAAATCTCCGAGAACCGCACGCCGGAGGACATCGTAAGCAGGTGACGGATCGGCGTGTCGCCGTACGGCGTTCCGGCGAGCGCCTTGACGTATCTCGCGGCGGGGTCGTCGAGCGACCGGATCGCGCCTTCCGAAAGCGCGATGCCTGCGAGCATGCCCACCAGCGTCTTCGCCATCGAGTAGGAGGCGAGGCGCTGCGTCGGCTCGCGATCGTATTGGTAGCGCTCGACCAGGATCGTGTCGCCCTTCAGCACGAGAAGGCCGGTGGTGCGGTTGCGCGACAGGTACTCGTCGAGGGTCGCGGGGCTGCCGCGATACGTGTAGCGGATCGCAGGCTCCTCGCCCGCGCGCCGCAGCGGGCGCACATCCGCGCCATGGGGAACGATCCGCGCCGGAAAGACCTCGTCGTAGTGGCTGAGCAGGCCGACGAGGCAGCCCGGCCGCGGACTGACCGAACGCGGACAGACCGGGTAGCCTTCGGCCTTGCCGAGAAGCGCCTCGTCGGGCGCCGCGATCGCTCCGGACGCGGTCACGGCGATCAGCCAGGCAACCGCCGTTGCATACAAGGACTGCCGGACGCTCATCGCTTCGACCCTCTCGTCTTCACCCCACGCCGGATTGAAACATGCCCGGCCGTCCGGCGCATAATCGCAGGGGTCGCGACCGGAGGAGCCTGCGATGAGGTGGATCCGCTTTTCGAGGCCCGGCGCCGGCCATGCCTACGGCATCGTCGAAGGCGAGCGCATCCGCGAAGTGCGTGGCACGCCGTTCGACGCGTACGAGGCGACCGGACGCATGCACCTCCTGTCCGACGTCAAGATCGAAGTGCCGGTGGTCCCGCGCACCTTCTATGCCGCCGGGCTCAACTACGTGCACCACATCCAGGAGCACGCGGAGCGCCTCGGCGAGAAGGTCAACGTCCCGGTCCGCGCGGAGATCGGCTACCGCGCCGTCAACGCACTCGTCGCCCACGAGGAGGCCGTGGTCATCCCGGCCGACGCCACCCAAGTGGAGTACGAAGGCGAGCTCGCCGTCGTGATCGGCCGCAAGGCGCGCGACCTGAGCGAAGCCGAGGCGCTGTCCTGCGTGCTGGGCTACACGATCGGCAACGACGTGAGCGAGCGCGACTGGCAGAAGATCGACCGCACATTCTGGCGCAGCAAGAATACGGACACGTTCAAGCCGATGGGCCCGTGGATCGAGACCGAGCTCGACTTGGAGGCGGCGCAGACGACCGTGCGGGTGAACGGCACGACGACGACGCAGTTCCGGACGGCGGACATGCTGTTCGGCATCGCCGCGTTCATCGCCGAGACGACCCGCTACATCACGCTCTACCCGGGGGACGTGATGTGGATGGGCACCGACGGCAAGTCCCCCACCCTGTCTCCCGGGGACGTGGTCGAGGTCGAGATCGGCGGGATCGGCGTGCTGCGCAATCCCTTCGTCGCCGAGGAAGGCTAGCGCGCAGACGAGGCGTAGTACCGCAGCACGCCGCGCCAGAATGCGTCGCGGTCGCGCGCGAGCGTCGTGTCTCCGGCCTGCGCCGTCGCGTTCGCCGCCGTCATCACGACGACGAGCCTCAGCGCCGGATCGACGAAGATCGACTGCCCGTAGACCCCGAGCATCGCGAACCGGCGCGGCGATCCCGGATACAGCCAGAACTGGTAGCCATAGCCGAAGTAAGGCGTAGCCTTGCGCGGCTGAAACGCTTCCGGCTGCTGCTTCCAGTCGGTGGCCTCGACGAGATAATCGCGCGGCACGATCTGCCTCCCCGAAGGGTCGTCCGGGCGCACGCCGTCGTTGGCGAGCACCAGCCCTAGGCGCGCGTAATCGCGCAGCGTCGCATTGAATCCGCCCTGGCCGCTTTCCAGCCCGGTGCGGTCGGCGGTCCACAGCGCGGAGGACTCCGCGCCGATCGGCTGCCACAGGCGCGGGGTCAGGTACTCGGCGAGGGTCATCCCGGTCGCGCCGCGCACGACGGCGGCAAGTGCCGCGGAGTGCGGCCCCGCGTAGTTGAACTTCGTCCCCTGCGGCGTATCGCGCTCTGTGACGGTGTGCAGCGCGGCCTCGATGCCCTGGCGTGCGATCGCCGCAGCGAAGCGGTCGTTGTCGCCGGTGTGGTCGTAGCGCTCGAGGTACCTGGCGCCGGAGGCCATGCGCAGGAGGTTGCGTATCGTCGTCTCGCCGTAGATGGAGCCGGCAAGGCCCGGGGCGTAGTTGTCGGCGCGGTCGTCGAGCGAGGCGATCCGGCCCTCGCCGAGCGCGTAACCGATCGCCAGCGCGGTGACCGACTTCGCCATCGACTGCGACGTGAAGCGGTCGGAGGGCTTGCGCTCGTACTGGTAGCGCTCGACCTCGATCCTGCCGTCCTTGACCACGATGAGGCCCATCACGCGCTGCCGGGCGAGAAGGTCGTCGACGGTCAGGTCGCGCGCGTCGCCCACGCTCCAGCGATAGTCGGGCTCGCGCTCCGATTTCGGCAGCGGCATCGGGGTTGCCGCCGGCGCGAGCTTGTTGACGCCGCCGCGGTAGATGCCGGGAATCTCGGCCTGATGCGTGAACGAGCCCACACGCACCGACTCGTCGAAGAACCACGTGGCGGCCGTGCCCACGGGATAGCCCGCGGCCTTCCCGAGCTTGTCCTCGTCGGGCGCGGCGAGCGCGCCGGCCGCGCACAGCGCGGTGAGCGCAACCGCGAGGTGGCGCGTCACGATCGCCGCCAGAACTCCCGTGTCGCGATGCGCGCGCCCTCGGCCATCGCCGCCATCTTCGCCCACACCACGTCGGGGTCGACCGCCGCCTGACCGACCCAGGTGCCGAAGCCGCAGTCGCTGCCGGCGATCACGTTCTCGCGGCCGACCAGGCTCGCGTAGCGGCCGATGCGCTGCGCGACGAGCTCGGGATGCTCGATGAAGTTCGATTTCGACTCGATCACGCCGGGGATCAGGAGCTTGCCTTCGGGCAGCCTGACCGTCTCGAAGAGCTTCCATTCGTGCGCGTGGCGCGGGTTGGCGGCCTCGAGCGAGATCGCGGAGGGTCGCGCGCGCAGGACGATGTCGATCACGTCGGCGAGCGGCACGTCGCAGTGGTGCGGGCCCTCGTAGTTGCCCCAGCACAGGTGCATGCGCAAGCGGTCGGGCGGGATGTTGCGCAGCGCATGGTCGAGCGCCTCGACGTGCAGCTGCGCCTTCTTGCGCCATTCCGGCAGGCTCAAGTCGGCGTGCTGGATGTGCCGTCCCATGCCGAGGTCGGGGCAGTCGATCTGCAGGACGATGCCGGCCTTGGCGATCGTCTCGTACTCCGGACGCATCGCCTCCGCGATCGCGAAGATGTACGCCTCGT
>Ga0335083_10008189_pt1 | contig 12790 bp, 9 predicted proteins | sample Lox_Sample_42_FD_206716 | JGI IMG/M metagenome (GOLD analysis project Ga0335083, IMG submission 206716) | Soil microbial communities from Loxahatchee National Wildlife Refuge, Florida, United States - Lox_Sample_4.2 | ecosystem: Environmental > Terrestrial > Soil > Wetlands | place: USA: Florida...
TCGACCGAGGACGTCGTCTACATGCTCGAGGGCATGGGCGTCCGCACCGGGATCGATCTCGACAAGCTGGTCGACTGCGGCCGCCTGGCCTCGACCTTCGTCGGGCACGAGGTCCCCTCCAAGTACTACCGCGCGGCCATCGGCGCCCGCTCGCGCGCGCCGATCGGCTGACGTTTCAGCGGGCGGGCGTGGCCGCGTTCGCGTGGGCGACGGCCGCGGCGGCGATCCCCATCTCCTCCGCGGGCGAGACGACCCGGTCGGTGTCCGTCGAGAGCGTGATGATCAGGACGGCGAAGGAGACGGCGATGCAGAGGCAACCGAGGAGAAGGCCGGGGGGGCCTGCCCAGGGCTGAACGGGAGCGCGAGTATCCATGCTTCGATCAGTATATATGCGGTCGGCCCGCTCCAGAAGAGATCAGGAAACGGCGCACCGGGATCTGCTACCGTCTTTCCCCGATGCAGAACGATTCCGGGGCCGGGCACCTGGTGGTCGATCGGCGGCGCCAGGTGGCGTTCCTGACCCTGAATCGCCCGGACGCCGCCAACGCGCTGTCGCGCCAGCTGGTGGCGGAGCTGACCCGGGTCTGCGCGGACCTGTCGCGCGGGATCTCCGAGGGCGAGGACATCCGCGCGCTGGTGCTGACGGGCGCCGGGCCGCGGGCGTTCTCGGCGGGGGCCGACCTGAAAGAGCGGCGCGGGTGGACGCTGGACGACACACGGGTGTTCCTGGGCGAGATCAACGCTCTGATGAACGCCGTCGACCTGTTTCCGCGGCCGACCATCGCGGCGATCAACGGCAGCGCGTTCGGGGGCGGGTTCGAGCTGGCGCTGGCCTGTGACATCCGCATCGCGGCCGAGACGGCCGAGATGGGGCTGACCGAGGTCCGGCTGGGCATCATCCCGGGCGCCGGCGGCACGCAGCGGCTGGCCCGGGTGGTCGGGGTGGCGGCGGCCAAGGAGCTGACGTTGACCGGGCGGCGCGTCGGCGCAGCGCGGGCGCGCGAGCTGGGCCTGGTGTCCGAGGTCGTGCCGCCCGCCGAGCTCCCCGTGGCGGCGGCGCGCTGGGCGGCCGAGATCGCCGGGGCGGCCCCGCTGGCCCTGACGGCCGCCAAGCGGGCCATCGACGAGGGGATCGCGCTGCCGCTGCACGAGGCGCTGGCCGTCGAGCGGGAGCGCTACGAAGAGGTGCTGGTGACCGAGGACCGCAACGAAGGGCTGGCGGCATTCGCGGAGAAGCGCCCGCCCGTTTACAAAGGACGTTGATGTCACGCAGCGACGAATTCAAGGCGCTGGGCGCCAAGATCAAGAAGGGCGGCGCCCCCAAGTACCACGAGTCCAACGCCGCCGCCGGCAAGCTGTTCTGCCGCGAGCGCATCGCGCTGCTGTGCGACGACGGCGGCAAGGACTTCGTCGAGGACGGCCTCTACGCCAACGCCACCGCGGGCGACCTGCCCGCCGACGGCGTGGTGACCGGGATCGGCCGCGTGCACGGCCGGCCGGTCGCCATCATGGCCAACGACTCGACCGTGAAGGCCGGGTCGTGGGGCGCCCGCACCGTCGAGAAGATCATCCGCATCCAGGAGACGGCCGGTCGCCTGCGGCTGCCGCTCTTCTACCTGGTCGACTCGGCCGGGGCGCGCATCACCGATCAGATCGACATGTTCCCCGGGCGGCGGCACGCCGGACGCATCTTTCACAACCAGGTGCGCCTGTCGGGCGCCATCCCGCAGATCTGCCTGCTGTTCGGGCCGTCGGCGGCGGGGGGCGCGTACATCCCGGCCTTCTGCGACGTGGTGTTCATGGTCGACAAGAACGCCTCGATGTACCTGGGCTCGCCCCGCATGGCCGAGATGGTGATCGGCGAGAAGGTGACGCTGGAAGAGATGGGCGGCGCGCGCATGCACTGCGAGGTCTCCGGCTGCGGCGACCTGCTGGTCAAGGACGAGAAGGCCTGCCTGGCGGCCGCGCGCGACTACCTGTCTTACCTGCCGCAGCGGTCGGGCGAGGCGCCGCCCCAGGCGGCCGGGCGCCCGCCGCGCGCCGACGCCAAGCGGATCGACGACGTCCTGCCCGCCAACCAGAACCAGGCGTTCGACATCGCGGCGGTCATCGACGCCGTCGCCGACGAAGGGAGCTTCTTCGAGATCAAGAAGCTCTACGCGCGCGAGATCGTGACGGGCTTCGCGCGCCTGGACGGGCGGCCGGTCGGCATCGTGGCCAGCCAGCCCAAGTGGAAGGGGGGCGTGCTGTTCGTCGACTCCGCCGACAAGGCGGCGCGCTTCATCTGGCTGTGCGACGCGTTCGGGCTGCCGCTGATCTTCCTGGCCGACGTGCCCGGGTTCATGATCGGCAAGGCGGTCGAGCGGCAGGGGATCATCCGGCACGGGGCCAAGCTGATCTCGGCGGTCGCCGACGCGACGGTGCCCAAGTTCTGCGTCGTGCTCCGGAAGGCCTACGGGGCCGGCCTGTACGCCATGTGCGGTCCCGGCTTCGAGCCCGACGCGACGATCGCGCTGCCCCAGGCGATGATCGCGGTCATGGGCGCGGAGGCGGCGGTGAACGCGGTGTTCGCCAACAAGATCGCCGAGAAGCCGGAGGCCGAGCGGGCCGCCTACGTCGAGGAGCTGCGGGCGCAGTACCGGTCCGACATCGATCTGCTGAAGCTGGCCGCCAACCTGCACGTGGACGCCGTCGTCCCGGGGGACGAGCTGCGCGCCGAGCTGCTGCGGCGGCTGGAGGCTGCCGGCGGCAAGACTGTCCCGGGCTATGCCCGGCGGCGCCCGGTCCTGCCGGTCTGACCCACGGCCATGGCGCGCCTGGGACGGCCTGATCTCCAGCTGCTCCCGGCCGACGAAGCGCGCCGGGTCCTGGCCCAGACGCCCGCGGTCGGCGCCGAGCCGGTATCCCTGGCCGAGGCCGCCGGGCGGGTGCTGGCCACGCCGTTCGCGGCGCCCGCCGACCTGCCGGGCGAGCGCCGCTCGGTCATGGACGGCTACGCCGTGCGGGCGGCCGACGTCTCCGGGACGCCCGTCACGCTGCGGGTCATCGGCTCGGTGCCGATGGGCGACGTTTTCAGCGGCCAGCTGGGGGCGGGCGAGGCGGTGGCCATTGCGACCGGGGGCTTCCTGCCGGACGGCGCCGACGCGGTCGTGATGGCCGAGGCGACCCGCACGGCCGGCGACGCAGGGGTGACCGTCTTGCGGGCGGTGGCTCCCGGCGCCAACGTCGTGCAGCCGGGCGAGGATCTGGTCAGGGGCGACGCGGTCCTGGCCGCCGGGCGCCGGCTGCGCGCGGCCGATCTGGCGTTGCTGGCCACCTTTGGCGTCACGGAGCTGGCGGTGTTCCGGCGGCCCCGGGTCGCGCTGCTGTCGACCGGGAACGAGCTCTGCCCGCCGGAGGCCACCCCGCGCCCGGGGCAGGTGCGCGACGCCAACCAGACGGCGCTGGCGGTTCAGGTCGCCGCCGCCGGGTGCTTGCCCGCCTCCGCCGGTATCGTCCCGGACGAGGCGGGGGCCCTGCGCGAGGCCATCCACGGCCTGCTGGCCGGGCACGACGCCGTGATCCTGTCGGGCGGGTCGTCGATCGGCACCAAGGACCTGGCTGCCGACGCGGTCGCCGGCCTGCCGGCGCCGGGGGTGCTGTTCCACGGGATTGACATCCGTCCCGGCAAGCCGACCCTGTTCGCGCGGGCCGGCGCCAAGCCCCTCGTCGGGCTGCCCGGCTTCCCCACGTCTGCGCTCGTGGTGTTCGACGCCTTCATCCGGCCGATGCTCTGGCGGCTGGGCGGCGAGGCCGACCGCGACCCCTGGCCGGCCCGGCGCGCGGCCCGGCTGGGCGGCTCCCACCGGTCGGTGGCCGGTCGCGAGGACTACCTGCGCGTCCGCCTGGTCACGCGTGACGGTGAGCTGTGGGCCGACCCCCTGCCGGGCGGCTCGGCGATGCTGTCGAACGTCGTTCGGGCCGACGCCCTGGTCCGGGTGCCCGCCGATCGGCTCGAGGTCGCCGCCGGCGACACGGTCGAGGCGCTCCTTTACAGTTGAAGGGTACGCATGCACGCCTACACGACCGCCGGCTGGGACAGCTTCTTTGTCGCCGAAGTGGGGGCCTCGGCGGCGCTGGTGGGGCTGCTCTTCCTATCGGTGTCGATCAACCTGACCCGTATCCTCTCGTTCCCGCAGCTCCCGGGCCGGGCCGCGGAGACGATGATCATCCTGATCGGCGTGCTGGTGAACGCTTCGCTGGCCCTGGTGCCCGGGCAGCCGCCCGCCGGCCTCGCGCTGGAGATGCTGGCGGTGGGATTGTTCGTCTGGGCCTACCCGATCTACCTGCAACGGCGGACCGCGCGGGGACCGGGCGCTCCCCCGCGCGCGATGGTGATCCGCGTCCTGACCCACCAGCTGGCCACCGCGCCCATGCTGTTCGCCGGTCTATCGCTGCTCGCGCGCTGGGGTGGCGGGCTTTACTGGCTGGTTCCAGGGACGATCTTCTCGTTCTCGGCCGGGCTGGTGAACGCCTGGGTCCTGCTGGTCGAAATCCAGCGCTGATCGTGACGCGACAAGGGTGTGTCACGTGCTTCACGTCATTTGACGGCGTGCCGCGTCCGCCGTTACGCTCGACGTGCTCATGATCCGGACCACGAGGTTGGCCGCGGTGGTGCTGTTGGCGATCGCCACGCTCTGCGGCCCGGGGGCGGGGGTGGTCAGCGCGCAGATGGCGGCCGCTCCGGCGGTGCCGGGCGTGCCGCTGCCACGCCCGCGCATTCGAGGACGCCAGCATCGCCTGAAGATCGACAGCTCGCCCCAGCAGGCGGCGGTCTACTGGGACGTGGGCGGCCCGGCCTCGGCGCCCAGGAGCTATGGCATCGCCGGCTACACGCCCATCACGCTGAAGGTCCCGCGCGGGCCGGTGAAGATCATCGTCGAGCTGGCGGGCTGGAAGGCGCAGGAACAGAACCTGGACGTCCGCAAGAGCCAGACGGTGTCGTTCACGCTCGAGCGGGCGCCCCAGATGGCGCGTCTGGACCTGCGCGCCAGCTCCGACGGCGGCGCGGCGGGCGCCGAGGTGTTCATCGACGGGGTGGACCGCGGCACGGCGCCCAACACCTTCGAGGTGACGGCCGGGCGGCATCAGCTCGAGCTGAAGAAGGACGGGTACAAACCGTTCTCTGACTGGCTGGATCTGGCCGAGGGCGAGCGGCGGACGCGTGATGTCTCGATGGTCCGCGCCGAGGCGCCGTCTGGCACGCTGCTGGTGATGTCGGACCAGGGCGGGGACGTCTATCTGGACGGCGCCCGCAAGGACGTGGCGCCCGCCATCGTCGCGGTGCCCGCCGGCGATCACGTGGTCGAGGTCCGCAAGGACGGCCTGCCGCCCTGGCGCCAGACGGTCACGGTGGTGGCGGGGCAGCAGATCAAGGTGTCGGCCAGCTTTGGCGCGCCGGTGGCCACCGGTGGCTCGAGCCTGCGGGTCATCGCGAACGAGCCCGACGTGGCGGTGTTCGTCGACGGCGAGGACAAGGGGCACGCCCCGGTCACGGTGTCGGACATCAAGCCGGGCGAGCACATCGTCGGCGCGCGCAAGAAGACCTTCAAGCCGCAGGAGCAGACCGTGCGGGTGGCCGCCGGCGAGAGCGCCATCGTCAACTTCAAGATGGAGGCCGCGCCGCCCGACCGGCCCCACGCCGCGCTGAAGGTGCAGTCCATGATCCCGAACGCCGAGGTGTTCCTGGACGGCTCCAGCCTGGGGCGCGCGCCGGTGGACCGCGCCGACCTGGACCCGGGCAAGCACTACGTGGTGGTGCACCGCGACGGGTACACCGACTTCAAGCGCGAGGTCATCTTGGTCGAGAACCAGTCGGTCGCGCTGGTCGCCGACCTGTCGGCAACCGGGGCGCTGCGCATCCTGTCGACGCCGGAGGGGGCCGAGGTGCGGCTGGACGGCGAGCTCATCGGCAAGACGCCGGTCTCGCGCGACACCATCCCGTCGGGCGACCACATCGTCGAGTTCAAGCTGCCCGGCTACTACGACCACAAGGAGACGATGAAGGTCGAGGGCGGGCGCGAGAAGGTGTTCTCCGTCGACCTGAAGATCATCCCGACCGGGCCGACCCCGGAGCAGCGGGCCAAGCGCCGCCAGGCGATGTCCTCCGTCGGCGCCAAGGTCAACCCGGTGGGCGGGGTCACCGTCGACTTCGGCCTGGGCTACCCCTACTACATCATGACGCGCGTCATGGTGGGCGCCCTGCAGAACAAGTACATCGGCTTCGACGTGGGCGTGCAGGTGCGGACGATGTTCGACATCACCGACATCGCCCTGCGCGGCCGGGTGCAGTTGCTGGAGGCCGGACCGTTCGCCCTGGGCGTCGACTCCAACGTCATCGGCTTCGGCACCGGCGTCAACGGCCGCGCCACCATCTTCGGCGACTACCGGGCCATCGCGTCACTGGCGTTCGCCGACATCGCGACCGTGTCGGCCTTCGCCCATTTGTCCTGGTGGGACGACCACTTCTGCCCGACGGCCCAGCAGATCGCCAACGGCACCAGCGCCGACGCCTACTGTAGCCCGACGCTGGACCCGACCAACTACATGAAGCTGTTCCCCAGCGGCGACCCGACGGCCGCCGACGTGGGGCATCGCTTCTACACCGGGATAGCCGCTTCCGCGTCGTTCGACCGCCTGACCTCTTTCTTCTTCGAGATCGAGTTCCTGCCCTTCACGGACATCTACGGGTTCACGCCCCGGAAGGCCTACGAAGGGACGTACAACCAGGACCTGATTGGCACCACCGACCACGGCATCTACTTCCAGGCTGGCCTGACGCTGAAGTTCTGAACATCGCCGGAAATTTCACTGGAATTCTGGGCCGGATTTCTTCAACTTAGGCCCATGAGCAGCGTCGCGGGGATTCCCCGCAAGTGGAATATCGCCGACTCGGCGGAGACGTACGGGGTCAAGTACTGGGGGAACGGCTACTTCTCGGTCAACGACGCCGGCAACGTCCAGGCGCACCCGGCGGGCCCAGAGGGAGCGCGCGTCGACCTGAAAGAGCTGGTCGACGAGGTCGCGCGGCGCGGGATCGGCCTGCCGCTGCTCATTCGATTTTCGGACGTCTTGCGCAGCCGGATCGTCGAGTTGAACGAGACCTTCAAGCGGGCCATCGCCGAGTACGGCTACAAGGGCGGCTACAAGGGCGTCTACCCGATCAAGGTCAACCAGAACCGCTACGTCGTCGAGGAGATCGTCGCCTACGGCCGTCCCTACCACTATGGCCTGGAGGCCGGTTCCAAGCCGGAGCTGCTGGCCGTCATGGCCATGCTGGACGATGAAGAGGCCCTGGTCGTCTGCAACGGCTACAAGGACGAGGAGTACATCGAGACGGCGCTGATGGCGTCCAAGCTGGGACGCACCGTGCTGATCGTGGTCGAGAAGTTCAGCGAGCTGTCGCTGATCGCCGAGGTCGCCAAGAAGGTCGGCGTCCGGCCGCGCATCGGGATCCGCGTGAAGCTGGCGGCCAAGGGGTCGGGGCGCTGGGAGGCGTCGGGCGGCGACCGGTCCAAGTTCGGCCTGTCGACGCGTGAGGTCGTCGAGGCGATCAACTTCATGCGGGCCAACGACCTGCTGAGCTGCTTCGAGCTGCTGCACTTCCACCTGGGCAGCCAGATCTCGGCCATCCGCGCGGTCAAGAACGCGCTCCGCGAGGCGGGGCGGTTCTACGTCGAGGTCTTCAACATGGGCGCGCCGCTCAAGTACTTCGACGCGGGCGGCGGCCTGGGCGTCGACTACGACGGCTCGCAGACCAACTTCGCGTCGTCGATGAACTACACGACCCAGGAGTACGCCAACGACATCGTGTTCTCGCTGCAGGAGATCTGCGATCAGGCGGGCGTGCCGCACCCGACCATCGTCACCGAGTCGGGGCGGGCGGTCGTGGCGCACCACTCGATGCTGGTGGTGGACGTGCTGGGCGTCGGCGAGTTCGACGTCGGCAAGGCTCCCGAGAAGGTCTCCCCGGACGGCTCGCGCGTCGTGAAGAACCTGTTCGAGACCTTCCGCGAGGCGTCGCGCAAGAACGTGCTCGAGGCCTACCACGACGCGCTGGAGTACAAGGAAGAGGCGCTGCAGCTGTTCAACCTGGGCAACCTGTCCCTGGAAGAGCGGGTCGTGGCCGAGGACATCTTCTGGGCCGTCTGCCAGAAGATCCTGAAGATCGTGCGCGAGCTGCGCGAGGTCCCGGAAGAGCTGGAGGGCCTCGAGCGGGCGCTCAGCGACACTTACTTCTGCAACTTCTCGATGTTCCAGTCGCTGCCCGACATCTGGGCCATCGATCAGCTGTTCCCGATCATGCCGATCCACCGGCTGGGCGAGGAGCCCACCCGCCGGGCCGTGCTGGCCGACATCACCTGCGACAGCGACGGCAAGATCGACCACTTCATCGACCGGCGCGACGTGAAGTCGGTGCTGGAGCTGCACCCGGTCAACGGCCAAGACTACTACCTGGGCATCTTCCTGATCGGCGCCTATCAAGAGATCCTGGGCGACCTGCACAACCTGTTCGGCAACACCAACACCGTGCACGTCTCGCTGGCTTCGGGCGGCGGCTACCAGATCGAGCACGTCGTCACCGGCGACACCGTCACCGACGTGCTCAAGTACGTCAGCTACTCGCGCGAGGAGCTGGTGGCCCGCGTCCGCCGCTTCGCCGAGCTGGCCGTCCGCGCCAGCCGCATGAGCCTGGAAGAGACCCGCAGCATGCTCCGCATGTACGAAGAGGGGCTGGCCGGCTACACGTACCTCGAACGCGCGTGACGGCCGCGGGCAGCGCCCCGTTGGTGCTCGGCCTGGCCGTCCTGGCCGCGGCCTTCTCCTGCGCCAGCCAGCAGCTGATGGCGCCCAGGCAGCGCCCGCCCGCGCGCCCCAGCGATTGCGCGGTCGACATTTTTCCTGGGGCTGCGCCGGCTCCCATGGTCGATCTCGTGTGGGCCAGCGCGCGCTGCCTGGAGACCAAGCGCAGCGACTGCCTGGAGCAGCTTCGCCGCCAGACCTGCGCGGCCGGCGGCGACACGGTCTACGCCCTGTCCGAGTCGGCCGACCAGCACATCACCTACATCACCGCGACACTGGCGTTGCGGAGCCGGCCCGTTGCATCGCCCTCGGGCCCGAGCGATGCCGCAGCGTCGGGCGGATGCTCGCCGATCTGCTCGCCCGGCTTCGATTGCCAGGCGGGCCGCTGCGTCCCGCTCTGCAACCCCCCCTGCGACGCCACCGAGGTCTGCAACAAACACCGGACCTGCGAGCCCAGGGCTACTTCAGCGCCTTGAGCGAGACGTTGAGCTGGTGCGGGACGCCGTCTCCCAGGCTCACGTTGATCTGATACGTGCCCTGGGTCTGGTTCGAGACCTTCCAGAGGAAGTCGTAGACCTTCAGCAGCGGCACGTAGTTGAAGGTGGTCCCCGTGCTGGCGGTGGTGCCGGCCGTCCCGGCGATGGTGGTGGTCCCGGAGACCACCGAGCTCGAGATCTTGGTGGCCGAGAAGGTCGCGGTGAGGTTGGTGATGCCGGCGCTGGTCCCAGTCAGGTGAAAGACGACCGGGAGCGGCAGCGGGCCGATCGGGAACAACGCCTTGCCGTTGGCGAGCAGCGGTAGCAGGAAGAACGAGCCGTCGGTGGGCGTCTGGTATTGAACCCAGACGGTGAATGTCGTGGTGGCGGTGTTCCCGTGCTTGTCGGTCGCTGTGCAGGTGACGGTGGTCTTGTTGATGGGGAAGGTCGACCCCGAGGCTGGCGTGCAGGTCACGGCCCGGTTGCCGTCGACCGCGTCGGTGGCGGTCGGTGTGGTGTAGGTGACCTTTGCTCCGCTCTTGCTGGTGGCGTACGCGACGACGGTTCCCGGCACGTTGCTCCAGACCGGAGGTGTGGTGTCCGGAGGCGGCCCGATTGGTTCGACGATGGTGAACGGAGAAAAGCTGGTCGTCGTGCCGCAGATGGTCTCCGGTGGGACGCCGGTGGGGCAGGGGTAGCCCTGAACCGGGCAGGGCGTGGTCGGGCAGCAGAGGTGGCCGGTGCTGTCGCAGCGCACCGTGGTGACGTTCTGGTACCCGCTGCCCGCGTCGTGGTCGAGCGACATCGCGCAGACGTTCCCCCAGCTGGGGGACACGCCGATGCAGACCCGCGGGCTCTGGTAGCCCGGCGTTGCCTCGATCTCCCAGTACATGGGATCGGAGACGATCTTGTAGCCGTCCGGCGGCGCGGATCCGCCGCTGCCTGCGACGACCTTGATCTCGACGGTTCCAGCGTCGGTCGAGAACGGGCCGCCGAAGGTGATCGAGATGCCGCCCGGGACCGAGTCCCCGCCCAGCAGATCAACCGACGTGTTCGGGTTACTCGACGAAGGGATGGAGACACACTGGTTCGCGGGTAATGTGGTTGGCCCCGGGCAGATTCCGCTGGCCCCGGTGCAGGTCCCCTGTGTCTGGCAGAGATCCGCGGGGGTTGCGCCGCAGGCGGTGCCCGCGGCGACGAGCGCATTGGCGGGGCAGTCGGCCGAAGCCCCGGTGCAAGTCGCGGAGAGGTCGCATTCGCCGGTGGACGAGCCGCACTGTTGGCCGGCGGTCACGAGCTGGTCCTGCGGGCAATCCGGGCTCACGCCGTCGCAGACCTCCGCGACGTCGCACGGGCCCGCGGCGGGGCGGCACGGCGTCCCCGCGGCCTCCAACGAGCTGGTTTGGATTTGTGCCGGCGTCATGACGCCCTCCGGCGAGGTTTGTCCGAGACCGGCGGGCCATCCCCAGCACTCGAGGCGCCCGTCGGCGGTGACGGCGCACCCGTGCGTCCAGCTCAGCGAAATGGATGTCAAACCCGCGAGATTCGGCTCGAGGGTTGGCGCCGTAACCAGATGGTCCGCGTTGCCGTCCCCGAAGACGCCGTAGTAGTCGTCTCCCCAGCACATCACGTCGCCGTTGTTCAGCAGGGCGCACGAGCCAGGGGAGTTGTCTGGCGAAACGATCCCGACGGCGCTGCTCACCCCCGTCATTGTGACGGGCGTACTGGAGGCGGCCATGGTGCCGCCCTCGCCGGCTTCACCTGACGGCTGGGCGTATGAGCCCCAGCAGGAGACAGCGCCGGTGTCGAGGACCACGCAGGTGTGCTCGTTCCCGGCGGTGACCGCGGTGATGCCCGAAAGTCCCGGAGGCGCAGAAGGACCTCCAAAGCTGCCAGCCATTCCCGCCCAGATCTGGCCGAACGAGTTCTCGCCCCAGCATGTGACGGCTCCAGTGTCGAGCACAGCACACGAGTGATCCGGCCCGACCGAGATTGAAACAGCCCCGCTGACACTGGGAACGGCGATCGGCGTTGCCGAATCGCCCAGGAAGCTGACCATCGGGGTGTCATGGCCCCAGCACGTGACAGCACCGCTGGTGAGGAGGGCGCAGGTGGACCGGCCCGACGCAGAGATCGCGCTCACGCCGGTCAGACCGGAAATCGCTGCCGGGCTCGGCGCGTTCGTGAAACCGCCGTTGCCGAGCTGCCCGTTCACGTTCTTGCCCCAGCACTGGACGGTTCCGTCCTGCATGAGCGCGCACGTGTGGTCCTGGCCGGCGGCGAGCGCCGTTACGGCCGTGAGGCCGGGAACGGGCTGAGGCGTGGGCGTAGAGTCAGTGGTCCCGTCGCCCAGCTGGTTGAACGTGTTGTCGCCCCAGCACTCGACGGTCGTGTCGGCGAGCAGAGCGCACGTGTGCATCTCGCCAGCCGTCACGGCGACGCGGCGCTTGGCACAAGCACCGGGAAGGACGCCGCCGTTCCCCTGTATGCCTGCGATCTGGATCGGCAGCGGCTCAGGAGCCTGATCTTGCGGCTTCAAGCAGGAAGACAACAGCGCAAACATCAGCCATTCGAGCCATCGAGCGCGCGTTGGTCTCTTCATTTACGGATCCCCCTTCACTTGATCGCCTTGAGCGAGACGTTCAGCTGGTGCGTGACCCCGTCGCCCAGGTCGACGGTGATCTGGTAGGTGCCCTGCGTCTGGCTCGAGATCTTCCAGAGGTAGTCGTAGACCTTGAGCAGGGAGACGTAGTTGAAGGTCGTCCCCGTGCTGGGCGTGATGCCAGTGGTGCCGGTGATGCCGGAGACGGTGGTCGTTCCCGTGACTGAGCTCGAGATCTTCGTCGCCGAGAAAGTGGCCTTCAGGTTCGTGATGCCGGCGCTGGCTCCGGTGAGCTTGAAGACGACGGGCAGTGGCAGGGGGCCGATCGGGAAGACCGCCTTCCCGTTCGCCAGCAGCGGCAGCAGGAAGAACGACCCGTCGGTCGGCGCCTGGTACATAACCCAGACGGTGAACGTCGTGTTGGTCGAGTTGTTGCTCTTGTCGGACGCCGTGCAGGTGACGGTGGTCTTGCCGACCTTGAACTGGCTGCCGGAGGCCGGCGTACAAGTCACCGGGCGCACGCCGTCGACGGTGTCGGTGGCGACCGGCGACGCGTAGGTCACCTTCGCTCCGTTGGTGCTGCTGGCGTAGGCCACGATCGTGCCGGGGACGTTGCCCCAGATTGGGGCCGTCGAGTCCCGGACCGTGACGGCGAAGGAGCTGGTGGTACCGAGCCCCTCCTGGTTATTGACCATGCAGATGACGGTCGTCGTAGTCACGGGAAACGCGCTGCCGGACAGCGGCGTGCAGGTGGGCATGAGCGGCCCATCCTGCGCGTCAATCGCCGTGACCTGGTACGTGACCACGGCGCCCGATGGGCCAGTCGCCTCGGTGACGATATTGGCCGGAACGTTGATCATGGGCGGCGTCG
>Ga0335083_10008191_pt1 | contig 12789 bp, 11 predicted proteins | sample Lox_Sample_42_FD_206716 | JGI IMG/M metagenome (GOLD analysis project Ga0335083, IMG submission 206716) | Soil microbial communities from Loxahatchee National Wildlife Refuge, Florida, United States - Lox_Sample_4.2 | ecosystem: Environmental > Terrestrial > Soil > Wetlands | place: USA...
TGTTGTGCGTGCCGGGAATCCCGAACGCGAAGCGCACGCCTTCGTCGGCCAGGGCCCGTGCTACGATCTCGCCGCCGGTGAGCTTCATGATCTCGCCGCTTCCCTTTCTCGCCCCCTCTCCCGACAGGGAGAGGGGGACGGGGGGTGAGGTACCACCTCATGAAGAAACTCTTATTCGCACTTCTCTGCCAGTTCGCGATTCCCGTCCCACGTTGCTCTTATGAGTTCCATTCTGTCCCCGCGTCAGCGGCAGGTGCTCGACGGGGTATGCGAGACTTTGCTTCCTTCCTTCGAGGTCTCGCCGGATCCCGCCGGGTTCTACGCGACCGGGGCACACGACACGGCTACCGCGACCCGCGCGGAACAACTGCTCGGCGCGTTGCGGGACCCGCTCGACCTGGCTCGACTGCGGCTGCTGCTCGACACCCTCGAGAACCGGTTCGTCAACCTGATATTCACCGGGCGATTCGTCCGCTTCAGCCAGCTGCCGGCGACCGAGCGGGAGAGAGTGCTCCAGGGCTACGCCCACTCACGCCTGGCGCTGCGCCGGGCGGGATTCCAGGCGCTTAAACGTCTGGTGCACGTCGCCTTCTACTGTTGGCCGGTGAAAGACGGCCCCCCCCGTCACCCCGCCTGGGAACACAACGGCTACCCTGGCCCGCTTCCCCAGCCCGCTCGGCAGATCGACCCACTCCCGGCCTGCACTGTCGATCGCGACCTGGAGCTCGAATGCGACGTGGTCGTCGTCGGCTCGGGAGCGGGAGGCGGTGTCGTGGCGGGTCTCTTGGCGGAAGCCGGCTGGCGCGTCGTGGTGCTCGAGAAGGGAGGCAACCCCGGCTCGCGCGACTTCACCCAGGTCGAAGGCGACATGCTCTCCCGCTATTACCTGGACGGCGGGCTGATCATGACCCAAAGCGGGTCGCTCCCGATTCTCGCGGGGAGCTGCCTCGGCGGGGGCACGGTCATCAACTACTCGACGAGCTTCCCGCTTCCGCCGGTGGCGCGCGCCGAATGGGACGCCATTTCCGGACTCTCGTTGTTCGACAGCGCCCGGTTCCGTGAATCGCTCGAGCGAGTGCACACGAGACTGACGGTCGGCACCCGCTGGAGTACCCCCGCGCTGCGGGATCAGCTGCTCGAGCGCGGCTGCCGCACACTCGGGTGGCACGTCGAGCCGATTCCCCGCAACGTGACCGACTGCAAGGAAGGGGTGGAGTGCGGGTACTGCGGCTATGGCTGCCGCCACGGTGCCAAGAACTCCACCGCCCGCACCTACCTCGCTTCAGCCGCCCGCCATGGCGCCACGCTGATCCCGCATTGCGAGGTGGATCGTGTTACTACCGATCATGGGCGGGCCAACGGGGTAACCGGTCTGGTCACCGGCCCGGACGGCCGCCCGCACCAGATCCGGGTACGTGCCCGCACAGTCGTGGCGGCCGCGGGCTCGATCAACACCCCGGCCCTGTTGCTCCGCTCGGGGCTCGAGAATCCACACATCGGGCGCGGGCTGCGACTGCACCCGGCCACGGCCGTGGCCGGAGTCTTCCCCGATCGCGTCGAGCCCTGGACCGGGGCGCTGCAGACCCGGTATTCCGACCAGTTCGCCGATCTCGGAGACGGCTACGGCGCCAAGTTCGAGACCGCCCCGGTGCACTTCGCGCTTCCCGCCAGCGGGTTCGGTTGGGCCAACGCGCGCCAGCACCGCGACGACATCGGTCGCCTGGCCCATCTGTCGATCGTGGGCGTCCTGTTGCGGGATCGCGACCCGGGACGCGTCGTGGTCAGCAAGGCCGGTCATCCGCGCGTGCATTACGAGCTGTCGGGCCACGACGTCCGCAGCGTGCGGCAGGGTCTCATCGGCGCCGCCGAGCTGCTCGTCGCCGTCGGCGCGACCGAGCTGTTCAGCCTGCACACACCCCCCGTGCGGGTGCGGCCGGGAGAGCGGGGATGGCTGGAGCGGTTCACCCAAGGCATCGACGCCCGCGGGTTCACCAAGTGCCGGATGTCCTACATCACGTTCCATCAGATGGCGAGCTGTACCATGGCGGCCGACCGCCGCCGCGGCGTTGTTTCCGAGACCGGTGAGACGTTCGATCTGCCCGGCCTCTACGTGGCCGACGCCAGCGCGTTCGTCACCTCGAGCGGCGTCAATCCAATGATCACCATCATGGCGATCGCGGACCACGTGGCGCGGGGGATGCTGGGTCGGTAGCGGCGGGTTCCCCCGCTCCCGATGGGGAGAGGGGTCAGGGGTGAGGTACATCGATCGCGGCGTCCTAGGCACAAGCCACGCACCGCGGTACAATCCACCCTGTGAGAACGGTACCGCCCACGATACCGGGGGAAATGCAAGCCGCTCTGCTTCAGGCGATGATCATCCTGGGGCTGGCGCTGCTCTGCCTCTACCTGCACCGGCGCTATCACAAGCCGTACTTCGCCTGGTGGGCGCTCGCCTGGTTCCTCTATTTCTTCAGGCTCGGCGCCATTCTGTCGTTTCTCGTCACCAAGAATTGGGATTGGCTCTACTGGCACCAGGTGCTCACGGGATGGACAGCCCTGGTGCTCCTGTGGGCGGCCCTCGTCTTCTCGCGCCAGGTGGAGTGGCGCTGGGGGTACGCCGGGCTACTGCTGTTCCCCCCCGCCTGGTCGTACCTGGCGATCTACCGGCTCGACAACTTCATGCTGGCGGCGGGTCCTGCGGTGCTGTTCCTGTCGCTCGTGACGCTGTGGACCGGGTGGATCTTCTTCCGCTATTACCGTCTCGTGCGGGCCACAGGCGCCCTGGTGCTCGCCGTGGCGCTCTTCTTGTGGTCGATCCACCACCTCGACTACCCGTTCCTGCGGGCCTACGGTGCCTGGAGTCCCTGGGGCTACTACCTGGACATCCTGTTCCTGCTGGCGACGGGATCGGGGATCCTGGTGCTCGTGCTCGATGACCTGCGGCGGGGCATCTCCGCGCTGTCGACTCTCTCCGGCGACCTCCAGCCCGCCGACCCCCACTCGGACAGCCTCGCCACCCTGTTGCAGCGGCCGCTCACGCTTCCCGCCGCGCTGGGTAGCGCCATCTACGAATCAGTGAACGGGACGCCGCACTGTCTCGCCGGGGCCGGCACCTGCGCCGGGTGGGAAGGTTACGATCCGCCGGCACCGGCCTCGAAAGCGGTGACCGCCGCGATCGCCGGAGAACGCGCGGTGTTCTCGAAGAACTGGCCCGATCCGCGGCCGGGGTCCGGCCGAGTCTATCCGTTCGCGGTGGTGCTGCCGGTCTGGCGACGCAGTCGCGCCACCGCCGCCCTCGCGGTCGTGGGAGACGCCCGCGACCCTTTCACGGCCCTGGATCAGGACTTCCTGCACGCGCTCGGCCAGCAGATCGGTGCCGCCCTCGAGAACGCGGACCTGACGCGCCGCCTCCAGGCCCGCACCGCCGAGCTGGCGCAGCTGTCGGCGCGGATGATCGAGCAGCATGAGGCGGAGCGCCGTCGGCTCTCGCTCGAGCTGCACGATGAGACGGCGCAGGTGTTCACCGCCGTCAAGCTGCAGCTCGGGCTGTTGCGGGAACAGGCGGACCAGGCGGTCGCGGGACGGCTGGCGCGGGCCGAGGACCTGATCGACGCCGGCATGAAGAGCATCCGCAAAGTGACCGATCAGCTGCGCCCTTCCCTGCTCGACGACCTGGGCCTGTTACCGGCACTCCGCTCCCTGGGTGAAGCCTTTACGGAGCGGTCTGGGATACCAGTCGAAATCACGGCCCCCGACGCCCTCCCCGAGATCAGTGCCGCGGCCGAGCTGGCGCTGTTCCGGGCCTTGCAGGAGACGCTGTCCAACGTCGCGCGCCACGCCGGCGCGCATCTGGTCCGCGTGCACTGCGCCGTCAATGGAGCGCTCTCCCTCCAGATCACCGACGACGGTCGCGGCTTGCCGGCGGGGTTCGACATGCGGGCGCTGGAGCGGGAAGGCCACCTGGGGCTCGCCGGGATGCGGGAGCGCATCATCGCCTTGGGCGGTCGCGTCGAGGTGACGGGGGCTCCAGGGGCGGGCGTCAGCGTCCGGGTCGAATTGCCTTTGCGGGAGAGCGGTGAATGAGCCAGACGATTCGGGTGTTGATCGCCGACGATCACACCGTGGTGCGGCAAGGGATCCGCCACGTGCTCGAAGGAGACCCCGTGTTCAGCGTGGTCGGGGAGGCGGGAACGGGGGCGGAGGCCCTGGCGCTGGCGCTGCGCGAGCGGCCCGACGTCGTGCTCCTCGATCTCACCATGCCCGACGGCACGGGGATCCACGTGCTGCAACGCCTGCGGGAACAGCTTCCCGATATCCGGGTGCTGGTGCTCTCGGTCCACGACGAGCGCGAATACGTCATCGAGAGCGTCCGCGCCGGCGCGCACGGATACCTGCGCAAGGACAGCACCCCCGCGGAAATCCGTCAGGGGGTGCGGGCGGTGCAGGCCGGGAATTCCTACTTCAGCCCGGTGGTCGCCCGCCATCTGACCGCGGCGCTGCGGGGCGGGGGGGAGGGCGGCGCGGATTCGGCCGATGCGGGCGCGGCCGCGGATCTCACCGCGCGCGAGCGCGAAGTGCTGGTGCGGGTGGCCCGCGGCCGGACCAACAAGGAGACCGCCGCCGAGCTGGGGATAAGTGTGCGGACCGTCGAAACGCACCGCGACAACCTGATGAAGAAGCTGAAGATTCATACCGTGGCGGGACTGACCAAGTTCGCGCTGGAGCAGGGACTGATCCCCTAGCCTTCTGCTACGAGACGCCCAACACTCCCAGCACCACGTCCAGCGACGGCCGGTCGAGCAGATAGAGAAACAATCCGCTGAGGCGTTCCGGCGTCAGATCTGCGCCTGCGTAGATCAGGCTCGTCTCCACGACCAGCACCGGATCTTCGCCTCCCGTAATCGCCGCATCGCTCGCGACTCGGGCGCCGTCGTCGATTGCCAGCACCGGAACCGAGGGGAGCACGCGCTTCCCGACCCAATCCGCCAGGGCGTTCAGGAAGCTCGAGGCGAGGATGTTACCGGTCTCCTGTAGGCAGGAACGTTCCAGCTCGCCCGCGAGCGTCGTGCCGGAGCCGGCCTCCCGCTGCAGCAGCCGCTCGCACAGGAACGTCGCTTCATCCTCGCGCATCAGCAGCACCGTCCGGCCGCTCAGATCGCCCTGAATCTCCATGGACAGGGCGGCGATCCGATCGCCCTGGCCGGCGAACCGGCTCACGACGGTCGCGAGCGGTCCGATCGACACGCGCGGCACGTCGATCGTCACGGGGACGTTGGTGATCTTGGCGAGCGCGGTGGCGGCATGCCCCGCCCCGACGTTCGTCACTTCCCGCAGGGCGTCGACCTCGATCTGGCTCAGCGCCGCGGCGGCCGTCACCGCGCGCCTCGGGCGGCCCGGCGTCCGAGCGCCTCTTCGACCGCCGCGACGAGCTGGTCCGCGTTGAACGGCTTCACCAGAAACCCGGTCGCGCCCGCATCGAGCGCCTGCGTAACCTGTTTCGCCTGGCCCATCGCCGAGCAGACGATCACACACGCGTCGTGATCGAAGCTTGAGATCTGCCGCACGGCGTCGATCCCGCCCAGCTCGGGCATCACGACGTCCATCGTCACGAGATCCGGTTTCAGCTCCTTGTACTTCTGTACCGCCTCCGCGCCGGTCGTCGCCTCCCCGACCACGGTGAATCCCGCGGCGGTGAGAGTACGCCCGATCAGCATGCGCATGAACATCGCGTCGTCGCAAATCAAGACCGTCCGGCTCATCGTCAGTTCCTTTCGAGAAGCCCGCGAAGTCGCGGGCCGATGCAATCGAGGGCGAGAATCTCTCTCGCGGCGCCGACTTCGGCCGCGGCGCGCGGCATTCCGTACACCACGCAGGACGCTTCGTCCTGCGCGATGGTGTGCGCTCCTGCGCGCGACAACTCCAGCATCCCCCGGGCGCCGTCCCGGCCCATCCCGGTGAGCAGCACCGCCACGACGCGGTCGCGCGCGACCACGCCGGCGGAGGAAAACAACACATCCACGGAGGGCCGATGCACGGCGTCGGCGGCATCCGCGTGAAGCTCCACCCGCCATCCGTCGGCGCCGAGGGCGAGCGCCAGGTGTCGGTCCCCCGGAGCGATCACGACCTCTCCCGAAGCGATCGTGGCGCCCGCTTCCGCTTCCCGTACGCGGAACGGCAACGCGCGGGTAAGGCGTTCGGCATAGGCCCGGGTGAACCCGGGGGGCATGTGCTGCACGACCGCCACCGGCACCGGCAGTCCCGGGCCCAGTGCCGTGAGCACCGCCTCGATCGCCCGCGGTCCTCCGGTCGAGGCGCCGATGACGGCGAGGTCGAAGCGAGCCGGCCGCGGAGCGGCGGCAACGGCGGGGGCCGCACTGGTCGCCGTCGTCACAGGATGCGCCCCTCCCCGCCCGCTCACACTCAGGATCTTCTCGACCAGAACCGTCCGGAGCGCTTCGAAGTCGACCAGGGAGTAGGCTTCCTTGTCGATGAAATCGACCGCACCGCGCGAGAGGGCTTCCACGGTAAGCGGGGCGCCGGCACCGGAGTGGGTGGACAGGATGATGACCGGCAGGGGCCGGGCCGCCATCAGGCGGTCGAGCGTCCCCAGACCGTCGAGGCCGGGCATGTGCAGGTCCAGCGTCACCACGTCCGGCCGCCATTCTTCGAGCCTGGCCAGGAGCTCCAGACCGTTGGCCGCGGTCCCCACGACGATCACCCGGGTCTCCTCGGCCAGCAGCCGGCGCAGCCCTTCGCGGATGAACAGGGCGTCGTCGACGATGGCGACGCGCACGGGCCGACCCGTGGAAGCGGCCGCGGCGATCATCGGGCGACCTTCCGGTACACGATGCAGCCGCCCAACCGGGTGGCTTGGAGCTGCGGGAGCAGGCCGATCGCCGACTCCGAGTGCCCCAGAAACAGCAGGCCGCCCGGCCGCAGCACCGACACGAGGTTCTCTATCGCCCGGCGCATCGAGGCCGCCGAGAAGTAGATCAGCACGTTGCGGCAGAAGACCGCATCGTACAGCGGTCGGCGACGGAAACAGGATCCATCCACCAGGTTGCCGAAGTCGAACCTGACCGTCCGGCGATACGGCTCTCGCACCGTCCACCGCTCCGGCGCCGCGGCGGGGGCCAGGTAGCGCCGGATCTGCTCGTCGGTCATCTGGCGCAGGGAGCGCACCCGGTACTCGGCGCGTTGGGCGGACGCCACGCGATCACTGTCCAGATCCAGACCATCGATCTCGACCGGTATGGCCCGGCCCGCGGCGTGGTCCGCCGCGAGAAAGCTCAGGGTATAGGCCTCCTCGCCGGAGGAGCACCCGGCCGAGAGGAGCCGGATCCGTCCGGGGACGGCGGGGGTCGCGGCGAGCGACGCCAGGCCCTCTCCGAACAGCGCGTCGAGCTGGTCGCGCTCGCGGAAGAAGTAGGTCTCGTTGTTGGTGATCGCCTTGGCGAGCTCCCGCGACTCGTCGGTTCCGTTGGACCGCAGGTAGGCGTAGTACTCCAGGAAGTCGTCCAGATGCAGCGCCCGGAGGCGGTGTTGGAGACGGGTTTCGAGCACCGACCGTCGCGGCGACGGAAAGTGCAGCCCGAACCGCTCCTCGAGGAGCTCGTTCAGGAGGTAATACGCCTCGTCGTCGAGCGGCGCGGCGATCGAGCCGAATCCGGACGGGACCATCAACGCCGCCATAGCTCCCGCGTGCGCTCGGCCACCGCGGCCACCGGATCCGCCGCGAGGGCCTCGAGCCGCGGACGATCCTCGGCCAATCCCGCCTTGCAGAGCACCTCGGCACTGATCATGCGCACGTGCCAATCGGCGTGCCCGGCGGTATCGCGGAATACCGGTAGATCCTCGGTCACATGGCAATCGGCGAAGGCCCGGCAGGCGAAGCGGGCCCACGGCATGTCGAGCGCGACGCCCCGGCGGAGCACGTTTCGCGCTTCCTCACCCCCGATGGCGCCGAGCGCCGTCAGGGCGAAGGGGCGCAACACCGCCGACCCGTTCAAGGCGAGGTCGGCCAGGAAGGGAATACTGACGGTGTCGCGCAGGCGGCCCAGCAGGCGAACCAGCTCCTTGTGCGGCCGTCGTTGCGCCATCGCGCGCAGCACCGGGAGCTCGGCCTGCAGCTCGGCTCGCTCCGCCACCGACACCGCGAGCGCGCCGTAGGCATCGGGATCCGCGTCCAGCCACGTGAGCCATGGGAGCAGCCGCAGCACGTCGCCGCGCTGCGTGGCGTGCGCCAGTACTTCCATTCTGATGGGAAGCGGGGTCGCGCAGATGGCCGCGGCGACCCGCGCCGGGTCTTCCTCGACGATGGTGGAGAGCACGGCGCGCACGTCGGCCGCGCACTCGCGCTCGGCCAGCCCGTTCCGGATTCCCCAGCGATGCCGGTACAGCAGCAGTCCCCAGGTCATCCGGATGTCGCGCGGGAGCCGCCCGTAGACATCGATGATCACCGCGCCGAGCCGAGCGTCCGAAATGGCGAACAGCACTTCGGCGATCGCGTCCAGGTGCTGCTGGCCGCGAAAGTCCGCGATCGCGGAGATCAGCGCGCCGACCGGCGCTTCCGCGGGAGCCTGCGCGGCGAGCCGGAAGCCCCACTCGCGAGACACCCCGCGTGTGAGCAGCAGGAGTCCGATCAGATCGGCGCGACGCGTCAGGCAGGCGGGCACCGCGGTGTGCTCTGAGCAGCCTCCCATGACGACCTCGAGCGCCGATTCATCCGCGTCGGATGGCCCGCCGGCAAGGAGACACCGCGCCGCACTGAGCCGTCCATCTGCCGACGCGCCCTCCATCGCGCCGCGCAGCGCGGTCGCCAGCGTGCGTCCGGGCGCCACGGCATCGTCGAGCCGCTCGACCACGTCGGCGAGGAGCGCCAGCACCGCGTCGCCGGGGGCTCGGGCGAGCCAGCGACTCGCCAGCAGGCGGAACGCCTCCGGACCCCCGATGCGCGCCAGCGACTCGGCCGCGAGGCCCCCGAGACACTCGTGATCCAACAGGTTGGCGAGCGGCGTGACCGCATCTCGGCTGCGCACGTCCCCGAGCGCCTGCACCGCCGCCACCGCGAGCCAGGGATCCGCCTTCAGGAACGGCAGCAGGTCCGGCACCACCGTGGGATCGCCCAGATGTCCAAGGGCGACCAGGGCCGCCTGGACCACGTTGGGGTTCTCGTGCGCCAGCAGCCGGCGCAGCGGCTGCAGAGCCGGCGCGGGGCGAAAGTGGTCGAGCAGCAGGACCGCCTGCAGGACGACATCGGCATCCGGGTCGGCCAGGAGCCCGAGTGCCAACGAGACCGCCTCCGTACCGCGTGCCCGCAACATCTCGAGCCCCGCGTTCCGCAGGACGTCGTCGGCCCCTTCCCTCAGGTAGCCGACCAACCGGTCTCCCGGGAGCACCACGGCGCCCACCCGGCGCGCCGGGGCACGCACCGACTCGCTAGGGTGGCGCAACAGTCGCTCCAGCTGCTCGGCCCGCGCCTCGGGCGGGAGCAGCAGGATCGACTCGAGCGTGGCGTCCGCTTCGACCATCCCGGTCACGCGGCGAACCGCCGGGTGACTTGCCGTAGCGCTTCGGCCTCCCGCACCAACGCGGAAGTGGTGCTCGCCAGCTGCCCGCTCGTGGTGAGATTCTGCCGCGCCACATCGGTGATCTCCTCGGTCGCCTTGACCACCATGTCCCCGCCGCGCTTCTGCTCGCGGGTCGCGCCGGCGACCTGCTGGGTCATGCGGTTCATGTTCTCCACGGCCGACATGATCGACTTGTTGCCGTTGGCCTGCTCCCGCACCGCGTGCGCCAGCTCCTGCGTGATGTCCTGAATGTGGCTCGTGGTGGAAACGATCTGACTGATCCCGCGAGACTGCTCCTCGGTGGAGGTATGGACCTCCGTCACGAGACCGCTCGTCTTGTCGACCGACGACCCGATTTCGTCCAGCACGGCGCGCGTCAGGTCCACGGCGTGGGTCGTGTCGCGCTGCACCCCTTCGACCACCTTCCCGATCTCCCGGATCGATTCCACCGACCGTTCAGCCAGGCGCCGCACTTCTTCCGCCACGACGGCAAAGCCGCGGCCCACGTCGCCCGCCCGCGCCGCCTCGATGGCGGCGTTCAGGGCCAGCAGGTTCGTCTGGTCGGCGATCTCCTCGATGATCCCGACGATCTTGCCGATATCGCGGCTCGAGGCCCCGATCCCCCGGATCACCTGTCCCAGCTCGTCCCCGCGCGACCGCACGGTCACGGCGGCGGTGCGGGACACCTCGTCCACGACGCGCACCTTGGAGGCGATCGATTCGATCGAGGCCGTCATCTGCTGAATGGTCGCCGCGGTCTCTTCCACGGAGGTCACGAGCGATTCGGAGTTCTTCGCCACCTGATCGCTCGATGCCCCCAGTTCCTGGATCGCGCTGGCGGTCTCATCCACGGTCGCGGCGAGGTCGTGAGAGGCCCGCGCCACCTGGTCGATCTGGGTCGCCATCTCCACCATGGCCGCCGACGTCTGCTCGGAGGACGACGATTGATGCTCGGCGCCCTTCTGCATCTGGGTGGCGGCCGCCGACAGCTCCTCGGCCACCTGCGCCACCGTCCCCGCCGTCTTCAGCACCGCCCCCACCAGCTCCGACAGACCATCCATCATGGTGTTCGCCTGGCGGCTCAGGTCGCCGAACTCATCCCGGGAAAGAGCCGGCAGCTTCTGGGTGAAGTTGCCGCCGCTCACCCGCGCGAACCCTTCGGAGAATTCCTGCAACGACCGGCCGAGGCCACGGAGAATGACGAGCGCCAAGAAGATCAGGAACGCCAGCCCCGCCACGGTGACCGCCACCGTCGCGAGCGTGGCGAGCCGCTGCGCCGACCGGGCCATGGCGAAACCGGCTTCCATCTCGGTCCGGTCGTGAGTCGTCTGGTCGGCCAGACGCTGATGGATTTCGTTGTACCGCGTGCTCATCTCTTGCAGCGCGGCGGTGAGCCGGTCCCCCGACGCGCCGGTCAGCATGTCCCCGGCCGTGCTGCGGGCGATCCCGTAGTAGCCGATGAACTGCTGTTCCAGTTGGTCCAGCTCCGCCTTGGCGAGCACCGGGTTCGTGCGGGCCGTTTGCAATCGGGCCAGAAACCGCCCGCGCAGATCCTCGGCTGCATTGAACATCTCGGAATCCCGCGCCGCCACGGCATCCTGCAGCGTGCGCTGCAGGTCGCCGAGCATGCCCTCGAGGTCCCGACTCACCTCGAGCGAGGGAACGTAGCCGGCGCGAATCAGCTCGAGCCGGCTCGCGCTGCGGGACCCGAGCAGCGCGGAGATCACGAGGATCGTGAGGAAGCCGGCTCCCGCCGCGAGCGGCAGGAGACCGATCTTCTGGGCGAATCGCAGATTGCTGAACACGTTCCCTCCTTCAAAGCCGGCGGGGCTCCGCCGGCGGTCTTGTTCGGTCTCTAGTTCTGCACGTGAACCCGACGGATGCCTGGGCCGATCGCCGTCTCGGTTGACACGTAGGCGATGGCACCCGGCGTCGAGCGGACGTAGGACAACACGGCCTGCTCCGACTGGAACTGCACGGGCGGCACGCCGCGGCCCGAGAAGATGATCGACTGCCAGTAGGACTTCACGGCATTGACGGTCTTGCGCAGGACGGCCTGGCTGAACACCTCGCGCACCGGTTGATCGTCGGTCAAGTCGACCGGCACGATCACCTGGCCGTCGGTCCACCGGATTGTCTTCTTGGTGTAGATGCGGTTGAGCTCGTCGGTCGAAATGCCCGTGAGGTAGTTCCCCTCGTTCACGACGACGACCCAGCCCTTGTCCTGAGCGACGAGCCGCGACGCGCCACCCAGCGCGGCGACGGCCATGACGCCCAGCATGATCAGCGTACGCATGGTGCCTTATCCTTGTCTTGAGTGAGATCTTGGTTGTGTGTGGAAATGATCAGCACCTGCTCCGGATCGAGCAGGATCAACAACACACCGTCCCGTTGATGCACCGCGGTGATGTAGGCGGACTGCTCGGTCATGACGTCCGCCGGTGGTGCCTCGAACCGGTTGCGATCGAGTCGCACGACCTGCTCCACCGCGTCCACCAGCAGACCGATGACGCGGCCGCGGGCGCTGGCGACGAGAATGCGCGAGCGCGGGCCCGGCGCCTCGGCCTCGAGTCCGAGTCGGACGCGAAGGTCCACGACCGGGACCACCCGGCCACGCAGATTGATGATCCCCCGCACGGGGTGCGGGGCGTCCGGCACCCGGGTGATGGTGGCGACGCGCAGGATCTCCTGTATCGCGTCGACCGGAAACGCGAACGTCTCGCTCCCCAGCCGGCACGTCACCCAGATTTCCCACACCGCGGCCGCCACTGCGGCGTCCGACGGGGTCGGCTCGGCGGCCACCTGATCGGCGAAGGCATAGACCCGATCGCTCCCCGCGAGGCGGGGGGCGGCCGACGCGGCCCCCTGCAGCACGTCCGTCACATTTCCTCCCGGTCAAAGACCGCGGCATCTACCAGGGACCGCGGGTCGAGAATGAGAATCGGACGACCGTCGCCCAGCACGGTGGTCCCAGCGACGCCCACCGGGCGGCCGCAGATCGGGTCCAGCCCTTTCACCACGACTTCCTGGAGCCCCTGGATGCGGTCGGCCACGAGGCCGCGCCGCTTCCCCGCGGCCTCCACGACGACGACGTAGCCGTCGCGCCGGCGGCGCGGCCGGGTGCCGAAGTGACACCCCAGGTCGAGCAGCGGGAGCATCCCGTCGCGCCAGCGGATCACGCCGGCATGGTTCACCTCGTGCGCGTCTTCGGGGCGCAGGC
>Ga0335083_10008192_pt1 | contig 12789 bp, 8 predicted proteins | sample Lox_Sample_42_FD_206716 | JGI IMG/M metagenome (GOLD analysis project Ga0335083, IMG submission 206716) | Soil microbial communities from Loxahatchee National Wildlife Refuge, Florida, United States - Lox_Sample_4.2 | ecosystem: Environmental > Terrestrial > Soil > Wetlands | place: USA: Florida...
AAGACAGGCCGGCGCGCTCAGGTTCACCTTGGCCGCCAGCGTGACATTCGACATCGACGCGTCCCGCTGCAGCAAACGCAAAATCGCCTTGTCGGTGCGATCGACCTCGTGCGAGAGCGTCCTTTGCCCCGGCCGCGCGGCACGCACTTTTATTGCTCTCAATAGGCCTCGCTCAAAATAATAATTCTTAATTATATGGACTATCGTCTCCAGATTGCTACATCGTGCAGACATTTGCAACCATGCGTCGTGGCTTTTTTCGTAGCATTCGTCGTTCGTCGCCACGATGGACGAGGGTGCGGACAAGCCCGCCCTGTGCGCTGGCCTCGCCGCGTGAACGGCGCCCGTGAACCGCAGCGTAAAAAGCCATGAACCTGAACCCATTCGCCCGGCATCGCTTGACCTTCGGCCCCACGCCGATTCAGCCCTTGAAGCGCCTGAGCGCGCACCTCGGCGGCAAGGTCGAGCTGTATGCCAAGCGCGAGGACTGCAACAGCGGTCTCGCCTTCGGCGGCAACAAGATCCGCAAGCTCGAGTACGTGATCCCCGAGGCCCTGGCGCAGGACTGCGACACACTGGTGTCCATCGGCGGAATCCAGTCGAACCACACGCGTCAGGTGGCCGCCGTCGCTGCGCATCTGGGGATGAAGTGCGTGCTGGTGCAGGAAAACTGGGTCAACTACTCCGATGCGGTTTACGACCGCGTCGGCAACATCGAGATGTCGCGCATCATGGGGGCCGACGTGCGCTTGGATCCGGCCGGCTTCGACATCGGCATTCGTCCGAGCTGGGAGCGGGCTATGGAAGACGTTCGCCGGGCGGGCGGCAAGCCGTACCCGATTCCGGCCGGCGCTTCGGAGCATCCGCTGGGCGGCCTTGGCTACGTCGGCTTTGCCGAGGAAGTTCGCGTGCAGGAAGCCGAGCTCGGCTTCAAGTTCGACTACATCGTGGTGTGCTCGGTCACGGGCAGCACTCAGGCGGGCATGGTCGTGGGCTTCGCCGCCGACGGCCGGGCCGATCGCGTTATCGGCATCGACGCTTCCGCCAAGCCGGCACAGACCAAGGCGCAGATTCTGCGCATCGCGCAGAACACCGCCAAGCTCGTCGAGTTGGGCCGCGAGATCACGGATGCGGACGTGGTTCTCGACACGCGCTTCGGTGGCCCGGAATACGGCCTGCCCAATGCCGGAACCCTGGAAGCGATCCGCCTTTGCGCGCGCCAGGAAGGGATGCTCACCGATCCGGTGTACGAGGGGAAGTCGGCCCACGGCATGATCGAGATGGTGCGCGAAGGCGGGTTCCCCGCCGGTTCCCGCGTGCTCTACGCGCACCTAGGTGGAGTGCCCGCGCTCAACGCGTACAGTTTCCTTTTCCGCAACGGTTGATTGGGTCGTCGAGCTCAGTGTGGATGTCCGCCGATCAGCAGGTGGCGCACCCTGCGGCTGCTCGCCGAGACGGTGATCACTCTGACGACAAGGCGCTCGCTCCATGCCGTCCGCGCCAGGTCGCGGATCGCGGCCTCGCGGCTGAAGAACCGCTGCGACGCGCCGTCCCGGCCCTCGAGCGTGAAGCCTTCGAAATCACCGAAGTGGTCGAACAGCAGTCCGCTGACCTTCCCCAACCAGAACCCCGGCCGTGAGTCGCCGCCGGCGTCGAACCCGCCCGTGTCCTCCAGCCAATCGTCGCATCCCGGATCGCAGAAGGGGTCCGGGCGGCCGTCGCCATCGTCCTTGCCCTTGCCGGGCAGCCCGCCCATTCCGTCGGGTGTCGGGGGAATCGCCCACGGATCGCCGCCGAGCGCTCTGACCTTCTCGGCCAGGAGCTCGACGTAGCGGACGAGGGCCGCGTACCAACGGCTGTCCTTTCGCAACCGCTCGACGCGCCAGCGCAGCATCGACAGCAGCCGGACGTGGTGGGCCAGCATCTCCTGTTTGATGGAGACCGGGATGCCGAGCTGGAACGCGCCGATCGTCTCGCGCCAATAGCCCGAGTCCCTCCGCGCTGCCGCGACTTTCGCCGGGTCGGGATGCTGGACGATGACCGCGCGATCACCCGTGGCATCGATGACGCGCAGGTCGGTGATCAACACCCGGTTGTCGCCCAGGTCGAACGCACCGAGCGGCAACGCCTCCCCGCGGCCCTTGGCGGCGGTCGCGGGAAGCTTCAGCGCCGCGATGAGCCTGGCGGCTTCCGCCTTCGTGACGTCATGCGCCACGGGAGCGGGCTCTCTGGGCTCGCGGCCCCGGTTCGCGATCTGGCGAACGGCGAGGTCGAAGCGCTGGCCTTTCTTGACTCCGAGCGGGAAGTTCGCCTCGAGCACACCCGTATGGCGCTTGGTGGTCCTCGGGACGGGCACGTAGCGCACCCCGCCGCCGGGTAAAGCGACCGTGTGGGGATCGATCCTCCGTATCTCGTGGCGCGGATAGAAGCGGTCGGCCAGCTCCACCACCGCGTCGGCGTCCCAATCAGGGATGAAGATCTGGACCTCGGTCCCCTCGGGGGCGCCGCTGCGCCAGTCGAGGAGCAGCTCGTTCGGCGGAAACCGGTCGGTGATCGGGTTGGGCGCGGCCTCGATCTCGAACGTGTGCATGGCCATGCGCGAGGCGTCCAGCCCGGGATTCGCGATCGCGCTGAAGGCGAGGTTGCGCTGGGCGAGCTTGTCCGACGTGGCTGGCTGCGCTCCGTCGGGTATCGGGGCGGCGGAATACATGATCTGCGCGACCAGGCACTGGTGCTCGCCCATCAGCAAGTCCGGCAGGCCGACGGGGGCACCGCCCATCGGCGTGGGTGGCAGATAGGGGTCGGCCAGGTTGTTGTCGATCAACGCGCCGTAGAACGTCGAGATCTCGGTCGCCGTCGGTCCCATCCCGATCAAGTTGTCCGGGTCGACCTGGTTCTGCGGAGGCGAGACCCGCGAGTGCGCAAAGCACGGGAACGACTGCCACTCGGTGTTGGCGGCATCGGTGCCCGGCAGGGCGATCGGATCCAGCGCTGCGGTCTGCTTGTAGGTCCCTGTCGGTACGCCGGGGCTCGACTCGTGATAGGTGAGCGACGCGGTGGTCGGCGCTGGGACGATCCGGAAGGCGACGCGGACGTTCGCAGGGCCCGCGGCGTGGTTCAGCCGCACGCGCGCGATCGCGAAATTGTAGACCGGCTTATGGCTCGCCGTGGTCTGCGCGAACGGACTGAGCGCCGAGCCCGGCTCGGTCATGTCGAGTCCTTCGAACTGGCCGATCGTCATGGCGCCGACGACGTCGTGCAGGTACTGGATCGCCTGATCCCGGCTCGCGTTGTCCGGCATGACCTTGCCGTGGTGCATCTGGCCGTCGGCCACGACGGGAAACACGCGCAAATCCGAGCTCAGCCAAGTGGTCGGGTTGTTGTTGGCGAGGTCGAGCTCGAAGGGGTTCGCGGCTTTGACCAGCTCTATCCACGCCCGGTCCGTCAAGGGACCGGCGCTGGCGGGCGAAGTCAGCGAAGCATCGACCTCGATCGTCTCGGCGGCTGGACCGAACGCGAAAGCGGCGCCGCTCAGCGACACGGTGTAGGTGAAGGTGAAGCGCTGCAGGCGGTCGGGCAATGTGGAATCGTCGCTGTCCACCCGCTTCGGCGTGATGGTGAGCCCGGTCGCGATGGCGGGAGTGATCGTCGGCGCCCATGCAGCCTGGAAGGCGCCGGGCGCGAGGCTCGTGATGCCTCCACCCGGGAACTGGCTCGGCTTCAGCCCGTCCACCGCGACCAAAATCGCGCCCGCGAAGTCGGGCTGGGCCGTGGCCTCGTCCTGGCTGAACGTGCTGCGCTCCAGGATCAGGGCGAGCGTCGGTCGGGGCCGGGCCAGCCAGTTCGTGATGTTGACGTACACCTGGTTGATCGTGGCCATGGTCGCCGGCGCGTCGTTGTAGCCGTGTCCCTTCTCGGCATCCGGACCGACCTTCGCCGAGAGCGCAGGCGTGTCGACGCTGCTGTCACCGGTCAGGTTGATGTCGATGTAGTGATGGAACGTCGAGGCGGTCACGATTCGCCCGACGCCGGCGTTCCGCCCGTCATAGACGCACAGCGAGTTGACGGTCTTCGGCGCTGAGGCTGCGCTATCCCCGCCGACGAAGGCCTCGCCGTTCACGTACTTCGACGCCCGACCGGTCGTCTGGCCGGTGGCGATGACGTTGGGCATCTCGCGGGTTCCGGCGACCAGCGGGAACTCGGGGAAGGATTCGCCATTGATATTGAGCGACTGAGTGTAGTCGTAAGTCCCGACCACACCGAGGGTGTTGCCCTCGTGCATGTGGTCCGGATAGATCACGACGTCCGCCCCATTGGAGCGAAGGATCGGGTGAGCCGGCGTGGAGGTCGGCGTGATCGGTTGGGGCACGATGTCCGACTGGTTCTCGAACCAGGCGAACGTCGAATCCCCGCCGTAGTCGCCGCCTGGATTGCGCTGCGTGGTGTCCGCACGTCCCGCCGTGATCACCGGGAAGTTGCGCGGGAAGCTGACCGGCATGGGCGACGTCGCGTCGTTCACGCCGTACCAGGAACGCATCGCGCGCACGCGCGGCAGGTTGCCGCACATCACCGAGCCGATGCTGTCGTGGTCGCCCGTGGCGAAGACGCCACCACCGGCCGCCATGAAGCGAGCGATCGCCTGCCTCTCGTCGGCGGCCAGGAAGGGATCGCTGCTACCCGTGGCGTCGATTGCATTGCGGCCCGCGCGCCCCATGAGCCACATCACGTCGTAGTCGAGAAGGTTGACGCTCGTCTTGAACGAGAAGTTCTGGATGTCGGCAGTCGCATCCGTGGCCAAATGCACTTTGGTCACCTGTATTCCAGCGCCGGTGAGCGCCGCCACCAACGTCGTGAACGTGAAGTCGGCCGTCGCAGCGGGCTCGGCGAATCGAAAGTCGTCGTCGAGGACGACCAGGACCTTGGTCATTGGGGTACTCTCAAGTTGGGTGGGGCCAAGTCACGGAGAAGACTGTCGGGCGTGGTCACGCCCGCCGAGTCGCACCGCGCATTCCTGAGCTTCGAATCGCGATGCAGAAAGGACGCGACTTCCGACGCGTTCACTTTGCGAGCGACCCGATGCGCAGTCAACGTGAATATTCGGACCTGCCTCGCCACTTAAGCATCTCGGAATCGGGGCGCTGACTCAGGCGAAGATCGACCCCCTGTTCGAGCCGCCTGCGCCTTCGCGGTTGCTAGGCGCCAGCGTCACGTTCCAAGGAAGCGACGTCGTTCTTCAACACGCGGTGTTCGCAGGGCTCGTCGTGCTGATGCTGATCAGCCTCGCGCTCCCAACGATCCTCAAGCTCATCGAGAAGAAGGCACTGGGCCGGCAAAATGCAAAGGGCGTGATTCGCACCGACGAGCCCGTTTGATCCGCGCCTTGCGTCGTGGGTGAGCGTCGACCTGAGGACATTGGGAGCTGGAAGGCGTCGGTGTCGACGCACGCGCGGGGCGCCGGAAAGGAAGCTCCTTACCTAGCCAACCTGCGCGTGCACGCCCTCAGGCACACGATAGGAATGCGGCTGCGCGAGGCTGCCCTCCGCGAAAGCACGGTCTCGAACATCCTTCGGCACGAGCATAGAGGCATGACCGGCCACGACTTCCTCGCCCAGATCGACGAGTTCGTTTCGGCTCCGGAAGCGATCAATGCCTAGCCGAGTTGACCCTTGTCCGGCCGCTCCTCGACGTTCGCTTCTGCGCCCTTCGCTTTGATGGAATCATTACCGTGGTCACGTGCGAGATACAGCGTCTGCGAGGGGAACGCCATCTCCGTGCCTGCCTGCTCGATGATGTCCATCATGCGCAGCAGGAGATCTTCGCGGATGCCGAGGAACTCCGTCCAGACCGTCGTTTGCGCATAGGCGAAAACCTCGACGTCGAGCGAGCTGTCTCCGAAGTTGATCAGGCGTGCGCGCGCCGAATCGCGATCGATTCGCTGATCGCCTTCGAGCAGTTGACGAAGGTTGACGAGCACCTGGCGCAACTGCTCCGGCGTGGTCTCGTAGCGCAGCCCGAGCACGGTCTGGATCAGCATCTGGTCGCGCCGCGTGAGGCTGACGATCGGGAGCTTGGCCAGGACTGCGTTCGGAACGTTCGCGAGCGTACGGTCATCGCCGCGAATCCGCGTGGAGCGAACGCCCACGCGCTCCACCGTCCCCAGCGCATCGCCGTACTTGCAGTACTCGCCGTGACGGACTGCTTTGTCGGCGACGAGACTGATGCCGGCGATCAGATTCTCGATCGTAGGCTGCGTGGCCAGGGCGACGGCCAATCCGCCGACTCCCAGCCCCGCGACGATTCCGTACAACGGCATGCCGACCCGGTCGGCCCCGAAAGCAAGCAACGCCGCCGCGGCGCCGATGCCGATGAGGCGGACGCCGCCGCGGACGATGTGCGAATCGAGGCTCTCGGATCCGACGAGCGGAGAGGCGACGATCGCTTCGGCGATGACCGATGTCAGGCGCCACACGAGCCATGCAGAGGCGAAGATCGCGATCGCGGTCGTCGCGAGTTCCACAGCGCTGCCCACCGACTCGACCAGGACGAGCTGCACGTTGGTCGCGTAGTCGACCACCGGCATCGCAACCAACACCGCGACGGGCACCGCGAGCCGTACCAATGACTGCGGGAACGGCTTCAGGCCGGCGCCCAGTTGGGCGAGGCGATACGTGATCGCCAGGAAGAGTACGAGGAGCCCCACGACGAGGACGAGCCCGATCCACTTCCACGCGGATTGGCCGGCGATGGGGGCGCGCAGCGCTGGCGGCAGCGCCTGGATCCGGGCGTACGGGATCATCCAGCCACCCGCGGTCGAAACGAGGTCGTGGATGTCCTTCAAAGGTACTGGCCTGGCGTACGGCAATCCGCGCACGCGCTCGAAAAACTCGTTGGCGCGCGCAACAGTATCGGCGCTGAACAGGAATTCGCCGCCGCGCGGCCCGGTCTTTGCGCGAACGAGCGCGATTTCGGTGTCGGGAATGACCCAGCGCTGCATTTCGCCATTGCCAGCCGGCTTCATCTGGTCCGCGTCCGGAATCTGGTCGGGAGGCGGCAAGGGAATCCTGCTCAGCACTTCGTACAGGGCGTTGGCCGCCGCGTATCCCGTCTTCGCACGCGCGGCCGGAGGGACTTCGCTCAGATCGAGGCCTTGATTCCTCTTGGCGCCCAGAAGCTCCAGGCGGGCGAATTTGGAACGCGAGGGCGATGGCAGGTAATCCTTCGCCGCGAATTCGCCGAACGCGTCGCCGGCGTCGAGGAAGGTCTGGAGCGCGGCGCGCGGGCTCGATCGATCAGCCGGCTTGAGGGGTTGAGCTTGCTGACCGAACGCGATCGTCGTGCCCAGCAACACTGCGATCGGAAGGCAGAGCCAGCGAATCCAATTGCGAGGCGGCATGCTCATTCGCCGGAAGGTCGGCAAGCGGCCGCTCTAGTTTGCCGCGCCGGCGGGTGTCCGCCAGAAAGGCTTTTGTATCTCTTCGAGCGGTCGTCCCGGATCGTTGGGGCGCAGCCCGTAGCGCAGCAGCGCGATCAGGTCGGAACTGGCCTCGGGATTCGAGCGAAAGTAACTGTGGCCGATGAAGTCGGTGGTGCCTTGAACCTGGATCACGTCGATGAAGCCGAGCGTGCGCAGGTGCTGCAACTGGTCGGACGTCAGCATCGCCTCGTCGAGACGTCCGAGCCTGAAGATGCTTCCGAACAGCCAGCCTGATGTAGCCAGCGCCTTGTCTCCGGGTGACACGTAGCTCGTAATGTGAAATCCGGGCATACGCTCAAACACCACCCTCGGGTTGGGCGCCAAGCCGTACGGAACCTCGGGGTCGGAAGCCACCTTGAAGATCTTGGCCACGGCCACGTCGGGGTCGAGGTCAGGCGCCATCAAGACGATGTTGCCGATCTTGTAACGTTGCTCGATGTTGGTTTGTTGCATGTAGGCCTCGACGCTCAAGTCGGACACTGCCGTCAGCAGCACGTCCGTCCCGCGACTGTGTGCAAGCAAGTGGATCTTCCGCAACCCGGGGGTTCCGGCAATGGCGCGGATCGTCTTGCGCAGGTGTTCGGTGGCGAACAAGCTCGATTCATAGTCCACCTCGTACCCGAACAGCACTCCACGGTTGCCCGCCGCGGGCCAGGTGAAGATCGCGCACACGAATTCGCGGCCCAGGAAGTGGCACAGCTCACCCATGGTGAGCGCCGCGTCCTGGAACGTATTGTCGACGCCGTGAACGTACAACACGACCTCCTTGCGAGGGCTTAGAGCCAGGCGACGCGCGACCTCGGTTTGGAGTGTCCGTGTAGCGGCCTCGTCCGCGTCGACGACGGCGGGGGCACGCGTCAGCCCGGTTGGGGTCACGGCGTATTGGTACGGGATAGTCGGGAACCGGCCGATCTCCCTGGTCGGTCCGAGCGTGAGATCCACCGAAGGCGTCCGCTCGAGCTGCAGGCTCTGCTTCACGAGGGTGTCCCAAGTCATGCCGTCACCGAAGAGGATCGTCGTCGACCCGAACGCCTCCGAGCGCGATCGCTCCGACGTGTACGGCTCCGCGTCGTCGGGCCTCTGCGCCGGCGCGCGGTCGGTGAAATACAGCAGGTCCAGCGGCGGTGTCCGGGCGGCGGCGGATGCTTGCGTAAACAGCGGCTTCGCCTGCGCCCCAGTGTACAACGCCGGCGTAGGCATCATCGGATGCGTGGTCGCGCAGCCGGCTACGCTGAGGAGCGCAGCCATTGCAATCGCGGTCCGAATACGAGACTCGCTCATCGACGTACACCCCCGGTGGCTACGCGCGTTTTGCTATCCCTCGAGGCGGAGGACGTGTCCAGGATCAAAGGCTTAGCGCTCTGTCTCCGCTGCGGCGAGCATGGTGCGTACCATGATGACCTCGCGGCAATCGGGAGAAATCATGACGGCGTTTGTAAGGCGCACAATGGTAGGCGGTTCGTTGGTCATACTGGTGTTCGGATCAATCGCATTCTTCCTCTGGCATGCGCTATCGTGGATTCGCACATCCTTGGAGCAGATTGCAGGCTTGCTCTCCATCGACACGCGATATCCCGCGCTGTCGGCCTTGGCAGCTCTTCTTCTGCTCGTAATTTTCTTGGGTCTCGTGCTGCAAGCGCAACCGGTACACAACCTGGTCGCAAAGTGCATGGCCTGGCTCGGGGCTCGCTTCCCGTTCTCGAAGCTCCTTCATGGCTTTGAACTCGAGCTGGTAGGCCTTGGAAAGTCTCCGGTCAAGGCCGCCCTGGCGGTGCTTGGTGACAATGAAGCCCTGGCCTTCGTGATGGAGGAACTGGCCGACGGACGTTTCGTCGTCTTCGTGCCGGGATCGCCGAAGCCGTCAAACGGCACTGTTTACGTCGTTCCGCGCGAATCCGTCCATCTGATAGATGCAACTCACTTTCAGCTCGCCAGCTGCATCTCCAACTGGGGCGCAGGCACGAAGAAGATGCTCGAGGGAGCGCACGGATCGGCATAGGGTACTCAAACCCGCTACCAGTTGAACACCACGGCCAACTGCGGCCCGTTGACCGTCAGCTTCGGGACAATGTCGCCGGGCTCTTTCCAGTCGAGGTAGCGCCAGGTGGCAACGACCTCGCCCCAGGAGAACACGTAACCGATGCCCGCCGACGCCTGCCACGTGTACTGCGACTGGCCCCCGCCGACGTCGGCGTAGTACGGAATGAACCATTCTCGGTTCGCCCCGAATCCATACCGGCCCTTCACGCCGACGATGCCATCCCAAGTGTTTCCCGAAGCGCTGCGGCTTCCTGTTTGAGTGGGGCCGACGAGCGGACCGACGCTCTCGCTCAAGGCGTAATTGAGCGTGGCGTCCAGTCGAAGCATCTGCGCGCCCGCGAAGACGTCGAGTGACCAGTCAGGGTCGGTCCACACCCGGTAGCTGCCTGCAAGCGTCCAGACGAGCGCCTTGAAATCCAGCCCGGTGTCCAGCTTGACCGTCACAGGCACTGGCACGCCGTCGATCATGCGGTCGCGGGTCGTCGTCCCCGTGTTCCCGACGTCGAAATAGATGAGGTCGGTGAACGCACCCCAAGGGCCCTTCTGCGCAGCGAGGTTGCCCATGCCCGCCATCTTGAGATGGTCGAGCAGGGTATGGAACTTGACGTCGATGTCGGCCGTAGTGTTGCCGGCGAAGACTGCGCTGCCGGTGATTTGCGGCATCCACATGTAGATGGAGCCGCGGAAGGTCCATTCGTCGGAAAGTGCCTGCGCCGTGGCGCAGGCGGGCAAAAGTACTCCGGCGGCGAGGGTCGCGAACGCTGCGACGGCCGCCAGTTGTCTGATGCTGATGTGGTTGCGGATCTTCATGTTCGATTTCCCCAAGGCGGGTGGCACTTCGTCGCAGGATTCCAACGCCATCGGAAGCACGCCGGCTCACTTCGGGAACAGGAGTGTCAACGTGGCGCGCGCGCCCCAGCCATGCGCGCCGACGTCCGGACTGTCCGCCCAATAGCGCGCACCCACCTGCAGTTGCAGCGCCTGCTCGCCGACTTTGAGCACTTGGCTGACCATGAGATTGATCGGCACCGACCATTGATTACGGCTCCAGTCGTAGGTGGACTCCGAGTTGGCTGTAAAGGACGTGTGGGTCTTCATCGTGTACGTCAGGAACGGCTGGAGAAAGGTGTTGTTGATGTCCGCCCTGCCCGCTCCGCCGACCGACCAGATATGGTTCGCCAGCACGCCGTAGGTCCACCCGTGCTCTTGTCTCAGGATCACTCCGGTGGGACCCAGCCCCCACTTGTCGGCGCCGAGCAAGTCGCTGCTGGCGGCGGGCAAATAGAACACCGGTCCGGCGCCCCATATCCATCCGTCGGCTGTTGGTTTCTTCGGCGAGAAGAACAGGCTTGCCGTGATGTCGCCAATACCGGACTGGCTGCCCGCGCCGGGAAAGACGTCCGTCTGCCAGACTACCGGCACGATGGTACGCGAGATGAGGTTCCAGTCCTCGTTGAGCGAAAATGGAATGACGGGCTGGACGTTCACATAATTCTTGTGCCCGTCTCTCAGCGGCCCGATGTTCTGGTCGTAGTTGTATTGCAGCGGCACGCTGACCATCGCCGCGACAGGATTCTGTGCCGCCAAAGCGAGTTCTTCCTCGCTCTTCTGGGCGCACGCATCCGCGCTCGCGATGGCAAGCGAGGCAAGCAATACGGCGGCGATGATGCTGTGAGAGCTTGCCACAATGGTCTTGCGCATCTGGTCGTTCCTTAGCTGGCTTTCCCGAGCGCCTTTAGAGGCGCTTGAGTTTCGTGTGCTGCGGCCTCGGTGCCGACGCCGCCGCTCGGGGTCATGCATCGACCCGCAAACATTCAACCCGCCTTGATCGCGCGGACCTCTGCTGCACGCGCGTCGACTGGGATCACAGGCAACTCTCCCTTCTTCGTAACCGGCAGGGCGCGCATGTAATCCATGATCGCCTGCCACTCCTTGATCTCGCGCGGGGGTGCACCGCTGACCGCCGTGGTGTCGACGCTGCTGCGATCCACCGTTCCCGGAGGGCCCAGCAGGTAGCCCGAGTTGTCGACGGGCGCCTCGAGCGCCTCGATCTTCGATGTGAGCTGCCGCCCTTCCTTGTTCCTGGCGACCACGGTAAGCGCGCCCTTGGTGTACTTCGGGATCGCCACCAGCATCAGACCGAGCATTAGGGGGCAGGTGACGCTGAACAAGCGCGCGTCCTTGCCGCCGATGTCGATCGCGCGGTAGCCGCGGTCGAAATCGCCCAGCTCGATCGCCGTTATGCCATCGAACTTCGGGCGCGACCTGTCGTAGCGGAATCGCATGCCCGAGGTGCGGGGATAGAACTCTCCGGGGTGGACCGGGTTGTCCACGATGAAGAACTCGAGGATGTTCTTCAGGTCCTGGCCCGTGAAGTAGGCGGTCACGAGTGCGCCACCGGCAGTCCTATCCACGATGCCCGCGCCGAGCGGCGCGACGGCGAACACGTCGTAGACGGTCACCACCCCGGTCTTTCCCCGCAAGATCGGCGCTCGCATCAAGCCGTTGACCGAGAGCCCGATGTCCGCGTGCGTGGCCTTCCTGTAGGCGTCGGTGACAAGGTTGGCGAGGATCGTGCCGGCCACGTAGTCGGTGTAGGTATTGGGCAGGTCCTGTGGCGTTATCGCAAGCGGCTGATCGACGCTGTAGCCGCGCGATGCGAACACGGCCGCGGTGACCCCTTGCTTGAGCTTGCCGATTTCGGCGTCGATGGCACGATCGCCGGCAATGCTGTCGTCGATCGGGTAGAGTCGATACGAATCGACGGTGAGTTTCGTGCCGTCGATGCTAATCACCAGCTCGCCGAGGTTCTTGCCTTCCTTCCCGGTCTGCACCACCGGGGTCCGGCCGTTCGCGATGATCGCCTCTTTAAGCTCGGTGTGGCTGTGCCCGCCGATGACGACATCAATGCCCGCGACGGCCTCGGCAAGTCTTACGTCGTCACCTGTACTGTAGCGGCCGTCCTTGCCTTTCGCGACGCCGCCGTGGCTGAGCGCGATGACCACGTCCACTTTCTCGACCTCGCGCAATTGCTTCACCACCGCCTTCGCCGACTCGATGAAGTCCGGGAACCTCACGGCGCCGCCGAAGGTGTAAGTCTCCGCCTCCTTGCCTAGCACACCGAAGAGACCGAAGCGCATGCCGCCGCGCTCGATCACGACGTAGCGGCGGATCAACCCCGCCCTTGACAACTGATTGAGGCCGGCAAGCGTGGGGTCGTCTCCCCCGAAATCGGTGTTCGACGAGAGCACGGCGGGAATCCGGCCGGCCTTGCT
>Ga0335083_10008194_pt1 | contig 12788 bp, 15 predicted proteins | sample Lox_Sample_42_FD_206716 | JGI IMG/M metagenome (GOLD analysis project Ga0335083, IMG submission 206716) | Soil microbial communities from Loxahatchee National Wildlife Refuge, Florida, United States - Lox_Sample_4.2 | ecosystem: Environmental > Terrestrial > Soil > Wetlands | place: USA...
TACAGCCCGGACGGGACACGGGTGGCGCTCGGCGTCCATCTCCGCGACGGCGTCGTCGAGATTGCGGTGACCGACCAAGGCATCGGAATTGCCGAGGACGAGCAGGAGCGAATCTTCGAGCGGTTCTACCGCGTCGACCAGGCCCGCTCTCGCGAGACCGGCGGCACCGGGCTGGGGCTCGCGATCGTCAAGCACACGGTCGGCAACCACGGCGGTGAAGTGACCGTCTGGAGTCAGCTCGGTAACGGCAGCACGTTCACGATTCGGCTCTCCGCCGCGCCGCGGCGCGAAGGTGTCGACACGGCCCGGTTGCAGGAGGCAACACGTTGACGCGAATCCTGGTGGTCGAGGACGAAGAGTCGTTCTCAGACGCGTTGGGCTACATGCTGCGCCGCGAGGGCTTCGAGGTGGCCATCGCCGGAACGGGCCCGGACGGGCTCGAGGAGTTCGACCGAGCCGGTGCGGACCTCGTCCTGCTCGACCTGATGTTGCCGGGCAAGTCCGGTCTCGAAGTCTGCCGCGAGCTGCGGCAGCGTTCCGAGGTGCCGGTGATCATGCTGACCGCGAAAGACGCGGAGGTCGACAAGGTCGTCGGTCTGGAGATCGGCGCCGACGACTACGTGACGAAGCCGTTCTCGGCGCGCGAGCTGGTCGCGCGGATCCGCGCCGTTCTGCGCCGTCGCGGGACCGAGCCGGAGGATCTCGTGTCATCGGTCCTCGAGTCCGGGCCGGTGCGGATGGACGTCGACCGCCACGTGGTCAGCGTCAACAGCGCGACGGTTCCGATGCCGCTGAAGGAGTTCGAGCTGCTCGAGTTCTTGCTGCGAAACGCCGGTCGGGTGCTCACCCGAGGCCAGCTCATCGACCGGATCTGGGGTAGTGACTACGTCGGGGACACCAAGACTCTCGACGTGCACGTGAAGCGGCTGCGCGCCAAGATCGAGCCGTCCCCGTCAGCGCCGAGACATCTGCTGACGGTCCGGGGGCTCGGCTACAAGTTCGAGCCGTGACCGAGCCTCTCCTGCCCGAGACGACGTCGGACGAGCGGGACGTCGGTTGGGGCGACGACCTGTCCGACGATGGCTCCGACGACCGTCTGCTCGCCGACCGGCCACCGCATCACGACCAGGAGTGAGCGCCCGGACCTAGCACTTCATCGCCGCGGGTGAACGGCGACCGAGAATGTCGCGTCGGTCGATGCGCTCGCGAGGACCGCCGCTTGGCGGCGGCTCGCGGCAACGATGATGACGGCCGCGTCGGTCGAGGGCTGGTCGGCCTCTTGTCCGGAGCCGGTGGACGGTGTGGTGAGGACAAGGACGTTCCGGACGACGACCGCGCCAGTCTGCGCTTCGGTGGAGACACCGAGCGGCGTACCGATGACGTCCACCAGGTCACCGGCATGCACGAGCGCGAGCGCCGCCGGACCGTCGGCCAACCGGACCGGTACGGCGAGGGCACCGGCCGCAGTGGCGGCGAGCAGGGCCGGTGAGAGCAGGCGGACGGCCGTGATCGGCTCGCCCGCCGTGAGTGGAGAGGCGAGCAGGCGGCCGACGACGGCCTCGCTCGCCGCGAGTGCGGCCGTGGGCACGTCGGCGGTGGGGAGGTGCTCGACTCGCAGGTCGTCGGGGGCGAGGGGTTGACCGCCGGGCAGCGCGCGGGCCGCTACCCAAACCGCGCTCGACGCGGGCGGCGCCGGACGGAGAACGTGCAACGACGCAAGCACGGCGAGTCCGGCGAGTGCGGCCGCCGCCACCCGCCGATGCCGTCGCAGGCGGCCCGCGGCCGCACGCAGGGCGGCGGTGGCGGCGCGCAGGTCCATGATCGCGACCGTAGGAGAGCCGCGCCGTCGGCGGCCGACGACAGGACCCGACTGTGGGTAGCCCGGTCGACGCCCTCGGTTGGGGAAAGTGGTGCTAGGCGACCTTGCTGCCGTCGCCCTTCGATCCGCTCTTGGCGGGCTCGGCCTTTTTCGGCTTCGAGGCCGATGCTGCCGGGTCGGAAGTGCTCGACGGGCTCGAGGACGGTGCGGGCGAGCCGTTGCTGGCGGCGGTCGAGGAGGAATCGGATGACGAGGAGTCGGCCTTCGCGTCGGAGGCGGCTGTGGTCGACGACGACCCGTTGCGGCTGTCGGTCTTGTAGAAACCGGAGCCCTTGAAGACGACGCCGACCGGCGAGAAGACCTTGCGCAACTTGCCCTTGCACGCCGGGCACTTGGTCAGCGGCGCGTCGCTGAAGCTCTGGACGGCCTCGAGCGTTTCGCCGCACTTCGTGCAGGCGTACTCGTAGGTCGGCATTGCCCCTCCTCGTCGCGTGGCCGGTGCACGGCCGGGTCACGTGGCCGTGCGCCCGCCGGCCGTCGGCGTTGGCACTCGATGCCGCCGACTGCTAATTGTGCCATGTCAACGTTCCCGATGCCGGGAAAAGTCCCGATAATCCCGCCCGATACGCTGGCGGCCGTGAACGTGGACCTGTCGGGCCCCGTTTCTGGGGGCCGGGTCCGACGTCGTACTGGCGCCGCCCGGCTGCGGCGAGCCGTCGGCTTGTTGGCCATCCTGGGGCTGGTGGGTGCGCTCGCTGCCTGCGGTGGCGCGAGCGCGGTGACGCCGCCTCCGCCCTCGCTCGGAACCGTGGTCGACATCCAGGTTCCGGCCTCGATCGCCAACATCCCGCTGGTCGAGGCGAACGGCACGACGACGACGCTTGCGGCTTATCGCGGCAAGACGGTCATGATCGCTGACTTCCTCAGCCTCTGTACCGACATCTGCCCGCTGATCTCGGCGAACACGGTGGCGCTCGCCCGCGCGCTCAACCAGGACGGCGTCGGCAACGATGTCGCGCTGCTCGAGATCAGCGTCGACCCGCAGCGCGACACCCCGGCGCGTCTTGCGGCGTACCAGAAGTTGTTCGGGCCGACGGTGCCGAACTGGACGCTGCTGTCCGCGTCACCGGCCAACACCAAGCGGCTCTGGGCGTACTTTCATGTGAGCTACGGCCGCCAGAAGGAGCCGAACCCACCCGCGCGGGACTGGTTGACCCACAAGCCCTTGACCTACGACGTCGAGCACTCCGACAACCTGATCTTCCTGGACCCGCAGGGCAACCAGCGCTTCCTCGTCAACGCCAGTGCGGACGTCCAGAACCACCCTGTACCGGGGAAGCTCGTGCAGTTCCTCGATGGCGAAGGGATCAAGGCGCTCAACAAGCCGAAGGTCGTCGACGACTGGACCGTCACCCAAGGTCTGTCCGTATTCAGCTGGATGCTGAACACTCACCTGTCCGACTCGTCGTGAGGCGGGTGGCCGCCGGCCTCGTCGTTACCCTTGCCCTGCTCGGCATCGCGAGTTGCACCGGGACCTCCGCGGCGGCGGGCCGGCCGGGAACGGATCAAAACCTGACCCTCTCAGCGCGCAGCACGCCGCAGTTCGGCCGGTTCCTCGTGATCGATGGCTGGACTTTGTACATATACCCGCCCGACCACCAGAAGGCCGTGACCTGCACGGGTGCGGACGACTGCAAGGGTGCGTGGCCACCGCTGTTCCTCGGATCGGGTCACAAGGTGATGGCCGGACCGGGCGTCCAGAGCGCCTTGATCGGCACGATCGCCGGTGATGGGGGGCGGGTGGTGACCTACAACCACTGGCCGCTCTACTACTACATCGGCGACCACAAGCCGCTCGACGTGAACGGTCAGGATCAAGGCTTCAACTGGTACGTGATCGCTCCCAACGGCGTACCAACGAAGACCGGGCCACACGGCGGCCCCGCCTGACCAAACGGCGTGACGCCGTTGTGCTCTGACCAAACGGCGTGACGCCGTTGTGCTCTGGCCGTAACGGCGTGACGCCGTTGTGCTCTGGCCGTAACGGCGTGACGCCGTTGTGCTCTGGCCGTAACGGCGTGACGCCGTTGGTCAGGTGACGTGCACTTTCGTCGTGCAGCCGACGTAGCCGCTGATGCTCGCTTTCGCGGCGTACGTGCCGGCGGCGTGCGGGACATGAATCTTGGCGAGACCCTTCTTGTTGGTCTTCTTCGAGACCTTGGCGAAGGACACCTTCGCGCCCTTGACGGGATCTCCCGCATCGACGACCTTGATCGCGACCTTCTTGCCGCCTTTCGTCGTGCTCGGAGATGCCGAACAGCTCAACCGCGGACGGATCTCGGTCGAGAAGATCGCGTCCTTCTTTGCTTGCGCGTAGTTTCCGATGAACGCGGTCACCACCAGTGGGCCGTGGGAGCCGGATGCCAGCATCGCTCCCGGCGCCTGGTTGGGCGAGTTGGAGACGTGCGTCTTCGGACCGAAGTGGGTGTCCGCCTTGTTGCTGCGGCTGGCGTAGGTCCCGCCGGAGCCGTACCACAGCACCCAAATCCGACCGCCGGGCCCGGTCGCCAGCGTCACCTCGTACTCGCCCGGCGTCTTCAACTTCGCGAACGGCTTCTTCGCCCCGACCTTCCAGACATAGACGCCCTGGTTGTCGTAGCGCGAGTAGGCCACGAACGGCTTGCCGTGGGCGATGACAATCGGCACCCGCTCGTGCGTTGCGCCGGTCAGGTTGTTGGCCTTCTGGTACGTCCCCGGTGCCTGCATCCGGGTCCCAGTGGTCGGCAGAACCTGCTGGACCTGGATCCCCCCACCGTTCTTTTTGATGTTGCTGCTCGAATACCACGCGATCCACGCTTTGGACCCGGTCGCGGCCACGCCCGGCAGGTCAGCGTAGTTTCCGGTCGGTTCGGTGTGACCGTCGAACGACGACGGCGGGTTCGCCGAGGTGGGGAAGCCGACGTTGTACTGGATTCGGTCGCCTCCGTACTCGGCCGTGATGATTGACGTGGAGCCGATGGCCGCGACCGAGGCGTCGTTGGCGAAACTCGTCTCCGCTGTCAATCCTCCGGCGTGAAGGGTCCACGCTTTCCCGTTCGAACTGGTGAAGTAGTACTCGGCGGGAGTCCCGTACGGGCTGGCAGGGTTACTTCCCTTCGCGCCGTTGAACGCGATCACGCGCATACCGTCCGCCTTGAGGATGACCGGGTCGGCGGCGATCACCGACCACCCCTTGGTGACCGTGATCACCTTGCCGACCGGCTTGTCTCCGCCGCTCAGGATCCGCGCGTCAATGCCGTACGTGTGCGAGGTGCCCGTGCCGTAGGTGTGCATCCAGGCCGCTTCGTACGTGCTGCCGAACTGAGCGACCGACGGTGCGTCCGTGCCGGCGGTGAGGTCGCTCGGCGTGGAGATCGCCTTCCAGCCGGTCGACTTGCCGCCCTTCGCGGCGGCGCCTGATGCGGGTGCCACCATCGCCCCCGCGGTTGCGAGCGTGGTGACGACGGCTGATCCGGCAGCGACCCACCTGCGCATCAGGGTCTCCTTTGACGTCGGGCAAGGAGCGGAACTCAAGGCGATACCGGGACGTTAACCACATAGGCCCTCGGGCGCCAGCCCGGGCGGATTAATTTGCCGGCCGAACGGGTAAACCATCTGGATCTGTCAGCCGTCTTACACCTGGGGACCCAAAACGGATTTCCCATGGCCTCCGGAGTCGACTCCCGGGCACAATGGAGTCGCTCCCCGCCCGGAAGAAGGCACATGCACTTCGCGCGTCCCGCCCCACGCACTCTGATCGCAGCAATTGCGGCAGGCGTGGTGTTGGTCGGTGTAGGCACTGCGGCGGTGATCGCCGCGACTGGATCTTCCAGTGGTCACCAGAAGGTCGGGTCCGTGTCGCAGGGCGACCTGCCACCGGCCACGCTCGCGGTCGCGCACCTTCACGGCAAGAAGGTGCCGGTCGGTCGCCAGCTGCGCTTGACCGTCGCGAACGGTGCGTTCAGCACGGTGGCGGTCAAACAGCGCGGGAGCGGCCGACTGCATGGCTCGTTCAATCCGACGCACACCCGCTGGCGCAGCGCGAGCATCGTCGGACCGTCGAGCCGGCTGCGGGCGTCGGTCACCTACGTCGATCTGTCCCACACGACCTTGCACAAGACGCTGACCCTGCGCACGCGGAGTGCGAAGGCACACGTGAACGCGTTGCTTTCCCCCGGTGGTAACGCCGTGGTCGGAGTGGGATCGCCGGTCGTTGTCAGCTTTGACCGACCGATCCCGACGTCGAAGCAGGCGGCGGTGGAAGCGGGGCTGTCGGTGACGACCAAGCCGAAGGTGGTCGGTGCGTGGCACTGGATGAGTGACCAGGTCGTGCACTGGCGTCCACCGACGTACTGGAAGCCGGGCACGAAGGTGACCGTGTCCTCCTACCTCCAAAACGTCAAGATCGCTCGCGGCGAGTGGGGAGCGGTCGGTCACCACTCCACCTCGTTCAAGATCGGTCCCTCTCACATCAGCATCGTCAATCAGGCCACCCACCAGATGAACGTCTACGACGACGGCAAGCTGATCAAGACGTTCCCGGTGAGCACGGGTCGCTCGCAGTACCCCACCATGGACGGCGTCCACATCGCGCTCGCGAAGTCGCCGGTCGTCGAGATGGACTCCGCCACCGTGGGGATCCCCAAGGGCAGCCCGGGGTATTACGACGAGACCGTCTACTGGGATGTGCGGATTTCCAACGGTGGCGAGTTCGTGCATGCCGCGCCGTGGTCCGTGGGCGACCAGGGGCACGTGAACGTCTCCCACGGTTGCGTCAACCTGAGTACGACGAATGCCCAGTGGTTCTTCCACTGGGCGCTCAACGGCGACGTCGTCGACGTGTACAACGGGGTACGACCCCCGGAGTCGGGCGACCCGGGCACGGCAGACTGGAACATGTCCTGGAAGCAGTGGCTCGCTGGTGACGCTTCGCCCACCGCGGCGGCCAAGGCGTTGCATCCCGGAATGCCGCGGCTGCAGGAGCCGGGGTTCGGTCCGCCGAAGCACGCGACCCACAAGCACGCGACCCACAAGCACGCGACCCACAAGTCCTCTCGGTCACACTCGTCCTGAAACGGGAACTGATCGTCCGGTCGGCGCCCTATCCGTGCCGGTCGGCGTGCACGATCCCGGCCGGTCGGACGGCGGCATCCACCCGACGGTCGTGGGCCTCGACCGGCAGGTCGGCCAGCAGTTCGTCGTCGAAGATGACCGCGACGACCGGTGCGGTCACCGCGGTCAGGGCCCGGTCGTAGTAGCCGCGTCCCCGGCCCAGGCGCTGCCCGGCGCTGTCGACCGCAAGTGCCGGGACGATGACGAGATCGACCGCCGTGAGGGCCGTCGGGCCGAGCCGATCGCCGCTCGGCGCGACGATCCCCAACGGGCCGGGCACCGCCGGCGAGTTGCCGTCGTACCGAGCCCAGTCGAGGTCCTCTCCTGCGACCACGGGGACGATGACCGCAACCTCCCGGGCGAGGTAGGCGGCGATCAGCTCCGCGGTCGGCGGCTCGGAGGCGAGCGAGAGGTACGCCGCGACGGTGTGGACCTCGGGCCAGGCCGCCAGCACATGTGCGGTGATCGCGGCACCGGCCGCCGAGCGGGCCGACGGTGACCGGGCCGCGCGCCGGGCGAGAATGTCGGCGCGCAGGCGCGCTTTCACCTCCGACGCGACGCTGGACACGGGTCGAGTGTCACAGCAAACCCGAGCCGGGACGACATTAGTCTCACTGCATGACCTCCGGCGTGACGAAGGCTGTCGTGCCCGCCGCCGGGCTGGGCACCCGGTTTCTTCCGGCGACGAAGGCCACGCCGAAGGAGATGCTCCCGGTCGTCGACAAGCCGGCGATTCAGTACGTCGTCGAAGAGGCGGTCCGGGCCGGGCTCGACGACGTCCTGTTCATCGCCGGTCGCGGCAAGTCCTCGATCGAGGACCACTTCGACCGTGCGTATGAGATCGAGGATCGCCTCGAGGGAGACGCCGGCAAGCGCGACCTGCTCGACCGGGTCCGGGCGGCGGCCGACCTGGCGACGATCCACTCCGTCCGCCAGGGCGAGGCGTTGGGCCTCGGTCACGCGGTCCTGTGCGCCGCGGAGCACGTCGGCGACGAGCCGTTCGCGGTCCTGCTGGGTGACGACCTGATCGACGAGCGCGACCCGTTGATGCCCCGGATGATCGCGGCCAGGGAGCGACTCGGCGGCTGCGTGATCGCGCTGATGCAGGTGCCGCACGACCAGATCAGCCTGTACGGCTCTGTGGCGATCGAACCCACTGACGATCCGGACCTCGTCCGGGTCACCGGCATGGTGGAGAAGCCGACGCCGGAGGAGGCGCCGAGCGATCTCGCGATCATCGGTCGCTACGTTCTGTCGCCGGAGATCTTCGACGTCCTTCGCTCGACCCCGGCGGGCCGAGGCGGTGAGATCCAGTTGACCGACGCGATCGAGGCGCTGACCGGCCGCGGAAACAGCGCGGGCGGGCCCGTCCACGGGCTGATCTTCCGCGGCCGTCGTTACGACACCGGTGACAAGGCCGACTACCTGCGCGCGATCGTCCAACTCGCGTGTGACCGCGCCGATCTCGGGCCGGCGTTTCGTGCCTGGCTCGCCGACTTCGCGGCCGCTCGACTGCCGGCGGGGGATCCCGTGGAACCACTCCAGCCATGACCGGCCCACCGTGACCGAACCGCTGAAGTCCGTCGATGCCCAGCTCGCCGATGTGATGGCGGTGGTGTCGCCTCTCGGTGGCCTCGAGCTGACGCTCAGCGACGCGCATGGGTGTGTGCTGATCGAGGATGTGCACGCCTCGTTTCCGTTGCCGCCGTTCGATAACTCGGCGATGGACGGTTACGCCGTACGCGCCGATGACATCCGCGCCGCGGCCGCCGGAGCGCCGGTGGTCCTGCCGGTGGTCGGTGACGTCGCCGCGGGCAGCACCACGCCATACACCGTCCAGCCCGGCCTGTGCGTTCGGATCATGACCGGCGCTCCGCTGCCGCCCGGCGCGGACGCGGTGATCCCCGTGGAGGACACCGACGGGGGAATCGCGCAGGTGGCGATTCGGCGCGCCGTCCCCCCCGGTCACTGCATCCGCCGCGCCGGTGAGGACGCGACGCAAGGCACCGCGGTCCTGGCCGGGGGCACCCACCTCGGTGCCGCCCAGATCGGGCTTCTTGCAGCCGTCGGTCGGGATCGGGTGGTTGTGCGACCGCGCCCGCGGGTCGTGGTGCTCTCGACCGGCAGCGAGCTGGTCGAGCCGGGGCAACCGCTCAACCGTGGGCAGATTCCCGATGCCAATAGCGCGCTGTTGACCGCCGCGGCCGCCGAGTCGGGCGCGATTGCGTTTCGGGTCGGCATCGTGCCGGATGAGCCGGGGATCCTCGCGGACACGCTGGAGGACCAGCTAATCCGCGCCGACGTGATCGTGACCACTGGCGGGGTGAGCGTGGGCGCCTATGACGTTGTCAAGGAGGTCTTGAGCCGGGTCGGAACGGTGTCCTTCGATCGGATCGCGATGCAGCCCGGGATGCCGCAAGGGTTCGGCGTTATCGGGCCGGACAACACCCCGTTCTTCGGGCTGCCCGGCAACCCGGTCAGCTCGTTCGTCTCCTTTGAGGTCTTCGTCCGCCCGGCGCTGCGCCGGATGCTGGGGATCGAGCAGGTTGCCCGGCCGATGGTGCGGGCACGGATCAGCGAGGCGCTGCGATCGCCGAGCGGCAAGCGTTCCTACCTGCGGGGCTGGGTGTCGGTGGAGGAGGGCGTGTATACGGTCCGACCTGTCGGTGGTACCGGTTCGCACCTGATCGCCTCGCTCGCCGCGTCCAACGCGTTGATCGTGATCCCCGAGGACACGACCGCGGTCGAACCGGGGTCGGCGGTGCGGGTGATGCTTCTCGAGCGGCGGCACCAGTGAGCGGTTTCACCCATCTCGACGATTCCGGTGCCGCCCGCATGGTGGACGTCTCCGGGAAGGAAGTCTCGGTCCGCACCGCGACCGCCAAGGCGCGGGTCCTCGTGTCGGCGGAGGTCGTCGGGCTGCTGCGCGGCAATGGGGTCCCGAAGGGGGACGCGTTGAGCGTCGCCCGGGTCGCCGGGATCATGGCGGCGAAGCGAACTCCTGACCTCGTCCCGCTGTGCCATCCGATCGCGCTGCACAGTGTCGCTGTCGATCTCGCGGTGGCCGACGACGCCGTGGAGATCAGCGCAACCGTGCGGACCGCTGACCGGACCGGCGTGGAGATGGAGGCGTTGACGGCGGTCACCGTCGCTGGGCTGACCGTGATCGACATGGTCAAGGGCATCGATCCCGCGGCGTCGATCACGGACGCCCGGGTCATGGACAAGACCGGCGGAGTGCGCGGCGACTGGCATCGCGAGTCATGACCCGCGCGGCCGGGCTCCCCGTCGATGCGCGTGCCCGGGTCATCACCGTGTCCGACCGCTCGTGGGCTGGTGATCGTGCGGACACCTCGGGTCCGTTGCTCGCTGATCTGCTCGGAGGTTTGGGATTCGTGCTGGCAGGGGTGTTCGTCGTACCCGATGAGGCCGACCGGATCGAGGCAGCGCTTCGCGAAGCGGTCGCGGAGGGGATCGATCTGGTGGTGACGACGGGGGGCACCGGTTTCGCTCCTCGTGACGTGACTCCCGAAGCCACCCGACGGGTGCTCGACCGCGAGGCGCCGGGGCTGGCGGAGGCGCTGCGTCAGCACCGGCGGGATGAGGTCGCGACGACGATCCTGTCCCGTGCGGTCGCGGGCGTCGTCGAAACGACCATCGTGGTCAACATGCCAGGATCCACCGGTGGGGTGCGCGACGGGGTGGAGGTGCTCGCACCGGTGATCGGACACGCCATCGCCCAGGTCCGCGGTGGGGATCACTGATGCCCGCGCCTGGCTGGCCGGCGGAGCTGTACGACGCTCCGGTCGCCCTCCGTCCGCTGCGGATGCGTGACCGCGGAAGCTGGACCGCCGCTCGCCGGCGCAACATCGACTGGCTCCGGCCGTGGGAAGCGACGCCACCGTCCGGGCCGAGCACGTTCGGCGTCTCGGCGGCCGTGTTCACCGCGATGACCCGGCGGTTGCGGGCGGAGGCTCGCCAGGGGCTGGCCTTGCCGTTCGTGATCCTCGTGGACGGTGTCTTCGCCGGTCAGATCAACGTCGCGGGCATCGTTCGCGGCTCGATGAACTCCGCTCACGTCGGGTATTGGGTCGATCAGGGCGTCGCTGGTCGCGGGGTGATGCCCACTGCCCTTGCGCTCGTGACCGACCACTGCTTCGGCGCGGTCGGATTGCACCGCGTCGAGGTGAACATCCGGCCGGAAAACACCGCAAGCCGGCGGGTGGTCGAGAAGCTCGGCTTCCGACCGGAAGGGATCCGGGAGCGTTATCTCCACATCGACGGGGCGTGGCGGGATCACCTGACGTTTGCGTTAGTGCGTGAGGATGTGCCCGGAGGCTTGCTACGCCGATGGCACGAAGTGCAGCGCGCTCCCAGCTGAGCCGTTCGGCCAGAACCGTGTCTCGGGCGACGAACGTCTTGCAGTCGAACGAAATCTCGCCTCCAGGTCAGCGCGCGACACACCGGCGGTGGTCCGTGCTCCGGGGGTCATCCGTCGTTAACGTTCAGAAGCGATGTACGCCACCCGTCGGCAGGTTCGATCGTGAGTCTCATCCTGCTGGGACTCGTGGTGATGTGGGCCGTCGTGTTGATTCCGATGTGGCTGCGCCGCCACGACGAGGCGGAAGAAGCTCGCTCGGTCGACCGGTTCGTCAACGCGATGCACACCCTGTCGCGACGGGAGGCGAAGGTGGATCCGAAGCGTTATGGCGTGGTGCCCCGGCAGAACCGTGATCTCGAGGTTCACGTGTCCGGCGCCTCGGCAGGCGGCGGCTCCTCCAGGCCGAGACGCCCCCGCAAGCCCACGGTGACCGCAGCCGACCGTCGTCGCCGTACCTTGCTGGTGCTCGCGGGTCTTGTCGTTGTGTCCTTCATCCTCGCGCTGGTCGTCGGTGGCACCGTGATGTGGACCGTGCAGGTGCTGCTCGACGTGGCGCTTGTCGCCTTCGTCTACTACTCGCGGCGCTGTGCGCTCGCGGCCCAGGCACGCCGCCGGCCGACCCGGCGCCCCGCACCGACGCCACGTCCCGCCGGGCGACCCGCTGCCGCCCGCCCCCGGACGCCCGGTCGGGTGGTGGCGCCGTCGTCGGCGACGGCCGGAGCCGACGTGCTGTTCGACCAGACCGCTCTCGCCGAGCGCGGAGCCCGACAGGTGCCGGTCGCTGCCGAGTATGAGCCGGCAGCGGCCGCCGCCTTGTTCGACCAGGAAGCTCCACCGGTCGAGCGGATACCTGCGGCGGTCGCCAATCCAGTCGCGGGGAGGTATGCCGAGCCGTTCGACCAGGAATACGTCGAGCCTGAGGTTCGGATCATCGCCGCGCCCGGGCGCGAGGTCGGGGGAGTCCCGGAGGAGGTCGCTTCGGCCGGTCCGGTCGAGCAGGAGCGCATCGGCGGTCCCCTGTGGGATCCGGTGGCGGTGCCGAAGCCGTCGTATGCGACCAAGCCGGTGGCGCCGCCCCGGCGAACCCGCGCGCCGATCATGGAGCCTCTGCTACCACCGGTCGAACCGGTCGCCGAGACCGACGAGGTCGAGGATCTCGAGGAGATCCTCGACCGCCGCTGGGCCGTCAACGACTGATCTTTCGGGCCAGGCCTGCGAGCGATGAGGTCGGCTAAACTGGCCCGTTCGTAGGGGCTGTAGCGCAGCTGGTAGCGCACCTCGTTCGCAACGAGGGGGTCAGGGGTTCGAGTCCCCTCAGCTCCACCAAAGGGATCCTGACGGTTGACCCTTGCGTTGCGGACGCGTCGAGCAGTCGGTCGAGCAGGACTCAGACCAGCTGGTCGAACCGGTTGGCGAAGGAGGGGCTGGAGCGAGTGA
>Ga0335083_10008196_pt1 | contig 12787 bp, 15 predicted proteins | sample Lox_Sample_42_FD_206716 | JGI IMG/M metagenome (GOLD analysis project Ga0335083, IMG submission 206716) | Soil microbial communities from Loxahatchee National Wildlife Refuge, Florida, United States - Lox_Sample_4.2 | ecosystem: Environmental > Terrestrial > Soil > Wetlands | place: USA...
GAAACCGGGCATAAACCTGGTCGAGCAGGTCGCCGATCTGCTCCGGCGTGGCGAGTCCCACCGTATCCGCCAGCGAGATGGCTCCGAGGTCCATATCAGCCAGCAGGCCGATGCCTTCCATCAGTTCTTCGCCGTTCCACAGGTCGCCATACGGATTGCCGAAGGCCATGGACACATACGCCACGGTATCCAGCCCGACTTCGTCCGCCTTCTGCTTGATCTTCTCGATGACCTCGAGGTTCTCTTCGGGAGTCTGGTTCTGGTTCTGCTTCAGAAACGTCGGCGAAAGAGAGTACGGGAAGCCGAGAGTGCGAACCGCATCGGTGGCGATGGCGCGTTCGGCGCCGCGCTCGTTGACGACGATGCCGATAATCTCGACGTCGTCGGGCGGATCGAGCTCGCTGAGCACCGTATCAGAATCAGCCATCTGCGGCACGGCCTTGGGAGACACGAACGACGCCGCGTCAATGTGCTTGAACCCGGCGTTGATGAGCGCCTGCAGGTATTCCACTTTGACGGGGGTAGGAATCTGGCCCGGCAGCCCCTGCCAGGCGTCGCGCGGACATTCGATGAGTTTGATAGAAGATGGCATACCAGCATCGAGCTGCGAGCAAGCGAGCTACAGGAATTGGAGCAGTATCGCACCCAAACGATGCTGCTCGGCTATCAACATAAATCCTCGTCCACAAAATACAAAAGGCCTCGCGTGAAACCGAGGCCTCAGATCTGAAGGGAAGCGGCTCGAAGCTCGTCGCTAGTTGCTTTCTTTCGGAACCACCGACACGAACTTGCCCATGGCGCCGCGGTCTTTGAATTCGATGACGCCCGTAACCTTGGCGAAGAGGGTGTCGTCCTTGCCGCGGCCGACGTTCAGCCCGGGCTTGATGCGGGTGCCGCGCTGCCGCACGATGATGGTGCCGCCGGGAACAAACTGCCCGCCGAAAGCCTTGACGCCCAGCCGCTGCGCGTTGGAATCGCGGCCGTTACGTGAACTGCCTAAACCTTTTTTGTGTGCCATAGTTTCTTCTCGTAGCGCGGGCTGAAGCCCGCTCTTCTTGTGCCGCCCCTGAAGGGGCTCTGGTTCAAAATTTCGCGATCCCGTAGTCGTTTGGCAAAGCGAAGTTAGAACTCCGCCTCGCCGCCGGTTTTCCAAAAGCTCAGGCCCGACAAGCGCTCGCGCACCGAGGTCCACCAGTGCAGCAAGTGGTTATCGAATCGCTTGATGGCAGACATCGCAGCCATCATCAACTGACAGGTCAGCATTATGCTTTGTGCGCCTGACCGTCGATGCTTATTCCCGTGATCTTCACGGCGGTATAGGCCTGGCGATGACCCTGCAACTTCTTGTACTGCTTCTTGCGCTTGTAGTGGAAGACAAGCACTTTATCGCCGCGTCCCTGCTCGACAACCTGCCCAGTCACAACGGCATTCGAGGGCTTGCTGAGCTCGCCGTCTTTGGCGCTGAACGCCAACACTTCGGCAAACTGCACTTCCGCGCCGCTTTCCTGCGGCAGCTTTTCCACTTCGATGACGTCGCCGGGGGCAACGCGATACTGCTTTCCACCAGCGCGGATGACCGCGTACATGGCAATCTCCTAAACTGAAACTGTCGCGAACACGCAACTGCGCCGCTTTCCAGCGACACGCAACTCGTTTGTGCACTTACACTTGCCAGCGCCAGGAAGAAGATCTTCACGGGACTAGGCGTCCCCGGCCGCCGGGTGCTCCTGCTGGAGCACAGTGGTACAGGCAAACCATAAAAGTTTAGCGTGTTTGGGAGGGTGAGGTCAACCGGAATGGGGTGCGGCGCGCGGTCAAGGGAGCTGCCGTGTTCCCGTTAGAATATCCGCATGCCCCTTTTCCGCAGCATCGGCACCACGCTGGAGATGATCAAGTGGGAGCACTCGTTTTTGACGCTTCCATTTGGCCTGACCGGGGCTGTGCTGGCGGCGCGGGGTATTCCTTCCGGCCGAACACTGCTTTGGATCTGTGTCGCGCTCGTCGCGGGACGATCAGCCGCGATGGCGTTTAATCGGCTCGCCGACGCCAACATTGACGCCGCCAATCCGCGAACCAAGATGCGTGCCTTGCCCGCAGGAAAGCTGTCTAGAGAATTCGTCATCGGATTTGTGCTGGTCATGTCGGCAATATTGATCTTCGCCGCGTGGCAACTTAATCCGCTGGCGTTTCGCTTGTCTCCGCTGGCGCTGGCAATCATCTTCCTGTACTCGTACACCAAGCGCTTCACCCGCTGGTCGCATGTCGCGCTGGGAGTTGCAATGGGTGTAGCTCCGGCCGCCGCCTGGGTTGCGGTTCGCGGCTCGTTCGACCCTCGCATCCTGCTGCTGACGGCGGCAGTGGTCTTCTGGGGAGCGGGTTTCGATATCCTCTATGGCTGCCAGGACTACGAATTTGACCGCTCAGCCGGCGTTTATTCGGTGCCCGAGGCTTTCGGTATCCGCAACGCCCTGCTTATCGCGCGACTGTTCCATGTCATCACGTTCGGCTTGCTGGTGTGGATGGTGCTTGCCTTCGGATTGGGGAAGATCGCCATGGCGGGTGTAATCATTGTCGGCCTGCTGCTGATCTATGAGCATTCGCTGGTCAGGCACGATGACCTGAGCCGCGTGAACGCTGCGTTCTTCACCATGAATGGCTTCATCTCGATGGGCTTTCTCTTCTTTATCGCGGCGGATTTTCTGCTCTAGTGAACCTCGACGACACCATTGTGGCCATTGCGACGCCTGCGGGCCGCGGTGGAATTGGTGTTGTCAGGATATCGGGTCCCGAGGCGCGAGCCATCGCGCATCCCATGTTGCGGTTGAGCGGCGCTGAGGAGTTGCAAGCGAATCGTGCTCATTTCGGCGAGCTGATTGACCCAACAAGTGGCGAGCGCATCGACGAAGTGCTGGCGACCTTCTTCGCCAAGCCGCATTCCTACACGACCGATGATGTAGTCGAGATCTCGTGCCACGGCTCGCCCGTCGTCTTGCGCCATGTCGTCGAGATAGCTTTGGCGCGCGGCGCCCGGCTGGCCGAACCGGGTGAGTTCACCATGCGCGCGTTTCTCAACGGCCGCATCGACCTGACCCAGGCGGAGGCGGTACGCGACCTGATCGAAGCGCAGACGCTGTACCAGGCGCAGGTGGCAGCCCGCCAGTTGGAAGGCTCGCTCTCCAGGCGAATTCAGCCGATCAAGCTGAAGCTGGTTGAGCTCATCGCAATCATGGAAGCTGGAATCGACTTCGCCGAAGACGATGTCTCGGTGATTCCGGGCGACCAGATCATCGAGCGCGTCTCTGCCGTCCGCGAGCCCTTGAGCCAACTGCTCGCCAGCTTCGCTTTCGGCAAGGTCGTGCATGAGGGCCTGACTCTGGCGATTGTGGGTCGCCCGAACGTCGGCAAGTCAAGCTTGTTCAATCGCCTGGTCGAGCATGACCGGGCAATCGTCACCGCCACGCCCGGCACCACGCGGGACCTGGTGAGCGAAACCGTTTCCATCGGGGGAATTCCCGTCCGGCTGGTCGATACCGCCGGAATTCGCACGGCGCTGGATGAAGCGGAGAGCATCGGCATTCAGAAGTCGCTGGAAGCGCTCGCCGACGCCGATGTGGTGCTGGTTGTCCTCGACCTCACTCAGATGTCGGGCACAGCGTCTGACCTGGACCTCGATTTGATCGAGAAGACGCGGGGCCGAGCCCGCATTCTGGTTTGCAGCAAGGCTGACCTGCACACTGAATCGCGGGGAATTATCACGAAAAAGCTGCCAGCCACCTCCCAAGGCGAACCAGGGGTGTTCACCTCGGCGGTGACCGGCGAAGGAATCGATGAATTGCGCGCGAACATTCTCAAAATCATCGGCGGAGACAGTGGCGCGCAGCACGAGAGCGGGTTCCTCACCAATGTTCGCCAGCACGGGCTTGTGGAGACCGCCGTCGCAGCACTCGACGCCGCCGAGGGCGCGGTCCCGGTGAGAACGCCGCACGAGATGATCCTGCTGGACCTCTACAACGCTCTGCACGCACTGGATGAGCTCACCGGCGCAACGACGGCCGACGACATCTTGAACCTGGTCTTCGGGAAGTTCTGCATCGGCAAGTAACAACCTGCATATTGACACCCCCGAGCTTAGCTAAGTAAATTAGCTAACATGAAGACGCACACGATTCATGAGGCAAAGACAAATTTGTCAAAGCTCATCGAGAAGGCTTGCGAGGGCGAAGAAGTAATTATCGCCCGTGGTAAGAAGCCGGTAGCGAAGATCATACCGTTTGGTGACACCGTCCGTCAGCGGATATTAGGAGGCTTCGAAGGCAAGATATCTTGGACCGAAGATGCTTTTGATCCCCTTACCGATGAAGAAATGCGCGAGCTGGGTTTCGAGTGAACTTGCTCTTAGACAGCCATGCGCTCTTGTGGTCATTCGCGTCCCCGACACGGTTGTCGTTGCCTGCTCGCGATGCGATTCTCGACCCGCATCATCGAATCTATGTTTCTGCGGCAAGCATTTGGGAGCTTTCAATCAAAGAGAAGCTCGGCAAGATAGACGCCAAGGGTCTTCTGTCTGATTTGTATCGGATATTCCTGGAGCGGGGCTTTCGGCGACTCGCGATCTCGACCGATCACGCATTTCGAGCGGGACAGCTTCCCTTAGTTCACCGGGATCCGTTTGATCGCATGCTGGCTGCACAGGCACAGGCCTTGAATTTTGCGATCATCAGTGCCGATCCCATGTTTGATCGATATGGCGTCAGTCGAATCTGGTGAGAGACGTCATTTAGACAACGTTCCCAACGCGGCCCTGAACACCAGATCGAAGTTCTCCCGTCCGGCTGACGCGACCGCCCTTTCGACAGCTTTTTCAGCCAGCACACGCTGGTAGCCCAGGTTGGTCAATGCCGAAATGACGTCCTCTTCGACGGCCGAAACTGTCTTCATCGGGGTGGCCTCACCGAAGCCCTCCAGCTTGTCGCGCAGCTCAACGCACATACGCTCGGCGGTCTTCTTCCCAACGCCCGGAATCTTCGTCAGCCGCGCGTGATCATTGGCGCGAATGGCTCCCACCATGTCCGCCGTTGCCATTCCGCTCAGGATGGTGATGGCCAGCTTCGGTCCGATGCCGCTGACCGTGATCAGTTTCTCGAAGAGCTGCTTTTCTTCAACGCGCAGAAATCCATACAGAGCAAGCGCATCCTCGCGAACGTGAGTGTGAATGTGCAGCGCGACCTCGGAGCCCTGGGCGGGCAATTCAGAAAACGTGGGGATCGAGATCGTGACGTCGTAGCCTACGCCTGCGGCTTCCACGACGGCCTGGTTGGGGTGCTTCGAGATGAGGCGGCCGCGAAGATGGGCAATCATTGGGTAGTTGCCAGTGGATAGTAGTTAGTGGATAGTAGAGCGAGGTAGGTGCAAAGCGATTGTTCGCCGGTTTCCAAATCGATGAGTTCCCTTTGAGAAGAAATTACTCGCAGGCGGACGGCATCGAGCACTATCCACTATCCGCCAACCACTATCCACTTCACTGCCTTCTCCTGTGATAGATCGCGAACTCATACCCCGAGTTCGCCGGGAACAGCTCGTTCACTTTGCGCAGGCGCTCGGCGAGTGCGGCCGGAGCCAGCAGCTGGTAATCGCGTTCACGCAGCTCGTGATAATCCACGTCGAGATAGAGTGAGAGCAGGTAGACCGCAATTGCATCGGCGAAGGTCGCCAGCAGGTATTCGTGGCGAGCTCTTTCGGCCTCAGGACCATTCGTCATGGCGACTTTGCGCAACTCATGCGCATCGAGCGAAGTCTCGCCGCGAACTTTGTCCTCAACCTGCTTCCACACAAGGTCAGCGAACTCCTGTGAGATGCCAATCTGGTCCACGAAGTTGTGCCCGATATTAATGAAGAACTCGAACGCGATGGCAAAGCTGTCTTCCATCAGGCGGGTGGAGATAAAAACGCACTGCGCGTCGCCCGTGGAGTGGTCGCGGTGGCAGATGGCGCTGTCGGAGAGCTGCACATCGTAGCGGTCAGCGATGAGCGTTTCGTCTCCAAGGTTGAGCGTCAGCGGCACGAAGTAGTAGGCCTTGCGCCCCAAGGCGGCTGCGATCGTCCGGGGCACAGTCGAAACCAGCCGTTCCAGGTCTTTGGCCGACGCGGCCACTTCGCCTGACACCGCATAGCAAATTCCATTGCTGGCCTGCGTAACCGGAGCCATGCGGATGACTTCCGCCGGCGTGCGCGTAATAGCTTGAGACATTTGCGACATGGAAGACCGATTGTAACCCACTGCGACCGCAGGCCGCGCCAAACCAGAGGTCGAAGTGTTGTAACCTATTCGTGTATGGCAGGTTCGACCTTTGCTGTGGCAAAGCACCCGGGCACGTTCTCCATCGTCCTCGCCTCGGTGGCACGAGTGTTGTTCGCAACTCTGCTGTTCACCGCGGGAGGCATGGGGGGCGGACTGTTGCTGGGCATTCTTGGCACGCTGGCGTGGGGCATGATTCGCGGCGGCCAAGTCGATATGCGAAACGCCTACCTGCATGTCGCAATTCCCGTCGCCGCATTGTTCGGAGCCGTCGCCTTCTTCGGATCGATCTACCTGGAACTGCGCGCCCGGCGAACATCCCAGGAGCGTTAGGGCGCTCCATTCTTCTCAACCGACCTCAAAAGAACATCAGTCGACATGCGTACAGGAATCCTGTACGCTAATGGAGGAGCAATACATGCCAATCGAAACGACGTACACGAGTTTGCGAGAGCGGCTGGCCAGCGTTTTAGACCAGGTGAGCAACGACCAGGAAGTGGTGATTGTGCGTCGACGCGGGGCAAAAGATGTGGCTTTGATTCCGGCTGACGAGCTTGCAAGCCTGATGGAAACAGCCTATCTGCTGCGTTCTCCTAGAAATGCAAAACGGCTGTTGACAGCACTCCGCCGGGCAAAGCAGGGCAAGCTGAAGCCGGAGCCGGTCGAAAAGCTGAGGCGGGAGATAGGGCTTGCCCGAAACCTCTAAACGGGAGTCGGTGTTTCATCCGGAATTTCGCGCCGACCTGGTCTACTGGGTGAAGACCGACCGGAAAATCGCTCTGAGGATCTTGGAGCTGGTGGAAGCAGTCATGCGAGATCCACTTGAAGGGATCGGGAAACCGGAAGCATTGAAACACGAGTTGGCAGGATGTTGGTCGCGACGTATCACGCCGGAGCATCGGCTGGTGTACCGCGTTACTAGCACGCGTGTGGATTTCCTGCAAGCCCGCTATCACTACTAGAATCGAAGCACCCGAAACGGTAAGGCCTTATGTCTGAAACCATTCATGTGAAGCTGCCCGATGGCAGCGTGAAAGAAGTCCCCCGCGGAACCTCAGCGCTTGAGATTGCGAAGAGCATCAGCCCGCGTTTGGCGGATGCGGCGCTGGTTGCGCAAGTGAAGCCTCTGTCCAACGGGAGCGGAAACGGCAGCCGGCCTGCCGAATCCGCCGCTGCAACTGTTCCCAGCACTGGGCCTGCCAATGATGCCCGGCTAATCGACCTGGCTCGCCCGCTCGAGAGTGATGCCGAGTTGCGCATCCTAACGGAGAAGGATCCCGAGGCGCTGGAAGTGTATCGCCACTCATCCGCTCACCTGATGGCGGCGGCTGTCCTCGAATTGTTCCCCGAGACCAAACTCGGCCACGGCCCCGCCACCGAGAGCGGATTCTTCTACGACTTCTATCGCGAGAAGCCTTTCACGCCCGAAGACCTGGAAGCCATCGAGAGGAAGATGCAGGAACTAGCCAGGCAGGACTTGCCGTACGCACGCGAGTTTCTGCCCCGAAAGGAAGGCTTGGAGCGCTTCCAGTCCGAGGGCGACTTCATGAAGTGCCACTTCATCGAGCAGTTCACTACGCCCGACGAGAAGATTTCCATTTACAAGACCGGCAAGTTTACCGATTTCTGCCGCGGACCGCACATTCCATCGACCGGACGCATCAAGGCGTTCAAACTGCTGAATGTCGCCGGTGCCTACTGGCTGGGCGATGAGAAAAACGCCCAGCTCCAGCGCATTTACGGCACTTCGTTTTACTCCAAGAAAGAGCTGGATGACTATCTCCACAAGCTGGAGGAGGCGAAGAAGCGCGACCATCGTGTGCTGGGCAAGCAGCTTGACCTGTTCTCCATCCAGGAGCTGGGCGGGCCGGGGCTGATCTTCTGGCACCCCAAGGGCGGGCTCATCCGCAAAGAAATGGAGGACTGGATGCGCTCCGAGTACCTGAAGCGCGGCTATTCGCTGGTGTTCACGCCGCATGTGGCGCGCGTGGATTTGTGGAAGACCAGCGGCCACGAAGGCTATTACGCGCAGAACATGTTCACCCCGATGGAACTGGACGACGCCGACTACCGCATGAAGCCGATGAATTGTCCGTTCCACATCCTTATCTATAAAGACTCGCTCAAGTCGTATCGCGATCTGCCGGTGAGACTAGGCGAGCTGGGCACGGTGTATCGGTACGAGCGGTCGGGCGTGATGCACGGCCTGCTGCGGGTGCGCGGCTTCACCCAAGACGACGCGCATATCTTCTGTACGCCAGAGCAGATTGAGGACGAAGTCGTCGGCTGCATCGATTTCGCGCTGGCTGTGCTGAAAACCTACGGCTTCGATCAGTATCAGGTTGAGCTGTCGACTTGGGACCCGAACGATCAGAAGACTTACGCCGGCCGCCCGGAGCAGTGGGAGCTGGCACAGCGCTCTCTGGAGCAGGCGCTCAGCCGCCGCGAAATTCCATACAAGACCATCCCCGGCGAAGCGGCGTTCTATGGGCCGAAGATCGACATCAAACTGGTCGACGCCATCGGGCGTCCGTGGCAGCTCACGACCGTGCAGTTCGACTTCACCCTGCCCGAGCGCTTCCAGCTCGAATACGTGGGCGAAGACGGCAGGCGCCACCAGCCACTCATGGTGCATCGCGCTCTCTATGGCTCTATTGAACGCTTCTTCGGAACGCTGATCGAGCACTACGCAGGCGCATTCCCGGTGTGGCTCTCGCCGGTGCAGGTGGTCGTGATTCCGATTGGCGAGAAGCACCACGCCTACGCAAACGAAATCGGCGAGAAGCTCAAAGCCGAAGGTGTGCGCGTGCATGTCGACGTGCGCAACGAAAAGATGAACGCCAAGATCCGCGAGCACGCCATGCAGAAGGTGCCGTTCCAACTCGTCGTCGGCGACAAGGAAATGGATGCGATGCAGGTCAACGTCCGTGTGCGCGGCCAAGAGAAGGCGGAGGGATCAGTGCCGATCGGCGAGTTCATCGTGCGAGTGAAGAAGCTGCTTGAGACTAAGGCCGCTGTCATCTAGATCAGGCGAATTATGTCGCGCAATTTAATCGATTCGCAAATCCAATCAGTAACCGTGTGGGGAATTACCCCCTTGTACGGATTCTCGACTGATAGTGAGCCGTTGATTATCACCCAGCGCGAGAAGATCACCGAATCTTCTGAAGAGAATCTACGGATGTTCAGAAGTGACGACGACTTTCTTCATCACATACGCTTGTTTCGTCCAGATCACTTGCTTTGGACCAAGCTGGAATTTGATAGAGAGAGATTTCTCGAAATTGTCGGGCTTGCGGCGCCGGCCGTTGGCTCTTGGACTCCTGATTCGTTCGAAAACTTCGTGCGGCCCGTTAGGGACACGCTGAGGGCGCTTCATCTGTTTCGTCCAGGTCGGCTCGTCGCTGGCGATACCTCTTTCTTCATTCGCACCTCTGACGAAGGGTCAGGATCGTTTCTTATAGCACGGTGTTCCGAGATGTCCATCGACTTTCAATATGTACATAGGATGCGTCCAAGCTACCAGCTACCTTCGGCAGAAGTTGCCTTCTTCGTGCAGTTCCTGGGTCGGTTTTCTCAGGCTTGGATAAGGGCTTCGCAGTGCGAGAAAATCGACTACGCGTTAATGAGGTATGCGCGCGAGAGCTCTACATATGGGGAAGCGGTGGAGCTCATGATCTCTTTGGAGTCATTGTTGGTTCCGGAAACGGAGCGTATTAAATTCCGGCTTGCGCAGAGGGTGGCGAACTTGCTCGATTCTGGTGCAGCGGACCGGAAGGACCGTTCCGCTGAGATTCGCAAGTTCTACAATGTAAGGTCGAAAATCGTTCACGGGGAAAGATTCGAAGCCGAGCACTTTGAAATCGCAAAACAACTTGATTCTCTACGCGAAATCACTCGGCGGATTCTTCTCTCGGTAATAGCGATCGCCGAAGAACGGCCACTTGATCAGAGGTTCTATTCCGCGTTGGACGAAATGTGCTTCGATGACGACCTTCGTCGTTCGTTTCAACAGAAAGCCGCATCGCTTTTGCACTGCTAGGGCGAGCGGTTCCGGAGGAGCTGTTACTTGCGCGACGGCGCAATAGGGAGTTGGAACAATGACGCGGAAGAACATGGGATCGGGCCCGGATGACGTCCTGAAAGAGGAGGGCATCTCCGAAGAGACACTAGCTCAGGTGGAACGCCAGTCCGAACCAGCCCCGAAGTCCGAGGGCGATGTCTGGAGAAGCCTTCGCGGGGCAGCAGCCGGTGTAGATTTCGATCTCGCAGCTTTCAAGAAAGAGGAACGCGAGCTTGAGGACCGGAAAATTCAAGAGCACTTTACAGGTAAACGGCCTGATCCGGGCAGCGGTGGTTCCGATCAATAGCTCGACAACTTCCGCGAATCTTTCCTGATGTCTCGAATCTTTCCTGATGTCTCGCCAGCGCTCATCACCTAACATCTCCCACGGCACCGCCGTCCTGATCATTGGGTTAACCGCAACCATCTGGGGTCTCGGCTTTCCGGCGACGCGCATTGCCCTCAGCGGCGGCATGTCCGTCGGTGTGCTGATGGCCATGCGCTTCGTTGTTGCCGGCGTTCTCATGGCCCTCATCGTCCGCACGCGAGGCATCCCCATTCGCAGGCGCGGAGTCGTGGACGGCATGTTGCTGGGAATTGTCTTGGCCGTCCTCTTCTGGCTGCAGACCGATGGCATGCGCTTCACCACGACAGCGAAATCCGGCTTCATCACCGGCCTGTATGTGCTGTTCACTCCTTTGATCGCTGTGGCTATCGGGCAGCGTGTGAAGCTGACATCGCTCATCGGAGCCCTCATCGCAGCGTACGGCCTTTACCTGCTGGTGCATTTGCCCGGCGGCTGGTGGTCGGGATGGAACCGCGGCGATATTGAGACGCTGGGCTGCGCCTTTCTGTGCGGAGTCCACATCGTGATGATGGGCAACTTCGCGCGCAAGTCTGATGCCTGGCTGCTGGCCAGCTCACAGGTGATCACCTGCGGCGTCATCTCAGCCGGAATCGTGCTGTGTGGTCGCATTGGAGCCGGGTCAGCCCAACTCTCCGGTGGACTCACTAATAGCCACGCCGTGCTGGCGACCCTGTATCTTGCGCTGTTTTCGACTGTGTTCGCCTTTTGGGCCCAAGCCACAGCCCAGACCAAGCTCGGCCCGACCGAAGCGGCCATTCTCTTCTCGCTAGAGCCCGTGGTCGCGGCCGTTCTCAGCGTGTTCTGGCTCAAAGAACCCTTGTCCGGAAGGCAGGCACTTGGCGGTGCTCTCATTGTTGCCGCCATGATTGTGGCCGAGGCTCTGCCGCATATGTTCCGGGCTATTGTTGTGCCGGATACGAGGCCTTAGGCGGAGCCTGGATTGTAGTCTGGCAAGACACCTGCTTGAATCAAATGTAAGAGGGCACTGCAACGACTGGGTTGCCTTACAAAAAATGTAACCGGTGACTACTTTGTGGGCTTCTAACATGAGTGGAGTCAGTATTTAGAATTAGCATGAGTGCGAATCGGCATATGCAGATTGTGAAGACCAGCTTGCTCTTGGTTCTGCTGCACTGCGGCGGGCTGCCCATATTCGGGCAGGAGCAGAGCATCGATCCTGTCGCTCTCGTGCGCCATGCGACGCAGAACGAGATCGCGGCTACAGGGCAAACCAAGCCTCCGTTCTTCATGTATCGCGACCACACGCAATACAAAGATCGCTCCATCACCACGGAGAACATTGAGACCTCTGAGGGCGGGCTCAGCCGCACGATCGCCAAGAATGGCCATCCACTTGGTCCGGACGAGCAGGCGGAAGCCGACCAGAAGTTGAAGTCGTTCGCCTTCGACCCTGAGGCTCGACGCAAGAAGCGGCAGGCGAACCGCGAGGACGACCAACGATCCGTAATCCTGATGAGGAGCCTGCCCGACGCGTTCAACTACACGGTCAGCAGCGTCACCAAGGCGCCGAACGGCCATGAGATGGTGCATCTTGCCTTCCGAGCGAAGCCGGGTTGGAACGCGCCTACGCGCGAGACACGCGTTCTGGAAGGCATGGAAGGCAGCATGGTCGTGGACCAGACTGCTGAGCGCATCGCCGAAATCAATGGTGAGTTGTTCAAGGATGTGGAGTTTGGCTGGGGCATTCTGGGACGGCTGTTCAAGGGCGGGAAGTTCATCATTCATCAGCAAGAAGTAGCCGGCAAAAAATGGGTTGAAACCGAGGAGACCTTGCAATTTAACGGCAAGATCCTCATGGTAAAGTCCCTCACTGTCTGGTCAACCGAGACCATGACCGACTTCCGTCCTGTTCCCTCGAATCTTTCTACGGCGCAGGCGCTGCAAATGCTGCAAAATCCTGATGAGGTCGTCGCCGAGAATGGCGGCGGAATTGGCAACAAAAAATAAGCTGCCTCGCGCTATTTCTTCGTGATCGCATACTTGATGTAGTTGTCCTGCACTACCTCTTCCAGCGCTTCAGGCTTTCCAACCAGAAACTCAT
>Ga0335083_10008199_pt1 | contig 12786 bp, 10 predicted proteins | sample Lox_Sample_42_FD_206716 | JGI IMG/M metagenome (GOLD analysis project Ga0335083, IMG submission 206716) | Soil microbial communities from Loxahatchee National Wildlife Refuge, Florida, United States - Lox_Sample_4.2 | ecosystem: Environmental > Terrestrial > Soil > Wetlands | place: USA...
CCAGCGTGCGTTTCGCCGTTACGCATCCGAGGTAAGAGCCGTATGAGGTAATTCTTCAAGTACGGATCCGTGCGGGGGGCGTTGGGTAACCAGCGTCCCTACCGCGACCGAACCTAAAACGAACCCAGGCCGAGTACGGGACCTGAGAAGGTGGTCGTTAAGATAAGTCAAGAACAGTCATTAAGTTGGAAAATAATTGGGCATGCGCGGCGAGGAAATGCTAAAATCGGCTTCCAACAGTCTTGAGCAGCGGCAAGCGACCCTACGAAGTCTCGAAGGCTGTCGTTCTAGATCTAGCGCGGTCACAGTTTTGAAACAAAAATGTGACGCCACCTTAAAAAACTGCTTGACTCGCGGAATCCACGGGATGTAGTCTACATGATGGCAGAGGACAGGAGGCAGATACGCGAAAGACAAGTGACTAGGGGCTGATCACGGGCAGGTAATTTCCCCGATTTTCTCCCGCCTCGCTTCACCCCTTACAAGGCCACCTAATTCTCCGATAGCACGCGTAGAGCGTCATCTGGAGTGTCGCCTGATGACGCGGAGGGCAGCGCGTGCGGGTGCCTGTTGCGCGAATCGGCTGCAACGAATTGCGGAAGGTAGTTAGAATCGGCGAGATGTTGAGTTCGGTGCTTTTCCAGATATCAAGCTCCGAACTGAGCATCCCGAGGGTTTAAGCAAAGTTGAGACTCTTGGATTGCTAGGAGGGCGAAAGCGGGTCTGCGGACGTCGTTTTCGTCACTTGACGATCTTTGAAAACTGAATAGTGCGGCGTCTACAAGTGCTCAGTCTGCCGGGAGGGATCCTGGCAGAAGTAAGCGAATCTGTGAAGCCGTTGCCGGTCGTCAGTTGCTGGTTGTCGGTTGTTCCGGCCGCCGGTTCTGGGGATGGGCAACAGGGAGCATATGGTAAGGAGGCGAATGTCAGGTGGGTCGTCTAGCCCTGACACCTAGTCCCCGACCCTGCTTCTGTGTGTTGAGCAGATTTTATGGTCAAGCTACTAAGGGCGTACGGTGGATGCCTTGGCGCTGGACGGCGATGAAGGACGTGGTTACCTGCGATAAGCCTCGGGGAAGGGGAAACACCTATCGATCCGAGGATCTCCGAATGGGGAAACCCTTCCGATGTCAACATCGGAAACGGCCCGCTGAATCCATAGGCGGGTGCGAGCAAACCCAGGGAAGTGAACCATCTCAGTACCTGGAGGAAAAGAAAACAAAAGTGATTCCGTTAGTAGCGGCGAGCGAACGCGGAACAGCCCAAACCGGGCGCTGCACAGCGCGCCCGAAACTCGAAATTCGAAGTTCGAAATTCGAGGCTCGACAGAGTTTGGTTCTGCGAGTTTCGATTTTCGAGTTTCGATTTTCGGAGTTCGACGCGGTGTGCAGCGCCCGGGGTTGTAGGGCGTGCGTCGGTTTAGAACCATCGAGTTACCAATCTGGCGGCTAGTCGAACGACTTGGAAAAGTCGGCCATAGAGTGTGATAGCCACGTAGTCGAAAGCAGACCAGACTCGAACGCGCGTTCCTGAGTACCGCGGGGCACGAGGAACCCCGCGGGAAGCTACGGGGACCATCCCGTAAGGCTAAACACGTGCCAGCGACCGATAGTGAACCAGTACCGTGAGGGAAAGGTGAAAAGAACCCCTGCGAGGGGAGTTAAAAGTACCTGAAACCGTATGCCTACAAGCAGTCGAAGGGCTACGCCCGTCCCTCTGAGGTTCGAAAAATCGAAAGCCGAAGTCGAAATTCGCAGCAAAAGATCCCTGCCGAGTTTCGAATTTCGATCGTCGAATTTCGGGCCTGAGAGGGGCGGACAGCCTGACGGCGTGCCTATTGCATAATGAGCCGGCTAGTTATTGTCCGTCGCAAGGTTAAGCGGTGATCCGGCGAGGAGCCGGGGAGCGAGCCGTAGCGAAAGCGAGTCTGAATAGGGCGACGAGTGGCGGGCAATAGACGCGAAGCGGGATGATCTACCCTTGGTCAGGGTGAAAGCCGCGTAACAGCGGCCGGAGGCCCGAACTGGTGTTGGTTGAAAACAGCTCAGATGAACTGAGGGTAGGAGTGAAAGGCCAATCAAATTCCGTGATAGCTCGTTCTCCCCGAAATAGCTTTAGGGCTAGCCTCGGATGATTGCCCACGGTGGTAGAGAACTAGATGGACTAGGGTCCGTTAACGGATACCGAATCCAACTAAACTACGAATGCCGTGGCGCACAGTCCGGGAGTCAGACGGCGGGGGCTAAGCTTCGTCGTCGAGAGGGAAAGAGCCCAGATCGCCAGCTAAGGTCCCGAAGCAATGGCTAAGTGGGAAAGGAAGTGGAGTCGCTCAGACAGCCAGGAGGTTGGCTTAGAAGCAGCCATCCTTTAAAGAAAGCGTAACAGCTCACTGGTCGAGTAACTCTGCGCCGATAATTTAACGGGGCTCAAGCCATTTACCGAAGCTGCGAACTCCATCTGCGATCTCAGATCTCAAATTGGGTTGAGATTTGAGATCGCAGATGGATTGGTAGGGGAGCGTTGAGTACAGTCCGAAGCGAGACCGCGAGGGCTCGTCAACGGTACTCAAGTGACTCTGCCGGCATAAGTAGCGATAACGGAGGTGAGAACCCTCCGCGCCGAAAGTCTAAGGTTTCCTGAGAAAGGTTAATCCGCTCAGGGTCAGTCGGTCCCTAAGGCCAGGCCGAAAGGCGTAGCTGATGGACGGCCGGTTAATATTCCGGCACTGAACCGGAAGCGTTATGACGATGCGGGGACGCAGGAGGATAGCGGAGGCGGTCCTATTGGACATGGACCCTGCACGCACCGAGGAGGATCCGGCAGGCAAATCCACCGGGTCGGTTTAAAGCCACTCTGAGGTGCAGGCCAAGAGGCGTCGCCTCGTAAAGTCCGCGATTTCATGCTGCCAAGAAAAACCGCTAAGCAGCTTCCGGGGCAACCGTACCCCAAACCGACACAGGTAGACGAGGTGAATATCCAAAGGCGCTTGAGAGAACACTTGCTAAGGAACTAGGCAAATTAACTCCGTAACTTCGGGAGAAGGAGTACCTCGCTAGGGTTAGTAGCCCGAGGAGGTCGCAGTGAATCGCGCTCCGCGACTGTTTAACAAAAACACAGGTCTCTGCTAAGTCGAAAACGACGTATAGGGGCTGACGCCTGCCCGGTGCCGGAAGGTTAAAGGGAGAGGTCATGGGGAGCAATCCTCGGAAGCTTCGAACTGAAGCCCCGGTGAACGGCGGCCGTAACTATAGACAGACCGCTGTAGTTCCGAGAACAAATCTGGCTATTTGCTGGGAAGCCCGATGGATCTCCTGCTACTCGCTGCTAGGCTGATGAAGCCGAAGAAGGCAGCAGTAACAAGGCAAGGAGTGCGGGTAATCAGCAGGAAAGACTCAAGCTGTGCTCAAGGTTAAGGACGTTCCGCCAGAGGTGGGCTGGTATTTAGCCGGCTTTGCCGACGGTGAGGGAAGTTTCAACGTGTCGTTTCGGCCACGAGACGATTACAGGCTTCCCTGGAAGATCTCGCTCTGCTTCAACATCTCCCAACGAGACCAGGTGATTCTGGCGCAGTTTAAGCGTCACTTGGGCTGCGGAACGATGCGGCAGCGGCAAGACGGGGTGTGGTACTACGAAGTGAACCACCTCCTTCCCATTCTTCAGAACGTGATTCCTTTCTTCGAACACTTTCAGTTCCTCTCGGCAAAGAAGAAACGCGATTTCGCCAAGTTCAAACAGCTCGCAGAATTGATGCGAGAGGGTCAACATCTCACACGGGAGGGCGTGGAGCAAATCCTGGCCATCCGGCGGGAGATGAACGACGGCGGAAAGCGAAAGTATTCTGACCATGAGGTTCTGGAACGGCTTGAAAATCCTCAGAGACCATACGCCAGACCCGGAAGCGCTCCGGGATGATATGGTCCGAACTCGGTGGCGACATCGAGAGCGCGGCAGAAATGTTCGCGCCACCGCCGAAAGGCGGCAGCAACACGATTGAACGGTCCTAAGGTAGCGAAATTCCTTGTCGGGTAAGTTCCGACCTGCACGAATGGCGTAACGATGGAGCGACTGTCGTGGCGAGTGACTCAGCGAACTTGTAGTACCGGTGAAGATGCCGGTTTCCCGCACCTAGACGGAAAGACCCCGTGCACCTTTACTATACCCTAGCCCTGACTTATGGGATTGTCTGCGCAGAATAGGTGGGAGGCTTTGAACCTGGGTTTTCGGATTCAGGGGAGCCAACGGTGAGATACCACCCTGATGATTCTGTGGGTCTAACCAAGGTCCGTCATCCGGATCTGGAACACGGCTAGGCGGGTAGTTTGACTGGGGCGGTCGCCTCCTAAAATGTAACGGAGGCGCTCCATGGTGGGCTCAGGCGGATTGGAAACCCGCCGTCGAGTGCAAGGGCATAAGCCCGCCTGACTGCGAGACAGACAAGTCGAGCAGAGACGAAAGTCGGACCTAGTGATCCGGTGGTTCTGTATGGAAGGGCCATCGCTCAACGGATAAAAGGTACGCCGGGGATAACAGGCTGATCGGGGCCAAGAGTTCACATCGACGCCCCGGTTTGGCACCTCGATGTCGGCTCATCGCATCCTGGAGCTGTAGAAGGTTCCAAGGGTTAGGCTGTTCGCCTATTAAAGCGGTACGTGAGCTGGGTTCAGAACGTCGCGAGACAGTTCGGTCCCTATCTGGTGTGGGCGCAGGAGATTTGAGGGGAGCTGTCCTTAGTACGAGAGGACCGGGATGGACAGACCTCTTGTGTACCAGCTGTCATGCCCATGGCACGGCTGGGTAGCGAAGTCTGGAAGTGATAAACGCTGAAGGCATCTAAGCGTGAAGCACGCCCCAAGATCATATCTCCCAAGGGTAAAAGGTGGTGAGCTACACCACTGAGAACCCTATGAAGGGCCGTCGAAGACTACGACGTTGATAGGCCAGAGGTGTAAGCGTAGTAATACGTTCAGCTTACTGGTCCTAATCGCCCGTTCGGCTTGACCATAATCTCTGCTCAGCATACAGTTGACAGTCGACAGTTCACAGTCGACAGTCAAAAGCGCACTTCGACGCCGCACTATTTCAGAACCGGTTGCCGCTTCGCGCCTTCGTGTTGTCAGTGAAATCCGACAACCGACGCCCCGACCACCGGCAAGCAACAAGTTTTCCGGCGATTATACCGGAGGGGTCACACCCGTTCCCATCCCGAACACGGTAGTTAAGCCCTCCAGGGCCGATGGTACTGCGTGGGTAACTGCGTGGGAGAGTAGGTCGTCGCCGGGGATATATTCAGTCGACAGTCCATAGTTGACAGTCGGAAGTAGGGCGGGCCTCGTGCCCGCCCTTGACGATTTTGGATTGGCAGGCGCCGGAGGTCTCCGACCGCCGCATCAAACGGCTCAGCGATCTGCTGGGCCGTTTCGCTTTTGGGTGAACGCTCTCTGCCGGACGATGCCTTTGACCTACCGATTGTCCTGTCACGCTCGGGAGGAAATCGAGCGCCGCGGGATTCCCTTGGCCCTTGTAGACCTCGTCCTGCGGGATCCCGATCAGGTCGTCCCGGAGACGGATACCGTTAAGGCCTACCAGTCGAAGCACAAGATTGGTGGTAAGATGTTCCTGTTGCGAGTAATGGTGGATGATTCCGTTGACCCTGCCGTGGTGGTGACGGCATACAGGACTGCCAAGATCGCGAAGTATTGGGCGGCGCCATGAAACTCACTTACGATCCCGAAGTTGATGTGTTGCGCATAGTGCTCAGTGATGCTGACATCGAGGAAAGCGATGAGGATAAGCCCGGAGTGATCCTTGACTACGACAAAGAGGGCAATGTCGTGGGTCTCGAGATTCTGGAGGCCTCAAAGCGCGTGGCGAACCCTCGGTCGGTCGAATATGCTGTGACGGGCTAGGTTGGGGATTGCGGTGGCCATAAGGGATCAGACCGACTCCCATCCCGAACACGGAAGCTAAGCACCCGATGGTACTGCGCGGGTGACTGCGTGGAGGGTAGGTCGTCGGGGGGATCAAATTAAATCGACAGTCAGTTGTTGACAGTCGTAAGTGGGGGCGGGCCCAGTGCCCGCTCTTTGCTTTTTCCGGCTGACTCTGCTGTAAATAGTCTCTGGGGCCGCTGCAGGAGAGACGAGTGACCACTCACGACAAATTCGAAAGACTCGAAGGCGCAATTACCCGGCTCGCCGAGAGCCAAACTCGTGCCTGGGATGCCATCGGCGAGATTGGCCAAACGCAGCGGATAATGTCGGAAACTCAACGTCAGTTGGCAATGACCCAGCACGAGCTGGCGGTGCGCCAGAATGTTCTGGCGACGGACTTTAGCAACTTGGATGAGCGCCTGAACAGTCTCGCTAAGCTCGTTGAAGGTTTCATCCAGGCGCAGCAAAACGGCCACGGCAACAGCGGAGGCTGAACACCGGCCTCATGTACTGGCTGCGAGAGTAGGTCGTCGCTCAGTTTGTAATTCGCTTGACTTCGTAGACGCCGTCGATCTTCCGCAGCGAAGAGACAATCCTGCGAAGGTGCTGGATGTCGACCGTGTCGAGCGTGACGTCGATGGTGGCCCGTTCCTCGCCCGTGTGCGCCTGAATGTTCTGAATATTGGAATGAACGTCGCTGATCACCGACGTGACCTCAGCCAGCAAGCCGCGCCGGTCCTCAGTGGTGAGGGCAAGCTTGACCGTGTACAGCGTATACTTGGGGCCGCTCCACTCAACCTCGATGCGCCGGTCCGCATCATAGAGCAGATTCTGGACGTTATGACAACTCTTGGAATGCACGGCAATACCCTTTCCGCGCGTCACGTATCCCACAATTTCCTCGCCCCGCACCGGATTGCAGCACTTGGCGCGATACACCATCAGGTCATTGTGTCCGTGAACCTGAATGGCGAGGTCCCGCTCGATGCCGAGCGCGCGCTTGACTGTGCTCGCGAGGCTGGGTGAGGCCTCCGGCTCCTCGGGAAGAGATGGCGCCAACTTGCCCAGCACCTGCCGAGGTCCGAACTTACCGTAACCCACGCCTGCCAGCAGATCCTCGGTAGTCGCGCATCCGTAATCGCTGGCCACGCGCAGGTAGTCCGCCTCGGTAACCTCCTTGAGCACCACATTGAAGCGCCGCGCTTCTTTCTCAACGAGCTTGCGTCCAATCTCAATGGCCTGCTGGCGTTCCGCCAGATTGATCCAGTGCTTGATTTTGTTGCGGGCCCGCGCGGTCTTCACCACCGAGAGCCAGTCACGGCTGGGGTGCTGGCCGGGCGCAGTGGTGATCTCGACGATGTCGCCGTTCTCCAGCTTCGACTTCAGCGGCACCATGCGCCCGTTCACCTTGGCGCTCACGCAGTGGTGGCCTACCTCGGTGTGGATGGAGTAGGCGAAGTCGATGGGCGTGGCCTCGCGAGGCAGCACCACGACTTTGCCCTTGGGTGTGAAGGTGTAAACCTCCTGAGGATAGAGGTCGATCTTGAGCGTCGAAAGATAGTCGCTGGGATCGCGCATTTCCTGCTGCAAATCCACCAGCCTGCGCAGCCAAGCCATGCGCTGCTCGTCCTCGCGCTGAGCAGGCTTGCCGTCTTTGTATTTCCAGTGAGCCGCGATACCTTCCTCGGCCACGCGATGCATTTCTTCGGTGCGGATCTGCAGCTCAAAGGGCTGGCCGTGAGGACCGATCACGGAAGTATGAAGCGACTGGTAGAAATTCGGCCGCGGCATGGCAATGAAATCCTTGATGCGATCCGGAATGGGAGGCCAGGTTTGATGGATGACGCCGAGCGCCCCGTAACAGTTCTTCACCGAGTCGGTGATGATGCGGATCGCGAGCAGGTCATACACTTTCTCAATGGGAATCTGCTGGCGCTGAAGCTTCAGCCAGATGCTGTAAAGCCGCTTGATGCGGCCCTCAACGCGTGCTGGAATATCGTGCTCCTTCATCACCGCAATCACGTGAGTGCGAACCTGGGCCAGAAAGACTTCGTTCACTTTGCGCCGGCTCTCCACGGCCTCGCGTACTTCCTCGTAGGCGTCCGGCTCAAGATGGCGGAAGGCCAGGTCCTCGAGTTCACCTCGAATCTTGCCCATTCCCAGGCGGTGCGCGATGGGTGCGTAGATATCAAGCGTCTCTTGCGCCACCCGCTGCCGCTTTTCCAAGGGTAGCGCGTCGAGGGTGCGCATGTTATGGAGCCGGTCAGCCAGCTTAACGAGAACGACGCGGACGTCATCCACCATCGCCAGGAACATCTTCCGAAGGTTCTCGGCCTGCTTTTCTTCCGCGGTGTTGAATTGAAGGCGGCTGATTTTGGTGACACCTTCCACGATGTGCGCCACATCCGGACCGAACTCCTGGCGGATGCGCTCGATGGTCGTTGGCGTGTCTTCCACAACGTCATGGAGCATGCCGCCCGCAAGGCAGACGACGTCCAATTTCAGGTCGGCCAAAACGTTCGCGACCTCCAAGGGATGGGAAAAGAAAGGCTCACCGTTCAGGCGGGTTTGGCTACGATGTTCGGTAGCGCTGAAGTCGTAGGCTTTGTGCAGCAGGCTGAGGTCGTCGCCGGGTCGATAGGCGTGTACCTTCTGGGCGAGTTGTTCGAAGCTGACCATCCGTCAAGCCCGTTACCTGCTTCCGCTTTTTGTGTGCAAACCGCTGAAACCGGCTGAGCACGCGTCCAGAAGCCTCTGGGAACATTGTAGGGTATGAGGCAAGGGAGGTTCAAGAAGCAGAACCCAGGAGTCAGAAGTCAGGAGTCGGAAGTAAGAAGCCAGAAGTCAGGAGCCAGCAAACCGCGGTTGAGTTGCGAGATACAACTACCACAACTCTAGGTGGCGGGATGCGGAAACATGCTTGGGAACGCAGTCGTTGCAAGCGGGTGACCCGCATAGCTGAGATGAAGCGCGAAGGGAAGAGGCTTCCTAGAGGTTCTCACTTCCGACTCCTGGCTTCTGTCTCCTGTCTTCTGACTCCTGCCTTTCAGTGGCGGAAGTGCCGCACGCCCGTGAACATCATCGCGAGGCCCAGACGATTGGCGGCGGCGATCACCTCCGCGTCGCGCACCGAGCCGCCGGGCTGCACCACGGCCGTGGCGCCAGCTTGGGCCGCTTCTTCGACGCCGTCGGGGAAGGGAAAGAAGGCATCCGAGCCGACCACTGTTCCCTCGAGCTGGTGCTTCAACTCGCGCGCTTTGGTCATGGCTAAGCGGACTGAATCCACGCGGCTCATCTGCCCCGCGCCTATTCCCACCGCCACGTCCTCGTGCGCAAAAACGATGGCGTTCGACTTCACGTGCTTCACCACCCGCCAAGCGAAGACGAGCGCACGGTGCTCGTCCTCCGAGGGCTTGCGCTCCGTGACGCATTTCCAGTCCTCGGGTCGTGCCCCCAAAGTGTCAGGTGTCTGCACCAGCAGACCCCCTCCAATCGACTTGAGCTGTAAGCCGTATTCGTCGCCTGCAACCGGCATCTCCATCAGGCGGAGATTCTTCTTGGCTGCCAGGCCCTCGAGCGCCCCCGAATCGAAGCGCGGAGCCACCACGGCTTCAACGAACAGCTTGGCGAGTTCCGACGCCGTGCCTGCGTCCACGACATGATTGACCGCGATAACGGACCCGAAAGCCGATACGGGATCCACGGCCAGCGCTCGCTGATAGCTCTCGCGTAATGTACCTGCAGATGCGATCCCGCAGGGGTTGGTGTGCTTGATGATTGCTGTCGTGGGCTTGCTGAATTCCGTGACTAGGCGCCAAGCGGCTTCCAAGTCTACGAGGTTGTTGTACGAAAGCTCCTTACCCTGGAGTTGGTGGGCGTGGGCCAGGCCTCGTCCGCCGGTCGCCGGGTCTTGGTAAAGCGCGGCCCGCTGGTGCGGATTCTCTCCGTAGCGCAAATCGGTGACCTTGTGGAAGTTCAGGTGCAGCCTGTCGGGCAGACTCAGAAGGGGAGTGAGGTCGGTGGTTGTCTCGCCGGCGCTCGTGGCCCATTTCTGAAGGGTGGTGGAAATGGCGCCATCATAAGCGGCGGTGGTGGCGAACGCCTTCAGTGCCAGACGCCGTCGCGTGACGTCCGAAGTTGCACCTCCGCTCAGCCCAATCTCCTGCAGCACCACCGGATAGTCGGACGGGTCCACGACCACGGTGACGTCGGCGAAGTTCTTGGCCGCCGAGCGGATCATAGAGGGCCCTCCGATATCGATATTCTCGATGACCTCTTCGAAGCGCACGCCCGGCTTGGCCGCAGTCTGCTCGAACGGATAAAGGTTGACGACGACCAGGTCAATAGGCTCGATACCGTGTTCGCGCATCTGCCGGACGTGTTCGAGGTTCGAGCGGACGCCCAGAAGGCCTCCATGCACTCGGGGATGAAGGGTCTTCACCCGGCCGTCCAGCATTTCGGGAAAGCCGGTCACCTCGGAAACGTCGCGCACGGCCAGGCCGTGGGCCCGCAGCAGTTTCGCCGTTCCTCCCGTGGAGAGAATTTGAATGCCGAGGGCCGCAATCCCCGCGGCAAACTCCTCCACACCTCTTTTGTCACTCACGCTGATCAGTGCCCGCTCGATTTTCTTCACCCGAAAAAAATCCCTCCCGTAGCCTATTCTCATTTCTTGCGCGGCGGCCGCGAGGGCCGCATTTCAATACGGCTGGCCAGAGCCCGCGACGGAAAGCGGTAGAGGTCAAGGACAGCCTTGGCAATATCCTCGCCTGCAAGCTTCCAGCTTTCGCGGGGCTTGCTCCCGGGCGTCGCGGCAAAGTCAGTATCCACGCTGCCCGGCATGATGTAGCTGACGCGGATGCCATCGTGGCGGATGTCTTGCATCATGGCTTCACTGAAGCCGTTCAACCCGAACTTTGATGCGTTGTACGCTGCGCCGCCCGGAAACGGGTTGACGCCGGCGAGACTTGAGATGTTGATGATATAGCCTCCGCCGCGGCGCCGAAACAGAGGAATGGCTTCGCGACAGCAGTAAAACGTCCCCGAAAGGTTGGTCTCAATGATGGCATCCCATTCGTCGGGGGTGAGTTGATCGACGGGCTTCATGATGCCAATCCCGGCGTTGTTGACGAGCAGATCCAGCCCGCCGAAACGCTCGGCAGCCTGCTGGATGAAGTGCCGACAATCCGGATAAGAGCGCACATCCGCAGTGACCCCGGCGATGCGTCCCGGCCCTGCCGTCTCGAGTGACTGTAATGCGTCCCGGAGGACCGATTCGCTTCGTCCGCAGATGAAAACGTTTGCGCCTTCACCCAAAAGGACGGCGGCAATATCGTAGCCGATGCCGCGCGTGCCCCCTGTGATCGCCGCGACTTTGTCCTTGAGTTCATTTCCCATCGTTCCTCCAACCCTCCGCGTCCAGAGTACAACGTGGCGGCAGGGCTGCAATTCAAGTTTTCCCGAGGCCCAGTCGCCACAGGGGACGTTACTTCGCCGGTGCCAATCCTAGGGTCGCGAAGTGCCGCTGCACTCGCGCCAGGTCCTGCTCAGTATCCACGCCAATCGTATCATCAGGAGTCTCAAGCACCTGGATCGGGATGCCGTTCTCCAGGAATCGTAACTGCTCCAGGCACTCAGTCTGTTCGAGAGCGGAAGGCGGTAGCCGTCGAAACTTTTGCAGGGCTTCAACCGTGTACGCGTAGAAACCGAGATGCTTGTAATAGCGCTCCTGCGCCGCGTCGCCGCGATTGAACGGAATCATTGCGCGCGAGAAATAGAGCGCTCGTCCCCGGGAGTCGGTGACCACCTTGACTGCGTTGGGGTCTCGTGCCTCTTTGCTGCTGATGGCCACCTTCAGCGTTGAGACTTGGACATCGGTCGAGAGTACTGCCGGTGCATCCGGCAACCCAGCCTGGCCGTCACGGGGGCGGCCTCCGCGTGCTTGTGTCAAAAACGGGCTGACCAGCAGACGAATGTGCTCCGCTGTCACCATCGGTTCGTCTCCCTGGATGTTCACATAGATGTCGGCACGCTGGCCAGATGAGCAGTCTTGGTCCAGAACTTCGATCAACCGGTCCGTGCCGGAAGCATGGCCACTTGAGGTGAGTCGAGCGGGAATTCGGGCTTGGGTGCAGTATTTCAGGATCTCCCTGGAGTCTGTGGCGATCAACACGCTATTGAAAGCTCCACTCAGCGCTGCCCGTTCGTAGACCCAGGCGATCATTGGACGGCCGCAGATGAGGCGTAACGGCTTACCAGGCAGGCGCCGCGACTCCAGACGCGCCGGGATTACGCCACACACGGCGAGAGGTGATCGACTAGGCTCCAAATTCTTCCTCAATGAAACGTGCGCCACAGTTACGTCGCGGAACGAGTGCGCGACAAAAGTATAGCCGAATTCTTGCCGCCCCTGGCGAACGGCTTCCCCAATCGCGCACGTCACACTGTGTGCTTAGTGTTGGGTGTTACGAGTCTGTTGACGTAAGTTCCCAAATCGTCATCGATATTCTGCGGTGCGTTGAGCAACTCACTGCTTATCAATTAGATGAAGTTCCTGAGAGCCGAGAACGAATGCCCCCCTTTGTTTTTCGTCGGAAGTAACAGCCTCGCGAGCCCTCGGCCTAGCAAACCCAGAATGCGCTGGTCGTCGGCAACAAGCTTCCGTGGTTGTCTGCAGTTTTCCTGGCGAAGTCTTGAACCTCAGACCGACGAGCCCACGCCCAACCACTGGACGAAGCTCGGGTTCGTTTCTTGGGTTCCTTGGGTTCGTTTCCTGATTTTGTGCGTTTTTTCCCCCGAAAGTCAGGTTCGTTTAGGTTCGTTTTCGAACGCCAAATTGGTCCCATTTTTGCTCTTATCC
>Ga0335083_10008200_pt1 | contig 12785 bp, 12 predicted proteins | sample Lox_Sample_42_FD_206716 | JGI IMG/M metagenome (GOLD analysis project Ga0335083, IMG submission 206716) | Soil microbial communities from Loxahatchee National Wildlife Refuge, Florida, United States - Lox_Sample_4.2 | ecosystem: Environmental > Terrestrial > Soil > Wetlands | place: USA...
ACGGGCTGGGGTCGAATGCCAACATGCCGCAGCTTGTATTCATCAACGATCCGGTGGCGGGTGTCAACTACTCGCTGAATGCCAGGGACCACACGGGCGCGAAGAGTAGCTGGAAGCCGGGCGGCGGCGGGCGGATGGGCAAGAATGAGCCGGGCGGGCCACCCTTTGGCAGGCGCGGGGCGCAGGATCAGAACCTGAAGACGGAATCGCTGGGACGGCAGACCATGGAAGGCGTCCAGGTGGAAGGGCGGCGGGTCACGATGACGGTTCCGGCGGGGCAGATTGGAAACGACCAGCCCCTGCAGATTGTGACCGAGACGTGGTATTCGCCGGAGCTACAGACGATAGTGCTCTCCAAGCGGTCGGACCCGCGGTCGGGGGAGACCGTGACACGGATGACGAATATCAGCCGGACGGAGCCTGCGCGGACGCTGTTTGAAGCGCCGGCGGATTACAAAATTACAGAATCGCAGGGGCGGATGCGGAGTTCACGGTAACGCAGGCCTGGAGGCCTGCGTTACCGGATCTTCTCCAGCGCGGTGGCGAATTCGCCGGGGGTGTGAATCATGAAGCTCTTGCCGCCAAGGCGTGAGGTCGCGTTGCGAATCACATCCGGCAGCGTGGACTGCACAAGGACGTAGGGCAGGATTTGAAAGTTGAGGACGCGGGGGGCGCGTTCCGGGTTCTTCTCCAACAGATCGCCGGGAATGCGGTCTTCGTAGCGCGAAACGGGGCCCAGGAACAGGACGACGTCCGGCGGCGGATCGGACTTGATCTCCTGGCTGACGAGGCCGGCGAGCAGATCCACGTGGCCGCCGCGATTTTTGAGGACCTGGTAGTCCACGGTATCGAGCTGGACGGTGTTCATGGCGCGCGCTACGGCGGGCATGTTGGCGAGCAGAAAATTCTCGTTGCGGTAGAGCTCTTTCTGCTGCTCCAGGTTGAACACTACCAGCCGCGCCTGGCGCACGGGGACGCGCTCCAGCAGCGATGAGACGGCGCTGAGCAGCGTGCCGATATCGCCGGGGCCGATGTGCGTACGCCGCGGAGAGACGGGCGCGGCGTTGAGCAGGATGCTGAGGCGCAGCGCAGGGGCGTCGGCGGAATCGCGCGGCAGAAGACGGGCGCCGCGCAGCGAGATATCCCAGACGGTATCGGGAGGCATGGCCACCTTGACACTGCGGTCGGCGTGCGAGCGGTGGACGTCCACGCGCCAGCTTTTGCGGAAGACGCGGTCGCGATCGTCGAGCAGCACCCAATCCACCCGGTAGGATCCCTCGCCCAGGAGATAGCCGCCGCCGAAATGAAGCTGCACGCTGGTGCTGGGAATGTCGGGCAGCCGCTGCATGCTGACCAGGTAGACGGGTTCGCGGGACTCTCCATGCGGCACGATCCGGATCATGACGATGAGGCGGTGTCCGGTTCCCGTGAACTGGCCGGCGGGCATGGACACACGGTAGCCGGCCTGGTAGCGGAAGCTGAAGTTGAGAGCCGGGTGGATGGGTGTGACGTCGCAGTGCAGCAGGGTTTCGCCGGGTTTGGGGTCGAAGACATCGATGCGGGAGCGCATGCGGCCGGGGTTCACGATCAACTGCGCGGCGCAGCAGCTTGCCAGGAGAGGCAGGAGCGCGGCGCGGGTCATCGAAGGAACTCCGACAGCAGGCCGTGAAAGTGGTGGACACCGTTTTCGCGTTTGAGGCTGAATCGGCCGCGGCCGTAGTAGCGGGATCGCAGGCCGCGCTGGACGCTCTCGCAGATGCGGATGTCCTCCTGTTGGATTTCGTCGGAGAAATCGATGGTGGCCTGCTGGACGCCGGTCTCGCCGTAGGCGAACCACTCGAAAATGGTCAGCGTTTTTTCCGGGCCGAGCGGCAGGATGATATTGGCGCTCACGTTGTCCGGGTACACGTTGAGCATGAAGTTGGGAAAGATCCAGTAGTAGAGAGCGCGGTTGTCGGCGCTGCTGAACTCGTAGCGGCGGGGGACGGCGGTGTCGCGAGCGCGGATTGGAGCGATCTGGGAGGAGTAGTAGCGGCAGGTTTCGACGCGGTATTCTGCGTAATCCAGCTCGCGGAAAAGGCTCGGGTGGGCGGCGGGCAGGTGGTAACCCTCGAGGTAGTTGTCGATGTAGACCTTCCAGTTGCACTCGAGGGTGTAGTCTCGGCGGCAGGCGAAGGAGAGGCGGCCGATGGGGCAGCCGATGGCCGCGATTTCGGAGGGAATGGCGCCGAGGACTTCGGCAAGCGGGGGCGCGGCGCGGTCCATGCAGACGAAGATGTAGGGGCCCCAGGCTTCGGCTCGAAATTCCGGCAGACGGACCTGGGTACGGTCCCAATCGGCGACGCCTTCGAATTCGGGCGCGCCGTGAAGGGCGCCGTCGAGGGTGTAGGTCCAGGCGTGGTAGGGGCAGCGGAGGATGGATGCGTGGCCACACCCGGTGCACAACTCGGCGCCGCGATGGCGGCAGACGTTCGAGAAGGCACGCAGAACGCCATCGGCCGCCCGGGTGACCAGCACCGGCTCGCCGGCGATGTCGCAGGCCAAGTAAGTGCCCGGCGCGGATATCTGACCGGCGTGGCCGACAGCCTGCCAGGTGCGGCCGAAGACGGCGGCGCGCTCGGCCTCGAGCATCGCGGGATCGACGTACCAGCGGGAGGGTAGGGTGGCGGCGCGCGCGAGGTCCGGCTCGAAGCGGTAGTCGGAGCGATCCATGGGCTGCGTCCGCATTATAGAATATTGGCTCCGGAGGTCCACGTATGCAATCCGACTCTGTTTCGCGCAGAGGATTCTTAACGAAGAGCATCGGCGGCGCTGCCGCCTTCCAAATCATCCGGCCGGAGCTGGTTCGCGGCGCGGCGGACGAGAAGCTCAAGGCCGGCCTGATCGGCTGCGGCGGCCGCGGGACACAGGCCATGGAGAACATCCTGACCGCATGCCCGAATGTCGAGATTACGGCCATGGCCGATGTGTTCGAGGACCGCCTGGAATCCTCGTTCCGCGCCACGCAGAAGCTGAAGCCCGAGCTGGCCGGCCGGTTCAAGGTGGACGGCGAGCACAAGTTCGTGGGATTCGAGGCGTATAAGAAGGTGATCGCGAGCGATGTGGACATCATCATGCTGGCGACGAACCCCGCCTACCGGCCGATTCACTTCGAAGCGGCGGTGGAGGCGAAGAAACACATTTTCTGCGAGAAGCCGATGGGCACCGACCCGGTACACGTGCGCCGGTTCATGGCCGCGGCGAAGAAGAGCGAGGAACTGAAGCTGACCGTGAAATCGGGGGCGCAGCGGCGCTCGCAGACGTGGTACCTGGACCAGTACAAGCGCCTGAAGGACGGCGAAATCGGCGAGATCGTGGCCATGAACGCGAACTGGGTGGGAACGCCGGTGCTCAACTTCAACAGCCCGCTGTTTCCGAATCACAAGCGCGACCCGAAGTGGGGCGATCTCGAATTCCAGCAGCGCAACTGGTACAGCTTCGTGTGGATTTGCGGCGACCAGATCGTGGAACAGCACCTGCACAATATCGACGTGTGCAACTGGTTCATGGGAACGCACCCGGCGGAAGTGACGGCCAGCGGCGGCGCGGCGTGGCGCCCGCGCGAAGAAGAATATGGCAACATCTACGACCACGTCTACGCGGATTTCACGTACGCGAACGGGGCTCACATGGCGAGCCACTGCCGGCAGTACGCCAACCCGGCGGCGCAGAACGTGAGCGAGCGCATCGTGGGAACAAAGGGCGTCATCGATTCGGTGGCGCTCCGCGGCGCCCGGCTGCAGGTGAACCCGTACGAGCAGGAGCACGCCGACATGGTGGCCAGCATCCTGGGCAAGGGGCCGTACATCAACGAGGCGATGGCGGTGGCGGAGAGCACCATGACCGCGATCATGGGCCGCGAGGCGGCGTACAGCGGGCTGCGCATCACGTGGGACATGATCATGAACTCGCAGCAGGACCTGATGCCGAAGAACTTCGACATGAAAGCCAGCTTCCCGGTGCCGCCGCTGCCGGTTCCGGGGAAGTACAAGTTCATTTGATCGGGCTTACCGGCGGAACATCTCGATCAACACGGACGAAACAGTGTGGGCGGTCCGGGATGAGGTCCGCCCCAATTTGCGAACCAGGCGCTGGCGGTCGACGGTATAGGCGGCAGCCGGCACTCGGCCGACGGCGATAGACGACCGGGCTTGCAGGCGAGTCCGCGCCACACCGCTATTGCCGGTCGTAGACGACTTTGAACTTCTCGTTGGTGGCCGTCGCACTGCCGGATTCGGTCATAGTCTTGCCATCGGCCGAAACGCTATAGGTCATTTTGTAGAGCAGCTTGCCGTTCATCTTTACGGTCATGTCCAGGCCGCGGGCGCCGGACTTGGAAAGCGCCAGCGTCCATCCGGACGAAAGGGTGGGGCCGGTGCAAGGATAGTCTTTGCCGTCCAGCTTGTTTTCGCAGGTGAGGCCCATGTCGACCATTTTGAATGTCAGACCATCGGAGCCGCTGGTAGCCAGCTCGATCACGGACGGCGAACTGGACTGGAGGTTCTTCGTCTTCCATTTGCCGGCGAGGCCGGGGCCGCCGGAGACACGGGTGAACGTGACGGAGTCGTCGATAGCCTCGCCGTTGGGCTTGGTGCCTTTGGTATGGATCGTCAACGCCTTGTCATCGGGCGACAGGGTCAGGGTGTCGGTGGTCAGCACCTTGCCTTTCAGCTTCCAGATGGTCTCCCAGGTGGTGGCGTTGACGGACTTCCAGGCGGCGGTGTTGCCGAACGGGTCGGGGTAATCCTTTCCGTCCGGTTTGAACTTGTAGGACTGGCCGTCGGCGGTGGCCTGCATCTCGCCGGAGGACAGTTGTTCGTAAGTGATCGTGGTCTGGCCAAAATCGCTTTTGGCTGGATTCATCTTCCATTTGCCGGCATAGGGCGCTTCGGCGGCGAATAACGCCAGCGCGACCGCCGGTGTGATAAGGGACAGGCGTTGAATGTTCATATCTTCACCCCGTTTGGTGAAATATTATCCGCCCGAGGGGGCCTGGATGCAAACCTGACCGGGGCGGACGATAGATTACGATCGTCCGCCCCACACGCCCAAGGCAAAGGTGAGCACGCCGAAGGCGCCGATGGCGAGGCCGGCGATGCGGTTCATCCAACGGACCACGCGCTCATCGAAACGGTCGCGGAATCGGTGCACGGTTTCGGTGAGGATCACCCACCAGAGCATCGAGCCGCAGAAGATGCCGCCGACCACGAGCATGGTGCGCCATCCGGGACCTTCGCCGCCCAGTCCCAGGCCCGCCATTACCGCGAGGAACGAGAGCACCGTGGTCGGATTGGTCAGGGTGAGCAGGAGGGTGGAAACCAGGTCGGAATGATCGCTGCCGTTTTTCTGGCCGCCAATAGGCTGAGGCGGCTTGCGGAAGTAGATCACGCCGATCCCCACCAGCAGGATTCCGCCGACCACGCGAATCCAGAATTCTTCTTTGATAAGAAACTGAATGATGAAGGTGATGCTGAAGGCGGCGACGGAGCCGTAGGCGGTGTCGGCCGCGGCAGCGCCGACGCCCGAGAGGAATCCCGCGCGGCGCCCCCGATTCAGGGCGCGGGAAGCGATCAGCACGTTCACCGGGCCGACCGGGATGGCGATGGCGAACCCGGCAGCCAGGCCCTTCAAAGCCAGCCAAACCGCGTTCAAGCGAGCCCTCCGGAATTGGCAATCTGCTCCAGGATATCCGGTATTTCGAAGACGGCGCGGTTGTTCAGTTGCGACGTGGCGTGGCGGAAGTGCGCATAGGTGGAGGGTTCCAGCAGATCGTCGACGGCACGGGCGATCCCGCGGAAGTTTGGGAGCACGATGCCGACGCCCTGCTCGCGCACCCAGACGGCGTTGTAGCGCTCCTGAGGGAGAGTCCAGGCGTTGCGCTCGACAATTACGGGAAGCTTCATGGCCACTGCCTCGCTGATGCTGCCGGGGCCGGGTTTGCCGATGAAGTAGTCGGCGAGCTGCATGTATCGCGGGACCTCCTTGGTGAAGCCTTCGACGAACAGGCGGGCGCTGTGGGGCGTGGACTCGAGCTTTTCGCGCAGCCTGGTGTTCTTGCCGCAGATCATGAGGAGCTGGCGGGTATCGAGCCGGCGCGCGATGTCCAGCATGACGGCGGAGCCTTCGCCGCCGAACAGGACAAGGCCGACCGGCTGGGCCGGGTCGAATCCGAGCCCGGCGCGGGCGCGGGTGCGCTCCTCCAGCGTGAGCGGAGGGAGCTCGTAGAAGCGCGGATTGAGAATCATGCCGGAGACGCGATGAATGCTTTCGGCCGCATGACCCAGTGCGCGAGCCTGCTCTTCGGCTTTCGACGAGCCACAGATGAAGTGCTGTTGCTGGTTGGGCTCGATCCAGAAATGCGGGGGGTAGTCGGCAATGTCGGTGAGGATGGTGACCAGCGGCACGCTGGGGAGAGCCTGCTTCAGGCTCTGGCAAATGGCACGATTGAAGTTGGGCACCAGGGAAACCACCATGTCCGGCCGGCTTTGGCGCCAGAACGTCGCGAGCATGCGCACCTGTTTGGCGTGAAACAGGCGGATGACCAGGTGCATTCCAACTAACAATTGTGGCGAGCCGAGTGTCCAGCCTTTCTTCAGGGTCAGGTTGTACACGTCCTGCAAGCGGAGGCCGGTGAGCTTGCGGAAGATATCCATCTCATCCAGCAGCTCCTGCAGATTGACCAACCGGACCTGGAGCGGCCGGTTTTGTTGCTCGATTACCTGTTTCAACGCGTTGGCCGCGGCACGGTGGCCGCCGCCGGCGTCGAAGAACAGGAAATCGAGCTGCTTCATCACACTCGATTGTGGCACGGCGAGGCCCGATGCAAAACATGATGGTTAACACACGTTTTTTCCACCTGTCACCGAACTGTAGCGGTTCCGGAGCTACAAGTTAGGCATGAGGTGCGACCTCCACGTCCACACGAGGCATTCCGGGATGTGCACCATCCCGGTACTGCGTCATGTGTGCCGGGAGAGTTACAACGACCCGCTCGCGGTGTACGAGAAGTTGAAAGGGGCCGGCATGGACCTGGTGACGGTCACCGACCATGATTCGATCGACGCGGTGGAAGCGCTGCGTTCGCGGCCGGATTTCTTTCTCAGCGAGGAGGTCACCTGCAGGCTGCCCAGCGGCACGGAACTGCACGTGGGGGTGTACGACATCACGGAACGCGACCATGTGGAGCTGCAGCGGCGCCGGAACGACTTCGAGTCGCTGTTTGCCTGGCTGGTGGATCACAATCTCTTCTTCAGCGCCAATCATGTGTTTTCGCGCCTGACGGGGCGGCGGGCCGAGGCGGATTTCGAGCTCTTCGCGACTGCGTTTCCCGCGCTGGAGACACACAACGGGCACATGCTGGCGATTGCCAATGCCAGCGCCGCGCGGCTGGCAGACTGGGCGGCCCGGGCGGAGGTGGGCGGAAGCGATGCGCACGCCATGGCGAGTGTCGGGTGCGCGTGGACGACGGTTCCGGGTGCGCGCAATCGCCAGGAGTACCTGGCCGGCCTGCGAAGCGGGTTGGGACGCGTGCGCGGCGAATCCGGCGGAGTGTATAAGCTTACGCGCGACGTCGTCGCCATCGGCCGGGATATGGTGCGCGAAGACCCGCGGACGCTGCCGCTCGTGGCGCTGGGCGCGCTGGTTCCCCTGGTGACACTGGGCAACTACGTGCTGGAGCATTTCTTCGCGCGCTGGTGGATGGCACAGCATTTGCGCTCGCGCAAGGCCAGCCGGGCAGCGGTACGCATCGCGGAGGTGATGGCATGCTGAACTTCATCGCACGGCGCGACCACACCCTCATGCGCCGCGTGAACCGCTGGTATGCTCCGCGCTGGATCCGCATCTGGATGATCTGCGCCACGCGCGGCGGCGACGGCTGGCTGTGGTATGTGATGGGAGCCGTGATTCTGGCGTTCGGCGGCGAGGGAAGACTTGCGGCGGTGAGCGCCGCGGCAATGGCGGCGGCCGTGGGAATCGCGGTGTTTCTCACGCTAAAGAAAAGAGCGGGGCGCCGGCGCCCTTGCTCGTTCGAGCCGCATTGCTGGGCTACGCTGCTGCCGCCGGACCAGTTTTCGTTTCCCTCGGGCCACACGATTACCGCGTTCGCAGTTGCGGTATCTTTGTGCCATTTCTACCCCGAGCTCATGTTCGGCTTGTACTTCTGCGCACTTAGCGTGGCGGCATCGCGCATCTTACTGGGTATGCATTTTTTGAGCGATGTGGTCGCCGGAGCGGCGATCGGAACCCTGTTGGCGCGTGTCGCGATTCACCTGGTGTGAGCGTCACAACACCGGCGAATCATTGCCGAGCAGCGCACGCCGGACAATCTTAATCGGGGGAAAACCCTGCTGTAGAAAGGCATCGTGGAAACCCTGCAACGTATATTTCCCGCCTTTCAACTTCCTGTAATCCTCCCGTAACTTCAGAATCTCCAACTTACCCAGCGTGTAGACGAGATAAGTCGGATCGCTGGTGCCGCGCTTGGCCTCCTTCTCCGCCACTGGCCGGACCTGGTAGCCTTCCTTGACGAAGAACTCGGTAGCTTCGTCGACGGTCATGGTCCCGGTGTGCATCTGGATGCCGGCGATGAAGCGGGCATTGCGGAGGAGCGCGTCCTGCAACTGCCCGAGGCGCAATTTCAGGTCGCCGTTGCCGTAGCCTTCGTCGAGCATCATCTGCTCGGTGTAATGGGCCCAGCCTTCGGCATTGGACCCGCAACCCAGCAGTTTGCGGACTTTGGAGGGCGCGCGCGCCACCCAAAGGAATTGCACGTAGTGCCCCGGGTATACCTCGTGGACGGCGGTGCTGATGATGGTGCCCCGGCTGAAGCCTTCCAGGTATTCCCCGGTCTGCCTGGCGGTCCAGGATTTTTCCGGCAAGGTGACATTGAAGAAGGCCTCTTTGGCGACCTTCTCATAGGGACCTGGCGGATCCATGGAGGCGGTGGTGAGCGCGCGCATGAAGGGCGGCGTCTCCTGGACGATGGGCGGCACTTCGGACGGAATGGTCACGATTTTGTTCCGCTCGATGAACGCGCGCAGGCCGCTGAGGACATCCTTGAAGCTGGGCAGCAGCTTGTCCGCGGGAGGATGATCGGTCATCGCCTCATCGAGGATCTGCTGAGGCGTGCGAGTCGCATCGATTTGCCTGGCTACCCGCTGGAACTCGGCCTGGTTGCGGCGCATGTTCTCGCGGCCGATTTCCAGCAGGCGGTCGAGGGGAATATCGGCCATCTCGTCGTAGAGCAGTTTCTTGCGGTAGTTTTCGGCGCCGATGCGGAAATCGCCGCCCGAGCGCGGCAGGAGATCCTCCTTGAGGAAGGCCTGGTAGGCGTTGAGGGCATCGATGACGCCCTGGTTGGCGGTCTTGAACTCGGCCAGTAGCGGCTCCTCATGCACGTCTTTGAAGGCCGAGGGAACATCGTTCTGGAAGAAGCTGACGATACCGGGCAACTGCTCGAGCGCGACCTCGGTGTAGACCTTCGGTGGATGTTTGAGATTCTGGCGCGCGGATTGAAAGACGCGCGGGATCAGTTTCTCGCGGGCGATGGCGCTCTTGAGACGCGCGGCGGCGGGCGCGTAGCTGCGGCTCATGATGACGAAGATGGCATTGGAGACACCCGAGGAGTAAATGTCCGGATTCTTCTCCCATGGACGGATGTCTTCGAGAGTCAGAAGGGCACCGCGGATCTGAGGGAGCACGAGGTCGCGGTCCGCGGCGGCAGCGGGCGAGAGTCCTTGCGCGCCGAACGATTCGAACTCGGAGGCGAATTTCTTGAGGGAGGCGATCTGGGCATCGATTTCGGCGCGCGAACCGGAGGGAAGTAAGTCGTCGTACTGATGAAAACCGGCCTGGGTGCCGGATACCGGATCGTACTGAAAATAGCATTCGTCGAAGAAGCGATCGGCCAGCTTGTTGAATTCGGCGTCGCGCTTTTGAGCGAAGCACACTCCGGCCAATGCGAGAATAAGGACGATCAAGACCCTCATGGAGTCGATTATAGCCGCAGCTCTCACGCGGCCCATATCAGTTGCATCGGCGCACCGCATGGCTTACCTTGGTGTGCAGGGATGACACAGGCTCAAAGAGAAGCTCTGGACAATGTCGTTTCGATCGAGAAGGAGATCCTTCATGGGACTCCGTGCTTCACTGGCACTCGCGTGCCCGTTCAGACGCTGATCGATTTTCTCGAGACGGGCGAGACGATCAATGATTTTCTGAAGGTCTATCCCGACATTCCTCGCGAGCAGGTGATGGCATTTCTGGAATTGAGCAAGCAAGTGCTGGTGGAACAACTCTCTTGCGCATCCTGATTGACGCCTGCGTCGATCCCAGAGTTGCGACTCTACTTGCCGACCACGCAGTGAGTACGTTGAGGGATCTCGGCTGGCAAAACCTCACAGACCAAGTTTTGATCGAGCGAATTCAAGGCCGTTTCGACGTGTTTCTGACTGCCGACAAAGGCTTCGAACATGAACATAACCTGAGGAACCTGCGATTCGGAATCGTGATTGCTCATGTCCCGAAGAACAAGGTTGAGTTCTATCGGGAGATTCTTCAGGAGTTGCAGGACGCTATCGCTCGAGTGCGACCGGGTGAGGTGGAACACGCCGGCGGTTCCAGCTTGCCGGAGAATCCGTGTTAGCCGCCATCCTCATTTTTGCCGCGACGTACCTGGTGATGGCCATCGGGCGGCTGCCTGGCTTTCGGGTGGACCGGACCGGGGCCGCGATCATCGGCGCGAGCCTGATGATCGGCGCGCGCGTGCTCACGGTCGAAGAAGCGTACGGCGCGATCAACTACGACACCATCATGCTGCTGTTCGGGATGATGATCGTGGTGGCCAACCTGCGGCTCTCGGGCTTTTTCACGGTGGTGAGCGCGTGGGTGGTGGAGCACGCGCATCGGCCAATCCTGTTGCTGAGCGGCATCGTCGCGGTGGCGGGCGTGTTCTCCGCGTTTTTCGTCAACGATACCATGTGCCTCGTATTGACGCCGCTGGTGCTGGAGATTACGCAGCGGCTGAGGCGGCGGCCGGTGCCCTACCTGCTGGCAGTGGCCATGGGCAGCAACGTAGGGAGCGTAGCCACGGTAACGGGCAATCCGCAGAACATGATGATCGCGAGCTTTTCGCACATCGGGTACCGCGCCTTTGCTTCGGCGTTGACGCCGGTTGCGGCAGCGGGGCTGGTGCTCACGGCCGTGGTGATCGCCGTGATCTATCGCGACGAATTCCGTGCGGAAAATAAGCTCGTTGCGGAGCACCGGCCGGTCCGCATCAATCGCCTGCTGCTCTGGAAATCGGTGGCGGTTTCGGCGGGCATGATCGTCTTTTTCTTCGCGGGGTGGCCGGTGCCCGTGGTGGCGCTGTTGGCGGGCGCGCTGCTGCTGGTGACGCGCAGAGTGAAGCCCGAGAAGGTCTATCGCGAAATCGATTGGGGGTTACTGGTGATGTTTGTGGGCCTGTTCATCGTGATCGCGGGGCTGGAGACGACACCGGCGGCCGCCGACCTGTTCGCCACCGCATCGCGCTATCACCTGGAACGCACCGGGCCGATGAGCGTGTTTGCGGCGCTGCTCTCGAACCTGGTGAGCAACGTGCCGGCGGTGCTGGTGTTCAAGGGATTGGTTTCGCACCTGCCCGATCCGGCGCACGGGTGGCTGACGCTGGCGATGTCGAGCACGCTGGCGGGGAACCTGACGGTGCTCGGGTCGGTGGCGAACCTGATCGTGATCGAGCGCGCCCGGCACGAAGTGAAGATCGGCTTTTGGGAGTACGCCAAGGCGGGCGTGCCGTTGACCGTGCTGACGTTGGCCGCGGGCGTGTGGATGCTAAACTAGTGCTCTTGTCTCCACAGCTCTCGCGTACCGGAGAGTGGTTTCTTGGCTCCGGAATTCAGCAACCGAACGGCGGCGTAGCCCGCTACTACCATACCGACCGGCAGTGCAACGCGCCGGTCTCGACCGAGATTACGGGGTATGCGGTCAGCGCGCTGGTCTACATGCACTCGCTGAGCCACGACCAGCGGTATCTTGACGCCGCCGCGCGCGCGGCACGGTTCCTGGCACGCGTGGCGTGGAATCCCGCGATGGCGGCGATGCCGTTCGAAATCGAGCCGGCGGCGTTCAGCTACTTCTTCGATTGCGGAATCATTGTGCGGGGACTGCTTTCGGCGTGGCGCGCGACCGGCGAGGACGAGTTTCTCGGTGCGGCAGCCGCGGTCGGCGGGTCCATGGCGCGCGATTTCGCGAGTGAGAACGGCGACTTCCACCCGGTGATCGGACTGCCGGCGAAGATTGCCGAGCCGCGGGATGCACGGCGGTGGTCGCGGTCGCCGGGGTGCTACCAGTTGAAGTCGGCGATGGCCTGGTGGGACCTGTTCGAAGCCACGGGCGAACCTTGTTTCCGCGAACACTATCAACACGTGCTCGAATCCTCGCTGGCGGGGCACCTGGACTTCGTCCCCGGGCATCCGGACCGTCTCGGGAGGATGGACCGGCTGCACGCCTACTGTTATTTTCTGGAGGGCCTGCTCCCGCGCGCCAATGAAGCACGCTGCGCCGAGGCGTTGTTCGCGGGCATCGCGGTGGCCGGAGCTTGTCTGCGCAACATCGCTCCGGAATTTGTGCGGTCGGACGTCTACGCGCAGTTGCTGCGCATCCGCCTGTTCGCCGATTGGGCGGGCGCGGTGGCGCTGGATCGTGCCGCGGCGGAAGAGGAGGCTGGCACGTTGGCTGGGTTTCAG
>Ga0335083_10008201_pt1 | contig 12785 bp, 9 predicted proteins | sample Lox_Sample_42_FD_206716 | JGI IMG/M metagenome (GOLD analysis project Ga0335083, IMG submission 206716) | Soil microbial communities from Loxahatchee National Wildlife Refuge, Florida, United States - Lox_Sample_4.2 | ecosystem: Environmental > Terrestrial > Soil > Wetlands | place: USA: Florida...
GGCGCACTCCACCGCCAGTTCGACCGCGAGCGTTTCCAGTTCGGCGCGGATGCGAAGAATCTGCGAGATTTCGGTGCGCGTGAGCGAGGTGACGACACAGCCCTGATTGGCTTTGCGCACCACCAGACCTTGGTGTTCCAGCGCGACCAGAGCTTCGCGGACGGTGGGCTGTCCCACGCCGATCTGGCGAGCCATGCGCGATTCGACGATGCGGTCGCCGGGGTTGAGCTCACCGGCGACGATCATGTCGCGGATGGATTCCGCGATCTGTTCGGCGATCGGCGGCCGGCGGCCGATACGCTGTGAAAGCGCTTCCAGCCTGACGGTAAAGGGCGAATCGGTAGCTTGCATGATATTCGATTATCGGACGGCGGCGGTAGAGAGCGCAGGCCGCGTAGCGATCGCGTGGCGAATGACGGCGAGGATTTCTTCGCGCTCCGCGCCAATCAGCGGCAGGCGCGGCGCCCGCACCATCTCCGACCCCAGGCCGGTTTCCGCCATGGCTAGCTTGATGTATTGCACCAGCTTGACTTTGGTATCGAGGTGCAGCAGCGGCGTATACCAGCGGTACAAGTCGCGGGCCCGCTCCCATTGGCCCGAAGTCGCCAAGTCCCACAGCTCGCGATTCTCGTTCGGGAAAGCGTTGACCAGCCCGGAAATCCAACCCTGCGCGCCGAGCATCATGCTCTCGAGCACGAGGTCGTCAACACCCGCGAAGAGGATGAATCGGTCGCCGACCACGTTGACGAGATCGGTGATGCGCCGCACATTTTCCGACGATTCCTTGATGGCGACGATGTTCGGCTCGTCGACCAGCTCGGCGAACTGTTCCGGCGAGACATCAACGTTGTACGAGACGGGATTATTGTAGATCATCACCGGCAGGCCAGTGGCGTGTGTGACCGCGCGGAAGTGGGTGATGGTTTCGCGTTCGTCGGACTTGTAGACCATGGCCGGCAGCACCATAAGGCCGTCGATACCGGCCTTTTCGGCATCGCGCGCGAAGCGGCAGGCGAGGGCGGTGGTGTATTCCGCAACGCCAGTCAGCACGGGGATGCGTCCGCGGGCGGCCGACTTCAATTCGCGAATTACGGTGAGTTTCTCTTCGTATTCGAGGGCCGTATTCTCACCCACGGTCCCGAGCAGGACCACGCCGTGAATCCCGGCATCGATCATGGCTTCGAGATGGCGAGCGGTGGCCTCGATATCGATAGACTCATCTGGCCGAAACTGAGTGGTGATGGCGGGAAAAACGCCTTTCCAATTTACTTTCATAGAATCCCGTGGGTACGATTTATAATCTATGATTTTCAGGTATTGCAGTGGAGGGTGTCAAGCGACAGCATTATCATAAACCAGAAAGAGGCGCAATTTTGACGACAGAACTGCTAGGAAAGTCGATTATCGGGTACGGCCGGAGCGAGGCGTCGGCGGGCTTGCTCTATGGCAACAGCGCAACCACCGGGGAACGTTTGCAGCCCGCATATCATTCGGCCACAAATGAAGAAACCGCGCGGGCGGCGGAAATGGCGGGTGCGGCGTTTCCGGCGTACCGGGCGAAGCCGGCGCGCGAGCGGGCCGCATTCCTGCGGAAAATCGCGGAGAACCTGGAAGGACTCGGGGACCGTCTGGTGGAACGCGTGGTGACGGAGACCGCACTTCCAGAAGCGCGCGTCAAAGGCGAGCGCGCGCGCACATGCGGGCAACTGCGCTTCTTCGCGGACATGATCGAAGAGGGCTCCTGGGTGGACGCGCGAATCGACCGCGCGGATTCCGAGCGGAAGCCGGCGCCGAAGCCGGATATACGGTCGATGCTGCGGCCGCTGGGCCCCGTGGCCGTATTTTGCGCGAGCAATTTCCCCCTGGCGTTTTCGGTGGCGGGCGGCGACACCGCCACCGCGCTGGCGTGCGGCTGCCCGGTGGTGGTGAAGGCGCACATGTCGCATCCGGCGACGGCGGAACTGTGCGGCGAAGCGCTGATGGCAGCGGCGCAATCGACGGGCATGCCGGAAGGCGTATTCTCGCTGCTTTTCGGCGAAGGCACGCGCATCGGACAGGCGCTGGTGGCGCACCCGGCGATCAAGGCGGCGGGCTTCACGGGATCGCGGACGGGCGGGCTGGCGCTGGTAAAGACGGCGCAATCGCGGCCCGATCCGATTCCGGTGTACGCCGAGATGAGCAGCGTGAATCCGGTGTTTGTTCTGCCCAACGCGCTGGCGCAGCGCGGCGCGCAGATCGCGGCGGGACTGCACGGGTCCGTGACGCTGGGCGTGGGGCAGTTCTGCACCAATCCGGGGCTGGTGTTGGTGCCGGAAGGGGGCGCCGGCGATGGTCTGGCGTCGGCTCTGGCGGAGAAACTGCGCGGCACGGCTCCGGCCAGCATGTTGAACGCGACCATTTTCAAGAGCTACTCGAAGATCGTGACGACGCGCTCGGGCGATGCGCGGGTGCGCGCTCTGGTGGCGGCGTCCAACGGCGAGCGGACGGCCTCGGCGGCGCTGTTCGAGACGGATGCGCCCACGTTCCTGAAGAACCCGGACCTGGCGGAAGAAATGTTCGGTCCGGCCACGATTCTGATTCGCTACGGAAAGTTCGAGGACACGCTCGACATGGTCCGGCACATGGAAGGCAATTTGACGGCGACCATCCAAATGGCGGCGGGCGATGAAGATGCGGCGGCGAAACTGGTGGCGGCGCTGGAAACGCGCGTCGGGCGAATTGTGTTCAACGGATATCCGACCGGTGTGGAAGTGTGCCAGGCGATGGTGCATGGCGGGCCGTATCCCGCGACACCGGATGGACGGACGACGTCGGTGGGAGGACGGGCGATCGAACGGTGGGTGCGTGCGGTGTGCTGGCAGGATTCACCGGTCGAGTTGCTGCCGGAGGAACTGCGAGATGACAATCCGCGGGGTGTCATGAGGATCGTGGACGGCGTGCGGGGAAGGTAGCGGAGGCCGCGGGTTGGGTGGGTTGAGAAACCTTCATCGGCGGTCCAGATCGCTTCGGAACACCGGGCAATTTAGAATACATAGAGATCGCCTTGACTGAATTGGGGAGGTTCTATGTACACCCTCATCGCGGCTCCGAGCAACTCTACCGCTCTGGGCGCCGATCTTCTGGCCGATAAGTCGTCTTCCTCGTTTCGAGTGTGGGCGCCGAATGCATCCGCTGTCACCGTGATGCTGCAGCCGGATTCAGCGACAGCGCCGACTGCCGTTTCGCTCCAGCCGGACACATCAAGCCCGGCGTACTGGTCCGCGGATGTTGCCGGAGTCGCCGCCGGCCATTTGTACCAGTTCTCGATCCAGAATCGCGGCGGCGATCCGTTCGACCCAGGCGGTCCGCCACTGGCGCGCGCGGATCCTTGTGCGCGGCAGGTGACGTCGCCGGACCCAATCGTGCCGGCGGCGATCGTGGATCCATCGGAGTTTACGTTCCGGGCGCCGTTCCTCACACCGCAGTTTCAGAACTTCATCGTGTATCAGGCGCATGTGGGATCGTTCGCCGGTAAGGATGACGGCCTGCCGGTAGTGACCGATGACAACGGCTCCACGGCGTCGTTCCAGGACTTCGAGACCAAGCTGGACTACATCCGGTCGCTCAATTTCAACGCGGTCCAGTTTCTGCCCAACGGCGAATATCGAGGGTCCGAGGGTGAGGCGTACAATCCGAGCAATTATTACGCGCCGGAATTGCTGTATGGCACGCCGGACGATCTGCGCACGTTGATCGATGCCTGCCATGCGCGCGGTCTGGCGGTATTTTTCGATGTGGTCTACAACCACATGGACACCACCGACAATTTGTGGCAATTCGATGGCAACAACGATCATCGGACGGTCGCGGGCGATGCCACTACCGGTGGCGGGATCTATTTCAGCGCCGTCGAGACCGGCTTCGGACGGCGTCCCGATCACGATTCGCCCGATGTGCAGCGCTTCTTCATCGAAAATGCCGCCATGTGGTTTGACGAATACCACGTGGACGGGCTGCGCTTCGACTCCGCTGTGAATTTCAGCGCGGGCGGCTTGCAGGCGATCGTGCAGGCGCTCACCAGCCGCTATCCGGACAGATTCATCTATGCGGAGGACAACGCGCCCGACTATATCTTCGGACAGATCGGCTTCCCGGCGATGTGGGACATGAACAGTCCGTTCGCCTTCGCGCGGGCGATCGTGCATCGCGACCTGTCGCAGATTGAAGCGCTGATTTCGCGTTTTGGATTCCCGACAGCGTGGAGCGCGATTCGCTACCTTCTGGGATCGCACGACCAGATCTTCAATCAATGGGACTTCGACGACTCGCCGGGCGGTGGGCATTGGGACAAGCAGGCGGCTCCCGATCTGCGGGAGAACCGCTATTTCGTCGAACTGATCGGCGGGGAAATGACGGGGCGGCAAAATTGGTACGCGCTGGCGCAGGCACGCATGGGATGGGCTCTGAACATCGCGGTTCCGGGCACGCCGATGATGTTCATGGGCACGGAGGTGCATCATAACGGTTACTGGAATCCGGCGCTCGATCCCTTCGGCGACCATCGTTTCGAATGGGCGATCGCCGGCGACGCCACCGGGATGGCAATGCGGAATCTCGTAGCCGATGCCAACAACGTCCGCTGGAACAATCCGGCGCTGCGGACGGACTACGGTCCAAGCGTGCCGCATTACGACGGAGACAACAATGTGCTTGCGTTCCTTCGGTGGGACGACGGCGGCAACGTGATCCTGACGGTGGTGAACCTGAGCGACAACCAGTGGGACGATCCGGTTTACGGAGTGAATATCGGAAATCCCGGCGATTCGTGGGAGGAGATTTTCAACTCACAATCGCCGCAATATGGCGGGTGGAACGACTCGGGGAATTATTTGAGTAACCCGGTAGTGCAAGGAGACGGACGGTTCTATATACGGCTTCCAAAGTGGTCGGTGCTGATTTTCCGGAAGCGGTAAGCCTGGCTCTGGCTGGTTAATGGAAGTTTTCGATCATCATCAGATCGCCGGTCGTGCGTTCTGCGGCTACGTAGACGAAGCATCTGCCATCCGGCGAAACGGCCAGTCCGTTGTCATTGATTTTCTCGACAGTGGCGATCCTCTCGCTCCGGCGGGCTTCAAAAGAGTAGAAAAGGAGGGCGCGTATCGTGTCTTGTGGGGTGGATGCGCGAAAGTAGTAGATGCCCTTGAGGCCTACCTCAAAGTTGAGAGGGAACAGGAGGCCATCAAATACCTTCTCTTCCGGGCCGCCTCCGGACGGCACACGCCAGACGCTCGTGACATCGAAGTCCCGCGCGAAATAGACGAACCGTCCGTCGGCGGATTCGATGCCGTCCGCGGCGCCGCCTCGCGTGATCTGCACGGCCGGCCCGCCCTCTGCCGGCATTTTCCAAAGTTGATTGTGACCGCTTCGATTCGAGATGAAGTAAATCCACTTGCCATCCTGCGACCAGCTCGGGACGTAGCTATTACTGGGCCCGCGAGTGAGCTCGCGAACCGAACCGCCGCTTGCGCTGACAACGTAGACATCGGAATTTCCGCTGACCCTGCTATCGAAGGCCGGCCGGGGTTGGTCCGGCGCAGAGTAGTCTCACTTCCAGACGATGGCTAGCGTTTCAGGACATTGTGGGTGGGTTTAACGGAATCGGACGTCATGCCGCGGAGTTGAAGCGCTCGATGGCGAAGGAGGAGGCAGGCGCGTTTGACGCCGTGATGTTGGACGTGATGAGCGCACTGATCGCACTGCCAGCGATCGGCGTAGCAAATTCGGGTGATGAGACCCGAATCAAAGCCCGCCAGCCGCAGTTCGAGCGGATCCCCCAAATCGAACCGGATTTGTTGGCGCTCGACAGATTTCTCGCGCGCTTAGAGCATAAGTGCGTTTCGGCAACTGACGCGCGAGTGTTCAGCAGAGCCCGAAAAAACGTGCGCAGGATGTTGTCCGCGCTTCCAATGGTGCTGCCGACAGTTTCGGCAAAGCGGTAGTATCGAGAGCGAACCGCGACTGTAGGTTTGGTCTTAGGGAAGTTGCGAGACTCCTGGAGTCGCGGTTCCGACAGCCGGATATCCAGAGTCTACTTTTTGCCGGCGAGGACGCGGTCGATGGCCTGCGAGAGTCCGTTGCCCTCGTAGACGTCCTTGGTGGTGATGTCGTTTTTGAAGTCGTAGCGGATCATGCCGTTACCGTCGATGATGAAAACGCGCGGGAACGTGAAGTGAAAATCGAGCATGTAGGAATATGCCATCTGGCCGGCGTCGAGGAGGACGGGATAATCGATTCGATGGCCGGTGATGTAGGCGTTGACGGTGCCGGAATTGTCATGCTGGGCGATGGCGACGCTGATGATCTGGATCTTCGAGCCGTATTTCTGCTCGACGCCATGAAGGACCTCGGCGAAGGCGGCGCAGTGGGGGCAATCGGTCTGCATAAATTCCAGGATGACGACTTTGCCGCGGTAGTCGGCGAGGTCGTAGATCTTCATCCTGGTATCGGGCAGGGCCCACCCCGGGGCGCGGCGAAGCTCCTGGGCTGTGAGAAAAGCGGCGGAGCACAACAGAAGGGCTAAGAGTTTTTGCATGGAATTCCAAATTTAGCATGGCAGGGCGGGAGTGTCTCGCACGGTCTCGCTCGGGCGTCCGGTTGGCGCAAAGGCGGACCGCAATCCGCTCCACGCCGGTGCACGGTGCGGCGGAACGGAACAACCCCTATTGATCCTAAGGCACTTACTGCCGCCGCCCGACGCATGGTGCGTCGGGGCGTGTTCGCGGCCCTGCGGGCCAAGATCACGAAGAGCGCGCCCGCGCGTTCCCTTTGGCCGCGCGCGCAAGCCAGCGGTCGGGCGTGGAACGGTATGCGCGCAACCGCTCCGGGACGGTATTTTGCCTGCGAGAGTCGGGCGCATACGGTTTCGACGGGGCCCACGAAAGAAGCACGGACCGCCTCCATATGGGAAACAATGCGGCCTTAGGCTGGCAGCCTGTCTACGACTCTGCCAGCTTCTTTAGCGAGTCTTCAAAAGGTGCCTGCGCGACGCCGCGCTCGGTGATGATGGCGCTGACGTAGCGCGCGGGGGTGACGTCGAAAGCCGGGTTTTGGACGGTGGTCGCATCGGGCGCGACCTGGTGGCCGAACATGTGGGTCACCTCAGCCGCGGGACGCTGCTCGATGGGGATCTGGCTGCCGGAAGCGAGCGAGAGATCGAGCGTGGAGATAGGGGCGGCCACGAAAAAGGGCACGCCGTTCTCTTTCGCCAGCACCGCGACGGAATAGGTCCCGACCTTGTTGGCGACGTCGCCATTGGCGGCGATGCGGTCGGCTCCGACCACCACGCACCCGATGCGGCCGGATTTCAAAAAGTGGCCGGCCATGTTGTCGGTGATGAGAGTGACGGGGATGGCATCCTGCTGCAATTCCCAAACGGTCAGGCGCGCGCCCTGCAGAAACGGCCGGGTTTCGTCGGCGAAGACGTCTATGTGCTTGCCGCCTTCGACGGCGGCGCGGATGACACCGAGCGCGGTGCCATAGCCTGCGGTGGCCAGCGCTCCGGCGTTGCAGTGCGTGAGCACGGTCTTTCCGTCGGGGACCAGCGACGCTCCGTGGCGTCCGATGGCGCGGCAAATGGCGATATCTTCCTCGCGCATCAGCCTGGCCTCTTCGACGAGGCGGGCGCGGATTTCAGCCACCGGCTTTCCGTGGAGCGACCGGTAGAGGCCCTGCATTCGGTCGATGGCCCAGAAGAGGTTCACCGCGGTGGGCCGGGTAGCCGCGAGGGTAGAGCAGACCGTCTCCATTTCGGAATCGAACGAGGGCTCGTTGGCGTGGAGAGCGCCGAGCGCCACACCCATGGCGGCGGCGACGCCGATGGCGGGAGCGCCGCGAATGATCATGTCGCGGATGGCCGTGGCGACTTCCTGATAGGTGCGGCAGGTGACGAAAGTCTCCTCGATCGGGAGGCGGGTCTGATCGATCATGACGACGGCATCGTCGACCCACTGAATCGTTTCCACCATTTAATGATGCAGGTTCCTTTCCGCCGCGAGTCCGACCGCCAGCAAGAGAAACAAAATGCCATTGTATGCGGCATGCATGAGGACCGCAGCTTTGGTGGAGCGCGTGAAGTGCCGCATGACGCCGAAGGCCGCGCCCGCCCCCGAAATGAGCACGGCGTGCTTCCAGGAATTGCCGTACTCCTGATAGTGGAGCAGGCCAAAAGCGACGGCGGAGATCAGAATGCCGGGCGCCGCGCCCAGACTGCGGACGAGCAAGGGCTGGATGAATCCGCGAAAAGCCAATTCCTCGCAGAGCGGCGCCAGAAAGACCCCGAATGCGGCCAACAAGACGAGGGAGATGCCGCCCTGCAGCACCAGGTCCTTCATCGGATTCGGGCCTTCGGGAAGGCGCATGATGCCACCGGAAATCACCACGGCGAATGCCGCGCCGATGCCGGCGAGGACCACGCGCGTTGGCGCAATAGGCAGCGGAGTCCAGCCCAGCGACCGCCAAAAAGGCCGGTCGTGGCCGTAGCGGAAGACGGCCTTCAACCCACCGAACAGGATGGCATAAGTGACGAGTTGGGCGGGAAGCAGGGCGGCGACCGGAGCTTCCTTGAAATGAAACACCACCTTTTCGATCACCAGTACGGCCGAGCCACCAATCAGGCCCACGAGAAAGAAGAAGACGAACAGGCAGAGGTCGATATAGCCCCAGAAGACTTCCGGTGCGGAGTCCGGCTGCTGGGGCTGGGGCGCCTGCATCGGCTCGGGCGCGCCCGGCTGCTCCGGCAGTTCCGGCGGCAGAGGACGCGGTTCTTCTCCGTGGATGGGGCCGGCGTCACTCATCTCGTTCGATCAGCGCCGCGGCCAACAGAGGGATGGTGAGCTCGTGGTGGCCGGTGATGGCGTAGCCCTTGCCGGACGATTGGGCGTGCGGCCGCTCGACCACATTGACCCGCGGCCGGTAGTGCTGCAGAAAATCGAAATTCGCGGTGACAAAGCCGGACAGGGGATGGCCGAGGTTGCGGACTGCCGAAACGGCTTTGAGAAAGACCTCGGGCATGACGACAGCGGAGCCGACGTTGAGATAGACGCCGCCGGAGTCGAGATCTTTCACGTAAGCGGCAAAAAGACGGAAATCGCGGAGCGAGGTGCTGCCGATAGCGGCGCCGTCGGCGGCGGGATGGGTGTGAGGTGTGTCGGTGCCGATGGCGACGTGGACGGTGACGGGAGTGGAATTGCGGTAGGCCTCCACCAGCAGGCTGTTGGGAGCGCGCTCGGGGGGCGCGGCAAGATCGAGAAATCGGCCGAGCGCTTCCCCCATGCCGAGACCTTCAGCGGCGCCGGCGGAAATGGCGCGGTTCATCTCGCGGCCGGTTTCCTCGGCGGCGCCGAAGCGGCCATCGGGGAGGACGGCTTCCACGTCCTCGGAGGTGTGGCCGGCGAGGGCGATTTCGAAATCGTGGATGGAGGCCGAGCCGTTCATGGCGAAGGCGGTGGAGAATCCGCGGCGCATGAGGTCGATGAGGACGGGCGCGAGGCCGCACTTGATGACGTGGCCGCCCAGCCCCCAGAGGATGGCGCGATGGTTGCGCCGGGCGGCGTAGATGGCGTCGATGACGGCGCGGAAGCTGTCGGCGGCGAGGATGTGGGGCAGGGAATCGATGAGGCCGCGGACGCCATCGCCGCGATGGTAGGGGGTGGCGAAATCGGCGGTTTTCACCTTGCCGCCGCGGGCGTGGAGGCTGACGGTGTGCAGGCGCTCGAAGTCGAGGGGTTGGAGGTTATAGCGGGTCATGGGAGGTAGGCGATGTGGGGCAGGTTTCCAACCTGCGGCGGATTTTCAATCCGCCTGGGAGGCCACGGTACCAGGCTCGGGTGCATCTCGTCACCGCGCAGGCACGAAGTTGGTGCGACGAAGCGCATCAGCCGCGAAATTCGACGCCGTACCGCGGGCGGAAAGGCGGACTGCCAGTCCGCCGCAGGCTGCCAGTCTGCCCCACATAAACGCATCATGCCGGTTGCCCCGCGGATCTGAATTTGGGTGAGACGGCCAGGGTTTTGCGAAGCGCCTCGGCGGTGTAGCTCTTTTTCGATTTGGCCACCTGCTCGGGAGTGCCTTCGGCGACGATGCGGCCGCCGTATTCGCCGCCATCAGGGCCGAGATCGATGATCCAATCGGCGGTCTTCATCACATCCACGTTGTGCTCGATCACAACCACGGTGTTGCCGAGTTCGACCAGCCGCGTCAGGACGTCGAGAAGTTTGCGGACGTCGTCGAAATGCAGGCCGGTGGTCGGCTCGTCGAGCAAATAAAATGTGCGGCCCGTCTGGCGCTTGCTGAGTTCCTTGGCCAGCTTGATGCGCTGGGCTTCACCGCCCGAAAGAGTGGTGGACGACTGGCCAAGGTGCACGTACCCCAGTCCGACATCGTAGAGCGTTTGCAGCTTGGCGCGGATTTGCGGCAGATTCTCCATTGTGGGCAGCGCTTCTTCCACGGTAGTGTCGAGGAGATCGGCGATGGACTTGCCTTTGTACTTCACCTGGAGGGTTTCGCGGTTATAGCGGCGGCCGCGGCACACGTCACAGGTTACGTAGACATCCGGGAGAAAGTTCATTTCGATGCGCTTCAGACCGTCGCCCTGGCAGGCTTCGCAGCGTCCGCCCTTGACGTTGAAGCTGAAGCGGCCGGGCTTGTAGCCGCGCTCGCGCGATTCCGGCAGCATGGCGTAGAGATCGCGGATGAGGGTAAAAAGCCCTGTGTAGGTGGAGGGATTGGACCGCGGCGTGCGGCCGATGGGGGCCTGGTCGATGCGGATGACCTTGTCGAGGTTGTCGATGCCCTCGATGGAATCGTGCGCGCCGGGCGTTTCGTGCGAGCCGTAGACTTCTTTGGCCAGCGAGCGGTAGAGAATTTCGTTGACGAGCGTGGATTTGCCGCTGCCGGAGACGCCGGTGACGACGGTCAACAGGCCCAGTGGAATTGCCACATCGACGTCTTTCAGGTTGTGCTGGCGGGCGCCGCGAATCACCAGGCTTTTTCCGTTGGGCTTACGCCGAGCGGCGGGCACGGGAATGGATTGCACGCCGGAAAGATACTGGCCGGTGAGCGAGTCCGGATTGGCCGCAATCTGTTCCGGCTCTCCCGAAGCGACCAGAGCGCCGCCCAGGCGTCCGGCGCCGGGTCCCAGATCGACGACGTAATCGGCGCGGTTGATGGTCTCTTCGTCGTGCTCGACCACGAGCACCGTGTTGCCCATGTCGCGGAGATGGGTGAGGGTGTCGAGCAGGCGGCTGTTATCGCGCGGGTGCAGTCCGATGGACGGCTCGTCCAGGACGTAAAGGACGCCGCGCAGCTTGGAGCCGATCTGCGTGGCCAGGCGAATGCGCTGCGCTTCGCCGCCGGACAGCGTGGCCGCGGAGCGCTCGAGGCTCAGATAATCGAGCCCAACGGCGGAGAGGAATTCCAGACGGCGGCGGATTTCGTCGACGACGCGGCCGGCGATCTGCGTCTCGCGCGGATTAAGCTCCCAGTTGCGGACCGTGACCAGCGCGCGCGCTAACGGCAGCGAGGTGAACTCGGCGATCGAGAAATTCTTTACGCGCACGGCGAGGCTCGATGGGCGCAGCCGCAAGCCGTGGCAGGCCTGGCATTCAGCGGGCGACATGTACTCGGTGAGCCATTCGCGATAGCCGTCGCCATAGGTTTCGTAGAGTTCGTTGAGGACGGCGAGGATGCCTTTATCGCCGCCGGCGCCCTCCCAGAGGATGTCGCGCGATTTCTTCGGCAGGTCCTCGAACGGTTTGTTGAGATTGATGCGATTCTTTTTGGCCAGCGACTGCAACTGGCTTTGCACCACCCAGGAACTCGCGCCCGGGCCGAGGCCGCCGTCGAGCAGCGGCTTGGAGGGATCGGCGATGACTTTGACGGGGTCGAAGCTCCAGGTGCAGCCCAGGCCGTGGCAGGTTTCGCAGGCGCCGTAAGGGCTGTTGAACGAAAAGGAGCGCGGCTCGAGCTGCGGAACGCTGGCGCCGCATTGCGTGCAGGCCAGCTTCTGCGAATACAAGCGCTCTTCACCGTTGACCACCGAGACCAGCACCAGCCCATCGGCCAGCTTGGTGGCGATATCGATGGAGGCTTCCAGGCGCTTCTCGATGCCGGGCTTGACCAACAGCCGGTCGACCACGACTTCGATGGTGTGGTTCTTGCGCTTATCAAGCGGAATCTCTTCGTCGAGCGAACGCAGGACGCCATCGATACGCGCGCGTTCGAATCCCTGGCGGGCGAGTTTTTCGAGATCCTTCTTGAATTCGCCTTTACGGCCGCGGACAATCGGCGCCATCACCATGATGCGGTCGTCGGACTTCAAGGCGAGAACGTGCTGAAGTATATGCTCGGTGGTTTGCCGGGAGATGGGATTGCCACAGACCGGGCAATGCGGTTCGCCGATGGACGAATAGAGCAGGCGAAGATAGTCGTAAATTTCGGTGATGGTGCCGACGGTCGAGCGGGGGCTGCGGCTGGTGGTTTTCTGTTCGATGGAGATGGCCGGGCTGAGGCCGTCGATGGAATCGACATCGGGCCGTTCCATCTGGTCGAGAAACTGGCGGGCATAGGTGGAGAGAGTTTCCACGTAGCGGCGCTGGCCTTCGGCATAAATTGTGTCGAAGGCGAGCGAGGATTTCCCGGAACCGCTGAGGCCGGTAATCACGGTCAGCGAGTTACGGGGTATCTCGACATCGATATTCTTCAAATTGTGCTGGCGCGCGCCATGCACGGTGATTCGGTCCAACATAGAG
>Ga0335083_10008202_pt1 | contig 12784 bp, 12 predicted proteins | sample Lox_Sample_42_FD_206716 | JGI IMG/M metagenome (GOLD analysis project Ga0335083, IMG submission 206716) | Soil microbial communities from Loxahatchee National Wildlife Refuge, Florida, United States - Lox_Sample_4.2 | ecosystem: Environmental > Terrestrial > Soil > Wetlands | place: USA...
TTACGGATCGTCGGTCCAAAGCGCGCCTCCGGCGGGGCGGCTGTGACGTATTCTTACGCATAGCTTACGATCAGACCGGCGAGGGGACGAAGCTGTCTCCGACAAGTAGATGCGCGGGCTCCGCGTATCCTGTGGGAGACAGGAAGTGCGAGAGTGGAGCCGAAGCGATGTTATGCGAGCCTCTCCCGACGAGAGGAGGCGGCAACAGATGCGCCGGACCTACCGCCGCCGCGCCACATCCCGATTCAGCCGCCGGTCGCCCTTCTGCGTTGCGAGGCGCGGGCGCGAAGTGGACGCCGACCTCGACCGCTACGGCGAGCGCGACGTGTTGACCAAGGCCCTGACTCAGAGACCCTCAACTGGGCGGCCGTTCGGTTCGCGGGTCTGGGCAGCTAGCTTGCCGTGCCGCATGGCGATCACGCGCGAGCCGAGCTCGGCGGCCTCCTCGCGGCTGTGGGTGACGTAGAGCAACGTAAAGCCGAGTTCCGCGTGCAGCGACAGGATCTCCCGGCGCAGGTGCGTGCTCAGCTCGGGATCTAGACTGGACAGCGGCTCGTCCATCAGCAGGGTCGTCGGATTCGCCACCAGGGCGCGCGCCAACGCGACACGCTGCTGCTCTCCGCCCGAAAGCTCCCCGGGTCTTGCCTGTGCACGATCGGCCATGCGCACCATTCGCAATGTCTCCCCAACGCGAGCCGATCCATCCGCGCGCTGCCTCCGCCTGTCGTAACGCAGCACGAACGCGAGATGCTCGTACACCGTCATGTTCGGCCATAGGGCAAGGTCCTGGAACACCATCCCGACGTGGCGCCGCTCGGGTTCGACAAGGTTTCGCCCGGACTCGGCGACCAGCGTCCCGCCGATGCTGATGGCACCCGAGTCCGGCGTTTCCAGTCCAGCCACCAGACGCAACACCGTGGTCTTTCCGGAGCCGGAAGGCCCGACGAGCACCACACGCTCGCCGTGCGCGATCGAGAGCGAGAACCCGTCGACAGCCTTGCGGCCGTTGTAGCTCTTCGACACGGACCGCAGTTCGATCGCGCTCATCGACGGGCTGCCGTGACGTGGAACAGCGAGCCCAAGAGGGCCAGCGAGATCAAGGCCGCAGCCACCAGGATGACGCACAGCGCCGAGACCAAGCTGGGCGCTCCGTTGGCCATGAGCGTGAAGATTCGCACCGGCAGGGTGTCCTGTCCCGCGGGATACACCAGCATGGAAGCGCCCAGATCGCGCAGGCAGAAGAGGAATCCCATCAGCCACGCGCCGACCAGGCCCGGCAGAGCTGCGGGCACGACCACATCCCGGACGCGTGCAAGCCACGGGGCACCCGTCACCTGCGCCGCTTCCTCGAGCGATCGCGGGATGTTGGCCAGCGTTGCGACCGTGATACGGCTGGTGAGCGCGGTGTATTGCGCCACGTAGGCGAGGATCACCATCGCAGCCGATGTGTACAGGAATGCGGTGCTCGGCCGATTCCATAGCGCGATCAACCCTACTCCGATCACCGTTCCCGGCATGGTGAACAGCAGCAGCGTGAGCGTATCCACTGCACTCCAAAGCCCAAGCGCACGGTGGTGGATGAGATAGCCGCAGAAGAACCCGATCACGGTGAGCAGAGTCGCGCCGGCGGCAGCGAGCACCACGCTGCGTCCCAAGCTGGCGGCAGCCCTGCTCCATGCTTCCCCATACGCGAAGGGCGACACGGAGGACACCGCGAGCGCGACGAGCGGCAGCACAACCGTTGCGGTCGCGAGCAGTGCGACGCCTAGCAGTGCGGGAGTGCGCCAGCGCCCGAGCGGGATCAGCAGAAGCTTCCGAGCCGGCGTGACCGGTTGCAGCCGATAAGTCTTGTCGCGCAGATAGCGGCGCTCCAGGATCAGCACCAGCAGCGTGATCGCGAGAAGCGGAGAGGCCGCGGCGGACGCGGCGCCGAAATCGTAGAAGGCCGAGAACTGTGTGAGCGTTTCGACCGGAAAGACGGGATAGCGGAGATACATCGATACGCCGACCTCACCCATCGCGAGCAGGAAGACGAGGATCGCGGCGAACAGGATTCCAGGCCCGATCATCGGCAGTGTGACGTGTCGCAGGACGGCGGGCCAGCGAGCGAACAACCTCCCGGCCTCCTCGAGCCGCGGATTCACCGGGCGCAGATAGACCAAGGTCAGGAGTATCCCCACCGGCATGAATGCGCCGATCAACACCCACAAGCAGCCCGGTAACCCGAACAGCCAGCCGGATAGAGACTCCATAGCGCCTGCGGGGATGACGCGTGCGAGCAGTCCGCCGCTCGCCAGGAGATCGAACCAGCAGACGGCCAAGATGTAGGGCGGCAGCAGCAGAGGGATCGCAAGCAGCACCGCCAGGGCGCGTCGCAGCGGCAGATCGGTCTTCCCGAGCAGGAGGCCCAATGGCACACCGACCAGCGTGACGCCGCCCGCGGTGCAAAGCGCAAGCGTCAGGCTATGTCCGATCGGTGTCCAATAGGGGCGCGGGTTCGCGAACAGCCTCTCGTAGACGGTGAGCGTCAGTCTGCCGTCCACGAAGATGCTCTTGCCCAGCATCGCGGCAAGCGGGAGCGGGCCGACGACCCCCATCACCAGGATGACGAACAGGAGGGTGAGGCGCCGCTGCAAGTTAGCCCGGGTATTTCATGAGGGACTCGGGATGATGGCGAGGCGAGTTCCGAGCCAATTGCGGCTCGACCCTCGCAGCCAATAGCCATCACTATGGGCAAGAGGGGCATGCCGCAAATGGCCGGAAATCGACCGCCAGCGCGCGAGTAGCCCGGCCGGACAAATCGTACCCGCCTCGAATCCGCCACACACCCCGCGCGTCGGCGATCTCGTCATACTTGGGGGCGTCTTCACGAAATATCCGGGTTAATGCCCGACCCAATCCTTCAGCAGCGGCTGGATCGCCTCCATCTTCGCAGCCACGGTCGCGTAGTCCACGTGCATCACCTTCAGGGTCTCCAACCGGCGCACCGCGGGCGGTGTGTCTATGCCCGTGTGGAGCGGCATTTGCGCGGCGTCCGAATAAGCGAGCTTCTTCTCGGTCTGTGGGGCAAGCAAGTAGTCGATCAGCTTCCTGCCCGCTTCCGGATGCGGGCCGTCCTTGACCAACAGGACCGCATTCGGGACGATGAAGCAGCCGACGTCCTGCTCGCCTTGATCGGGGTAGACGCCCTCGATCTGACGGCCCTGCTTCTCCCGGCTGGATACGTCGTCGCTATCCACGAGCGCGAATTGGAATGCGCCGGCGGCCACCTGATCCGCGCTCTCCCCGTTGCTCGACGCAATATGCACCTCGTTTCGGTGCATCGCATCGAGAAACGCCTTGCCCCGCTCGTCTCCCCATACCGTGAACAACGCGGCGATATGCGCCGTCGTGGTGCCGAAGAGCGGATTGGCGATTACCGCCTTGCCTCGAAGCCGCGGGTCCGTGTACGCGTGTACGGACGTCGCCTTGGTTGTGGCTCCCTTGGCGAGGATCAGCATGCGAGCCCGAGCCGAGAACCCGGTCCAGTGCCCCTGCGGGTCCCGAAACTGCTCGGCAATTCCTTCTGCGCTGGGAGACCGATAGGGCGCGGACACGCCTTTCTGTCGCAGCACTTCCGCGCGGATCGGTTCGTTGGCCCAGTAGACGTCCGCCTGAGGACTCCCCTTCTCGGCGATCAAGCGGTTCGTGACGCCCGCGCTCTTGGTCTCTTCGGTGTCGTATACGGCCTTTACCCAGATTCCGCTGTCGTGCTCGAAATCCGTAAGGATCGGTTCGGAGAACACCTGGTCCTCGCTGACGTAAACCACCACCACGTTCTCGCTCGGGCGAAGAGCGGTCCACGCGACGGCGCCGACAATGCCGATCACGACCAGCACCACGAGCGCCGCCGCGCGCCGGGTCACGCCTCATGCTCCACAAGACGAGTCACGCGCGCGAACCGTTCCGGACGTCGGCCTCTCGGGGCCGCACGCCCGGACCGCGACGCGCAGGAAGATGCGCAGCCCGCGTTACTGAGCGACGCGCCACGGCGAGCGGTCTGTCCACGTCCTCAAAGCGGCGGTGGCCCACGCGGTAGTCTTGTCGGTGTGGCAGAGGTTGCACGCGTTCGGGATCTTCAGAGCTTCGCTCTCGGAGGGCGCGATGAAGCGGAAAGTGTGAGCGCGCACGTTCACATCCGCGATCGTCTGCTCGATCTTGGGCATGTGGCACGCGATGCATTCACTGCCGGTGCTGCCCGGTTTGTGATGTGTGTGCGCTTCGATCGTCGGCACATGCGGACCAGCGGGCGTATTGGGGCCGTGGCAGTCGAAGCAAAGATTCTTGGCCGGTTTCCAGAGAACCGCATCGTTGCGCGTCCCGTGCACGTCGTGACAGCTGAAGCAGGCCACACCCCGCGTGTACATCAGGCTTTGCACGAAGTCGTTCCCCTGCATCCGGTTCTTGTGCGCGGTACCGTCAGCGAAGTGCGTGAACGAGGTGTCGCCTAGTCTGTGCTCTTCGAGCTTCCAGAAGTCGACCAGATTCTTGCCTACGTGAAAGCCCACGGGCCAATCGTAGAACTTACCGTGGATCGGGTTCTTCAACGGCTGTCCTTGGGAATGGCACTGAATGCAGACGTCGTTCGCCTGCACGTAGTCTAGCTTCGCGGGATTGACGATGTTGGGACGGCCCTGGTGCGCCACGTGCTCGCTGCCCGGCCCGTGGCAGCGCTCACAGCCCACGTTCCATTCCGTGACCTTCTTGGTCTCGATGTCGTAGTTCACCGAGTGGCATCCGTCGCACAGCGGCCCGGTCGGCCGTTGAAAGTTGTCAGGCGGATACAGCGGCGCCCACCAATCGGTGCCGTTCTTGACGAAGTACGGCCGCCAGATCTTGTGCGTGACGTCCCACTGGGCGGGAAACACAAAGTAATCGTCGCCCACGCGCTTGAAGTACCGCTGCTTCCATCTGCTGCCGTAGGTGAAGGCGACGTCGTCTTTGGTGAAGTTGACGAGCGGATCGGGCTTGGACAGATCCGGGAGGATGGCATCGGGATGCTCGCGCGGATCTTGCACGACGTTGGCCATTCGCGTCTTCTTCCAGCGCTCATAGATGTCGGCGTGGCAATCCTTGCACGCGCTGGAACCGACGTAGTGCGCGGATGCCATCGTCTCGGCGAGCTGTGCGCTCGCGGTCCGCGGCGAGGGAGCGGCGACCTTGGGCAGGTTGCGCAGGTACGCGCTGACTTGCCAGATCTTGCGCTCGGGTAGTTCCCACGCCGGCATCCCGGTATGGCGGATGCCGTTCTTGATGTGATAGAACAGCTCGCCGTCGCTCATGCGCTGCACGTCCGCGCTGCGCAGATCGGGGGGATGCGGATATTGACCGCTCGCGATCTCGGTCCTGCCGCCGCCGTCATAGTTGTGACAGAGCTCGCACTTGCTGCGATAGACCTCCTGTCCGGCGGAGACATCCGCACTTCCCGGGGCGGTGCTGAGCGGGTTCTTCATGGCCCGGAAAGTAGCGGGCACGGTGTGAACCAAAAGCCACTGCGAGATGCTCGCCTCCAATGCGGGAGGCTGTTCCCGTGCGCTCGAGCCCTCCCAAACGATGAGAGCATACAAGCCGGCGAGCATCGCACCGATAACGGCGAGAACGATCAAGCTCGCTTTGACTGCTTTGCCGCGATTCATGTTCGCCTCCTCACTGCCCGCCATCTGGCTCACGGCGCGATGCGGAAAGTTCGTTCATTGCTTCGTCTCGTCGCCCAGCAGGATCTGAATGCCGAGATAGGCGATAAAGGTGATCGCCTCCGGGCCGCTGGCGGCCGTGACCGAGGTGCCCGCCGAGGCGAGGAGCTTGAATCGGGAGCTCAGCTCGTGGCGCAGCCCGAAGTTCACCAACACGTCGCCGCGATTGAAGGGCCTCTCGGTGAAGCTGCGCACCTCCGCCAGCAACTCGAGCCTCTCCGACGCCTGCAGCGCACCCAATACCCCGGCGACCCACTCGTTCGGTAGCGTGCGAAAGTATTGGTAACCGATCTCGCCGACGAGCTGCCACTTCCCGAAATCGTGGGCGATCTCCACCGGCAAAAACAAGTTGGGGGCAGGCTCCGCGATGCCTCGCGCCACCGAACCGGTGGAGTTCTCCACCTGGAGTTGCGGATATACGGACATGGCCACCCCGCTGCGCGCCTGGTCCAGGAAGCGCCACTTCACGCCGAGCAGAGAATCGTCGAGACCGCTGTTCGTCGCAGCGCCTCCCGGTGCGCTGGCCAAAACCCATCCCGTTTCGTACTTGAGCTGAATGCTCTCGCCCAGTCCGTAGTTGAAGTCGACGTGCGGGAAGCTGCGAAACCACTCCGGCGGAGTGCGCTCCTCCAAGTATGCGACGTTGATCTCCCAGTTCCCGCTGCCGGGCGTATAGGGATCGTCGGTGAGCATGGGCGGGCCGCCCTGCCCGAACGACGGCGGCACGCGAGCCCAACACAGCATCAGGAGGGCGACCCATCGCCCGACTCTCGGCGCAGCTCCGTATCGGTCCCTAGGTCTTGCCCGCGTGCCGCTCATGCCGCCGCGGCAGCCCTTACTTGGCGCCCCAGGAGAAATCGTCGAACGCGGTCACGCTGTCGGCCTTGGTCCAGACGCCGACCGAGCCCGGCCCCGAGATGTGATCGTCTTCTTGCTCGATGTGCAACTTGCCGTCGAGTAGAACCTTGATGCGCTTGCCGGTGAACTCGACGCGCAATGTATGCCATTGACCGGCGGCTACCGGCGCGTCCACGTATTTGATGCTATGACGGGTGCCGCGTGTGGTGTAGTACAACGAGACATTGTTCTCGAGAGCGTTGGCTCGCGCCACATAGTAGTTGTCGCTATCCTTGAAGCGCCAAACCACACCACCCGCGCGGTCCTCGCCGCCGTCGATCGGCCTGAATTTGACTTCGACAAACCCGTCGGCAAGCGACACGCCGCGCTCGGCGCACCAGGGGAATGTGCCTCGGCCGGATTGCTTCAGCACGTTGGGTTGGCTCGGAGCGCTGCTGTCGGCCTCTACCTGCCACTTTGGCGAGCCGCGGCCGGTGACTCCGCAGCTCCAGCCGGCCGGTGGAGACCCTGTGGAGTCGTGATCGAACCCGAACGTTTCAGCGAGCGCAGCGGAGGCAAAGATCGAAGCGGCCACAGTTACGCAGATCCGGTTCATCGATGGTCGCGGCTCCAAGGGTCGGTCGGGTGTCGAGGGCGGGATCGGTGGCAACGCCCGCTGGCGGGAATCCGCGATGCGGGACAGACGTTTGCCCCTGCATCCCAGCTGTGCAAGATTCCCCGCACTGGCACACCGAGGAACAACTCGTCCGTTGTAGATGCTACATTATCGTAGTGAGTATAACTGCGCAAGCGCCTAGCTTGACCTCCAGCGCCTCGCCGCGCAAGCCGGCATGGCTGCTGTTCATCCTCACGCTGCAGGGCCAGCAGCCGGCCGTGCGCATGCGAGTGTGGCGAGCGCTGAAAGCGCTGGGCACCGCCGTGCTCCGAGACGGCGTGTATCTGCTTCCGAACCGGCCCGAGCTCGTCGAGCCGTTGCATGCGCAGTCGGAGGAGGTCACCGCCTCCGGCGGCAGCGCGCAGCTTCTGGAGGTGGATGCCCGCGACGAGCAACAGGAGGCCGAGTTCCGCGAGCTATTCGACCGCACGGCCGAATACGAGAAGCTGCTGCCGGGGATCGGCGCAGCGAAGAAGCAGCTCAGCAAGCTCGACCCGGCGGCGGTTTCGATTCGCATCGCGCGCTTGCGGCGCGAGTACGAAGCGATCGCGCTGTCCGACTTCTTCCCCGGCGCCGCTCGCGATCAGACGCGCGAGGCTGTGGAGGACCTGGCCATGGCGGCCAACGCGGTGGTGTCGCCGGACGAGCCGCACGCCAGCGCAGGGCGGATCCAGCGCCTGGATCCCGCCAAGTACCGTGGCAGGAACTGGGCGACGCGCGCCCGGCCCTGGGCCGATCGTCTGGCGAGCGGATGGCTGATCCGGCGCTGCATCGACCCGCGCGCGAAGTTCCTCTGGTTGAAGAGCCCGAAGGAGTGCCCGAAGAAGGCCGTGGGCTTCGATTTCGACGGCGCCGAATTCACCCACGTCGGCGCCAAGGTGACGTTCGAAGTGTTGCTGGCGAGTTTCGGGCTCGATGCCGATCCCGCGCTGGCGAGGATTGGCGCGTTGATCCACTACCTCGACGTCGGTGGCATCCCTGTCCCGGAAGCGGCTGGCGTGGAAGCGCTGCTGCGCGGCGCCCGCAGCGCCTGCGCCGATGACGATAGCCTATTGGCCGAAGCCGGGAAGCTGTTCGATCTGCTCTACGCGCACTACGCGTCCGGCGCGTAAGAGTTCGCACGCGAGCCTGGCCGAACCGCAGGTCAGCTGGACAGAAGGCGCTCCACGGCGACCGCCCGAACGTCCATCTCGAATTCCAGCCCCTCGATCGGCGGGCGGCAGTAGTGCCAGGTCAGCCCGCCACCGTTGCCGGCGCGGGGGACAATCTGGTCGCGCAGAACGGGATGCAGATCGTGGACCGTGTAGACCTGAGCCGCGGTCACATCGCGCCACGACGCGTCCAGTTCGGCGAGGCGGCGCTCCATTGCGTCCAGCACCCAACGCGCTTTCGCTTGCAATCCGGAAGCAGAGAGGTCCCCGTGTGCGACGATGTCGTCCGGATACTTGCCTCCGCTGGGCCATTCCCCGCTGCCGGCGACCACGAAGCTCGGTGATGTGCTCGGCGCGCGCACCGTGTAACAGAAGGCGTAGAACGACGGCTCCTCCGGAGGCTCGATCTCGGGCGCGACGTTGGAGCGAGCGACCGGGTTCACTCCGTCGCGGAAGAGGCCCCATCGGGTCAGCGCCGTGACGTAGCCTTCGTTGAACTTTCCGAATCCGTTCATGCTGAACGGTTTGGGTGAGCGCAGCTCGCCGGCGCACAACGCGGTGCGAGGGCGCCCGAGCGATGCAAGGTACGCTTCGATCGCCGCAAAGCCCTGCATCAGCGGCAGCGGGCGTGCAAACCGAGCACGCTCGATCGAATGACCTTCGAGCGCCCGCACGCCCTGCGAGTAGGGGAACCCGCCCTTGAGAAAGCCGTAACCGCCGTCGGGAAAAGGGACCAGCTCTGACATTGCACCTCCCTGTTGCTGCTTGTGCGCACTCTGCGGAGCGAACGAGCTAGCTCAGCCAAGCTCCTCCGCACCGCTTTTCGCGCCCAGCTCGTGATTGCCCATCAGCTCGAGCGCGCGGATGAGCGCGGAATGGTCCCACGCACCGCCGCCACGCGACGCGCAGACGTTCATCATCTGCTGGGCGAGCGCGGTCATCGGTAGGCTCAACTGCAGCGAGCGCGCACCGGTGAGAGCAAGCCCGAGATCCTTCAGATGCAGCTCGATGCGAAAACCTGGGTCGAATTCGCGCTTGATCATGCGTTCGCCATGCGACTCGAGCACGCGCGAGGAAGCGGCTCCAGCCAGGAGAGCCTGCCGCACGCGCTCCGGATCGGCGCCGGCTTTCGAAGCGAAGAGCAGCGCCTCGGCAACCGCTTGGATCGTGATCGCCATGACGATCTGATTCGCGACCTTGGTGGTCTGCCCGTCGCCGTTGCCGCCGATCAACGTGATGTTCTTGCCCATCAGCTGGAACAGCGGCTTCACTTTCTCGAACGCCTCCTGCGGCCCGCCGACCATGATCGTCAGCGAAGCGGCTTTAGCGCCCGCCTCGCCTCCCGACACCGGCGCATCGAGGTACTGGCAACCGAGCTGGTTGATCCGCTGCGCGAACTCCTTGGTCGCAAGGGGCGAGACCGAGCTCATGTCCACCACGATCTTGCCGCGACTAAGCCCCTTCGCCACGCCCAACTCGCCGAACAGCGCGCTCTCGACGTGCGGAGTATCGGGCACCATGACGATGATCACCTCCGCCTTTTGCGCGACCTCCTTCGCCGTGCCTCCCGACTTGCCGCCTCTCTCGATGAGCGAAGCCGGGATGGGCTTGAGATCGGAGAGGAAGACCTCGTGCCCTCCGGCGATCAGATGCCCCGCCATCGGGGCGCCCATGACCCCTAGCCCGATGAACCCGACTTTCATGCTGTCCTCCTAGCGCTGAAACCGCCGCGCTGATTGCGGCTCGGGGCCGCGGCGCATCACGCCGCAAACTCCTCCCCGAACCCCGGCTCCTCTTCGACGTCGAGGATCTCCTCGAACTCGGTGATCTTGTCGATCTCGGGACCCATGGCGATGTCGGTCACCCGTTCGGTGATGACTTCCACCACCACCGGCACCGACAGCTCGTTCGCGAGGCGCCGCGCCTGCTGGATCGTCTCCTGGATCTTTTCCGGATCGAACACGCGCAACGCCTTGCATCCGAGCCCTTCGGCCACCTTGACGTGATCCACGCCATAGTCGCCGATCTCCGGCGCATTGATGTTCCGGAACGACAACTGCACCTCGTAGTCCATCTTGTAGCCTTTCTGTGCCTGGCGGATCAGGCCCAGGTAGGAGTTGTTGATCAAGATGTAGACCACCGGCACGTTGAACTGTGCGCCCACAGCAAGCTCCTCGATGAGGAACTGGAAATCGTAATCGCCGCCGACTCCCACCACTTCCCGCGATGGATCCGCGAGCTTGACGCCGATCGCGGCGGGAACGATCCAGCCCAGCGGGCCCGCCTGCCCGCAGATGATGTAGTTGCGCGGCTTGTACACCTTCTGGAACTGGCCCGAGGCGATCTGACCCAATCCGATCGAGCTGACGAAGCGCGTATTCTCGCGGTCGAACGCCAGGTTCATCTCGTGGAAGACACGCTGCGGCTTGATCGGCGCGTTCTTGAAATCGCTCCTGCGCAGCATGATGCGCTTGCGCTTCTGGCACTCAGCGACCCAGCGGCTGCGATCCGGAAGGCGCTTGGCCGACGCGCGCTCTCGTGCAATGTCGACGAACAGCTCGAGCGCCGCCTTCGCGTCGGAGACGATGCCCAGATCCGGTCCGAACACGCGGCCGATCTGCGTCGGCTCGATGTCGACGTGCACGAACTTGCGCCCCTTGGTGTACACCTCGATCGAACCGGTGTGGCGATTCGCCCAGCGGTTGCCGATCCCGAGCACGAAATCGCTCCTCAGGAAGTTCGCGTTGCCGTATCGGTGCTGGGTCTGGAGCCCAACCATGCCCGCCATCAGCGGGTGGTCGTCGGGGATCGCGCCCCAGCCCATCAGCGTGGGGATCACGGGCGTGTTGGTGAGCTCCGCGAGCTCAACCAGAAGCTCGGCGGCATCGGCGTTGATCACGCCGCCGCCTGCGACGATCACCGGGCGCTGGGATTCGGCCACCATGTCGAGTGCACGCTCGATCTGCTTGCGCTGTGCGCGCGGCTTATAGACCGCCAGCGCGATGTCGAACCACGGGTTGTACTCGATCAACTCGCGCTGGACGTCGAGCGGAAGATCGAGCAGCACCGGTCCCGGCCGGCCGGAGCGCATGATCTGGAATGCCTGGCGGAACGCCCACGGGACCTGCGCCGCTTCGAGCACCGTCACCGCCCACTTGGTGACGGGACGCGCAATCGCAGCGATATCGACTGCCTGGAAATCCTCCTTGTGCAGCTTGGCCTTCGGCGCTTGGCCCGTGATGCACAGAATCGGGATCGAGTCGGCCATCGCGGAGTACAGGCCGGTGATCATGTCGGTCCCGGCAGGTCCCGAGGTGCCGATGTTCACGCCGATCCGCCCCGACACTGCGCGCGTATAGCCTTCCGCCATATGCGCGCCGCCCTCCTCGTGCCGCACGAGGATGTGCTTGATCTTCGTGTTGCGTAGCGCATCGTACAGAGGCAGGATCGCTGCTCCGGGGATGCCGAACACCAGCTCCACGCCTTCGCTCTCCATCACCCGCACCGCGGCTTCGGCGGCGCTCATCTTGGGCATCGAAAACTCTCCTGCATTGTTGTATAGCGCGTGTTTCGCGCAGCGATCGACCGTCGCACGATCGGCGCACGGGCGGCGTAGAGCTCACCGCGTCAACGGCGCCGAGGACAGGCCTGGCCGTGCTACGCGGTCAGCCCCGCAGCCAGCTCAAGGCGAGCTCGACGTCCGTGAAGACCCCGGTCGGATAACCTCGGTTCTGCGTGATCATCTCGTAGAACCGGACTGCGTCCGCGTTCTTGTCCGCGCAGACCACCGCGGTCTTTACGCGCAACCCCTTCGCGACCTCGGGATAGGATTCGACGAGCTGCAGCGCCTCGGCCGGCTCCACCTGTACAGCGAGGCCGCGCAGATCGACCAGCAATAGCGGCAACGGCTCTCTTCGGTACGCTTGAATGACTTCGTCTGCGAGTGGTGCCGCCATCCCGGGCCCGATTGCTCCACTGATTACCACACACAGATGGTCTGACTTCGCCTCCGTCCGTACTTCGTAACTCATGGTTCCCAGTCAGCATCGACGCTTCGATGCCTCCTCTGCCCGTCCCCGATCTCGTGTGTGGACGCGCTGGGTGTTCCCCCCTGTATGCGCGCTTGGTTCGGCGTCGGTCGCCGAAGGCTCGGCCGCATCCGCGGCCACGCGTTAGCGCGGTCCGCGCTGGCGCGCCACCACCCGCTTGTGTGCCCGAAGCTGGCCTTGTCCCTTCGCCCCGGGGCGCAGCGGCTTTTGCGTCGGCCGCTGTGGAGCGGGCGGGTGATGGTCGAGAGTGGAATCCGGCTGCGGTGTGGCTGGCGGTTCGCCTGGCGCACCGGTACGTTTCGTTGTGGTCATGGCATGCTCCTCCGCTTAGCACCACGC
>Ga0335083_10008205_pt1 | contig 12782 bp, 12 predicted proteins | sample Lox_Sample_42_FD_206716 | JGI IMG/M metagenome (GOLD analysis project Ga0335083, IMG submission 206716) | Soil microbial communities from Loxahatchee National Wildlife Refuge, Florida, United States - Lox_Sample_4.2 | ecosystem: Environmental > Terrestrial > Soil > Wetlands | place: USA...
CCGAAATTCCCGGCCCGAACGGCCAGGACCAGGCAGCCGGCCGCGCGCCCGGCCGCGATGCCGTTGACCGAATCCTCGATCACCAGGCACTCGCGCGGCGCAGCGCCGAGCGCGGCGATCGCCATCGCGTAGCCGTCGGGCGCGGGCTTGCTGCGCGGCACGTCCTCGGCCGCGAACACGTGCTCGAAGCACGCGTCGGGGCCGATCCGCGGCAGCACCTGCTTGACCTCCTCGCGCCCGCTGCCGGTGACGAGCGCGCGCGGATGCGCCTTCGTCCACGCCAGCACCTCACGCGCGCCGGGCAAGACCTCGACGCCGAGCTCGGCGAATACCTCGTCGCGCAGTGCGGTCGTGTGCGCGATCGTCTCGTCGCGCGTCCACGTCAGCTGCGGATAGCGCGCCTTCAGGCTGTCGTAGATCGCGACCCACGACCGGCCGATGATGAACTCGCGGTCGTACGGCTCGACCGCGATGCCCTGGCCGCGCGCGAGCGCCCGCGCCATCGCCTCCGCGGTCGAGCGCTCGGAGTCGACGAGCGTGCCGTCGAGGTCGAACAGGAAGGCGCGGATCACCGCGCCGATGCTACATCGAGGCGGGTGGCGTCGGGTTCGCCTCGCACACGGCTTGTGGCATGCCTTCGAGCACCATGCCGCTGCCGACGCACATCTCGGTCGGGAACAAGATGTCGGTGTCCGTCGTGTTGTGCCAGCTGCAGTGCAAGTGGAACACGTCGCTCGCCTTGACCACGAACGGCGTCGACGGAGACCAGTGCACCCACGGTGTGTTGTAGGTCAGCTCGGGCGACCAGATCGGGTCCGAGGCCATCTGGGTCGTCGTACCGTCGGCATGGATCACCTCGGAGAACTCGCCAGCACCCCACTGGTGCATGTGATCGCCCCACATGAAGAACGACAGGTCCTGACCCAGCTGGCAGTACGCGTCCATCGTCAGGTCCTGGTTGGGCGGGATGTCGAACTGATCGAAGTTGACCGCGACGAAGCCGACCGGAGCGAGCGGGTTCTTGGGATCGCCGTACTTGATATCGACGACCGACTGGGTGTCGTAGGTGTCGTCGCTCGCGTTCAGGTAGTGGGTGTTCGACATCAGCCACATGCCGGCCGGCAGATCGAACGCGTAGCCGTCGGGCAGCGAGACGTCGTCCTCGCCCTCGCCGCCGGCCTCGGTCGCGCCGAGGAAGTTGACGCTGAGCATGTCCATCGTCGTGCAGATGTGGCTCTCGCCGATCGGCATCTCTTCCGAGGTCGCGTACAGCACGAAGTGGTGGCCGCCGCGCCCCTGGTACGCCTTGAGGTCCACGACCTGCCCGGCATCTTTGGCGGGCGGAGCGAGCCACTGGCACAGGTTGAGGTTGTCGCCCGGCTGGACGTCGTCGACCTCCGGCGCGACCAGCCGCACGTAGCCCTTCTCGACCGGCGGCGGATCGAAGCCGGCGACCAGCTTGGGCCCCGACGCCGACGACGAGCACGCGGCGGCGAACACGAACACACCGGCGAGCGATCGCTTCATGAGCCCTCTCATCTCGTTCATAAACAGGAGTTGGGAGTGCAGCCGCACTCGTTGGAGCTGTTGCAGGTGCAGGTCGCGTTCATGCCGCAGTTGGTGGCCTGACAGTTGGAGCCACCGCCCGACGGGCACGTGCAGGTGGTCGTGCAGAAGTGCGTCGTGCTGTCGCCGACGATCGAGCACAACGTCGCCATCTGGTTACCGAGGCAGTCGTCGAGCGTCGTGCAGAACTTGCCGACGCCCTTGTCGTTGCCGGTATCGCCGGGCTGCCCGCACGCGGACGTGAAGGCATCGATCATCTTCGCATCCGGCTTGGACGGTGACTTGCTGCTGCTGCACGCCGCGGCGACCGCGAGCGCGATGACGAGGATGATGTTGATTCGGTTCCGCATGCCGACGAGCGCGGGTACCATCGCCCACGCCTACGGGCAGGTCAACGGGCAATCCCGCGGTGTTAGACGAAGTAACCAACGTTGCAAACCCGGGCACCGTCTGGTGTCGTGATGGAGTGCCGATGCGTCTTTTCATGGGTCTAGCCGTGGTCTGTGCGGCATCTTGCGCCGATCACGCCAAGCACTCGGTCTCGCTCTACGAGGCGGGCGACTACGCGGGAGCCGCGCGGGCAGCCGACGAGGGCCTGACCGCGCACCCGAGCGATCCCGGGCTGTGGGGCATGCGGGTGCGCGCGGCGCTCGCGCTCGGCGATGCCGACGGGATCGCGAAGGCGTACGCGGCGTACCTCCACGAGCGCGGCGATGACGACCGCGCGCTGCTGCTCGATCTCGCGGACGCGACGATCGGCCAGGCGCTCGCGTCGCCGTCGGCGCGGCTGCAGCTGCGCGCGATCGGCGCGGTCGAGGATCTCGAGCTCGAGGATCTCGCGAACGAGGTGTTCGAGCATGTCAACGCCGATGACGATCGCGTCGCCGCCGCCGCCGCCGTCGCGGTGCTGCACGGCTTCGGCGACGCGCCGAAGGTCGCCAAGCAGATGCTGCGCAGCGACAGCGCCGAGGCGCGGCGGATCGCGCTCGAGGGCGTGGCCAAGAAGCTCGGCAAGATCACCGAGGGCGATCTCGAGGTCGCGGCCGGCGACAACGATGCGCGCGTGCGCGCCGCGGCGCTGCACTGGCTCGGCATGCTGCGCGACGCCGACGCGGTCGAGGTCTGCACGCAGCGCCTGCACGATCCCGACGCGACCGTGCGGGCGGCCGCCGCGAGCGCGCTCGCGCAGATCGGGCTCGGCAACCTCGAGGCCGCGGCCAGGCTCGCGGCCGAAGACAAGGTGATCGGCGTGCGGCTCGCCGCGATCGAGCTGTACGCGGCCGCGCACGCCGACGGTGCGCTCGCCGCGCTCGCGGCCGAAGACAAGGACGCGCGCGTCGCGCTCGCCGCCGCGCTCGCGGTGAAGAAGACGCGGCCCGAGCTCGCGAGCCAGGCGATCGCGCGCGCTGCGGCGGACGCGGACTGGACGACGCGCGCCGCGGCGGCGAACGAGGCGATCGCGGCGGTCGGCAAGGACGCCGCGCTGGCGATCGCGCTGCGGCTCGGCGGGGACAAGGAGCTCGCGGTGCGGCTCGCGGCGGCTCGCGCGCTCGCGCACCTCGGCGACGACGCGCACGCCGAGGCGATCCTCCGCCCCGAGCACGACCTCGACGCGATCGCCGATCTCGCGGCGCTCGACGGCGAGGGGCTCGACCAGCTGTCGATGGCGGTCCGCGACCTCCACCGCACGCCGGATCAGCGCGCGCAGGCCGCAGCGGCGCACGTCGCCGCGCGCCACGTCACGCCGGGGCTCGTCGCCGCGCTCGCCGATCCCAACGGCCTGGTCCGCATCGAGGCCGCCGCGGCGCTCGGGCGGCTCGCGAAGTAGCGCTTACTGCGGCGCGACGCAGTCGGTGTTCGCGCCGTTCGGCTTGCACAGGCCCATGTTGTTGCACGTGACGGCCTGGCCGTTCTGCATCGGGCACGGGGTCGACGCGCTGCACGTCGGCACGCACACCGTGAAGCCCGGCGATGGCATCGGGTAGTTCTTGCACATCTCGCCGTTCATGCAGTTGCTCGCGCTGGCGTTGCACGAGTCGTAGGTCAGGCCCGTGCAGACGGCTCCGCCTCCGTCCATCTTCACCGCAGCATCCGTCTTGGTGCCGCTGCCACCGCTGCTACAGCCGACCGCCATCACGAGCGCCATCGCGAGTCGAAGCTTCATGGCGTGATCATCTCACTGGGGAAAGGCCGCGCGAATCGGAGCCTGGGCTCCCACGCGTGTGTCACGTGGCTGTTACATGTCTCCGTCGAGGCGCCCGTGCGTTACCTCGGTGTAACCATCGTGCGTGGTCGCTGTTACACCGTCGACGCGGCATCGCCATTGCTGGCTGCCACGAGGGACGGAGGTAACGAATGCGTAGCTTGATGATATTCGTCGCTGCAATCGCTGCGCTCGCGATCGCGCGACCCGCTGGCGCGGTCACGTGCCCTGGCGACCCCGCCTGCTGCAGCAGCTTGCCCAACCCGATCTACGCACAGGTCGGCGACACCCAGACCAACCTGATGCGAGCGTTCAGTCGCGCGCTCCGCGACAATACTCCCGAGCCGATGACGCTCGTCTTCATCACGAGCCCGTCGTGCACCAACATCGACGACTTCTACAACCACACCGCCGCGATCACCGGCACGATGCAGTACGCGCCGTCGATCGCGCAGAGCCCGACGTGGAACATCTTCACGTCACCGACGCTCACCTGCACACCGGATCCCGGCCAGTTCCCCGATATCGGTAACTCGGCCGTGTTCATCAGCTCGTGCACGACTCAGGCGGTGCCCACGACCGTGTTCGAGGAGACCGGCGGGATCCAGGCCTATGTCTTGGCCGTACCGCGCGCCTCGGACCAGATCGCGATCACGTTCGAAGAAGCGTACTTCGTGTTCGGGTTCGGCATGGCCGGCATGATCATGCCGTGGACCGATACGACGCAGTTCTTCATCCGCAAGACCACGACGAGCACGCTCTTGACGTGGGCCGCGAACATCGCGGTGCCGGCGGCAAAATGGATGGGCACCCAGGAGGCAGGCTCGCCGCAGGTCGTGCAGGCCCTCCAGCAGACAGCCAACCCCGAGGCCGCGATCGGCATCCTCGGCGCCGAGGTCTACGACGCGAACCGCGACACGCTGAAGGAGCTCGCGTTCCGCTCGAAGGACCAGTACGCCGCGTACTTCGCCGATTCGACCGAGACCTCGTTCGACCGGCAGAACGTCCGCGACGGCCATTACACGGTGTGGTCGCCGACGGTGTGGATGGTCAACACCGATGGCAACGGCAACGCGGTCAAGCAGGACGCCAAGAACGTCATCGACATGATCGCGAACAAGCAGGTGACGCCGGCGCCGAACTTCGATCCGCTCGTGCTCACCGCCGAGGTCGGCCTCACCCCCGATTGCTCGATGCGCGTGCAGCGCATGACGCCGATGGACGGCACGCCGCTGTCGCTCTACATGCCGCCCGAGGGAAGTTGCACGTGCAAGTTCCTCAGCATCGTCGACGAGACGACCTGCGCGACGTGCAACTCGAGCAACCCGTGTACGAGCGGCGTCTGCCGCGACGGCTACTGCGAGGAGTTCTAACATGACGCGGGCAAGCATTTTTCTAGCGGTCTCGCTCGCGTTCGCGGCGGCGTGCGGTAACAGTTCCAGCGCGCCGAAGGATGCCGGCGGCGACGCGGCCGTGACGGACGGCGGAGGGGTCGACGCCTCGTGCTTCACGAACCCGCAGACTCACTACGAGATCATCAACGCGTGCACCACGGCGCAAAAGATCTACAAGGACAGCCACCCGCCGCTGCTCAACCCCGACGGCACGTTGCCGCCGCTGCCCTAGCGCTGACGTTCGCAGCGCGCAGCGCCGCCGCCGACGACCCGCAGCCGCAGCCGCAGCCGCAGCCGATCAAGCCAGCCCTCGATCACACCGGCTGGCAGATCGACTTCGACACGTTCATCCAGGTCGACGACGTGCCGTGGGCGCAGATCTCGCACGACGACGTGTCGCCGAGCGGCTCGCCGCTCAACGTCACATCGATGACCGTGCGGCGCGGCTTCTTTCGCGTGACCGGTCACGAGGACGACTTCCACACGCTGCTCGAGGTCAACGCGAACTCGGTCGGCGGCCCGCCGAGCATGCAGCTGCTCGAGGCCATCGCCGGGTGGTCGCCGGGCGAGCTCGTCGACGTCCAGGCCGGCCTCATGCTGATCCCGTTCGGCTACGAGGTGCCGCTCAACGCGCGCTACCGGATCTTCCTCGAGCAGCCGACGTTCTTGCAGGCGTTCTTCCCCGGCGACAACGACGCCGGCACGCAGGTGCACGGCGCGTACGGGTTCTTGCGCTATTCGGTCGCGGCGATGAACGGCGCGCCGGTCAAGGATGCGCAGTGGCAGGGCAAGGATCCGAGCTCGAGCTACGACGTGATCGCGCGCATCGGCGGCGACGTGCGCCTCCCCGAGATGTGGGGCCGCCCGCACATCTCGTTCGGGATGTCGGGGCTCGACGGCAGCGACCTCCATCCCGGCACGCCGCCGACGAAGGATCAGATCATCTGGGTCGACGAGAACGGCGACGGCATCGTGCAGCCGACCGAGCTGCAGGTGATTCCGGGCTCGCCGGGCGTGCCGTCACAGGCGTTCACGCACCGCGCGCTCGGCGCCGACGCGCGCGTCGAATGGTGCTTGCAGGGCGCCGGCCAGGGCGAGGCGTTCTTCGAGGGCGCGATCGCGACGAACCTCGATCGCGGCGTCTACTACGCGGACCCGATCGCGACCAGCCGCGACCTGCGCGAGCTCGGCTGGACGGTCGCGGTCGTGCAGCACGCGGGCCCGCACGCGTTCGCGGGCATCCGCTACGACACCTACGATGGCGATCGCGACGCGAGCTCGCGGGTCGGGGTCGATCTCGTCGGCACGCACCGGATCTACTCGACGTGGGCGTTCCTCGCGGCCGCCCAGCGCGGCACCGCGCGGCTGAGCGTCGAATACGATCGCGTGAAGAACCCGTTCGGGCTCAGCGACACCGGCTTGCCGGCGACGATCGCGGACGATCGGCTCACCGTGCGCGTGCAGGCGGAGTTCTAGATGAAGAGCAGGAGTTACCGCCAAGGGGCCGCAGACGCCAGGTCGCCAGAACAGAGTGGATCGGGCCCGCTCCAGTTCTGCTGGCGCCTTGGCGTCCCCGGCGTCTTGGCGGTAACTCTGCTCTCCTCTGCCTGCTGGACGACCGCGAGCTCCGACACCGGCTACGGCAACGCGATCTACGTCGACCAGGCGCAGTTCCGGCCGGGCGAGTTCCCGGATGCGACCGGCGGGCCGCCGATCTTGCAGCTCTACACCGAGCACGCGACCGTGCTGCTCGGCGAGAACCGCGAGGCGCTGACCGGCGTGCTCGATCCGGCCGCGCACGCCGCGATCGTCGGCATCGTCGGCGCGAGCGGCACGTGGATCGTGCCGGCGGGCCCGCCCGACCTGAGCACGCCGACCGATGCGAGCTTGCACGCGACGTTCGGGCTCGCCGACTCGCTCGGCGTCGGTCCGTTCACGCTCGAAGCCGCGGCGGTCGATGCAAGCGGGCACATCGGCGACCCGCAGACCGTCGCGCTCGTCGCCGCCGATCAGCCGATGCCGACCGGCGCGCTCGTCGTGTCGCTCGACTGGCTCGGTGCCGCCGACCTCGACCTGCACGTGATCGATCCGACCGGCGCCGAGGTCTGGCAGGGCGATCCCGACTCGATCCAGTTCCCGCCCGGCACGATCGGGATCGATCCGTGCGCGTGGGCGGCGGGCGGCATCCTCGATCACGACGCGAACGCCGACTGCGCGCGCGCCGCGAATCCGAGCGAGGACGTGATCTGGACCGCACGCACGTGCGGCAGCACGATGTACCAGCCGACGATCCCGACCGGCACGTACACCGTGCGCGTCGACATCCGCTCGCTGTGCGGCGACGCGAGCGAGCCGTGGGCGGTGACGGTGACGAGCCAGGGCGCGGTCATCGGTGCCGCGGCCGGAATCTCGACGCCATACGACGTGAACTACGAGCCGCACGGCCGCGGTGCCGGCACGACGGCGCTGCAGTTCTCGCTATGAGCCTAGGCGCGCCTCGGCGAGCGCTGGCGATCCTCGCGCTGGCCGCGAGCGTCGCGCGCGCCGAGACGATCACCGGCAAGCTCGTCGACCGCGCGACGAAGCAGCCGGTCTCGGGCGCGACGATCCTCGCCGGTAACGAGCTCGCCGCATCCGACGAGAACGGCGCGTTCGTGATCGAGCTGCCGCCCGGCAAGTACGTGCTCGTCGTCAGCGCCGACTGGCTGAAGCCGGCGCAGCTCGCGGTCGCGCTCGTGCCCGGCCGAGACCTCGCGGTGACGATCGAGGTCGACCCGACGGAGAGAGCCGGCGAGCAGATCGAGGTCGTCGGCATCGCGCCGACCGCGATCGGCGAGACCAAGGTCGATGCCGCGCTCGCGCGCGCGCTGCCCGGCGGCGGCGGCGATGCGGCGAAGATCGTGCAGTCGCTGCCGAGCGTCGCGCGGCCGCCCGCGGGCTCGACCGACATCGTCGTGTGGGGCGCGGCACCGAACGAGTCGCGCGTGTTCGTCGACGGCGTGCCGGTGCCCGCGCTCTATCACGTCGGCGGCTATCGCTCGGCGGTCGGCAACGACCTGATCGGCGACATCCACCTCACGCCGGCGGCGTTCGGTGTCGATCGCGGGCGCGCGATCGGCGGCGTCATCGACATCGGCCTCGGCGATCCGCGCGACGCGCCCGAGATCCGCGCGCAGGCCGACGTGCTCGACGGCAGCCTCGAGGGCCGCACCACCGTCGGCGGCGTGACGATCGCGGCGGCGCTGCGCCAGAGCTGGCTCGATCAGGCGGTGTCGCTCGTCGAGGATCCGCGGCAGCTCGCGCCGAACGCGCCGCTGCCGCGCTGGACCGACGGGCAAGTCGTCGCGCGCGCCGAGCTCGCCCCGCGCACCGTGCTGACCGCGTGGATCATCGGCTCGCTCGACTTGCTCGATCGCACGCTGTACTCCGACGACCCGGCGACGCAGACGTCCGAGAACACCGATCAGAAGTTCGCGCGCGCGCAGGTCACGGTGCGTCACGATCGCGACGACGGCTTCGATTCCGGCACGCTGTGGTTCGGCCGCGACGATGCGAGCGACGACTACCAGTTCGGCACGATCCCGGCGAACGTCTCCGACGATGCGTGGGTCGGCGGCGCGCGCGCGGTGCAGCAGCGCAGGCTCGCAGCCGGCACGATCCTCACGACCGGGCTCGACCTCGACAGCGAGTACGCGTCGCTCGCGCGGTTCGGCTCGCTCACGGTGCCGGCGCGCGAAGGCGACATCTACATCTTCGGCCAGCCGCCCGGCGACGACATCGCCGCCGACAGCTGGAACGCGACGACGATCGACGCCGCCGGCCACGCGTCGCTCGACGCGCGCGTCGGGCCGCTCGCGATCACCGCCGGCGCGCGCCTCGACGGCTGGCTGCTCACCGCGAGCCGGCTCACGCCGCGCGTCGGCTCGACACCCGGCATCGGCAGCCAGCAGATCCAGTACGACGCCGATCCGCGCGGCTCGCTGCAATGGAAGGTCTCCGACGAGCTCGCGCTGCGCGCCGACGCCGGCGAGTACCACCAAGCGCGCGAGGCCGGCGACACGTCGGCGGTGTTCGGCACGCCCGGTCTCGGGCTCGAGGACGCGTGGCACGTCACGACCGGCGCGCAGTGGCGGCTCGCGCCGTTCGCGATCGAGGCCGCGGGCTACGCGCGCTGGCTCGACGATCTCGTCGCGCGCGACCTCGCGGTCACGCCGCCGCTCGCGAAGGCGCTCACGCAGGATGGCATCGGCACCGTCTACGGCGTGCAGGTCACCGCGCGCGTGCTCGGCTGGCACGGCATCTCGGGCTGGCTCAGCTACAACCTGTCGAGCAGCCGCCGCAAGGACGCGGCCGATCAAGCCTGGCGCTACTTCGATCACGATCAGACGAACGGGCTCATCGCGGTGGCGGGCTGGGTGCGCGGCGCGTGGTCGGTCGGCGGCCGCGTCCGGCTCGCGACCGGCGAGCCCCGCACGCCGGTCGTCGGCGCGTTCTTCGACAGCGCGAACGGTCGGTTCGAGCCGATCGTCGGCGAACACAATGGCACGCGGCTGCCGACGTACTTCGCGACCGACGCGCGCGCCGAGCGCCGGTTCGCGCTGACCGGCGCGGTCAAAGGCGCGGTCTACCTCGAAATCCAGAACCTGACGAACCGCGCGAACGCCGAGGAGATCATCTACAACGCCGATTACACTCAGCATGGCTACCTCACCGGCTTGCCGCTGCTCGCGATCGCGGGCGTGAGGATCGAACGATGAAGGCCTGGATCGCCGCCGTCGCCGTCGCGGGGTGCCAGAACGCGCTCGATCAACGGCTCGCGATCGTGAACGACACGCGGGTGCTCGCGATCGTGTCGGAGCCGGCCGAGGCGAAGCCTGGCGCGACGGTTGCGTACAGCGCGCTCGTCGGATCGCCGCACGGGCCGGATGGCGACGCGCCGGCGTGGTCGCTGTGCACCGCGCCCAAGCCGCCGACCGATGACGACGCGGTATCGACCGCGTGCTTCGGCAGCGGCAGCTCGCTCGTCGCGATCGATCCGACCGCGGCGATGGTGCCGACCGACGCGTGCATGCAGTTCGGCCCCGACGTGCAGGGTAGCGGCTTCCGCCCGCGCGATCCGGATCCGACCGGCGGCTATTACCAGCCGGTGCGCGCCGACGTGCCCGGCACGGACCTCGCGTTCGGCTTCACGCGCATCACGTGCGACCTCGCGAACGCGCCGTTCGAGGTGGCCGAGGCGTACTTGAAGAACTACGTCGCGAACGCGAACCCGACGCTCGTGGTCGACGCGCCGGCGAACGTCGCGGCCGACAGCGACGTCACGCTGACCGCGTCGTGGCCGGCGGCTTCGGCCGAGACCTACCTGTATTACGACCAGGTCAGCGAGACGCTCGTGACGCGCCGCGAGTCGATGCGGGTGTCGTGGTACGCGACCGGCGGCTCGCTTCCCGTCGATGCGACCGCGGTCGACGAAGACGATCCGACGACGTCGGTCTCGACGACGTGGCACACGCCGGCCGCGGGCGCGGCGTGGCTGTGGTTCGTGCTGCGCGACAGCCGCGGTGGCATCGCGACGGCGAGCGTGGCGGTCACCGTGCAGTGACGAGCAGAATTACCGCCAAGGCGCCAGGGACGCCGAGACGCCAAGACGGTTAGTGGGAAAGCACGACGCGGCGTATGCCATGGCGAAGCAACTCGACGTTGAAGTTGATGAGAAGACCGAGCTCGAACGCTCCGGCCTTCAGATAGGACAGCAGCTGGGCGAAGTGCGTCGGACCGAGCGATTCGACCGCCTTCAACTCGACTACGAGCCCGCCGGCTATCACCAGATCGAGTCTGTGCTCGGCGATCAGCTTTCCCTTGTAATGGACCGGGAGCACGAACTGGTTCTCGAACTCGACTCCTCGGCGCGCGAGCTCATCGAGCATGGCTGCTTCGTAGACCGACTCCACGAAGCCTGGCCCCAGCGTCTTGTGCACTTCGATCGCCGCACCGATGACCTCCCTCGCAAGCTCGTCGAGATGCTCCGGTGGTTCACGCATGCTGTCGTTATCGACCGTTCGCGACAACGGTTTCGTCGGGACAACCCTTTGTTCTTCTGGCGCCTTGGCGTCCCTGGCGCTTTGGCGGTAATTCCTACTCTTCCGCCAGCCACTTGTTCAGCGTCTTGACGTCGACGTCGAGCTCGGCGGCGGTGCGCGACTTGTGGCCGCCGAGCTGGTCGAGGGCCCAGCGCGCGTAGCGGCGCTGGAGCTCGCGCATCGCCACGACCGGGCCGTCGAACGGCGACGCCGGCTCGGCGGCGGGCTCGCGCACGTGCTCGGGCAGCTCGGCCGCGGTGATCTCGGCGTGCTCGGCGAGCAGCACGCCGCGCTCGACGACGTGCGCGAGCTCGCGCACGTTGCCCGGCCAGCGATACGCGAGCAGGCGCGCGAGCGCCTCGCGCGAGAACGCCGTGGCGACCGCACCGGCGTTGCGCGCGCTCGCCTCGGCGAGAAAGTGCGCGACGAGCGGCGGCAGGTCGTCGCGCCGCGCGCGCAGAGGGGGAATCTCGAGCGCGACAACGTCGAGCCGATACAGCAGATCCTCGCGGAACGCGCCGTCGGCGATGCGCTGGCGCAGATCGCGATGCGTCGCCGCGACGATGCGCACGTCGATCGCGCGCTCCTTCGTCGCGCCGAGCGGCCGCACCGTGCCGCTCTCGATCACGTGCAGGAGCTTCGCCTGCAGCGCCGGCGACATCTCGCCGATCTCGTCGAGCAGCACCGTGCCGCCGGCCGCATCCGCGAACAGACCGCCGCGATCCGCGATCGCACCGGTGAACGCGCCCTTGACGTGCCCGAACAGCTCGCTCTCGAGGAGGGGATCGGGCAAGGCCGCGCAGTTGATCGCGACGAACGGCCCCGCCGCGCGGTGGCTCTCGCCGTGCAGCGCGCGCGCGATCGCGCCCTTGCCGGTGCCGGTCTCGCCGGTGATCAGCACCGGTACGTCGCTCTTCGCGACGCGTTCGACGACCGCGAGCACGCGCTGCATCGCCGCGCTCTCCGCGATGAACCCCGCGATCGAGAACCGCGCACGCAACCGCGCGCGCAAGGTCGCGGCTTCGCGGCGAAGCGCGCGTTCGCCGAGCGCACGCTCGACGAACACCGCGAGCTCCTCGACCTTGAACGGCTTGGTGAGATAATGATACGCGCCGCGCCGGATCGACTCGACCGCCGAGTCGATCGCGCCGTACGCGGTCATCACGATCACCGGTAGGTCCGGTGCGGCCGCACGCGCCTGCTCGACGAGCGCGAGCCCGTCGAGATCGGGCATGCGCAGATCGGTCACGAGCACGTCGACCTCGCCGGCGCGCACGCGGGCGAGCGCGTCGGTGCCGCGCGCGAGAGCCGTCGCCGCGTAGCCGCGATCCGACAGGCCCTCGGCGAGCGTCTCGGCGAGCTCGAGCTTGTCGTCGACGATCAAGACCTTCTCAGGCATGCGCACCACCTTCGACCGGCACGGTGATCGACGCGCGCGTACCGCGCGGCGGCCGCGGCGCGATCGCCAGCGTACCGCGATGCGAGCTCGCGATCTCGCGCGCGATCGCGAGGCCGAGGCCGGTGCCCTGCCCGGCCGCC
>Ga0335083_10008206_pt1 | contig 12782 bp, 14 predicted proteins | sample Lox_Sample_42_FD_206716 | JGI IMG/M metagenome (GOLD analysis project Ga0335083, IMG submission 206716) | Soil microbial communities from Loxahatchee National Wildlife Refuge, Florida, United States - Lox_Sample_4.2 | ecosystem: Environmental > Terrestrial > Soil > Wetlands | place: USA...
GCGTTGACACTATATTTTTCACTCTGTTACAACCATTAAGTTCCGCAATACCCTCCAGAACCAGACTTCCAAGGGCTTGAAAGGCAACTTGAGGTGCGTCGAAGCGAGTCGCGACGGCGTTGGAAAAGGTGTGGAGAGGGTGGCGGCGTATGATATTCAGTCCGTCTGAAGAAGGGTTTTCAGCGGCTTTGCAAGAACCGGCGAAAGCATGGATGTGATTTTCAAACAACTCGGCGATCTGCTTGTCGGCTCAGTTCCGACGGCGATCATTTTCATTCTTCTGGTGCTGGCCTACCGCTTTCTGCTGTACGGGCCACTGACGCGCACACTGGCGGAGCGCCGCGAGCGTACGCAGGGCGCGCTTGAAAGGGCTTCCGTCGCCATCGCCGCCGCTGACGCCAAGGCGCAGGAATATGAGGCCAAACTGCGGGCCGCGCGGGCAGAGATTTTCAAGCATCGCGAACAGCTCATGCAGCAATGGAACGCCGAGCGTGACCGCGCCCTGGCCTCCGCCCGGCTGGCCGCCCAGGAGCGTGTCCGCGCCGCGGAGAGTACCCTGAAGGCGCAGGCTGTGGATGCCCGTAAGCAGATCGAGGGCTCCACAGAGCAGCTGGCGTCGCAAATTCTTAGGGCCATTCTCCCGGCGGGGATGGCTCCGATGGAAGGTGCCCGGTGAAGCGCAGTTTAAAGATCAAGTTTGTCACTCTTGTTGCCGCCGTGCTTCTGGCCGGATCGGCACCTCGCGTCCTCAGCGAAGGACCAGCGCAGGCCGGGAATGTGCATTCCCAGGACGAGCGGATGGACACGCCGGAGAGCAAGAGCCAGGAGGAGGAGTATCTTCACTCGCCAGCCGTACAGGCCATTGCCAGGGCCATGCACGTGAAGACCGAAACGGCGTCAAATATCTTCCTGATTTTCAATTCGGCGATTATCTGGACTGGGATTATCTGGCTCCTGGCTAAGGTGATGCCCAAGGCCTTCCGCACGCGGTCGGAGACGATCGGCAAAGAGCTGGCCAATGCGCATGCGGCGACAGAGGAAGCCAAAAGGCGCCTGAACGAAGTCGAAGCGCGTCTGGCCAGGCTTGATTCGGAGATAGACGCGATCCGCAAGCAGGCCCTGCATGACAGCGCAGAAGACGAGAAGCGCATCAAGGCGTCGCTTGAAGAGGAGCGCAAACGCATTATCGAGTCTGCGGAGCAGGAGATCGAGTCGTTTGGATTGGCTGCGCAGAGGGATTTGAAGCGCGTTGCCGCGGATCTTGCGGTCGAGCGGGCGCTGCAGCGGATTCACCTGGGAGCGGATGCGGACCGCATCCTGGTGCAGGAGTTTACCGCCGACCTGGCCGGCACCCAGCGTAAGGGAGGGCAGAACTGATGGCTGCGATTGCCGGTCCGTACGCCCGCGCCTTTGCCGATGTTGTCTTCGAAGCGCATCTGAATGCGCGGGACGTGCAGAAGCAGTTGGACGATTTTGTCGGCGCATGGCACGAAAGTACCGACCTGCGCGAGGTTTTTCTCGATCCTTCGTTTCCTGTGGAGCAGAAGGTCGCGATACTCGACAAATTGAATGCGCGTCTTGGCATGTCGGTACAAGTGCGTAACTTTATCGCCGTGTTGATTCAGCATGACCGGTTGAACGTGCTCGATGATGTTCTGACCGAGTACCGCAAGGAGATGAATCAACGGCTGGGCATTTCTGAAGTGCATGTAACCAGCGCGCGTCCGCTTGCGGCCGACGAGAGGCAGGGAATTGAGCAAAAGGTAGCAGCGATGACGGGCACGCAGGTGCAGGCTACCTTTCACGAAGACATATCGCTCCTTGGGGGCGTAGTGGTGCGCGTTGGCAGCACCGTATACGACGGGTCCGTCAAAGGAAGACTGGACCGCCTGAAAGCGCAATTGGCCAGCTGATTGAAGGGAAACTGCAGGTCCCTCCGCGACGCGCTTCGCGCTCCGGTCGGGATGACAATTCAAAGGATTCTGTTGGGAAAGTGAAGCATGGCTGAGATTAAAGCAGACGAAATTACACAGCTCCTGAAAGAGCAGATTCAGAACTACGACTCGAAGATCCGCGTGGATGAGGTGGGAACGATCATCTCCCTCGGCGACGGCATCGCCCGCATCCACGGCCTCGACAAGGTCATGTATGGCGAGATGATCGAGTTCCCCCACGGCGTGGCCGGGCTCGCCATGAACCTGGAAGAGGAGCAGGTGGGCGCCATTCTGATGGGCGAGTACACTCTGCTCAGCGAGGGCGACCAGGCAAAGCGAACCGGCAAGATTTTGAGCGTGCCCGTTGGCGAGGCGGTGATTGGCCGCGTGGTCGACGCCCTGGGCCAGCCCATCGACGACAAGGGGCCGATCCACTCCTCCGAATTCTTGCCCGTGGAACGACTTGCTCCGGGCGTCGTCGACCGCCAGTCGGTGCGCGAGCCAATGATGACCGGCCTCAAGGCGGTCGACAGCATGATTCCAATTGGCCGCGGACAGCGCGAGCTGATTATCGGTGACCGCCAGACGGGAAAGACGGCGATTGCGCTCGACACCATCATCAACAACGCGAAGAACGACCTGATCTGCATCTACTGCGCGATCGGGCAGAAGCGGTCCTCGGTCGCTTCCGTAGTGCAGACGCTGACCGAAAACGGCGCGATGGACTACACCGTCGTCGTTGCGGCGACCGCCTCTGAGCCTGCTCCGATGCTCTATCTTGCGCCCTATGCCGCCACGTCCATCGGTGAGTACTTCCGCGACAAGGGCAAGCATGCGCTGGTGATCTACGACGATCTTTCCAAGCACGCCGTGGCGTACCGCGAAATTTCGCTGCTGCTGCGCCGTCCGCCGGGCCGCGAAGCGTATCCGGGAGATGTGTTCTATCTTCACTCGCGCATGCTGGAGCGGTCGTCGAAGCTGAGCAAGGAAAAGGGCGGCGGCTCGCTGACAGCTCTGCCGATTATTGAAACGCAGGCAGGCGACGTCTCGGCCTACATTCCGACCAACGTGATTTCGATTACGGACGGGCAAATTTTTCTTGAAACCGATCTCTTCAACTCGGGCATTCGTCCTGCTGTGAACGTCGGGCTTTCCGTGTCGCGCGTCGGATTCTCGGCGGCCATGAAGGCGATCAAGCAGGTGGGTGCGACGCTGAAGCTTGATCTGGCGCAGTATCGCGAACTCGCAGCGTTCTCACAGTTCGGCAGCGATCTGGACAAAGTGACGCAGAGCCAGCTCAACCGCGGTCAGCGCCTCACCGAACTGCTGAAGCAGCCGCAGTTCCAGCCGCTGACGGCGGAGCATCAGGTAGCGATTCTCTTTGCCGGAACGCAGGGTCTGCTTGATGACGTGAAGGTGGAACAGATTCGCGCCTTCGAGGACGGATTCCATAAGTATCTCGATTCAGCGCAGACGGCGCTTCTCAAGGATATTGGCGAGAAGAAGGTGCTAGACGACGATCTGCGTAATCGGCTGAAAGATGCGATCAACGAGTACAAGCAGAACTTCTTCTCAGAGCATGAGTCGGCGCAGGTAGTGGCGACGAAGTAGAACCCGGTAGGAAGAATGGCAAACGTTCTCGACTTAAGAAGGCGCATTCGCAGCATCAAGAGCACGCGCCAGATTACCAAGGCCATGAAGATGGTGGCCGCAGCCAAGCTGCGCCGCGCGCAGGAACGTGCGCTGGCATCCCGCCCGTACGTGACGATGATGGAAAGCGTCCTGCAATCGCTGAAGCGCCGCATAGAGATCTACGATCCCGAGACTGGAGAAGTCCGGCATCCGCTGTTGCTGACACGTCCGGAAAAGAAGGTGCTCGTGCTGGTGGTGTCGGGCGAAGGCGGGTTTGCGGGCGCTTTTAACGCCAACATCATCAAGGCGGCGACGACCTTCATCCACTCGCGCCCGGACCAGCAGATTGACATTGAGGCCATAGGCCGCAAGGGCCGCGACATGCTGCGCCGGCGGTATCCGGCAGCACAGTACCTTGAAGCGCATAGGGAGGCGCACCAAGAGGCACACGAGGGCGAGGCACACGAGGGCGGCGAGGCGGAAGAAAAGCGCGGGCAGCGTGGCGAGCGCACAAGTACCGTCGAGCTGCTGGACGATCACTTCCGCAACATCCTGCACAAGATTAGCTTCGACGAGGTCCGCGAGCTGGGTAGGGAAATCGTCGGGCGCTACACGCGTGAGGAAATCGACGCGGTTTACGTGGTTTACAACCAGTTCAAGTCGGTGATCCAGCAGCGCGTTGTGACCGAGCGGATTCTACCGATCGTCGAGATCGGCAAGCAGGAGATCGCCGCCGCCGAAGAAATGCCCCTGGAACAGCGCCAGCGCGCCGCCGAAGCGGCCATATCGGCTGGCGTCAGTCTTGAGTCTGGTGAGGCGGAGGCTGCGGCGAAGCAGGCCCAGGAAGAAGCACAGCGTTTCGGCACCGCGGAGATTGATTACATCTACGAGCAGGACCCGAAGGAACTGTTCAACGCGATCCTGCCGCGCTACGTGGGCACTCTGCTGTATCACGCGATGGTCGAGTCGGTGGCTGCCGAATTCGCCGCGCGTATGACGGCGATGGATTCGGCCACGAACAACGCATCGGATCTGATCGACCATTACACGCTGCTGATGAACCGCGTGCGTCAGGCGGCCATCACCAAGGAACTCATCGAGATTGTGAGCGGCGCAGCCGCACTGTAGAGAGAAAGATTTTATGGCAGAGAATATTGGAAAAGTCATCAAGATCGCCGGGCCGGCGGTCGATGTGCAGTTCGAGGAGGCGAAGATGCCTCCAATTTATCAGGCGCTGCGTGTTACCAGCGAGGGATTTACCGTCCCCGTTCCCATCGACGTGATCCTTGAGGTGCAGCAGCACCTGGGCGAAGGCCGCGTACGCTGCGTCGCTATGGAAGCGACGGAAGGCATGGTGCGCGGCATGAATGCTATCGATACAGGCGGCCCCATCACCGTTCCGGTGGGGCATGAGACGCTCGGCCGCGTGCTCAACGTGATTGGCAAGCCGGTGGACGAACTGGGCCCGGTGAATGCGAAGACCTATATGCCGATTCATCGTCCGGCGCCGGCGTTCGATGAGCAGTCGACGCGCGAAGAGATGTTCGAGACGGGCGTGAAGGTTATCGACCTGATCCAGCCCTTCTTGAAGGGCGGCAAGATCGGCCTTTTCGGCGGCGCTGGTGTCGGCAAGACGGTCATTATTCAGGAGTTGATCAACAACGTTGCGCTGAAGCACGGGGGCTTCTCGGTCTTTGCCGGAGTCGGCGAGCGCACCCGCGAAGGCAACGATCTGTGGGTGGAGTTCCAGGAAGCGGGCGTCATTAATCTGAAGGACTTCAAGAAGTCGAAGGCCGCTCTGATCTATGGCCAGATGACCGAGCCGCCCGGCGCGCGTCTGCGCGTGGCGCTCACTGGTCTCACGGTTGCCGAATACTTCCGGGACAATGAGGGAACTGACACGCTGCTCTTCATCGACAACATCTTCCGCTTCACGCAGGCGGGTTCTGAGGTATCGACGCTGCTGGGACGCATGCCTTCGGCCGTAGGATATCAGCCGAACCTTTCGACCGAAATGGGCGAGTTGCAGGAGCGCATCACTTCGACGAAGAAGGGCTCTGTGACGTCGGTGCAGGCCGTTTATGTTCCGGCGGACGATCTTACCGATCCGGCTCCAGCCACGACCTTTGCTCACCTCGATGCGACGACGGTTCTTTCGCGTCCATTATCTGAGTTGGGCATCTATCCCGCAGTCGATCCTCTGGCTTCGACCTCGCGTATTCTTTCGCCGCGCATTGTGGGGCAGGAGCACTACGACGTGGCACAGGGCGTGAAGCGCATTCTGCAGCGTTACAAGGACTTGCAGGACATTATCGCGATTCTCGGCATCGACGAGCTTTCAGAAGAAGACAAGCTCACAGTGCAACGTGCGCGCAAGATTCAGCGCTTCCTCTCGCAGCCATTCCATGTTGCGGAGCAGTTCACCGGCATCCCTGGCGCTTACGTCAAGATCGAGGACACCGTGCGCAGCTTTAAGGAAGTGCTCGAAGGCAAGCATGACAGCATTCCTGAACAGGCCTTTTACCTGAAGGGCTCGATTGAGCAAGTGCTCGAAACGGCTGAGAAGATGAAGGCGACCGCATAGACTATGCCAGACCAACTGCAAGTGCGGCTGGTGACTCCCGAGCGTATCCTCGTCGATACGACGGCGGATGCTGTCGAGCTGCCGGCGCGTAACGGATACATTGAGGTGCTCTTTGGGCACACGCCGTTGCTCTCCGAACTCGGTGCTGGCGAGGTGCGGCTGCACGGCGGCCATGCGGGCGAGCAGCGCTACAACGTTAACTGGGGATTCGTCGAGGTGCTTCCCGAGCGTGTTTCGATTCTTGCGGAGGCTGCGCTGAAGCCCGAAGAGATAGATACGGCACGCGCGCAAAAGCAGCTGGAACGCGGGCAGAAGATGTGGAATGAGGCCGGCGAAGATGCGGAGAAGTACGAAGAGGCAAATCGCAAGATAGCCGAGGCGGAATCGAAGCTGGAGAGTGCGGCAACGAAGTCCTAGTCTGGTTACTCCCGTTACAGGCTGGCCCATGTGCCAGCCTTTTTTGCAGGCGAGCAGGATGCGAAAGGTTAGCCTGGCCGTGTATTGTGATGAGTGCTCCGTGGAGTGAATGCGGGGTCGAGGATTCCGCCATGCCTCAGGAACAGATGCTCATGGATGTCGCAGCCCAGACGGATGTTGGGCGCATTCGCTCCGCTAACGAAGACGCTTATGGGCTATGCCCCGAGGCCGGACTATTTGTCGTTTGTGACGGCATGGGGGGCGCGGCTGCGGGTGAGGTGGCGAGCCAGTTGGCGGTGGCAGCTGTCACCGAGGCGATCTGCGACCCGCGGATGGCAGATGACCCACGACGAGCACTGGAAACCGGTATTGCGGAGGCTAACCAGCGCGTTTTCTCCCGCTCGGAAAATGAGCCAACGCTGCACGGGATGGGCACCACACTGGTCGGTCTGCTGGTTCGTGAAGGCGGCGTATGGATTGCTCATGTTGGCGACAGCCGCTGCTATCGCTTTCGCGCGGGCTTGCTGGAGCGCATGACTGAGGACCACTCGCTGGTGAACGAGCAGGTGCGACTGGGGCAGATAACGGCGGCCGAGGCGGAGACTTCGCCCATGCGCAACGTGATTACTCGGGCCATCGGGACGCGCGCAACGGTCACGCCGGATATCGAGGAAGCCGCGACAGAGCACGGGGACCTTTTTCTGCTGTGTTCCGATGGGCTGACGAAAGAAGTCTCAGAGACCCGCCTTGCAGAGATGCTCGCACAGAGATCGCCCGACCTTCAGACACTGTGCCAGCGCTTGATTGACGAAGCGAACGACTCCGGCGGGAGCGACAACATTACTGCGATTGCGGTGAGGATTTCCTGATTGGAGTTGAGAAGCGGTCAGCGCGCCTGCGGCGTAGGCGATTAAGCGTTCGCTGTGCAAAATGCTGACCGGTTTTTAAGTAGCCGGGCTTTAGCTGACCGATTCATCGCTGACCGCTTTACCAGCTTCGAGGTGAGTTGAGTGAGTGAAATCAGAACGGCCGGCGTGCTTGGCGCCGGGACTATGGGGAACGGCATCGCGCATGTTTTTGCGCGCAGTGGATTCAATGTGCGGCTGTGTGAGGTCGAGCAGCGGTTTCTGGATCGTGGGCTTGAGACGATCCGTAAGAACCTCGATCGCGAGGCGGCAAAGGGCAAGATCAGGGCTGATGAAGTTGCTGCATCGCTGGCGCGGCTTCAGGGCACGCTCGACCGGCAGTCACTTGCGTCGTGCGATTTCGTTATCGAAGCGGCGACGGAAAAATTCGAGATCAAGAGTCAGCTCTTCGATGAGTTGGATTCCATTCTGCCAGCGCACGTTATTCTTGCGTCGAACACTTCATCGATTTCAATTACGAAGCTTGCTGCTCAGACCAAACGTCCGGAGCAGGTCATCGGCATGCACTTCTTCAATCCTGTGCCGGTGATGAAGCTCGTCGAGGTGATTCGCGGCCTCCAGACTTCTCAGGCGACGTATGACACGGTGAAAGCACTTGCCGAAAAACTCGGCAAAACGCCGGTCGAGGTCAACGATGCTCCCGGATTTGTCTCAAATCGCGTACTGATGCCGCTGCTGAATGAAGCCATGTACACCGTGATGGAGGGGGTGGCGACGCCGGAAGCTGTGGACGAGGTATTTAAGCTGGGAATGGCGCATCCCATGGGGCCGCTGACGCTTGCGGATTTTATCGGGCTCGATGTCTGTCTCGACATCATGCGGGTGCTGCACGACGGGTTGGGCGATCCGAAATACAGGCCGTGCCCGCTACTGATTCGCATGGTGGACGCAGGCTGGCTCGGGCGCAAGAGCGGCCGCGGATTCTACAAGTACGAGTGAAGTCTAGGTCCCGTATCCGCGGTGTTCGAGAGAGCGCAATTTTTCGCTGGTCGGCCACGAGATCGTGAGCAGGAAGGCCGAGTCCTCCTGTGCTTCGACGTCATGTTTGATGGATGGAGCGAGCGTGAAGAGACTCGCGGTTGCCAGTCCATGCGTCTGCCCCTGCGCATGGACGCGGACAGAGCCTTTCAAGACATGGATCGAGATCGAGCCGTCGGTGTGATGTTCCTTCATGTGCGCCGCTCGCTCCATGGTGATGAGCACCGTCCGGAAGTCATCGCTCTTGTAAAGAGTCTTGGCGTAGAGGCCAGATTGCCAGGGCTTTTTCTGTTCCGAGTCCGCAATTTCGTGAGAAAGATCGAACTTCGCAAAACTGCCTGCCGTCGATGTTGCTGGCATGGGCGCACCTCCTGTGCGAGTCCATTCTAGCGCTGCGATCTAAGTAGGATGGAGGAATGGACGATCTCAGCAGGCGCGCGGTAGCGGCGGCGATTGCAGTCGCGGATGAGTTGGGGTTGCGGTGCAACGATCCGGAAGTGCTCGCCGATGGCAGCAACGTGCTCGTTCATCTGAGACCCGCGCCCGTAGTGGCGCGAGTGGCGACGACGACGGGACTTGTCCGCAAACCCGCCGAGCAATGGCTGGCGCTCGATCTCGATATTGCTGCATTTCTTGCCAATCAGAATTTTCCCGTAGTTCCTCCGAGCACGGAATTGCCGCCGGGACCCCATCGGCATGATGGTCTGGCCCTCACTCTCTGGGAGTTCGTCGAACACGAGGCTGGTTATCAGGCCACGGTTGCAGAGGTGGGGCCACTTCTGCGCGAATTGCACGGGGCATTGCGCGCATATCCCGGTAAATTGCGAAATCTGAGTCCATTTTCTGAGATTCCGCGATGGCTGGATGAAGTTGAGCGATGGGATGCGCTGAGTGACGACGATCTGGCCATACTGAGGCGCGGGTATTTCAAAATCGCCGCCGAGATTGACGAGTTTGGACTTCCAAAACAACCGCTGCACGGCGATGCGCACAAGAAGAACGTGCTCAAGACCAACCATGGCCTGGTGTGGACGGACTTTGAAGATGCTTGCCGGGGACCGGTTGCATGGGATGTGGCGTGTTTCGTCCGCACTTCAGGTGAGGAAAGGCAGACGGCGCTCAAGAGCTACGGCAGTGATTTTGACTTAGATCAATTGCAGCCGTTCTTTGCGGCGCGCGACTTGCAGGGCGCAGTGTGGGGCGCGATTCTGTCAACAAGATTTCCAGATCGGCGGGAGCGAGCGGCTGAGTGGATGGCGGTTTGCCGCGAGCGCTACGCCTGATTTTGTCCTAAGCCTTTCATGGCGCGGCGGAAGATTCCCTCTACATATGCGCTGGAAAGAGGGCCGGTGCCTATCTGTAGCCGGTAATAGATAGGAGCGTAGAGGATGTCGATCACGTCGTCGGGGTTCGTGTCCGGTGGCATTTCGCCTGTGCGAATGGCCTCCCGGACTACCGCGATGCCCAACTTGCGGCGCGGCATCGTCCATCGCTGACGGAAGGCTTTCGCCAGTTCAGGATCGAATTGAGCCTCGGCAAGCAGCGACTTGACCAGGGTGCCGTCGCAGCTGCGGAATGATCTTGCCATTGCGTGCATTTGCAAGCGGATGCTCTCCGTTGGGGAGGAGGCATTTGGGAAGAGCGATCCCGAGCCAACCTTGAGGGTGAAGGCGTCCATGACAACGGCTGCCTTGTTGGGCCAGCGGCGATAGATGGTGGCTTTGCTGACGCCGGCTGTAGCCGCTATGGCTTCAACACTTAGCCTGCGAAATCCATCGCGGACAACCAAGTCATAAGTGGTTTGCAGGATGGCGTCGTGAACTTCCTTGCTGCGCGGGCGTCCTCCGTGCGATGTCTTCTTGCTCTCAAGCCCGGGATCGGCCATAAGCGATGAATATATAGGCAATGCAAAATAACCCGAAAGTAGTATTTGGAATTTGAATCGAAACGCAGCGTTCCGTATCTATTAGAAGCAGCTTAAATCAAGGCCCTCGTGAGCGAGGAGTTGTTAAGAGGATTCGACATGGCAAATACGGAACAGAAACTTTTCACGCCGGTTCAGATCGGCCCCATGACGCTCAAGCATCGTGTGGTAATGGCTCCGCTGACGCGTTCGCGTTCGGAGCAGCCGGGAGATATTCCGGGCGACCTGATGCTTGAGTACTACATGCAAAGGGCATCGGATGGCGGGCTGATTATCTCCGAGGCAACTTCAATTTCGACCACTGGAAAGGGCTGGTACGGAGCTCCAGGGCTTTATTCCGATGCGCAGGTGGAAGGATGGAGGAAGATCGTAAACGCCATCCATGCGAAGAGGGGCTATATGTATTTGCAGCTGTGGCATACCGGTCGGTCGTCGCATATTGAAACGACCGGTGGCACGATGCCGGTTTCTGCTTCGGTAAATCCGGAGTACTGGAACGATGCTTCGCACCTGGTCTCTGCGCCAGGCGGTTGGTCGCAGCCGTCGCCGCATCGCGCACTGGAAACTACTGAGATCAAAGGCATTGTCGAGGACTACCGCAAGGCTGCGGAACGAGCCAAGGCGGCGGGTTTCGATGGCGTGGAATTGCATTCCGGGAATGGCTACTTGATGGATCAGTTCCTTCAAGATGGCAACAACAAGCGGACTGATGAGTATGGCGGGTCGATTGAAAACCGCTCGCGCTTTCTGCTGGAGGTTGTGGATGCGCTGGTTTCAGAGTGGGGCCGCGATCGCGTGGCGGTGCGCATCGCGCCGAGCGGCAGCTGGAATGGCATGTCGGACAGCAACCCGCAGGCGCTCTTTGCGTATGTTGCGGAGCAGCTGAATCGGTTTGGCCTTGCGTATCTACACATCATTGAGCCGCGCGTGAAGGGGAACGTGGTGATTGCCGAAGGGCAGGCTCCGGTTGCGGCGGAAAAACTGCGGAAGATCTTCAAGGGTAGGATCATCGCGGCCGGCGGCTTTGAGCCGGATACTGCGGAGGCGGTGATTGCAAAGGGTGATGCCGATGCCGTGGCCTTTGGACGGCACTTTGTCGCAAACCCTGACCTGCCGAAACGGATCAAGTTGGGTGCGCCGTTGAATCCGTATGATCGCAATACGTTCTATACCTTCGATGCCCGGGGGTATATCGACTACCCGCTGTATGAAGAGCCGGTAACGGCCTGAGCGCCGTGTTGCCGTTTGGGAACGGCGCTGTAGTCGAGGCAGATTCCTGCGCGAGTTTCTGACGCGTCTTCCACACCCGGAGGGCGTATTCTGAAGAGCATGGTTCGGATGACGGTGCTTGCCAGTGGGTCGAAAGGCAACAGCACCGTTGTCTCCAGCACGCGTACGCGGATTCTGGTGGATGCGGGGATGTCGTGCCGCGAGATTTTCAAGCGCATGCGCTCCGTGGGTGAAGATCCGGAGACGCTCGACGCCATCCTCATCACGCACGAGCATCAGGATCATGTGCAGGGTCTGCAGGTTACGGCGCGCAAGCTAGGGATTCCTGTGTACTTTACCGAAGCAACGCATCGTGCCTGGATGCGCTGGATGACTCCGCGAAAGCGTATGACCTACGCAGAATGGCTCGCGCAGCGTCAGGAAGAGTCGGCCCGGAAAAAGGCTGAGGCGGAGAAGAGCGGGTCTGAGCTGGATGCCGAGGCGGAGAATCCCTTCTATCGTGAGGCTGAACTGGCCGAATGCGCCGGAGAAGAAGAAGAGGAACAAAAGGCCGACGACAAGGTAGAGGCCGATCCCTGTGCTTTGCCTGGAGTGGAATATTTTCGGGCTGGTACCCATTTTTCAATTGGCGATATCGCGATCAGCGCCTTTACGATTCCGCATGATGCTATTGATCCAGTGGGATTTGTCTTCCAGGCGGAGGGCATTCGCATTGGGTTGGCTACCGATCTTGGCTATATGCCGCAGAATGTCAGCCTGCAGCTGCGCGGCTGCGATGTGCTGATGCTGGAATCGAACCACGACCTGGAAATGCTGCGGGACGGGCCGTATCCCTGGTCGGTGAAGCAGCGGGTGATGTCGCGGGTGGGGCACCTGTCGAATGACGCCGCCGCAAAATTTCTTGAGACGCACTACGACGGACAGGCGTCTTATGTTGTTCTGGCGCATCTATCAGAGAGTAATAACCTTCCCGAACTAGCCCGGGTCGCCGCAGAGTTTGCATTACGCGACCGTATGAGCTTGTTAGGAAACAGGTTAGTGCTGGCGGAACAACGAACGACAACAGAGTCTATTGTGCTGTAACGCGACTCGTTTATACTTTAGTAAGATTCCCTGGCCGCTCCTGGTTTCAGTTCTTTCGGGCCGAATGGGCCCGG
>Ga0335083_10008207_pt1 | contig 12781 bp, 13 predicted proteins | sample Lox_Sample_42_FD_206716 | JGI IMG/M metagenome (GOLD analysis project Ga0335083, IMG submission 206716) | Soil microbial communities from Loxahatchee National Wildlife Refuge, Florida, United States - Lox_Sample_4.2 | ecosystem: Environmental > Terrestrial > Soil > Wetlands | place: USA...
CGACCGGGCGAAGGAATTCGTCGAAGCGATCAAGCGCAGCGGCGATTACGAGGCGGCGCATCGCGCCAACGCCCGATGGCTCAAGTTTCTCTGCAGCCATCCGGCGATCCAGAGAGACATCTGGCCTGAGGACGCCGACTTCCTGCGCCACTTCGCAACGGCGTTCGGACTGCCGCCGCGCGAAACGCGCAAGTTCATCGGCATGAGCCTGCTCGGTCGCCTCTGGCGTGCCTGGTGCTTTGACAGACTGAACGGCGGGGCGCCGGAGCTGGTGGCACGGCTGACCCGCGTCAGCGGGTTGGAGCATTTCGATCGCAACCGCCGAAACGGCGCGGGGCTCATCCTGCTGCCGATGCACGGCCTGTTCTCGCGCCTGTTCCAGGCGTACCTGCGCCATGGCGGCCACAGCGGGCTCGAGCTCGGCATCACGAACGACAGGCTCGAGCAGGCCGGCTTCGGGACGCAGGGAACGAAACGCCTCGAGCTCGCGCGGCAGATGCACGCTGCCAAGCACTCGCTCAGCCGCGGAGGAATCGTCTTCAACGCACCCGACGCGCGGCAGAACCTCGACAATTCCCGCCCGATGGAGTTCTTCGGGCGGCAGCGTCGGTTTGCCGCCGGTTTCGCCGAGCTCGCGCTCAGGACGAACGCGCAGGTGATGCCGGTCGCCTACCGCTTCTCGCCGCGCGGGTTCTTTGTCCTTGAATTCGGCGCGCCGTTGGTGATACCCGGCCCGCCTTCGAACGACGACGAACGCATCGACTCGCTGGTCGCGCAATACGCGAGCTTTCTTCGCGACGAGTGGCGCCGCTATCCTTGGAACCTGCAGTGGGGCCACCTGCAGTATTACTGCCTCCTGCCGCAGCTCGATTCGGATGCGAATGACGGAAAGGCCGCTGTTCCTCTCGCGGCAGAGCCAAGATACGGCGGCGTTGACGAGGAATTCGCCTGAGCTTTGCAGGGTCCCGCCCGCGCCCGTGCGGCAGCCTCTGTCACGATGCTGCTAAAATGCGCACAGGCTCTTCCCCGGCGTGCTCGGCGCGCGGGGAAGGTGATGGGTACGGCGTATTAACGCACCGGGAATGAAACCATGAGCACCAACTCCCCGCCAACGCCGCACTTCCATCGTCGCCGTCAGATCCTCCAGGGCACGCTCGCGGCCCTGCTCGGCGCAGGTACCCGGTCACGTGCGCAGGGTGGCGCAAAGCCGCTGCAGGTGGGAGGACTTCCGGTTACCTGCAACCTTACGCTGCCGGTAGCTTGTGCGGCGTCTTCCGCCGATCGGGGTGCACCGGCGACAAGCGGCGCGCTTTTCGAGTTTGTCAAAATAAACGGCTGGCCTGAGCTGAAGGAATCGCTCATGGCCGGCAGGTTGAAGGCAGCCTACATGCTGGCGCCGCTGATCATGGACCTCGCGAGCAGCGCGATACCCGTGAAGGTGGTGTCCTTGGGACATCGGTCGGGCGCGGTCATCATGGTGCGCACGGATTCTCCGTACCGATCGTTCAAGGACCTCACGCGGAAGCGGGTCGCCATCCCCAGTCGCTTCGCCGTGGACTATCTCTTCCTCCGGAAGATGCTCGCCAAGGAAGGCTTGACGCTCAAGGACGTCGAAGTCATCGAAATGTCGCCTTCCGACATGCCTGCCGCGCTCTACGCCAAGGCCGTCGACGCCTACGCGACCGGCGAACCCTTCGGCGCGGTCGCGCAGAAGGCAGGGTATGCAAGGCCGCTAAGCATGACGCGGGACGAATGGCCAAGCTACATCTGTTGCGTGCTCACCGTGCGCGACGAGTTGATCAAGGAAAATCGGCCCTTGGTGCAGCAACTCGTGAACTACGTCTACGGGGCCGGCAGCTGGCTCGACGCCGCTCCCGCCAACCGAACGAAGGCCGTGGAGATCGCCGCCGGACCGAAGTTCTTCAACCAGGATCCCGCGGTGCTGCAATTTGTGATGGAGAACCCCGCGGACCGTGTGACGTACGGCGACTTGCGCCTGATCAAGTCGGAGTTCGAGGAGCTCATGGAGCTGTCCATTGCAGCCGGAACGATCAAGCGCCACGCCCCCTATGAGAACTACGTCGATGAAAGCTTCGTCCGGAACGCCAAGGCAGCGCGCATCACTCTCTGAGACGATGCAGCGCGTGGCGGCATTGGGGGGAATATTCTTCGCGGCATCTTTCGCGATGCTTTTTTCCGCTCATGCGCTAGCAACGAGCACCGCGGAGCTGCGAGGTGGGGTCTTCGATCCGCCTCGGATGGCCCCCGACTTTTCGCTCAAGGGCTCGAACGGCTCCGAGCTCAAACTGTCGAGCTACCGCGGCAAGGTCGTCGCGCTGGCGTTCGGGTACACGCATTGCCCCGGCATATGTCCGACGACGCTCGCCTATCTGGCCGAGGTGCGGAGGATGCTTGGTACCGGTGGAGCCGACTTTCAGGTCGTATACGTCACCGTAGACCCCGAGAGGGACAGTGTGGAGCGTCTCAAAGCATTTCTGGTGTCTTTTGATCCCACGTTCGTCGGCGGCACGGGCACGCCGGGGCAGCTGGCCACGGTGCGCAAGGACTACGGCATCACCGTGTCGGACAAGATCTTCGTCGACAAGCTGCCGAAGTCGGAGTATTTCCTGGATCATTCCTCATTCGTCCTGCTTATCGATCGGGTCGGCCAGGTGCGCGACATGATGCCTTTCGGCGTGTCGGCCGCTGACATGGAGCACGATGTCAAGATCCTCCTAGCCAAGTGACGACGATCAAACGCCGCGCCCGCTACGCGCTCCTGTTCCTTCTGATGCTCGTTGCTGTCGGCGTTCCAGCCTGGGCGGCGTTCGCTCCCATCCGCTCCGACTCCCGGGAGCTCGTTCTCGAGATTCCCAAAGGTACATTCGCGCGCAGGCAGGCAGGTGAGAAATTCGACCTCATTCCGACCGAGATCCGCCTCACGATGGGAGTGAAAGACGTTCTCGTAATGAAGAACCACGATGATGTGCCGCATCTCTTCGGGCCGGTACTGATCATGCCCGAGCAGACTTTCCGACTGCCTTTCCGCAAGGCATCCACGTATCTCTTCACCTGCCCGCTGCACACGAGCGGCCTGCTGACCATCGTCGTCGAGTCCGAGCCGGAACGCGGCTGGGCACGGCTGCGCTGGCGGACGGCAGCAGCAGTCCAGCTTACCGCCTTGCTGTAACTCCTCTCTTCGTGCAAAAGCTGAAGCAGATCTTTGCACCGCTCGCGGTCGTCGCAGCTCTTGTGGCCGCCTGGTGGGCCGCGGTCGTCGAAACCGGGAGCGTCATCTTCCCCACGCCACTGCAGGTGGTGACCGCAGTGGTCGATCTCGCGCGCGAGGGCGAACTGTGGACCGACATCGGAGCATCGCTGTTCCGCGTCGGCAGCGGATTTGCGCTTGCCGTCGCCATCGGCATTCCGCTGGGGTTGTGGATGGGGTGGAAGCGCGGCGCGTTCGACACGGTGAATCCGCTCGTACAGATCCTGAGGCCCATCTCGCCGATCGCCTGGATCCCGATTGCCATCCTCTGGTTCGGCGTCGGGGATCTCTCGCCGATCTTCCTGATCTTCCTGTCTTCGGTGTTTCCCACGATCCTGCAGACGGCGTCCGGCGTGCACACGATCGAGCGGCAGTACCTGCGCGCGGCCGACAACTTCGGCGTCTCCCGGGAGCGGCTCTTCTTCCAGGTCGTAATCCCAGCGGTGCTGCCGCAGATCATCGTCGGTCTGCGAGTGAGCCTCGGGATTGCCTGGCTCGTCGTCGTTGCAGCCGAGATGATCGCTCTTCGATCCGGCCTCGGTTACCTGATCATCGACTCGCGCAACGCCGGTAACCGTTACGATCTCGTCGTGGCAGGCATGATCATCATCGGCCTCACCGGCCTCCTGCTCGATACGATGATGCGACGGCTTGAGCGCCTGAAATCGGTCCGCTGGCGCTATGGCCGCTAAGATCGTCATTCGCGACGTCTCGAAGAGCTACGCGACCGAGCGGGGCCAGCTCCCGGTTCTGCACGACATCGAGTTCTCGGTCGGTAACGGAGAATTCGTCGCGATGGTCGGTCCCTCGGGCTGCGGGAAGACGACCCTGCTGCACATCATCGCGGGATTCGACCGGCCCGACACGGGGGGCGTCAGCGTCGACGGCGCGTCGATGACCCGCCCCAGCCCAAAGGGTATCTTGATCTCGCAGAAGGGATCGGTGTTCCCGTGGCTCACCGTCCGGCAGAACCTCATGTTCGGCCTTAACGGGCATCACACCAACAAGCAGGAGCTGAGCGACCACTATGCGGCGCTCGTCGGCCTGAGCGGCTTCGAACGAAGCTATCCGCACGAGCTCTCCGGCGGGATGCTCAAGCGCGTCGAGCTCGCGCGAGCGTTGGTCGTCAAGCCCGACATCCTCTACATGGACGAACCGCTCGCTGCGCTCGATGCGCTTACCGCGTTGCAGATGCGCCTCGAGCTGCGGCGCATCCTCGAGGCCGAGCGCCACACGTGCTTGCTCATCACGCACGACGTCGAGGAAGCGATTCAACTCGCCGACCGCGTACTCGTGCTCTCGGCGCGGCCCGCGACAATCCAGGCGACGTTCGAGGTGCCGTACCCGCATCCGCGGCACCTCGGCGAGCCCCGCCTGGTGGAACTGAAAGCAGCGATCCTGAAGGAGTTCGGGCTGGAGGTATAGGGATGATGCCCCACCGGCTAGCCCGCATCGAGCGGCAGCTGCAGCAGACCAAAGACGAGGCTGATCATGGCGTTCACGCGCTGTCGCGCGGCACCAGCTCGAAGCCTGTGTCGACGATGCGCCGCTTCACCGGTCGGCCTTCGAGGCGATCGCGGATCATCTCGCCCGCGCGCACGCCGATGGCGTATCGCGGAATGCGCAACGTGGTGAGCGCGGGCACGACCTGCGCCGCGATGCCGACGTCGTCGAAGCCGGCGAGCGCGACGCGGTTTGGAACAGCGATGCGCCGCCGCTGGCACTCGAACAGCGCGCCCACCGCCAGCGCATCCGCCGAGCAGAACGCCGCGCGCACTTTCGGATGCCGGTCGAGCAGCTCGCCCATCGCGCGAGCGCCCGCGTCGATGTCGAGCGCGGTCTCCACGCACAAGTCGGGATCGACGGCGCGGCCAGCGCGCTCCAGCGCCAGCTCGTAGCCGCGGCGCCGATCGCGCGCGCGATCGTTGTCGCGCGGGAAGGCGCCGATGTACCCGATGGGCGCATAGTCTGCCTCGATCAGGTAACGCGTGACCTCGCTCGCTGCTTGCTCGTTCGAGTACCCGACCAGCATGTCGATCGGCTGCCGGGTGAGGTTGGCGCCCTCTACCACTGGGATCGCGGCGCGCCTAAGCATGCGCACGGTCTCCTTGGTGTGCCCGACGCCCGTCAGGTAGATGCCGTCGATGCGCCGCGAAAGGAAGGCGCGCACCAGCACCTCCTCCTCGGCCGCGGAGAAGCCGCTCACTCCGAGCAGCAGGTGAATGCCCGCGGGCGCGAGCGCGTCGGTCAGCCCCTGCACGATCTCCGCGATGAGCGAGTTGGTGAGAAGCGGAACGACCGCCGCGACCAGGCCCGAGCGGTTCGAGGCGAGCCCGCGCGCCATGAGGTCGGGCGTGTAACCCGTCTCATTGATCACTTTCTGCACGCGCGCGAGGGTGGTCGCGGCAACCTTGTCGGGCTCGCGTAGTGCCCGCACGACGGTCATCGTCGAGACGCCGGCGGACTGCGCCACGTCGCGGAGGCGGGTGCGGCCGGCGCGAGCCAGGGACGACGACGCGCGCGAGCGGGAGCGGCGAGCGGGCATAGCGTACCTCGGGCTGCCTCGACGGACAGACCTCGCGCCGTCTTGACAGCCGGAAAATGATAACGCTAACATGTAAGCGCTAACAGACGCAAGCGCTGCCCGCCAAGCGTGGGCGCAGCGCGCCGCACCCAGGCGTTGAGCGGCAAGCGAGAGAGGAATCCCTGATGGCCGGCGGCGACCTCGCCTTCTTCGGATATCGACGCGACGACGGCCGGTATGGCGTGCGCAACACCGTGCTGGTCCTCGGATTGAACGGACTCGTCGCACGCGCCGCGGCCCGGATCGCGGGGAACGTTGCCGGGACCGTGCTCTTCGCCAGCAGTTACGGTCGCGGTCAGTACGGCGCCGATCGCGCGAGCCACACCGCGCAGCTCGTGGGGCTCGGCCGCAATCCGAACGTCGCCGCGACGCTCGTCGTCGGCGCGGACCGCGGTACCACCGACGAATTCGCACACGCGATCGCCTCCGCCCGCAAGCCTGTGGCAACCATCGCGCTCGACGACGTCGGCGAGGATGCGCTCGAGCTTAGCCTTCGCGGCATGCGTCTCGCGGCGCAGCTCGTGCGCGAAGCCTCGCGCATGCATCGCGAGCGCAGCCCACTCTCCTCCCTCCTCCTCGCCGCCGAATGCGGTCACTCCGATGCGACCTCCGGGCTCGCCTCGAACCCGCTCGTCGGCCGGGTCGTCGACCGCATCGTCGACGCAGGTGGCTCGGCCGTGTTCGGCGAGACGATCGAATGGCTCGGCGCGGAGCATCTGCTCGCGCACCGCGCGTCGCGGCCGCAGGTCGCGCAGGCGATCACCGCAGCGGTGCAGCGGCGCGAGGCGGCGGTGGCCGCCACCGGCGCCGATCTCACCGGCCACAATCCCGGCGCCGAAAACATTCGCGGCGGCTTGAGCACCATCGAAGAGAAATCCCTCGGCGCGATCGCCAAGGGCGGCTCGAGAAACGTGGCGGGCGTGCTCGCCGTCGCCGAAGTGCCATCCGCGCCCGGGCTCTACGTGATGGACGGACCCGCGTTCTCGCCCGAATCGATGACCGGATTCGCCGCCGCCGGCGCACAGGCGATGCTGTTCACGACCGGCGCGGGCAACAGCTACTGCAGCGCGATCGCGCCAACGATCAAGGTGAGCGCGCGACCCGACACGGCGATGCGCCTCGCCACCCAGATCGACTTTGACGCGAGCGCGGTGTTCGAGGGGCGAGAGGATCTCGACGCGGCCGCCGAGCGGCTGCTCGCGCTCTTGCTCGAGGTGTGCTCCGGCCTGCGCACCTGGGGCGAGGTGCTCGGCGAGACCGGCGAGTCGCTCGTTCGCGTCGGCGGCTCGCTATGACGCCCGGCTCGCCCTCCGATCGCTTCGGAACCGCGCTCGCCTACGTGCGCACGATGGCCGTGTTCGTCGTTGCGTGGTGGGCGCTCGCCGCGTGGATCTCGAATCCCGCGCTGCTGCCGACGCCGCTCGCCGTGGTGAAGGCCTTCGCTGAGCTCGCCGGCGATCTGGAGCTCTTTCAGCACGCGGGAATCAGCCTCGCGCGCATGCTCCTCTCCCTCGCGCTCGCCACGCTGCTCGCGGTCCCGCTCGGGCTGGCGATGGGTTTGAGCCGCGCGCTCGACGATCTCGTCGATCCGGTGATCGAGATCCTGCGCCCGATTTCCGGCATCGCCTGGATTCCGCTCGCGCTCTTCATCCTCGGTGTGGGCAACGCGCTGCCGGTGTTCATCATGACCTACGCCGCGTTCTTTCCGATCCTGCTCGGGACGGTGGCCGGCGTGCGCAGCGTGGACCGGCGCCTGATCGACGCGGCGCGCACGATGGGCGTGCCGCGCGGCCGCATCGTCGCGCGGGTGGTCGTGCCGGCCGCGCTGCCGTCGCTGCTGGTAGCGCTGCGCCTCGGTGTCGCGTCGTCGTGGACCGCCGTGGTCGCCGCCGAGTTGATCGGCGCACCGAGCGGCCTCGGCTACGCCATCGAGTGGTATCGCGAGCTTCTGCTCACGCCCCAGGTGATGAGCTTCATCGCCATGATCGGTCTTCTCGGCTATCTCTTAGACCGGGCCTTGCGGGCGATGGCGCAGCGCTTTATCCCGTGGGCGGGCGAGGCGAGGCTCTCGTGAGCACCGCGTTGCCCGCGACACGCAGTCTCGCGCTTCCCATGGCGCGGAGCGTCGCGTTGCCCATCGCGCTCCTCGTCGCCTGGCAGATCGCGGGCACGGCGAGCGGCAATCCGCGCACGCCGGTGCCGACGAAGGTGCTTGCGGCGGCGCTGCAGCTCGTCGAGTCGGGTGAGCTGCCGCTGGCGCTGCTGCAGAGCCTGGGCCGCGTGTTCGTCGGCTTCGCGATCGCGGCAGCGCTGGCGATTCCGCTGGGGCTCGCCATGGGTGCGTTCGCGCGCGTCGAGCGCAACGTCGATCCGCTGGTCGAGAGCTTCCGGCCGATCGCCGCGATCGCGATCCTGCCGCTCGCCATCCTGTGGCTCGGGACGGGGACCCCGGCGGCCATCCTGATCGTCGCCTATGCAGCGTTCTTTCCGATCGTGGTGAACACGGTCGCGGGCGCGAAGCGCATCAACCCGACGTTCCTGCGCGCGGCGGCGACCATGGGCCTCTCGCGGCTGACGACGATGCGCACGGTGATCGTACCCGGCGCGCTGCCGGCGATCGGCGTGGGCCTGCGCATCGCGATGGGCGTCGCCTGGACCGCGATCGTCGCCGCGGAGCTCGCGGTCGGCGCGAAAGCGGGAGGCGGCGGCTCGGGCGGCATCGGCCAGATGATGTTCATCTTCTACGCCTACTCGATCGAGCTCAATCGCATCGTCGTATGCATGATCGCCGTGGGGCTGGTCGCGCTGGCGCTCGACCGCGTGCTCCGCGCGGCGCTGCGCTGGGCGATGCCGTGGACCCGATGAGCGGCCGCGTCAAGCTCCGGCTCGACAACGTCGGCAAGCGCTTCGACGCCGGCAGCACGGTCGCCGTCCAGGATGTCACGCTCGACGTGGTCCAAGGTGAGTTTCTGGTGATCGTGGGGCCGTCGGGCTGCGGCAAGACCACGCTGCTCAACGTGCTCGCGGGACTTGAATCTCCGACGATGGGGACGGTGTCGATTGACGCGCGGCCGATCCGCGGTCCCGGCCCCGAGCGTGGCGTCATGTTCCAGGACTACGCGCTGTTTCCGTGGCAAACCGTGTGGGGCAACATCGCCTTCGGCCTGCGCCACGGACCGGCGGGCGACGGGCTCGACGACGCCGGCATCGAAGCGCGCGTGCGCGCCACCATCGATCTCGTCGGTCTCGCCGGCTCGGAGAGGAAGTATCCGCATCAGCTCTCGGGCGGCATGCGCCAGCGCGTCGCACTCGCCCGGCTCATCGCCAGCGAGCCCGAGGTCCTGCTGATGGACGAGCCGCTCGCCGCGCTCGACGCGCAGACGCGGATCATCCTGCAGGAGGAGCTGCTGCGCATCTGGGGACAGGATCGGCCCGCGGCGGAGCGCCGCACGGTCGTGTTCATCACGCACGCGATCGACGAGGCCGTGTTCCTCGCCGACCGCGTCGCAGTCATGACGTCTCACCCGGGGCGGCTCAAAGCCGTGATCGACGTGCCGCTGCCGCGGCCGCGCAACGATGCAACGCGGGCGCTGCCCGAAACGCAATCCTTGGCCCAGAACATCTGGGGCCTCATTCGTGACGAAGCGTACCGCGCGACCGTCACTTGACACTTCGACCTGGAGGAAAAGATGACTCGACACAAAGATACAAGACTGGCTTCGCGGCGCCGCTTCATGAGCGCCGTGGGTGCGGCTTCGGTCGCGCTGGCCGCGCCGGTGGTGCTGCGCGCTCAAGGACGCAAGGCGGTCAAGCTTTCCGTCGGGCGGCAGCCGTGGGCGGCGGGCAATTCGCCGGTCACGCAGTATATGATCGCCAACAAGACCTTCGAGCGCTTTGCAGGCGATGCAGGCTACGACCTGACCGTCGACTATCGCGACTACCCGTCGGCGCTGCCGATGGTCGAGGCCTTCGTCTCGGGCAACCTCGACTTCGGCATGTGGGGCAACACGCCGATCGTGCGACTCGTTGGCCAGAACCAGGGGCTGCAGATCATCACGGTGGGCGAGGGTCATTTTCGCTTCGTGCTCGGCGTGCGCAAGGATTCGCCGATCCGCAACATCGCCGACCTGAAGGGCAAGACGGTGGGGGCACTTCTCGGCGGGGATCCGTACAACGTGCTCACGCAGTGGCTGCGCTTCGAGCTCGGCAATCCCGATCCGCGCGCCTTCGACATCACCGTCGTAAACACGCCCACGCAGGCGCAGGCGGCCACCATTCCCACTGGCATGGACGCCGCAGTGCTCATCTACCCGGCCTTCCTCAAGGCCAACGCCGAAATCGGGACGGTCGGCATCATGAACTCGTTCGGGTACACCGAGAGCCACTACAAGGGCCCGGCGGGTGAAGGCGCCGGCATCTTGCTGCCCTCGGTCAAGAAATCGCCGTTCTATCCCGACGGCTACTACCTCCACCGCTCTTTCTGGATCGGCACTTCGAAGATGATCGGCGGCGACCCGGCGATCGTCACCGCCTTCGTGCTCGCGCAGCAGGACGCGATCGCGAAGCTCGCGACCATGGACGCCGGCGCGGTGTCCGAGCTCTCGCGCAAGTATTGGGAGCTGCCGCCCGAGCTCGGCGCCAAGGTGGTCAAGGACGAGGTGCTGTTCAAGCGTGGGTGGTGCTGGCCGACGGAGGGCGACGCGCTGGCGCTCCTCGAGACGTCCAAGTTCATGGTCGGCGGGCGCATGATCCCGCAGCCGCTCACCTGGGCGCAGGTACGCGACGCCTTCAAGGGCGCGGCGCCTGCGGTGCAAGTCGCCTACGACAAGAGCGGCAAGAAGCCGAGCGAGGCGCAGTTCGAATCGAAGGAAGCGAGCGATCTGCGCGGCCCACCGGTGTGGGAGATGCAGAAATGGAAAGAGCACTCCTGAGTCGAATCGAACCATGCTGAAACGAGAGGCGCCATGAGCGAGACGAGAGCTTCAAGACCCGACAGGCCGTCGGCTCGCCCATGGCGAGGTGGCGACGCGCCCGCGGTGAGCTTGCTGAGTCAGTGCAAGGAGGCAGCATGAACGTGGGCTTCATCGGCCTGGGCACTATGGGGGGCGCCATGGCGCGCAACCTTTTGAAGAGAGGCCATCAGCTGGTCGTCGCCGACGTCAATCCTGCCGCGGTCGCCGCATTGACCGCGGCGGGGGCGCGCTCGGCGGCCACGCCGCGCGCGGTCGCGGAAGCGAGCGAGATCGTCATCACCATGCTTCCCGACGCGCCCGACGTCGAGCGCGTCGCGCTGGGCGCCGACGGCATCGCCGCGGGAATCCGTGCGCGGTCGGTCTACATCGACATGAGCACCATCGATCCGGAGACTACGCGCCGGATCGGTGCGGCGATCGCCAAAGCCGGAGCGGCGATGATCGACTGCCCGGTCGGAAAGACCGCGGACGCCGCGGTGGCGGGAACGCTGACCTTGATGGCTGGCGGCGCCCCGGACGTCGTCGCGCGCTGCCGTCCCGTGCTCGATTGCATGGGCACGGACTTCTTCCATTGCGGCGAGCTCGGCGGTGGACAGACGATGAAGCTCATCAACAATCTGCTCGCCACGGCAGTGTCCGAGGCTTCGATCGAGGCGTTGGTCGCGGGCACGAAGGCGGGGCTCACGCTCGAGACGATGATGAGCGTGCTGCGCACGACTATGGCGTGGAACAATGCGCTCGCGGTCTCGCTTCCGAAGCGGCCGCTCGCCGGCGATTTTGCGCCCGGGTTCATGATGAAGCTTGCGCACAAGGATTGCCGGCTGGCGCTCGCCATGGTCGAAGGGCTCGGCGTTACGGCGCCCGCCGGCCGCGCGGCGCTCGCGAGCCTTGAGGACGCTCTCCGCCACGGCCTGCAGGACCACGACGTCGGGGCGCTCCTAAAGCTGCGCGAGGAGCCGGTGAGCGTCCAGGTTCGGCTCTCGTCGACGTGAGCGCGATCGCTTCGCCTTCGAAGAGCGAACGCTGGGCGGCGCTCGCCATCCATCCCGACGACGACGTTGCAGTAGCGCTGCGCGATCTCGCCGCGGGCGAAACCGTCGCAATACGCCAGGCTGCCGCGGTGGTGTCCGCGGTAGCGCGTGAGGCGATACCGATGGGACACAAGATGGCGCTGCGGGCCGTGCCCTCCGGCGCGCCGATCCGCAAGTACGGTCAGCCGATCGGCACCGCGACGGTAGATATTGCAGCGGGCGCGCACGTTCACGTGCACAACGTGGCGAGCCGCCGCGCTCGCGCGCGCAAGATAACATGAGCTACGACCCATCGGCCACGCGTCGCATCGGGCAGCGCGAGATCGCCGTTTCGCTCCTTGGCGTCGGCACCGCACCCTTCGGCAGCTTCGTGCGCGAGGATACCGACGCCAGCATTGCAACCGCCTTCGCCAACCTGTATGGGGAGGGGCTGCGCTATTTCGATACCGCACCGTTCTACGGCCTGGGCCTCGCCGAACACCGTCTCGGGGCGGCGCTGCGCACTATCGACCGCCGGTCGGTAGTGATTTCCACGAAGGTCGGCCGTCTGATGAGGCCGCGGGAAGGCGGCATTGCACCCGGTGTGCATAGCGGCACGCCCGCATTCGAAGTGGCATTCGACTACAGCTACGACGGGACGATGCGCTCGCTCGAGCACAGTCTGCAGCGGCTCGGCACGAACGCCGTCGACATCGTTCTGATCCACGATGTGAATCGTCGCTGGCAGGGCGATCTCGTCGACCAGCGCTACCACGAGGCGATGCAGGGCGCGCACCGCGCGCTCGTGGAGCTCAGGGCCGCAGGGACGATCAAGGCATTCGGCGTCGGCGTCAACGACTGGGGCATCCTGCTGCGCTTCGCGGCCGACGGTGATTTCGACTGCTTCATGCTGGCGGGCCGCTATACGCTGCTCGACCACAGCGCG
>Ga0335083_10008208_pt1 | contig 12781 bp, 7 predicted proteins | sample Lox_Sample_42_FD_206716 | JGI IMG/M metagenome (GOLD analysis project Ga0335083, IMG submission 206716) | Soil microbial communities from Loxahatchee National Wildlife Refuge, Florida, United States - Lox_Sample_4.2 | ecosystem: Environmental > Terrestrial > Soil > Wetlands | place: USA: Florida...
CTCGGCCTCGGGGTGGCTTCGGTCGGTGCGCTCTTCCCGCTCGTTTCGGCCTTCCTCGGTTGGGTGGCGGTGTTCCTTTCGGGCAGCGACACCTCGGGCAACGCGCTGTTCGGCAACCTGCAGGTGGTGGCCGCGAAGCAGCTCAACCTCAATCCGATTCTGATGGCGGCGACCAACTCGTCGGGCGGCGTGATGGGCAAGATGATCTCGCCGCAAAACATCGCGACGGGCGTCGCCACCACCGACCTCAAGGGCAAGGAAGGCCACGTATTCGCGAAGACCTTCAAGCATTCGATCGTGCTGACGGTGCTGCTCGGCATACTCGTGTGGCTGCAGCAGAACGTGCTGACCTGGATGATTCCGCACTGAGTGCGCAAGCAACGAAAAAGCCCGCCTGCGCGACAAAGCGCAGGCGGGCTTTTTTTGCGCCAGCGAATAGCGAATAGCGAATGCTGGCGTGAGCGTGAGGCTTACTGCAGCTCGCCAACCATGAGGTTCATGATCTCGCGTGCCGGGCGCGACGAGTCGATCTGGCCGCTGTCGTCCACGATCGCGATGCGCGTCTGGTTCTCGGTCACGGCGCGCACGTTGAGCTTGTACTGCTTCGCGGTCTTCTCCTTGCGGCCGTGGAAGATCTGATTCCAGAAGCCCTGCTCGTCCGAAGTCTTGTCCTGCGGATCGACGTAGCGCACGTAGTAGATGCCCTTCGTGCGGTCGCGATCGTCCACGGTGAAGTTGGCGCGATCGAGGGCGATGCCCACGCGCACCCACGCGCGCTCGTACGGTTCGCCGAGCGTGAGTTCGGTCGAGCTGTACTGGCCCGAAGTGCCTTGCGCGCCAGACGATGACGACGAACCGCTACCCGACTGCTGGCCCACGGCCGCGACGTTCTGCGCAGCGGTGGCCGCCGCCGCGCTGTCCGGCATCTTCGACTTCGAGGCGGAGTTGCTGCTGGCCTTCGCGTCGGCGTCGGCCGCGATCTGCGCGTCGGGCACGCCCGGCTTCGCGTTCGCGAGCGTCATCATGAGGCGCTTGAGATATTCGGCTTCGAGCGCGGGATCGTTGGGCTTGGGCACCCACTTGCTGGAGTCGTTGTTGGTACCCGTGACCTGCTCGCTCAAACCCTTCTGGCTGATGAACACGTAAGTGCCGCCAGCCGACGACGTTTCGAGACGCGTGCGGTACTTGTTGCGCTCGGCGCCCACGTACGAGTTGCCCATGGCCCACGAGAGCGTGTTGCGGACGAGGCCGTCGCTGATCTTCGGATGGGTTTCGTTCCAGTCCGTTTCCATCACGCCCTTGTCGCGCTGGTCGACCACCAGCAGGAAGCCTTGCTCCTGCCAGAAGCGGCGCACCTGCGGCCACACCTGGTCGGGCGTGCGGTTGTCGATGACGAGCCAGCTTTCCGTGCCGTCACGCTGGATATGCATGCCCGGCACCTGCGGGAGCACCTGGCTCTGGTCGGACACCGGCGCGGCGGCCTGGGTCTGCTTCAGCGACGACAGTGAGGTTTCCCCGCCCTGCGGCGGCAGCGACCGCTGGTCGGCCGTCTCGTCGAGCATGTTCGGCGGCACGGCCAGCGAAGACTCCTTCGCCTTCGCGTCACTACGGTAATCGATCTTGCCTGGCGTCGGCGAGCTGCAGCCGGCGACCAGCCCGCCCGCCATCAGGAGCGCAACCGCGCGCGTGGCAAGACGTTGATGAAAATCACTCATGTTCGGGTAATCCTTCGGCTACGCCACGGCCAGTTTCCGTGGATCAACCAACCATTTTACCGGGCCAGCGGCCCGCTGTGCAAAAACCGCGGCAGCGCGACGCTTTCGGGGAAGGGGACCCGCCCCAGCAGCGGCTGCACCGACCCCAAATCATTCCTACGTAACATTTGTCAACATTCAAATCGACGATCGGCATCCGCCTCCAAACTGAAAATCTCCTTTTTTATCAACGTAATTAGCCTCGACTCCGGACCTGGCGCCAGTTTGCGTGAGGCCGTGCTTTCAGCGCGGGCGTCTTGCGAGACTTTCCCTGATGCTAATTTGCCCATGAAATCTCAAAAAAGAAGCTTACACAGCGCAGGACCGGAGACCGTCAATGAAAACTTACAGCCTCATACAGGCGGGCCGCGCCGCGGCCTTCGCTTGCGCATTAGGCGGCCTGTGTCTCGCCGCAGCGCCGGCGCACGCCGCGCTCGGCGAAGCCGCATCGGTGCCGGCAGGCGCCACCACCCGCACCCTCGCGGGTGGTGCCGCACGAGTTGTCAGCTACCTCGACGGCGGCGGCACGCAAATCAACGAATACGTGACGAGCGGCACCGGCACGATCTTCGCGTACACCTGGCAGGGGCCGACGCAACCGAACCTCGACACGCTGCTCGGCCGCTACGCAGCCGACTGGCGCAACGACGCCGCCGCCCAGCGCGCAAGTGGGCGCGACGACCTGCACACCGCGCGCGTGGACGGCGCTCGTGTCGTGGTCGAGACCAGCGGCCACATGCGCGCCTACATGGGACGCGCGTGGCTACCCGCCGCGCTGCCCGCGGGCGTCAGCGAAGGAGATCTGCAATGAGCGCCCGGCCGCAGCGATTCGCGCGCGCGCCGGGCGTCGCGCAAATCGGCGCGTTCGCGTTCGCGCTCTGCGCGGCGCTGAGCGCCTGCGGCGGCGGTGGTTCCAGCCCGGCCGGCGCGGACGCGAGCGGCTCCGCGGCCGCCAGTGCGCCGGGCACCGGCAGCACGGCGAACACGGGAAGCACGACACCGCCCGGCAACACGAACGGCACCGTGGCGCAATCCAGCACCCCCAACGTCGTTGCCGTGACGGTCAGCTCCACGCCCACCTCGACACGCAACATGCTGATGACGAGCGTCATGGTCTGCGTGCCGGGCACCACCGACTGCGCGACCATCGACAACGTGCAGGTCGATACCGGCTCGCAGGGCTTGCGCCTGCTCGCCTCGGCGCTGCCGGCGGGCTTCGCGCTGCCTGCGGTGCCGGCGGGCGCGGGCTCCGACCCTGCGGGCGCATGCTCCGCGTTCGGCACGGGCTATACGTGGGGCGCGGTGCGCCGCGCCGACGTGAAGCTCGCGGGTGAAGTCGCCGCGTCGCTCCCCATCCAGGTGATCGCCGACCCCGCGGTGCCCGCCGCGCCATCCGGCTGCGCGGGCCTCGGCCTCGCGATGAACAGCCCCGCCACGCTGCGCGCGAACGGCATTCTCGGCGTGGGTCCGTTCAATGCCGATTGCGGTGCGGGCTGTGTCAATACGGCGCTGCCCTCGTGGTATTACACATGCCCGGCGAGTGGTTGCACGCCGAGTGTTCAACCACTCGCACAACAGGTCAGCAATCCGGTGGCGAACTTCGCCACCGACAACAACGGCGTCGTGATCGACCTGCCCGCCGTGGCCGACAGCGGCGCGTCTTCGATTAGTGGTTCACTGATCTTCGGTATCGGCTCGCAGTCGAACAACGCGCTCGGCAGCGCGACCGTGCTGCGCTCGAACACGGGCACGGGCTACGTGCGCACGACGACATCCGACGGCTCCGTCTACGCGCAAAGCTACCTCGACAGCGGCTCGAACGCGCTGTTCTTCAGCAGTTCGACGCTAACGCGCTGCGGCGTCTGGTATTGCCCGAGTTCGCCCGTGAGCCTCGGCGCGACGATCTCCGGCACCGATGGCGTGAGCGCTTCCGTGGACCTCTCGGTAACGAACGCGCAGACACTCTTCGGCAGCGGCAACTGGGCTTTCGATAATCTGGCGGCCTACACCTCTCGCGTGTTCGGCTGGGGACTGCCGTTCTTCTACGGGCGACGCATATTCACGGCAATCGAGGCACAGAACACGCCCGCCGGTCCCGGTCCGTTCTTTGCGTTCTGAGCGCGCCGGCGGACATGGACGGCGAAGGCGTCCTGCGAAGCCGCCATGAACACGCGTGACGCGCCAGGCTTGCCGAGGATCCGCAAAGCGCCGCCGCGTGGCGCTTTCGCCGCGCTAGTCGGCGGCGTTCGGGGCGGGCGTGGTTTTCGCGAGGGCCGCCGGCGCGAGCCAACGGAATGCCGTGAGGCCGGACTCGTTGAAGATGCACTCCGCGGCCGCAGCGGTCACCGGGTGCTTCCTGATGCCGAGTTTCGCGGCGAGTATGGCGACTGGCGTGGTTGGTGTGTCCTGGGCGCCGCCTCCGGTTGCGACGGCCGGCGACGACGGAACGGCCATCATGCCGGGCACCACGGCGGCGACAGCTGAGGGCGCCGTGATCGCCGACGCTTGAGGCGCGCTCACCGGCGCAGCTGACGAGGCATACACCGCGCCCGATGCCGTTTGCGCCGCCTGCGCCGCGTATGCAGACGACGCCGCTACGGCGCTCGCCGCACCATGCTCGAGCCTCCCTTCGATCACGACGCGCGTGCCGCGATACGTCGTCGCGCTATGCGTGACTTTCAGCTCGCCGAGCGTCGTTTTGGCAAGGCGGTTACGCATCTCCTCTTCGCAGGCGTCGGGATTACGGTATTGCGCCGCGCATCCCGCGAGCAGGGTGACGGCGGCCGCCAGGCCGGCGAAACATGCGTTCCGTTTGTTCATCGCTCTTCCGTTTTTCAGGCTGCGGCAATTGTAGCGTAAGGGCCGGGCAATCCCTTACGGCGCTCGCGTCGCCCACTCTTACGCCGCTCGCGCCGCCCGCCCTCGCACCCATGGCTGCGGGGCCCGGACGATTCGAGGCGCTGGCGCGCGAGCCTGCTATCATCGCTGCTGTATATCCATACAGTGCCGCGCGTGTTTCCCGACTCTCCCGATCCGTTCTATTACCTCGCGAACTTCGAGCGCGCGCTTGCGTGGCTCGACGAGCGCTGCGCCGACCTGTTCGACGACGCCGAGCGCCGCTTCGTCGACGATTTCGCGCGCATGCCGCAAGTTTCGCGCGCGCTCTTCGTTCGCATGCTGATGCGCAAGGGTCCGCATTTCCGCGCGAGCCGGCTCGCTTACGACGAAATCGGCTGCCCGCTCGCGGCCGCCGCGCCGCTCGTCGCGGTACGCTGGCTCGACGACTCACCCACGCTGGAACTCGAAGCGCTCGCGCCACTCGCGACGAAGGCCGAGCTTCAGGCGCTCGCCGCGCACCTCGGCATTGCGCTCGAAGCGCGCGCAACCCGCGCGGCCACGCTCGAAACGCTCTACGCCGCCGCGCCCGAGCCGCGCGCGTGGCGCGCCTGGTTCCCGGCTTCGCGCGACACCGTGCTGCTGTTCGCCGCCGCACCGCTGTGCGAGCGTCTGCGACTCATGTTTTTCGGCAACCTGCATCAGGACTGGTCGGAGTTCGTGCTCGCCGATCTCGGCGTCTATCGCTACGAGCGCGTGCCCTTCGACGCGACCTCGCGCGCGTTCCAGCGCCGCGCGGACATCGACGTATATCTCGCGCTACGCGATTGCCGCGATGGCCTCGACCACGCTGCGCAGGCTGCGGACTTCGACGCCGCCACGGCGGTCACCACGACGGTCGCCACCGCAATCGCCGCGACGCTCGCCTCGCTCGACGCCCTTGCCCCGCGCACGCAAGCCAATGCGTGGCTGCGCGCGCGCCACGACAAGCTGCGCCACGCGGCGGGACTGGCCGCGGAGCGCGCGGGTGAGCCTGAACTCGCGTGGCGCGCCTACGTCGGCTGCGCACACCCCGAGTCGCGCTACCGGCGCGTGCGCGTGCTGGAGCAACTGAACCGCCGCGACGAAGCCCTCGCGCTCGCCCAGGCCATCGCCGATGCGCCAGAAAGCGAGGAAGAAGCCCAACGCGCAGCGCGCACGCTTGGGCGTCTCGCACGCGTGCGCGCAAAACCGAAGGCAGCCTCATCGAGCGCCGCCGCCATTGCCGCGCCACAATTCACGCAGCTCGAACTCACGCTGCCGGCGGCGCCCGTGGGCCTGCGCGTCGAGGAGGCCGCGCGAGCCTCGCTCGCCGCGCCGCACGCCCCCGTGTTCTACGTCGAGAACACGCTGATCAACGCCCTCTTCGGCCTTCTGTGCTGGCCCGCGCTATTCGCGCCGCTGCCGGGTGCGTTCTTCCATCCGTTCCAGCGCGGCCCCGCCGACCTGCATGCCGCCGACTTCGTCGCACGCCGCGCCGCGCAGTTCGAAGCCTGCCTCGCCGAACTCGAAACCCACGCGTACCGGGAGTCGATCCTGCGGCGCTACACGGAAAAAACCGGCATCCAGTCGCCCTTCGTTGCATGGCCCGCGCTCGGCGACGAGTTGCTCACGCTCGCGCTCGACTGCTTTCCGGCCACGCATCTGCGCCTATGGTTCGAGCGCCTGCTGCGCGAACCGGTGGCCAACCGTTCGGGCCTGCCCGATCTCGTGCGCTTCTGGCCACGGCAGCGGCGCTACGAGCTGATCGAAGTGAAGGGCCCCGGCGACCGGCTGCAGGACAACCAGCGCCGCTGGCTCGCGTACTGCGCGACGCACGGCATGCCGGTCTCCGTACTGCAGGTGCGCTGGCCGACCGAAATGGGCGATCGCGCCACTGCGCAGCCAATGTCCGCGCCATGAGCTACACCGTCGCCGTGCGCACGCTGTGCGAGTTCACCGCGAAGCGCGGCGACCTCGACCTGCGCTTCACGCCCTCGCCCGACGCGAGCGATGGCCGCGCCGGTCACGCGGCCATCGCCGCGCGCCGCCCGCCCGGCTACGAAACCGAAATCGCGCTCTCCGGCACGTTCGGCACGCTCACCGTGCGCGGCCGCGCGGACGGCTACGATCCGGCGCGGCAGCGGCTCGAAGAGTTCAAGACTTATCGGGGCGACCTCGACGCGATGCGCGAGAACCAGCGCGCGCTGCACTGGGCGCAGTTGCGCGCGTATGGGGCGCTGCTGTGCGAGAAGCTCGGCCTCGAAACGGTGGAGCTCGCGCTCGTGTACTACGACATCGGCTCGGGCCGCGAGACGGCGCTCGTCGAGCAGGCACGCGCGCCGGATCTGCGCGCCGCGTTCGAAGCGCAATGCCGCCGCTTCGTCGCGTGGGCCGAGCAGGAAGCCGCGCACCGCACCGCGCGCGACGAAGCGCTCTCCGCGCTGGCTCTGCCTCATCCGGCCTTTCGCCACGGTCAGCGCGAGCTCGCCGAAGCCGTCTGGCGCGCGGCGACGCAGGGGCGCTGCCTGCTCGCGCAGGCGCCCACCGGCATCGGCAAGACCATCGGCACGCTGTTTCCGCAATTGAAGGCCTGCCCGCGCGCCGCAATCGACAAGGTGCTCTTTCTGAGCGCGAAAAGTTCGGGGCGCCAACTGGCGCTCGACGCCCTTCACACGCTCGCCAACACGCACGGCGAGCGGGCCGCAGATTCCGCACCGGCGCTGCTGCCCCTGCGCGTGCTCGAACTCGTTGCGCGCGAGAAGGCTTGCGAGCATCCCGAAGCGGCGTGCCACGGCGAATCGTGCCCGCTCGCACGCGGGTTCTACGATCGATTGCCGGCGGCGCGCGCGGCGGCGCTCGAACGCGTGCGACTCGATCGCGCGGCGCTGCGCGAAGTGGCGAGCGTGCATGCCGTATGCCCCTATTACCTCGGCCAGGAGCTCGCGCGCTGGAGCGACGTGATCGTCGGCGACTACAACTACTGGTTCGACACGAGCGCAATGCTGTTCATGCTCGCCGCGCACAACCAGTGGCGCGCGAGCGTGCTCGTGGACGAGGCGCACAACCTGCCCGAGCGCGCCCGCGCGATGTACTCGGCAGAACTCGTGCAGACGCGCATCGACGCCGTGCGCCGCTCGGCGGGCGCGCCGCTCAAGCGCGCGCTCGCGCGTCTGCAGAAGCACTGGAACGCGCAGAACGCTGTGCAGCCTGGCGCATGGCGCGCGAGCGACACCTTGCCCGAAGGCCTCGTTGCGGCGCTCGGCGACGTGATCGGCGCGATAGGCGATCAGCTCGCCGAACCCGCGCTCATGCGCGACCCCGAGCTGGAGCGCTTTTATTTCGACGCCCTGCACTTCACGCGCATCGCCGAGCGTTTCGACACCCATTCGCTCTTCGACGTGACGCCTGTGCCGGGCCAGAGCGCGCGCCGCCCGCGCTCGACGCTCGCGATCCGCAACATCGTCCCGGCGGACGCCTTGCGCGCGCGCATCGCGGCGGCGCACAGTCTCACGCTCTTTTCGGCCACGCTCTCGCCCACGCACTACTACGCCGACATGCTCGGCCTGCCGCCCAACACGGTGAGCGTCGACATCGAGACGCCGTTTCGCGCCGAGCAGCTCGACGTGCACATCGCGCGCCAGATCTCGACGCGCTATAAGGACCGCGAGCGTTCGCTCGACGCACTCGTGGCGCGCGTGGCCGCGCAATATGCCGAGCGTCCCGGCAACTATCTGTGCTTTTTCAGCAGCTACGAGTATCTCCAGCAAGCCGCCGACGCGTTCACGGCGCGCCACCCGCAAGTGGATGTCTGGCGGCAATCGCGCACCATGGACGAAGCCGGCCAGCAGGCCTTCGTCGCGCGCTTCGCGCAAGGCGGCTGCGGTATCGGCTTCGCGGTACTGGGCGGCGCGTTCGGCGAGGGCATCGACCTGCCGGGCACGCGCCTCATCGGCACGTTCATCGCGACGCTCGGCATGCCGCAAGTGAACCCCGTGAACGAGGCGATGCGCGCGCGCATGGACACGCTCTACGGCGCGGGCTTCGACTACACGTATCTGATTCCCGGCCTGCGCAAGGTCGTACAGGCCGCGGGCCGCGTGATCCGCACCGAGCACGATCGCGGCGTCGTGCATCTGCTAGACGACCGCTTCGGGCAGCCGGACGTGCGCGCGCTGCTGCCCGCATGGTGGCGCATCATGTCCAGTTAGTTAAGAGTCCATATCAACCAGGGCGAAAAAAACGGCTGGCGCGCCTTGCGCCGCGCCAGCCGTCTCTCGCCCCGTTCAGGCCGGCTTCGCCTTGCCCGCGCCCTTGCTGCTCTTTTTCGGGGGCGGAGGCGGGTCGCCTTCCATGTCGTCCGCGGCAATTTCGGGCGCGACCTCTTCGACAGGCGGCGTTTCGCCCTTCTTTGCCTTCTTCGTCGGTTTGCTATCCTTAACGTCGGGCGGGAACGCCACCTTGTTGATCGTTACCTCGTCGTTCGCCTTGTCGTAGCCGATCTCGACGGTATCGCCCGACTGCAGCGCGCCACCGAGTATTTCCTTGGCGAGACGCGTCTCCACTGACTGGCGAATCTGCCGCTTGAGCTCCCGCGCGCCGAACTCCGGTTGATAGCCGGCTTCCACGAGATGATCGACGAGCGTTTCACCCATATAGAGCGCGATACCCTGCGCGGCCGCCGTGCGCGTGACGCGTTCGAGCTGGATCTGCACGATCGCGCGGATGTTGGTGCGCGAGAGCGCGTGGAACACGATGATCTCGTCGATGCGATTGAGGAACTCGGGCCGGAAATGGCCCTTGAGCACCTTCATGAGTTCTTCGCGAACCTTCTTGTCGTCCATGCGCGACTTCTCTGGGCGCTCGAGATTGCCCATGATGATCGACGCGCCCAGGTTGCTCGTGGCGATCAGGATCGTATTGCTGAAGTCGACCACGCGGCCCTTGCCGTCGGTGAGGCGCCCATCGTCGAACACCTGCAGCAGCACGTTGTAGACATCCGCGTGCGCCTTCTCGATCTCGTCGAGCAGGATCACGCTATAGGGGCGCCGACGCACGCGCTCGGTGAGCTGACCGCCCTCGTCGTAGCCCACGTAGCCCGGCGGCGCACCGATCAGGCGCGCCACCGCATGGCGCTCCATATACTCGCTCATGTCGATGCGGATGATGGCCTGCTCGTCGCCGAACACCGTTTCCGCGAGCGCTTTCGCGAGCTCCGTCTTGCCGACGCCCGTGGGCCCGAGAAACAGGAACGTCGCGATCGGCCGATGCTCCTGGCCAAGACCCGCACGCGAAAGACGCACGGCGTCGCTCACCGCCGCCACCGCGTCGTCCTGACCCACCACGCGCTCGCGCAGCGTCTCCTCCATCTTCAGCAGTTTCTGGCGCTCTTCCTGCGTGAGCTCCGCAACGGGAATGCCCGTCAGGCGCGACACCACCTCCGCGATCGAGGCAACGGTGACTTCGAGCGTTTCCGAACCCGTCTTGCGCTGCCACGCCTCGGTGAGCTCGTCCAGCTCGACCTGCTTCTCGTTGATGCGCTCCTCGAAACCCTTGGCTTCGTCGAAGCGCTTGCGCGAAGCCGCATAGTCCTGCTCGCGCTTCAGTTGCGCGATCTCCGCTTCGAGCTCCTGCATGTCGGCCGGGCGCGAGGTCGAGCCGATGCGCACGCGCGCGGCCGCCTGATCGATCAGGTCGATGGCCTTGTCGGGCAAAAAGCGTGAGGTGATGTAGCGATCCGACATTTCGGCGGCGGCCACGAACGCGTCGTCGGCGAAGGTCACCTGGTGATGCGCCTCGAGCTTGTCGCGCAACCCGCGCAGGATCACGATGGTCTGCTCCACCGTGGGCTCCGGCACGAGTACGGGCTGAAAGCGCCGTTCGAGCGCTGCGTCCTTTTCGATGTACTTTTGGTACTCGTTGAGCGTGGTCGCGCCGATCAAGCTCAGCTCGCCGCGCGCGAGCGCGGGCTTGAGCACGTTCGCAATGTCAAGGCCGCCTTCGCCGCCGCCCTGCCCCGCGCCGACGATGGTGTGCAGTTCATCGATGAAGAGAATGAGCTCGTCGTGCTTCGCGCTCACTTCGTCGATCAGCTGCTTCGCGCGCTCTTCGAACTCGCCGCGGTACTTCGCGCCCGCGACCATCGAGTTGATGTTGACTTCGACCAGCCGCTTGCCGCGCAGCACCTCCGGCACATCGCCGTTGACGATGCGCTGCGCAAGCCCTTCCACGATCGCCGTCTTGCCCACGCCCGGCTCGCCGATCAGCACCGGGTTGTTCTTCTTGCGACGCGCCAGCACCTCGATCGTGCTCTCGATCTCCTGCGCACGCCCGAGCACCGGGTCGAGCTTGCCTTGCCGCGCCATTGCCGTGAGGTCGCGGCCGAACTTGTCGAGCGTGGGCGTGCCCGTAGGCGCCTCGACGCGGCCGTCCTCGGCCCCTTTGCCCACCACCTTCACGACTTTCTGGCGCAGCGCCTCGGGCGTCACGCCGTACTTCTTGAGCAACGTGCCCGCGATGCTGTCGGGCACCGCGGCAAGACCGATCAGCAGATGCTCCGGGCCAACGTACGAATGCCCGAGATCGCGCGACGCCTGGAACGCGAACTGAAATGCCTTTTTCAGACGCGGCGAGATCGTCATCTTCTCGATGGACGCATCAGGGCCGGCGGTGCCCTTCTGCGCATGCTGGTCGATATAGCCTTTGATGTCCTGCGGCGAGAGTTTCAATTCCTTAAGCAGTGCTGCGCAAACGTCGGTATCAGCAAGCACGTAGAGAAGATGCTCGGTGTCGAGTTCATTGCGCTGCAGTTCGTGCGCCTTCTCCGCGGCTCGCTGGAGGATTTCCAGCGTCTGCTCGCTGAAGGCGTCGGTGGCGTCCACGGATTCGCGCGGCACCTCGGCCGCGAGGCCACGCTCCTCGTCGTCGTGTTCGCCCTCGCCGCCGGGACCGCCGAAGAAGCGCGACAGGCCGCTGCCGCCCAGCAGCGAGTCGAACGGGTTGAGCATGCTTTGGTGACGCATCAGTTGGCGATAGTCGTAATCGCAGATCGACATCGACTTGCGCTGGCCGTTTTGCACGACAGTCACGCGTGCGATAGCGGGCCTCGCATGACAGATTTCGCAGAGAGTGGGCATGGTCGGCTTGTCTCCAGTTCGCAATCGCGCTACAACTTGCGGCGCGATTCGGCGCGACCCGGCAGTCAGTGCAGCAGGTGCGCCTGATGAGCGACAAAGCAGCGAGGAGCGCGCAAAGCGCGCGCGGCGCTGCGGCATACGTCGACTGTGCGGGCAAGGAGGATCGTGCGCTTCGAATGCGCGGATTGCCCGGAACAGGTGGAAGCGATTGTGGCAGGATTCCCCGATGAACGCACCAAACGTGTAGCGCTCAAGGCGTGAAATAGCTCGGCTTGCGGGCAGAAAAAGGGGCGGGAAACGCGTCCCGCCCCCGAGAGCGCGCGTCAGGCGCGCGAGGAGAGCAACTGAGAGCAACTGTCATGCACGCCGGCGAAAAGCGGCTTTTCGCCGGCGTGGCGCGGCCCGCTCAGCGCCGGTTCGACCCCGATACCACATCGATCCACACGGCGAGCACGAGAATGCCGCCCTTCACGATCATCTGCCAATAGGCGTCGACGTCGAGCATCGACATGCCGTTGTCGAGGCTCGCCATGACGAGCGCGCCGATCAGCGCACCGTACACCGTGCCGGAGCCGCCGCGCATCGACGTGCCGCCAATGAAGCATGCCGCGATCGCGTCGAGTTCGCCCATCGTCCCGGCCGAGGGCGAGCCCGCCGCGAGACGCGCCGTGTTGACGATGCCCGCGAATGCGCACATGAGCCCCATCAACGCGAAGATCGCGAGCTTCACGCGGTTCGTGTTCACACCCGAAAGGCGCGTGGCTTCGAGATTCGATCCCACTGCGTAGATGCGGCGTCCGAACACCGTTTGCGTCGCGATCCACGTGAAGACGCCGAGCAGTGCGAGCAACACCAGCACGGGCACCGGAATGCCGCCATAGCTGTCGAGCATCAGCACGAAGGCGAGCAGGAGCGCCCCCGCGCCGACGATCTTCACGGCGTCCTGCCAGAGCGGCACGACGTTGAGCTGGTAGCGTCTGCGGTTTGCGCGCTGACGCACCGTGAGCACCGTCAGTAGAACGAAGAGTGCGAGCGCGA
>Ga0335083_10008209_pt1 | contig 12781 bp, 9 predicted proteins | sample Lox_Sample_42_FD_206716 | JGI IMG/M metagenome (GOLD analysis project Ga0335083, IMG submission 206716) | Soil microbial communities from Loxahatchee National Wildlife Refuge, Florida, United States - Lox_Sample_4.2 | ecosystem: Environmental > Terrestrial > Soil > Wetlands | place: USA: Florida...
CACTGTGCGATGCATCTACTGCGGGCTCTGCGTCGAAGCCTGCCCGTGCGACGCGATCCGGATGGACACCTACGTCCATCCGCGCATCTGGGGCTTCGACCGCAAGGACTTCATCGAGACGAAGGAGCTGCTGATGCATCGGTCGCGCGTGCTCGCCGCCGAAGGGCGCGAGGGCAACATGCGCGAGATGTTCCGGTGGTACGACGAACAGTCGCGCGCGGTGTACGACCCGATGCGCCCCGAGCTCAAGACCTACACCGAGCGCGATCAGCCGGCGGCCTGGAAAGACGACCACGCCGACACAATGCCCGAACTGCCGGCCCTCAACCGGCATCGCGCGGCCGGCAAATAGCCCGGTGGCGGCGCGCTTGGTGCCGCCCGTGACGAACCGCGTCCGCATGGAGTATAAATAAGGTCATATGTTCCGTTTCCGAGGTATGCCGACATGACCCAGATTGAAGCCGCGCGCAAAGGTATCATCACCCCGCAGATGCTCGAGGTCGCCGAGGACGAAGGCCTCGCGCCCGAGGAGATTCGTGCGCTGGTCGCCAGCGGCGAGGCCGTTATCCCGCACAACGTCCATCACAACTTCCGCGCGATCGGGATCGGCAAGCGCCTGCGCACCAAGGTCAACGCCAATATCGGGGCATCGAACTTCCATCAACTGCTCGACGAAGAGGTCGAAAAGCTCTACACCGCGGTGCGCTTCGGCGCAGATTCCGTGATGGACCTTTCGACCGGCACCGACCTCGACAAGATTCGCGTCGAGCTCATCTCGCGCTGCCCCGTTATTCTGGGCACCGTGCCGATTTATCAGGTCGCCTCCGACCATTCGATCATGGAGCTCGAGAGCGCTTTCTTTCTCGAAGTGATCGAGCGCCAGGCGCGCCAGGGCGTCGACTACATGACTCTGCATTGCGGGGTGACGCGCGAGAGCGTCGCTCGGCTACGGCGGCATCAGCGTATCGAGGGAATCGTGTCGCGCGGCGGCGCCCTGCTCGCGGCCTGGATGGAGCGCACGGGGCGCGAGAACCCGCTTTACGAGCACTTCGACGAGGTCTGTGCGATCCTGCGCGAGCATGACGTGACGATTTCGCTCGGCGACGGATTGCGGCCCGGCGCGACCGGCGATGCCACGGATCGCGGCCAGATCGCCGAACTGCTGGTGCTGGGCGAGCTGACCGAGCGTGCGCGCAACCAGGGCGTGCAGGTGATGATCGAAGGTCCCGGCCACGTGCCGCTCGACCAGATAGAGGCCAACGTGCAGCTGGAAAAGCGCGTCTGCGGCGGCGCGCCGTTCTACGTGCTGGGGCCGCTCACCTGCGACGTCGCCCCCGGCTATGACCACATCACGGGCGCGATCGGCGGCGCGATCGCGTCCGCGGCCGGCACCGACTTCCTCTGCTACGTCACTCCAGCCGAGCATCTGCGCCTGCCCGATATCGACGACGTGCGCGAAGGCGTAATCGCGACTCGTATCGCCGCGCACTCGGGCGATCTCGTCAAGGGCGTGCGCGCGGCCAAGGTCTGGAACGACCAGATGTCGCGCTATCGCAAGGCGCTCAACTGGGAAGGCATGTACGCGATGGCGATGGACCCGGACAAGGCGCGCCGTTACAAGGAAGAGAGCGAGGCCGCGGGCTCCAACGTATGCAGCATGTGCGGATCGCTGTGCTCGGTAAATGTCGACAACGCAGCGATCAAGTTTGCCGCCCGGCGCGCACTCGGCGAGACCGAGACCCATGCCGTCCACTGAGGGCCTGCGCCCGGGCGACGGCCTGGGCGCGGCAGCCGAGATTGCGCTTCGCGACCAGCACGGCAACGAGCGCCGGCTCGCGGAATTCCGCGGCCAAAGCCTCGTGGTCTACTTCTACCCGGCGGACCATACGCCCGGATGTACGGTCGAAGGCCGGGAATTTCGCGACCTCGACGAGTCCTTCGCGGCACTCAAATGCGCGATCGTCGGCGTCAGCGTCGATTCGGTCGAATCCCATCGTGAATTCGCTGAAAAGCACGCCTTCCCCTTCACCCTGCTGTCGGATGCCGACGGCCGGCTGGCGAGCGCCTTCGGCGTGCTGCGGGGCGGGACAGCGGCGCGTTCGACCTTCATCATTGCGGCCGACCAGCGCATCGCGCGCGCCTTCCACGACGTCACGCCCCGGGGCCATGCCCAGCGCGTACTCGATTTCGTCCGCTCGATCCTCGAATCGCACCGGATGCTCGGGGGCTGAGGCCGCCGCTCTGCCCAGGGCGAATACGGCCCTCTCGACATGGCCGAAATGATGGTTACGTTCCAGGTCTGGAACAATAGATGACAAATAATGTAATCTAAGGGATAAATTCCTGTCGGCGGTTTCAAAGCTATGGCCAAGACATCAAAGAATATTCTCGACGAAGCGCGCTCCCAGATTAAATCGGTCGATATCGACGAGGCGCGCCGGATGCTGGAAAAGCCGGGCACGGTGCTGCTCGACGTTCGCGAGAGCGACGAATGGCGCCAAGGTCATATACCGCAGGCGGTCGGAATTCCCCGCGGCTTCCTCGAGCTGCGGGTCGAAGAGAAGGTTCCCGACCATAAGGCGCCGGTAATCGTGCAGTGCGCGTCGGGGACGCGGTCGCTTCTGGCGTCGCGCTCGCTCCGCGAGATGGGCTACGAGAACGTCTACAACCTGACGGGCGGTTTCAACGCATGGAAGGACCGTGGCCTGCCGTGGACGGCGGACCGCCAGTTCACGCCCGATGAGCTTACCCGCTACTCGCGTCACTTCGTGATTCCGGAGGTTGGCGAGAAGGGGCAGGCCAAGCTGCTCGACGCCAAGGTGCTGCTGCTCGGCGCGGGCGCGCTCGGATCGTCCTCCGCGCTCTATCTGGCGGCGGCGGGCGTCGGCACGCTGGGACTGGTGGACTTTGACGTGGTCGACCTCTCCAACCTGCAGCGCCAGATAATCCATGCGACCGACCGGGTCGGGATGCTCAAGACGGAGTCGGCGCAGGAGTCGATTCAGTCGATCAATCCCGGCGTCAAGGTCATCCGCCACGAGGTCCGGCTTTCGTCGGACAACGTGATGGACATCATCAAGGACTACGACGTCATCGTAAATTGCGGCGACAACTTTCCCACGCGCTACCTGATCAACGACGCCTGCGTGCTCGCGCGCAAGCCCCTGGTTGACGGCGCGATCTTCCGCTTCGAGGGCAACGCCACGGTCTTTTATCCGGCCAAGGGCGGCCCGTGCTACCGATGCCTCTATCCGGAGCCGGCGCCGCCGGACATGGCGCCCTCGTGCGCCGAGGCTGGCGTGCTGGGCGCGCTGCCGGGAATTATCGGGTCGATCGAGGCGCTGGAGGCGATGAAGCTCATCCTGGGCGCGGGCGAGCCGCTGATCGGCAGAATGGTTTACTTCGACACGCTGTCGAAAGATTACGTCCGGATGCTCAAGATCAAGCGCGATCCGGATTGCCCCGTTTGCAGCGACCATCCTACGCAGACCGGGCTTATCGACTACGAAGCCTTCTGCGGGCTGGCGGCGGCGCCGAGCGCGAGCGCGGCGGCGGCCAACGGACATTCCGAGGCGGCTCCCGCCGCCGGCCGCTGAGATCGGGCGAGCCGGTTTTCGCTGGCCTCAACGCTCTCGTTTCCTCACCTCACTTCGGGTTAAATGTTGGCGGGTGCCGCTTCGGGGCGCCCGCCAATTATTTTGTCGACGAGGCGCGGGCGGAGAATATGGCACTGGGGCCCTTCTACGTGGCGGAAAAACTCAAACGACCAGGCGGTGTACGCGGCGCGGCGCTGCTGATGCGTCATGGCGAAACGCCGTGGAACCGCGAAGGCCGCGTGATGGGCCGCAATCCGGTCGAACTCGACGCGCATGGCCGCGCGCAGGTCTCGAATGCAATCGAGTTCGTGCGCGCGCTCGAGCCCACGCTCATCGTCACCAGCCCGCTGGTCCGCGCGCGCCAGTCGGCCGAGATAATCGCAGCCGGAATCGGGGGCAGCGTGCCGATTCGCGAAGAGCCGCAAATCGCCGAGGTCCAATACGGCCGCTGGGAAGGGATGGATTACGAGGAACTGCTCGTCGACGCGGATTACCTCCGCTATCGCGAGGAACCGATCCTGAGCTCGACGCCCGGCGGCGAAAATATCGTCGAGGTGCAGGCGCGCGGCGTCGCGGCGGTGATGGGCATCCTGGGCGAAGCCGAAGGACAGCGCGTGCTGTTCGTTTCCCACGGTGACATCATCCGCACGGTGCTCTGCCATTTCATGGCGTTGGAACTGCGCCACTTCCGCCGTATCCGGGTCGATAACGCCGCGCTCTCCGCCGTCCAGGTCGCGGGCGAGTTCGCGGAGGTCAAGTTCCTCAACGTCATCCCGGACATCGGACGCGCCTTCGTCGCGCCTTTCCCGATGAAGCCGGCGGCGGATTCACCGGCCGAAGAGGAAGACGACTAGCCCCGCGGCCGCCGATGGCGCCGGCGAACGTCTCCGATCGCTATCTCGTCACATCACTTTCCGGAAGCGATCAGCGGAGCGCCGTCCGGCAGCTGATTGTGGTGCAACACGTCAAGTTGCAGGCGCCAGTAGCCCCAGGATTCGTGCTCCAGATGGCTCGCGATTTGCCGATGGAGCGTCGGCAGCGCGTGCCATGGAACCGCCGGCCAGGCGTGATGCTCGGCGTGGTAGTTCATGTTCCATAGCCACCAGCTGACAAGGGCGGAAGTGTAGGTCGTCCGCGTGCGATTAAGAATGGTCCCGTCGTGAGGGAGGCCCGTGTGCTCCGCGGTCAGCCAGATCGCTTGAAGCATATGACAGGGGACCAGCGCGAAAATAATCCATGCGGCTCCGGGCGCTCCTGCCAGCGCCAGCAGAGCCGTCGCGGTCCATACGGAGGCAATGGCGCGGGATTCCCAGACGAAGGTCGAGCGCAGGCTCGGATCGTCAAAGGGCGCACCGAATTCCGGGCCTTTGGGCGAGGAGAACGCAATCCGAAACAGCAGCCGAACCTTCAGACGCAGAAGCCAGAGGCCCGCGACCATATACGCCCAGGCAAGCGGCGCGTTCGGCCATCCGTCGAAAGTCGCCGAGCCCAGCAGTTCCGGATCCTTCGCAGGGTCCTGGGTGTAACGATGATGCGCGAAGTGAAACTCCCGATAGACGGTCGGAGACATCCCGAACGGTATTCCGGTGAGCCATGCGCCAATCGTATTTAGATGCCGCGTACGGAACGCGGTCAGGTGCGCGCATTCGTGGAATGGCGCGAAGAGTGTCGTCCAGATCGCGCCCAACAATAGAGCAGCCGCAAAGGCCGTGACGGGCGACGACGACACGTAAACCACCAGCACCATCGCCAGCACAAACGCGCCGAGCTGCATCCCCAGACGAATCAGCGAGGGCACGTCCTCACGCTTTTGCAACGCGCGGAGGATTTCGCGGTCCACCAGCGGCCGAGTCTCGAAGCTCTGCTCCATCACGCCCACTGATAGCGGTTAACAAACGGCGAGGGCAAGCCCCGCTATCGCGGGTCTGGACCGTCCGGGCTGTCAGCTGCGAATTGGAGTTATTGCGGGGGCCCTTTGCGAGCGTCTTCGTCGCGAGCCCTGCAAAGTAAATCGGACCTGCGTTGACCCGTTATGGGCCTCCGTCGGGTCCGGCGTACTCCGTGCTGCCGCCGCCCACCGTCACGCCCTTGCGTACGCGCACCGAGAGTTCCGGACGGTTCGGAACGTCGACCTTGAGGCTCCGATAGCCGGGACGCGAGGGGTCGGGCGCGACGAAGCCGGCGGTGTACTGCTGGCGCAATTCATTGCTGATCATCGCGCAGTCCTGGCGCAGCGCCTCGCCGTCGCCGACCTCGCGCACCACGAAGGTGCGCGCGCCGCTCTCGTTGGACAACTCGGTAAGTGTCTGCGTATCGACCCGGTCCATGTCGCCGCCGAACATGAACGGCCCGATCGCGATACCGACTCCGCCGCCCGAGTTCGGATCGCCGATGCCGATCGAATAGATCAGCACGCCCATCCGCCGCGCCTGCCCGACCACCTGTTGCAGCGTCGCCTGGCTCGCGTTGTCCATCCCGTCCGTCACCACCAGCAGCGCCTTTTTGTCATAGCGCCCGTGCCGGACCATGATCAGACCATCCATGATGGTGTCGAAGAGCGCGGTCTGTCCGTAGGCGTGCAGCAGCGCAAGCCTGCTCCTGACCAGAAAGTGATTGGTGGTGAACGGCTGGAGCAGGAACGGACGGTTGGAAAACGCGAACAGGAATACGTCGTCCTGCTCGTTCAGATCGCCGATAAATTGCGAAATCGCGGCGCGCAACTGCTGCAGCTTGGGCTCCATGCTGCCCGACGTGTCCGCCAGGATTCCGATCGAGACCGGGGTGTTGAGGTCCTGGCGCAGGAATTCGAGCGGCCGCTGAATACCGTCGACATAGATGCGGAAGTCGCCTTTTTGCAGGCCCGTGACGTAACGGCCGTTCTGGTCGGTCACGGTGACCGTCACCTGCTCGTAGCCCGTCTGGCTGCGCAGCGCGCGCGAGGGCAGTTCCAGCTCCTGTCCGGGCTGCGGGCTCACCTGCGGCATCGTCAATGCGCCGGTGCCGCCCTGCTGGCTGCTCGGCGTGGTCGGCAGCTCGAGGACCGATCCGCCGCCCTGGTTGTTGTTGAGCGGACGGGACGGCGGGACGTACCCGTGCTGCTGCGCCGCAGCCGGTCCGGCCGCGATAGCCAGCAAGGCCGCGAGTATCGCCACCGTTGCTGTCGCCGCCCAACCACGGCCCGCGCGGCCTTTAAAGCTCAGCATTGCCAGTGTCCTCGAGTACAAATTTCCCGACCCCGGTCTCAGCTCAGCGACCGCCACAAGGAAGTCCTTAGCTCCAGGCACTTTCGATAGTCTCGATCTTCCTATTTGCCCGCGTCTTGAGCAAGCAGGCAGGTGACGCGATTGGATCGGACGCTCTGACGGGTGTTTTTATTCGGTTTGCCCCCGATTCCGCTCCATCTCGACCGCACGCCTGGCCGAGCGGCGCGCCAGTCATGACCTCGACCGGCCGTCGTTTCCTTCAACAGATTAGACGCATCCCGACGCTTCCAGTTTCGCCTATTGTCCCCGCAACAGCCACCGTCGTAAGGTGGCCTTCAGGCCTTATGGGCAGCCCCGGCGGACCGGGTGCAAGGAGGACGGGATGAAATTCGGCATATTCATGGCGCCTTTCCATCGCACCGGCGAAAACCCCACGCTCTGCTTCGAGCGCGACCTGGAACTTATCGAATGGCTCGATCGCACCGGCTACGACGAGGTCTTCATCGGCGAGCATCATTCCTCCGGATGGGAAATCATCTCGTCGCCCGATATCTTCATCGCCGCCGCCGCCGGACGCACCCGCCGCATCATGCTCGGCTCGGGCGTGGTCAGCGTCCCCTACCACAACCCGTTCAACATCGCGAACCGCTACGCCCTGCTCGACCATCTGACGCGCGGACGCGTGATGCTCGGATGCGGCCCGGGCGCGCTCTCCGCCGACGCGCACATGCTGGGCATCGACACGACCCAGCAGCGCCGCCAGATGGTCGAGGGCGTCAAGGCCATAATGCGGCTCTTCACCGAGGAAGGCGGCATCACGATCGACGGGTCGTTCTTCCGCCTGAACGACGCTCATCTGCAGATCAAGCCCTACCAGCAGCCGCATCTGCCGATCTTTGTCGCGAACACGATTTCGCCCTCGGGAATGGTCGCGGCGGGCGAGCTTGGATGCGGCGTGTTGTCGGTCGCGGCTTTCGCCACTGGCGGCCTTGAGGGTCTGCCGAAGCGCTGGGCGGTGGCCGAGGAGACGGCGGCCGAGAACGGCAAGACCGTGAGCCGCGCGAACTGGCGGATGGTGATGCCGATCCATCTGGCGGACTCTAAAAAAGAGGCGCTCGACGACATCCGCGACGGCGCCAATTCCTGGATTCAGGACTACTTCATCGACACGCTGGGCGCGAAGATTCAGTTCGAGGAATACCCGGGTCAGCCGCGCGAGGAGATGACGGTCGATCGGATGGTCGCGCGCGGCGGCGCGATCGTCGGCACTCCCGACGACGCGATCGCGCGGATCCGCGAAATCCAGGAGGCGAGCGGCGGCTTCGGCGGGTTGCTCGGACTCGCCCACGAGTGGGCGTCGCGCGAAAAGACGCTTCGCTCGTACGAGCTCTTCGCGCGCCACGTGATGCCGCAGTTCCAGGGCAGCGTGGCCGAGATCGAGTACTCCCAGCGATGGGCAGCCGGGCAGCGCGAGATGCTGTTCAACAAGTCGGTCGCCGGAATCATGACCGCGATGAACGACTACAAGCAGCATCGCGAGGCCAAGGGCGAAAAGCCCTCCGAGATAGCCGACCAGCCGGTGACCCGCGTCCGCCCGTAAGGCTGCACGCCGCCCGGAATCGATCTCGTTTTCTCCTCCGCGCCTTTGGGGGGAGGGAAATGCGCAACTGGACAAGACCGCCGGGTCTCACTCCGGTGACTTGACGCGCCAAACCGCCGCGCGCCGTCAACGCGATTTTTCTCCAACGCTCGCGCTGCTCGCGCAAATCCGCGACACATTTCACATCCCGATTCAATTGCGACGTTGACCCGCGCGCGGCGCGCCGTTAGCGTGATCGCTGTCACCAATTTGCGCGCCGCGGGCCGGCTGCGCGCTTTTCTCCCGGAGCAATCGCTTGCCTCATTTGAGCGAAGCGCAGATTTTTCGCTTCCTGGTCGAGCTTACCCTGCTGCTGCTCGTAAGCCGCACGATGGGCGATCTGATGAAGCGTCTCGGGCAGGCCCCGGTCATCGGCGAGCTGCTCGCAGGCGTGATCGTCGGCCCTTCGGTGTTGGGCAGCCTCGCGCCCGGCGCGTTCTCCGCGCTTTTTGGCGGCGACCCGATGTCGCTTCATCTGCTGGAGGCCTTCGCCTGGACAGGCGCGATCCTGCTGCTGCTCTACATCGGTCTCGAAACCGACCTCGACATCCTGCGCGGCCAGGGACGCGCCGCCGCCAGCGTATCGGTGTGCGGGATGGTGATTCCGTTCATCTGCGGGATAGTGCTGGGCCTGTCGCTCCCCGCACAATACCTCGCCGCGCCTGACCAACGCTTCATCTTCGCCCTCTTCATGGGCGTGGCGATCGCGATTTCGGCGGTGCCGGTGATCGCGAAAATCCTGATCGAGCTCGGCCTGATGCGCCGCGAACTGGGAATGCTGATCCTAGCCGCCGGCTTGATCGACGACACCACCGGATGGCTCCTCCTCTCACTGGTCGCGGGGCTGGCAAGCGGCCGTGCGGTCTCCGCGGCCTCGTTTGGCCTGGTACTCGCCGAGGCCGGCGCCTTCATCGCGTTCTGCTACTTCGCGGGCGTGCGAATAGCAGCGTGGCTGGTGCGATGGGTGGATGATCGGGGCGCGGCCGAGCATGGCAAGTTCAGCGCGATGATTCTGGTCGCCTTCGCCTGCGCAATCGTCACCCAGGCGATCGGCCTGCACGCGGTGTTCGGCGCGTTCGTTGCCGGACTGATGCTCAGCCGCGCGCCGCGCGTGCGCGCCCGCGACCGCGCGGAGATCGAAGCGGTCACGATGGGCCTGATGGCGCCCGTGTTCTTTGCCTATTCGGGCCTGCAGGCCAACCTCACCGCGCTCGAGAGCCCCTTTGTCCCGCTGATCGTGCTCGGGGTCGCGTGCGCGGCGAAGATCGGGGGCGCGTTCGCCGGCGGCAGGCTCGGCGGGCTCGAATTTCGCGAATCGCTGGCGGTGGCCTTCGGTATGAATGCGCGGGGCGGAATGGAGATCATCCTTGCGCTTTTGGGGCTCAGCCTCGGCGTACTTACGCCCGCGACCTATACCATGATCGTCGCGGTCGCAGTCGTCACCTCGATCATCACGCCGCCCCTGCTCACCTGGGCGCTGAGCGGCGCCAGCCGGCGCCCGGGCGACGCCGAACGTGCGGAGCGCGACCGTATCCTCGCACGCATGCCGCTTCGCACCGCGGGGGCCAAGCTGCTGGTGCTGAGCGGCGGCGGCCCGCATGCGGAACTGGCCGCCCATCTGGCGGGTACGCTATGCAAGTCCTCAGACGCCAGCGTCACGATGTTCCACGCCGCAGCCGGCGATTCTAACGGCGCCGGCGCAGCCTCCGCGTTTGGCGCGCAATTCGCGCGGCTCAAGGAAATCGCCACCGCGGCCGGCGCCGCCAACGTTTACCATCGCACCGGCAGCGGCGAGTCCATCATCGAAGCGATTGTGCAGGAGAGCGAGCGCGGCTACGACGCGATTTTCGCCGGCGCCTCGCAGGTTCACGGGCACGCCGCGCTCGGCGGCGAGGTGTTGCGCGAGCTGTTCGTCGCAGTGCGCGCGCCGGTAGTGATCGCGAGCAACGCCGGCGCCGCGACGCCGGTGCGCAAGCTGCTATTGCCGGTGAGCGGGGCGTCGTTCGCCCGACTGGGCGCGATGGTCGGGATGCTGTACGCGCAGGCGGCCGGGGCCGAAGCCACCGCGCTCTACGTCCGCCAGCGCTCGATCCTCGACCTGCGCACGCTCGCCGGCGGCGCTGCGATCAGCCGCGAAGGCGAGGAGGCGATCGGCGAAATCCACGGCCTCGCGCGGCAACTCGACCTCAAAATCGCCAGCCGGATCGAAAGCGGCGTCAACGCCGAGAGCGTGATCCTGCGCACGCTCAAGGAAGGCCAATTCGACCTTCTGATGATGGGCGCGCTGTTCCGTTCGGCCGAGGAGCGCTTGTACTTCGGCAGCCGCGTCGACCAAATCCTGCGCAGCGCCGGATGCGCGGTCGCGGTGGTCGTCGCGCCGGAGCAAGCGACGCGTGGCTAGACGGCATCAATGCGATGCCCGCGCGGCTAAACGCCGCACTCGCGCTCTGGTAGCATGCCTCAGGCGTATCGTGCGCCGAGCCTTCGGCTAGCGCGCGCGAGCATTCAAGGAAGTTCCAAGGAGTTCTCGATGGCTATCCATGAGGAGATCTGCGCGGCGATCGATCGTTTCAAGGACCGCGCGATCGAGCTGGGCCGCAAGATCCACGCGCGTCCCGAGCTGAAATTCGAGGAACGCTTCGCAGCCGGACTGCTCGCCGGTGCGCTCGGCGAAATCGGAGTCGAGGTCGAACGCGGCACGGCCGGACTCGAGACCGCGTTCAGTGCCGCGACCGGCAAAGCCGATCGCTCAGGCCCGACCGTAGCCATTCTCGCCGAGTATGACGCGCTGCCTAACGGCCACTCCTGCGGCCACAATCTGATCTGCACCGCCGCGCTCTCGGCCTTCGCCGGGCTCGCCACCGTGCACGCGCAATTGCCCGGCCGCGTCCTGATTCTCGGCACGCCGGCCGAGGAAGGCGGCGGCGGCAAGATCATCCTGCTGGAAAAAGGCGCATTCCGGGGCGTCGACGCGGCGCTGATGGCGCATCCGGTCGACGGCGAGTACGCGACCTTTCCCACGCTCGCAACGCGCCACCTGCGGTTGACGTTTCATGGGCGCGCGTCCCACGCGGCGGCGGCGCCGTGGGCTGGCGCGAGCGCGCTTGCCGCGGTGATCCAGACCTTCCAGAGCGTGGATGCGGCGCGACTGCACTTTCGCGACGGCTCGCGCATTCACGGCATCATCACCAACGGCGGACAGGCGGTAAATATCGTCCCGGAGAAGGCGGTGTGCGAGTTTCTGTGCCGCGCGCACACCACCGGGTACACCCACGAGATCGCCGATCGGGTGCTGCGATGCGCCGAGGCGGCCGCGACGGCCACCGGCACGCGGCTTACGTCCGAAGTTATCGGCGGTTACAAGAACATGGTCAACAATCTCGCGATGGCCCATCGGTACGCGCATCACTGCGGGGCGCTCGGAGTCAAGGCGCCCGACGCACCACCGGATATGCCAACCGGCTCGACCGATATGGGCGACGTGAGCCACGCGATGCCGGCAATTCATCCGATCTTCCGCATCGCCGACCCGGGCACCGGCAACTGCCATGAAGAACGCTTCGCACTGCATACCGACACGCCGCGCGCCTACGAGGCGATGGTCCGGGTGGCCAAGGCGATGGCGTTGACGGCGTACGATCTGTTGGCCGAGCCGAAGCTCATGGAATCGGCCAAGAGCGAATTCGCGGCCGCATTGAAGACTTGATAACGAGGCCGAGGGCCGCACGAAAATCCCGCGCGGAAAATCTGCGCGAAGTTCCGGATCTCCGCGGAGAAGCGGCTCTGTCTCCCTAACCGCAACTCTCCAGGTTGCGCCAAAGAAACAAAGCGAGGATTGGTCTTGCGTAAGGGCGATGTTGCACTGCTCGTTTCCGTTCTGCTGTATGCGGTCGGATGGATTGTCTATTTACACGTCAACGCGCACGCCGGCGAAGTGATTCGCATGGCCGGCGAAGCTTCGCTGGTCGGCGGACTATGCGACTACATCGCGTTGAAGATGCTCTTCGAGCGCAAGTGGTACCTGCCCAATTCCGGCGTGCTGCCGCGCAACCGCGAGAAGATCATTCATGCGATCGGGCACACGGTGGAAAACCAGTGGCTCACGCCCGAAATGATTCATCGCAAGCTCACCGAGTACGACCTGGTCACCAAGGTCGGGCAATGGCTGGAGCGGGTCTCGCTGCGCGACGCCGACCTGACCTTCATCGAGGAGCAGGCGCTCAGGCTCGCCGAGTGGCTCAAGCGTCCCGAGGTCGTGGACCGCATCGTGGAAGAGCTGCGCAAGATGCTCGAAATCGGGCCGTTGGTCAGGTTCGTCGAGCGGCTGCTGGTGAATTTCGAGG
>Ga0335083_10008210_pt1 | contig 12781 bp, 8 predicted proteins | sample Lox_Sample_42_FD_206716 | JGI IMG/M metagenome (GOLD analysis project Ga0335083, IMG submission 206716) | Soil microbial communities from Loxahatchee National Wildlife Refuge, Florida, United States - Lox_Sample_4.2 | ecosystem: Environmental > Terrestrial > Soil > Wetlands | place: USA: Florida...
GGAGTTCCTTCAGGAAGAGGCGGCACGACTGACGCTTCATGCCACCAGCGGTCGTCCCACGCGCCAGCATAAGCGACTTTGCCATAACGCTGCTGCCAGACCTGGGCTTCTTCGTGGGTTCGGAGCAGCGGAAATTCAGCGCCCGGGACAACAGGAATGTCCGCTCGGCCAATAATTTCGAGCAATCGAAGCGTGTGCGCTACTTCCTCGTCGCGCCACTGATCTCCGCTCACGACCGTAATGCCGAGGACCTGGACCTGTGGTGACTGAATCATCAGCAGCAACGTTTGCATATTGCTGCCCCCGGGACCAGAGCAATCCTCGTTGATGATGACTTTTCGGCGCGGCTGAGCAGAACAGACAGCAGCGGCTAGCAGAACAACGAAAAGAAAAACTCGACGTTGCCTCATGTCCTCAACTTGTTAGCTGCAGCCATTCAGGCCGCTTCAATCGACCCCAAGAAAAAATTACGGGCAGAGCAGGCGCTGCCTGTCTGCCCGAAAATCAGCGATCGCCTGCTCAATCTCAGAATCTGAGCTTGAGCGCAAACTGAATCAACCGAGCATTGTTCACCGTATTGTTGATGACTCCGAAAGTCGCCGGAGCATTGATGTCCTGCTCGCCGCTTCCTCCTGAACCTCCCATATAGAACTGCGGATGGTTGAACAGGTTGAAGAACTCAGCCCGGAACTGCAGGTCGGTGCCCTCGCGGAATCCCAAAGGAAAATCCTTGATGATTGAGAAGTCGGTGTTCACGAAGCGTGGACCGTAGACCGGCGCACGCGCAGCTGTGCCGAGCTCTCCAGCCGGGGCTTGGGCAAACGCACAGGGATTAAACCAATGTTGGATCGTGTGAACCTGAGTCGGACAACCTGCTCCTCCTCCGGGCTTGTTGGGATCGCCCACCTGATTGGGCCGCTGGAATGTGTTGCCATTGTACGAAAAGAAAACTCCGGACCCATCGCCACTATCAACCACGAAAAGTGGGAAGCCGGATGTAGCTCTTTCAATCAGGTCCAACTGCCAGTTGCCAAAAATAGCATTGGTTGTGTTGTTCCAGGTACTTCCGAAGTGCTTGCCTTTGCCGAATGGCAGATCGTAAAGAATGCTGGCGGTGAAGCTATCGTTCAGATTGAGCTGCGACAAGCCCCAATCGAGCTTCTTATAGCCCGGCAAGGGATAGTAGATGGCCCCGGGGTTCGTTCCGAGTCCGTCGGGCATACCAGAATCGAATGTGCGGGACCACGTGTAGCCTAGCAACGCATAAAGGCCGTGACGTGTGCTCTTAGTTTCGGCCTTAACTTCGAGGGAGTCATAGCGAGCTCTACCCACGCTGTTATTCGCGACCACGGACTGGAAGACGCCACCATTCGGCTGGTTAACAGCGTAAGGGAAAAATCCAAAGCCGCAGCCTAGCGTGTAGCCCGGAACCGCTCCGCAAGCCGCGGGATCGCTAAGGTTCTCGTTCGACTGTCCCACCAGAATGTGTGTACTGGTAGTCCCTGCATAGCCCGCCGTTAGCACTACATTGCCAGGCAATTGGCGCTCAACATTCAGGTTGTATTGCTGAACGATGCCCTGTCGGAAATTTCGATTCATCGACTGGATGGTTCCGGTGTAATTGGCAGGATTTACGGGCGAGGTTAACACGGCCCCTCCAGTCACAGGAGTGCTCGATGGAGTGGTTGGATCCACCAGAAAACCACCAGATAGCGAGCCGAACGCGCTATTGAATCCGAGACAGAAGTCGCTGGGACAGGGATCCACCTCGGCATAGTAGGGAGGATTCTGCCACAAGCCTTGTCCGCCCTGGTTCCAGGAAGAGTCGTGGAGAATCCCATAGCCGGCACGGATCACGGTCTTGTCGCTGCCCATGACTTTCCACGCCAAGCCGATGCGGGGTTCAATCGCGGTTTTGTCAAACTGAATGCCGGCCCGGCCATCCGTTGGCACACAGATCGCGCAGCCCGCCAAAGTCGGGCTTCCTTTTGGCACGTACCACTTCAGCGTCTGAATATCGTAGTCAGCCTGCCGATTTTGAACTTCAGTTTGCGGCGTTGCCAATGCCCAGGCCACGCCGAGATTGACCGTCAGATTGTTCGTGATGCGCCAGTCGTCTTGAACGAAGGGGCGGAAGAGCTTCCAGCGGCGTCCCACCGTGCCGCCGAGGAAAGTCTGGTCATGGGCGGCGAAGATGCCCGTACTGCCCAGAAGCAGGTCCGCAGCGTCATCCCCCGTCAAGGCAGCATTCTCCACGACAAACCCGTCCTGAAACGCGTTGTTCCTGACGTTCATCTGGTTGGCCCGATAGGTTGCGCCGAAGCGGATATTGTGACGTCCCCTAATGAGGTCAAGCGTGTCAGAAACCGAATACACGTTGGTGCCGCCCTGATATGGGGCGTAGCCGCGATCTCCAATTGCAAAATAGTTCGCCATCAGGAAAGAAGTCATTCCGCAGCTGATGCAATCTTTGCTGGACTGGTTCAGGCTGGCCGGATAACCGGTAATCGAGTCGCACTTGGATCCGAGGTCCGCGCCGAGAATTCCGATCTTCGCAGCCTCACAGCTGCCGGTGCCGAACGAAAGGATGTGGTTGAAGATGCGGTTATAGCCAACAGTAGCCTGGTTGATCGTATTTGCGGAGAAAACGTGAGTTTCGGAGACAACCGCGTTGCGTCCATGGTTATCGATGTACTGGTTGCTGCCAAAGGCGTTTTGTTCAGTCCACGTGGGCGAACCACCCGGCACAAAGTTCGTCGCCTGGTCGTAGCTGAACCGGCCAAAGATCGAGTCTTTGCTTGAAATATTGTGGTCCAGGCGAATGTCCCATGTGGCTTCATTCAATTTCCGCACTGGCTCGTTGATGTAGTTGTACCCGACGGCGTTGAGCGCATTGGGAGTTGGGTAGAGCTGAAGTACTTTGGCTCCGATCGGGTTCACTACCGCCGCCGGAATGGTGTTGCAAGCCACTCCTGCCGTTTGTGCCCCAGTAGAGTCGACCGGTTCAGGAGTGGAGGTGCCAGGCTGACACTGGAAGGGCTGGCCGGAGAAAGGGTTGTTGAGCTGCTTACCAGTTGGCGCACCACTGTAATCGTAGTTGCCATTAGCATCCGGAGTGGTCATCCCAGTAGTTGGAACAAAGCCGGTAAAGGGAACGCCGCGGCGCTGCATCTTCGCCTGGTAGTCAAGGAAGAAGAAGGTCTTGTCTTTCTTGATCGGACCGCCGAAAGAGCCGCCAAACTGATTCAGATTGAACTTCTCGGTTGAGGTAGCGAAGTAGCTGCGGGCATCCAACTTTGTGTTGCGGAAGAACTCGAATAGGGAGCCGTGGAACTGATTGCTTCCCGATTTCGTCGTAACCAGCACGGTAGGACCGGCGCGCTCGCCATATTCGGCGGAATAGTTGTAGGTCAGAACCTTGAATTCCTGAATGTCGTCAATATCGGAGAAGATGCCGATTCCGCCCTCATCGAGCTGATTGTTGTCATTTCCGTCAAGCAGCCAGCCAGTGCTCTGCTCGCGAGAACCACCGACCGAGAGTGAGAACGCTCCGCGCGTGGCGGCCTCGCTGCTGGCCGCGCTGGTAAAGAAGCTGTTTGGGTTGGTGGACTGCGTAGTACCCGGCGTGAGGGTGGCCAGTTGTACGAAGTTGCGGCCGTTCAGAGGAAGCTCGGAGACTTCCTCAGCGGTGATGACCTGGCCGAGGGTAGGTTGTGAGGTCTCCACGGCAACCTCGGTGGCGCTCACTTCGACCTGAGTGTTCACAGAGGCTGGCTGCAGCGAGAAATCCAATTCGCGCTGCTCATCCACCTGAAGTCGAACACCTTTCTGATCGACCGCCGCAAAGCCCGGAGCCGTGACATGAATCGTATAGAACGTTGCGGGGAGCAGGGGCACCAGATAATGGCCGGTGTCATCGGACTTAGTTTCGCGCGTCAGCCCCGTGGCTTGGGAAGTGATTTTTATGTTTGCTCCGGAGATGACGGCACCTGCCTTATCGGAAACGGTGCCCAAGAAACTTCCGGTTGCTTGACCATAAAGAAGCGGGCTCAGGAAACTAACCAGCACACTGCAACACACCGCAAGGAGAATGCGCCTGCTTGGCATCGCTTTCGACCCCTTTCGCGGTCTGCCCCAAAAGAAAAAAACCTTCCCTTCCTGGGTGAAGGGAGGGAGGTCTACCCGACCGCAGACACGGCTTATAAATTGAGCATCACGGGTAAGTCAAGAGCATTTCGCGTTCGAAAGCATTCGCAACGATCATCTTTTTGCACAGGGATATCGAGAAAACCGTTTGGCGGTGTTAGGTGCGCCGACTTTCCCACTCTGCATCGAACCGCTTGCGATCCCAAAAAGATTTCTGCGTCCCGACTCCTGTTGTGGACAGCCCAGCGTAGAGGTTCGCGCGACGAACCGCCTCTTTTTCCGGAACGCCTTCGCCTAGAAAAACGGCGAAGCTACCGATGAACGCATCTCCTGCTCCAGTGCTGTCGATGCTCTTCACGGCAAACGCTGGAATGTGCTCGCTTCCGTCCCGGCTCGCGATGAGCGATCCATTTGCTCCGAGTGTGATGATCACGCGGCGGATGCCTCCGGCGACCAGTTGCTGGCCGCATCTCTTCGCATCCTCGATGGTCTTCACCGCAGCCTCCGTGATTGTCTCCGCTTCGCTCTCATTCGGCACAAAATAGTCCAGATCTTTCAGGGCGGCCATTTCAATCGGCTGCGCCGGCGCGGGATTCACGATGCACCGAACCCCGTGCTTGCGCGCGAATGCGGCCGTGTAATAGACCGTTTCCACGGGGATTTCAAACTGGAGCACGATGCAGTCGACGGACTTCAAAATTTCCGCGGCAGCGTCGACATCGGCCGGTTTTACCGCGTCATTCGCGCCTTTGACCACCAGTATCCGATTTTGACCGCTGGGATCGACAAAAATAGGTGCCACACCGCTCGACAATCCTTCGACTTGCTTCACATGCGTGGGATCGATACCCTGCTTCCGGAAATTCTCGATAGTGGCCGGGCCGAACAGGTCGGCGCCCACGCGCGCGACCATAAAGACGTCGGCGCCGCAGAGACGTGCGGCTACGGCTTGATTTGCACCCTTGCCGCCGAAGCCCAGATCAAACTTATCTCCGAAGATGGTTTCGCCGGGCTTGGGGAACCGGCTGGCGAAGGTTGTCAGATCGATGTTCGCGCTGCCGACTACCGCGATTCGAGGGCGTTTTGACATGATTGTGATCGTCGCCTCGGTAAGTCGAGGAAGGGCGAGTCTAGTCAGCGCGCCTGTAGGATGTCAATGGAACGGGCGGACTCCGGCGCGCGTGGTTTCTGCTATAGTTCGTTCCTCGACAGTCGATCTTGGAGGAGTCATGCCCCGCATTGTCCGCTGCGCCCTGATCCAGGCCAGCAATGCTCTCAGCACCGAACGCCCCCTCGCTCAAATCCGGAAGGCAATGATCGACAAGCACATGAAATTGATTGAGCAGGCCGCGCGGAAGAAGGCGCAGGTCCTCTGCCTGCAGGAGCTCTTCTACGGCCCCTATTTTTGCGCGGAACAAAATGCGCGCTGGTATGAACTGACCGAGCGCGTGCCGGACGGGCCAACGACAGAACTCATGCGGAAGGTCGCGGCCAAACACAAGATGGTCATGGTCGTTCCTGTATATGAGGAACACATGCCGGGCGTGTATTTCAACACAGCCGCTGTGATCGATGCCGACGGGCGCTATCTGGGAAAGTATCGCAAGCACCACATTCCGCACTGCCATCCCGGATTTTGGGAAAAGTTTTATTTCACTCCCGGCGATCTTGGTTACCCGGTCTTCGAAACGAAGTACGCGCGCGTCGGAGTCTACATCTGTTACGACCGCCATTTCCCTGAGGGTGCGCGGATTCTGGGCCTGAATGGGGCGGAGATTGTGTTCAATCCATCGGCGACGGTGGCGGGTCTCTCTGAATATTTGTGGGAACTCGAACAACCTGCCCACGCCGTCGCCAACGGATACTTCGTCGGAGCGATTAACCGTGTAGGGACTGAAAAGCCTTGGAGCATCGGCGAGTTCTACGGCAAAAGTTACTTCTGCAATCCACGCGGCAAGATCATCGCGCAGGCGAGCCGCGACAAGGATGAAGTTGTCGTCGCCGAGCTTGATCTCGATATGATCAGCGAAGTACGGAAAGTATGGCAGTTCTTCCGCGACCGCAGACCGGAAAGCTACGGCGCTTTAACGACCCAGAGCGGAACAGCGGCGGCGGCAGACTAGAAGCGTTTGTCATTTCGAGCGCTGGAATTTCGAGCGAGAAATCTGCTGTCTGTGCACGCCTAGAAGCAGATTCCTCGCTTTGCTCCAAATGACAAGATTCTTAAGCACCATGGCACCAGCCGACGAGTACCGACTCCGTTCCCCAATCGAGGCGAGCCCTCTCTACAATCCCGACCTTGCGCCCGCAACTCCGGCGCAGCGGCACTGGGGGACATACAACTTCGCCGCGCTCTGGATTTCGATGTCGGTGAACATTCTCACCTACATGCTCGCTGCGAGCTTGATTCAGGGCGGTATGAACTGGCGCCAAGCCGTCGCAACGATCTTCATTGGAAACGTAATCGTATTGGCGCCGATGCTGCTCAACTCGCACCCGGGCGCGAAATATGGAATCCCTTTCCCGGTTCTCGCCCGAGCATCATTTGGAGTGCTCGGCGCAAATATAGCGGCTGTCTTGCGCGCGCTGGTTGCCTGTGGATGGTTCGGCATTCAAGCCTGGATCGGCGGCGAGGCGATCAGCACATTGCTGGCGACGCTAACCCCGAGTTGGAAGAACGTTCCGCATGGCGCGGCAATCTGCTTCATGATTTTCTGGTGCATTAATCTTGCTGTGGTCGTGAAGGGAATCGAATACATCCGAATCCTGCAGGGAATCAGCGCGCCGATTCTGCTGGGGGTGGGTTTGCTGCTGCTGGGATGGGCCTACCACGCCGCCGGGGGATTCGGCCCCATGTTGTCGGTTCCGTCGCGCTTCACAACATTCTCTGATTTTCTCAAGTTCCTGATTCCCGCACTCAATGGAACAGTCGGATTCTGGGCTACCGTATCGCTGAATATCCCCGACTTCACGCGTTTCGCCCGAGACCAGCGGGAACAAATGATTGGTCAGGCCCTGGCGTTGCCCACCACGATGACCCTTTATGCATTTGTGGGCATCGTCGTGACTTCAGCGACGGTCGTCATCTACGGCACCGCAATCTGGGATCCGGTACAACTGCTGAGCCGATTCCACTCTCCGATCGCGGTGATTATTTCACTCCTGGCGATTCTTCTGGCGACTCTGAATGTGAACATCGGCGCCAATGTCGTGTCGCCGGCAAACGACTTCTCCAATCTCTGGCCACGGCGAATCAGTTTCCGAATTGGCGGCATCATCACCTGCTTCATGGGCATCGCACTCATGCCCTGGAAGCTGTTGGCAAACTACAAGACGTTCATTCTCGGGTGGCTTGGAGGCTACGCCGCATTTCTCGGGCCCGTGGCTGGCATCATGATTTGCGATTACTTCGTAATCCGGCGACGGGTCCTGCAGTTGGACGATCTGTATCTTCGCGGCGGCCTTTACGAATATTCGAGCGGATTCAATTGGCGGGCGGTAGTTGCGCTGGCGTTGGGAGCAGGCACCGCCCTGGCCGGTCTGGCCGTACCCTCTGTGCGTGCTCTGTATGACTATTCCTGGTTTGTGGGCTTCGCAGTTTCGTTTGTGACGTATTACGGTCTGATGTCGGGACGGGCGCCGGTCAGTGTGCCGGCGCGGGAGACTGCCTGAAACGACGACTGCACGCTTCCGACCTATCGCTCAGAAGTTGGGTAGGATATCTTTCTCATAGATGTCCAGCGTCTGCTCTTCATCCCCGCACATCAGGTAGATATTGAACTGGGTCACGCCAACATCGGCCAGTTCTCGCAGTTTGTGCCGGTGGGCCTCGACCGCTCCGACCAGGCAGAAGCGGTCTACGACATCATCTGAAACGAAATTTGCGTTATCGCTTTCGACTTCGCAGTGATGCTGGTAGTCGTAGTGACCGCGATCTTCCACGTATGAAGTCAAGGCGGGAGGAAGATCCCCCGGCTTGTATTGCCGGATGAGATCCATTACATGGTTGGAGACTAAAGCGGGGAACCATCGCACACGCTCGCGGGCGACGCTTAGGTCATTGGAGACCCATACCGGCGCGGCCGCCATCACTTCAATTCGATTCGGATCGCGTCCCACGGCCTGAGCCCCTTCTTTCACGAATCCCATGCACCACGCGATTAGCGCCGGATCGGCAAATTGGAGAATGATGCCGTCGGCCACGCGTCCGGCCATGTGCAGCACCTTGGGACCATATCCTGCAACCCAAACTCGCGGAGCATCCTTCGCCCAACTCAGCCGTGTGGGTTGGCCATCGTGGTGGACTTCTTTTCCAGACGTAAGGTCGCGGAATTCTTTGACCGCCGCTTCCAACTGGGACCAACTCACAGGTTTCTTTCCCATCACTCGGCGTGAACTGTCGCCACGGCCGATGCCGAGTTCCATGCGTCCGCCGGAAATCAGATTCAGCGTGGCAAACAGGCTCGCGGTCACGGTCAGATCGCGCGTTGCGGGATTGGTGACGCACGTGCCCAGTCTCATGCGTTGCGTGTTCACAGCCATCAGCGTCAGCAGCGGATACGGCTCCTTCCACAGGACGTGGGAATCGAAAATCCAGCCGTATTCGAACCCTGCCCTCTCGGCTTGCCGGGTTAATCCCACAATTCGATCGATCGAGATGTCAGGCTTGAGCGTGATGCCGAATCGCATGGCGAGTCCCTTTCATGATCAGGGATCTGAGGTGAACAATCGAAGGGCGGCAGTGTAGCATAGTTTCTCTCCTGCACCCGACCGTCGTGGAGGTTTCATGAGCTTCGACACGATCATTCGAAATGGCTCGGTGGTGACAGCAACCGATACATACGTCGCGGATGTTGCGATCGAAAACGGCAAGATAGTGGCCATTGGCACAAATCTTCCTACAGAGAATGCAACGAGACTGCTGGACGCGTCGAACAAGCTTGTGCTGCCGGGGGGCATCGACGTTCACACTCACCTCGACATGCCCTTTGGGGGAACAACCAGCGCCGACGATTTTGAGACCGGAACGCGGGCCGCGGCGTTCGGCGGCACGACAACATTGATTGACTTCGCCATTCAATACAAGGGCCAGCGCCTCCGCCAGGCATTCGACACTTGGATGACCAAAGCTTCCGGCAAGGCTGTCTGCGACTATGCGTTTCATTGCATCGTTACCGACGTGTCGGCAGGACAACTTGGCGAAATGAATGACCTGCTGCGCGAGGGTGTGACCACCTTCAAGCTTTTTATGGCTTACCCGGGCGTATTCATGCTCGATGACGGCAGCATCTTCAAGGCACTGCAAACCACGGCGAAGAACGGGGGCATGGTCTGCATGCATGCTGAAAACGGCAGCGCAATTGACGTCATCGTTCAGCAGGCGCTGGCGGAAGGAAAAACGGCGCCGAAGTATCACGCCCTCACGCGACCGACCACCGCCGAGGCGGAGGCAACAGCTCGAGCGATCGCGCTGGCGGAAATTGCCGGGGCTCCGATCTACATCGTCCACTTGAGTTGCAATGATGCCCTCGAGAAAGTTCGTGAAGCGCGCGATCGTGGGTTACCCGTGTATGCGGAAACCTGCCCGCAATACTTGTATCTTTCCATTGAGAATTTCGATGCGCCCGGCTTCGAAGGAGCGAAATACGTTTTCACTCCACCACTGCGCGAGAAGTGGCATCAGGAAAAGCTCTGGAACGGACTGAAGCGCGATCACCTGCAAGTTGTCTCCACCGACCATTGTCCGTTCTGTTTCAAGGAGCAGAAGGAATTGGGACGCGACGACTTTACGAAGATTCCGAATGGCGGTCCGGGCATCGAGCACCGCATGAGCCTGATCTATTCAGGCGGCGTCGCCGCTGGACGTTTCAGCGCGAACCGCTTTGTGGAACTAGTTTCCACCACGCCTGCGAAATTGTTCGGACTCTATCCGCGCAAGGGGACCATTGCGGTAGGCAGCGATGCTGACCTGGTCATCTTCGATCCCCACCGGAAGCACACGATCAGCGCCAAGACCCATCACATGCGCGTGGATTATTCAATGTTTGAAGGTATCCAGGTTACAGGGATGGCAGACGTAGTCCTGTCACGCGGGAAAGTAGTTGTGGACGGCGATAAGTTTCTGGGCCGCGCCGGCGCTGGTGGATTCTTGCGGCGCTCAACGTACGCACAAGTAAACGGATAGATCGCCTCCGCATGGCAACCGCGGTACCTTGTGACTTGCCACAAAGAAGAGTAGAGTTACGAACTTTCCAAGGGAGAACTCATGTTCACGCCGCCAAGTCTGACTGTCGCGCTGTTGATGATGATCACCAGTGCTATCTGTTGGGGTTCGTGGGCCAACACGTTCAAGGGCGTCAAGAATTATCGTTTTGAATTCTTCTATTGGGGCTACGCCGTCGGCATTTTTCTGATCTCCCTGATTCTCGCTTTTACTATGGGAAGCAGCGGCCATGATTCTTCGAGTTTCTTGAACAATGTCCAATCGGCCGACACGTCAAATATCGTCTCTACGCTGATTGGGGGAGCAATCTTCAATTTGGCAAATCTCCTGCTGGTGGCGGCGATTGATATGGCCGGCCTCGCTGTTGCTTTTCCTGTGTCCATTGGCATCGCGCTCGTAGTCGGAGTGGTGTTGAGCTATGCTTTGCAACCCAAAGGCAATGCAATGTTCCTCGCCCTCGGTGTTGCCTGCGCGTTGATCGCTGTGATTCTTGATGGCAAGGCTTACGGTAGCCTCGCCAGCGCAGGCCGCTCGGTTTCACGCAAGAGCATCGTAACCTGCGTCGTTTCCGGAGTCCTGATGGGATTATGGGCTCCCTTTGTCACTCGTTCCATGACACACGGCAGTCCCCTTGGCCCCTACAGCGTCGCGGTCTTCCTCACGCTCGGCGCTTTGCTCTCGTGCTTCATCTGGAATATCTACTTCATGAAAAGACCGCTCGTCGGCGAGCCGGTCAATTTCAGCGGTTTCTTCAGCGGCCCGCCCTCGGGCCATCTACTAGGCCTTGCCGGCGGACTAATCTGGGGCACGGGCATGGTTTTCAATCTCGTGGCCGCGAGCTTTACCGGCGTCGCGATTTCCTATGCGATCGGTCAGTCGGCACCCATGGTGGCAGCTCTATGGGGCTTGCTGGCATGGAAGGAGTTCCAAGGCTCAGGCTCTCAAGCGAAAATTTATCTGGTTCTGATGTTTGTGTTTTACGGGCTGGCTATCTTGCTGGTCGCACGCGCGAATGGATAGCCACGCAGTCGATTCGTCTTCGCCAAAAGAGAATCAGAGCAGCATGCCGGCGATGGAAGCCGACATGAGGTTGGCCATTGTCCCGGCCAGCATGGCGCGGATGCCGAGCCGCGCGAGTTCGCCTCTTTTGTTGGGCGCCAGTGCGCCAATTCCGCCGATTTGAATTCCGATCGAGCTGAAGTTTGCAAATCCGCAAAGCGCGAACGTCGCAATCGTGAACGAGCGCGGGTCGAGCGCTGCCCGTTGCGGTCCAAGCATCGAGAAGGCGACCAGTTCGTTGAGCACCATCCGTACTCCCAGAAGGTTGCCAATAGCGGCGCAGTCATGCCACGGAATTCCGATCACCCAGGCCACCGGCGAGAATAGAACGCCGAGAATTCCCTCCAGGCTCGCGGGGAACCAGCCGATGTGGCGATGAATGCCCCCTAGAATTCCATCGAGCAGTGCGACCAGCGCCAGGAACGCGATCAGCATCGCGCCAATATTCAGCGCCATGTGCAGGCCGTCGCCAGTGCCGCGGGCGATCGCGCCCAGCAGATTTTCATGGCCTTCTTTTTCCGTCTCTTCTTCGCTCATCACGACCCGCCCCGCGGTCTTCGGCTGCTCGGTTTCGGGCACAAGCATCTTTGACACGAGAATAGTCCCCGGTGCGGTCATGATTACGGCGCTCAGCACGTGCCTCGGCTCGGCGCCGAAAGCAAAATACGCGGCCATGATCGATCCTGAGACGTGAGCCATCCCGCTGGTCATCACGGTCATCAGTTCGGATCGGGTAAGGTCAGGCAGGAACGGGCGGATGGTCACCGGCGCTTCGGTCTGTCCCATAAAAATACTGGCCGCAACATTGAGCGACTCGGCACCGCTAGCCGCCATCACGCGCGTCATCGCCCACGCAGCAATGCGGATGATGAACTGCATAATGCCGTAGTGGTAAAGGATCGCGAAGAGCGCGCAGATGAAGATCACCGTGGGCAGAACCTGAAACGCGAAGATAAAGCCGATGCTCGACCCCTGCTTGCCGAGCGGTCCGAAGACGAATTCTGAACCGACATACGCGTAGCTGAGGACCCGATTGGCGGCGTCGCCTGCGATTTGGAAAACGTGGCGGCCGTAGGACCAGCGCAGCACGAGCGTTGCGAACAGAATCTGCAGGCCGAGTCCCCACGCGACGGTCTTGCCGCGAATCGCACGACGATTGGTCGAGAATATATATGCGAGGCCCAGCATGCTCAGCAGTCCGAGAATTCCCGTGAATCGTCCCATTCAGTGTTTCTCCGCGGACTTAGTAATGACCTGATGAATCAATGGCCGCTGTGACGATGGAACCGTCTGAGAAATTTGGCAACTCTCCACAATCAGTTCTCGTGCGCGTTCCGCTCGCGCTTCCGCATT
>Ga0335083_10008211_pt1 | contig 12780 bp, 9 predicted proteins | sample Lox_Sample_42_FD_206716 | JGI IMG/M metagenome (GOLD analysis project Ga0335083, IMG submission 206716) | Soil microbial communities from Loxahatchee National Wildlife Refuge, Florida, United States - Lox_Sample_4.2 | ecosystem: Environmental > Terrestrial > Soil > Wetlands | place: USA: Florida...
TTGGGCGTGGCGATTGTGGAGCGGTTCCGCGGCGCCGGGGCATTCACGCTGGCGTCGACCCACCTGCTCGCGCTGAAGGTGTACGGCGCGAATACGGAGGGCGTGCTGAACGCCTCGATGGGTTTCGACGACGCGACACTGGAGCCCACTTATGTTCTACGCACGGGAGCGCCGGGGAAGTCGGCCGGGTTGGAGGTGGCGTCGCGTTTAGGGATGCCGGCGGAGTTAATTGACCGGGCGCGGGCGGCGATGACCCATCAGGAACGCGACATTTCGCGATTTCTGGGCGAGCTGCACGATCGGATTGACGGCGTGGCGGAGAAGGAGCGGGCGCTCGAGCGGGAGCGGGCGGCAGTGGCGGCTCGGGAGAAGGGGCTGGCCGAGGAATGGGCGAAGAAGCAGGCCGCGAAGCTGCGCGAGATGGAGCAGCGGTGCGATGCGGCGGTGACGGCGTTCGAGAAACAGGCTCGGGAGACGATTGACGCGATCGCGAAGAGCGCCGAGAGCGGCGGCGGGTCGCGTAAGGCAGCCGAAAAGGCGATGCGCGAGGTGTCGCGGACGCGGCGGGAGTTTCGGGAGCAGGTGCAGACCGCGGTGGTGTCGCCCGCGGGTGGAGCTGCCAAACCGGCGGCGTCCCCCGCGCTGCGAATTGAAGAAGGCGCTCGAGTGCGGTTGAACGGCGTGCGCGAGCCGGCGCGGGTGCTGCGGCGGATCGGCGACGACCGCGTCGAGGTGCAGGCCGGCGTGATGAAGATGCAGGTGAGCATCGACGATGTCGAGGAAGTGCTGCCGGCGGCGGGCGGGGGCGGGTCGGCGCTGCCGGAGGGCGTGTCGTATCAGCCGTCGGGGCCTGCCTGGAACGTCACGTATCGCGAGATCAACGTCATCGGCAAGCGCGCCGAAGAGGCCGTCGACGAGGTGGACAAATTCCTGGACTCGGCGGCTCTCGCTTCGGTGGACCGCGTGCGCATCGTGCACGGCCACGGCATGGGGATTCTGCGTAAGGCGATCACGGAGCTGTTGGCCACGAACCCGCACGTCGCGGAGTTTTACGCAGCCCCGCCGTCCGAGGGCGGCACCGGGGCTACGGTCGTCGAGTTGAAATAGATCTCAGGCTCATACAGATAGACTCAGACGCCGCAGAAATTGCTTGACTGTTCTAATTAACTAGAACAATATAGCTACGTGGCGCGCTCTTTCGAGTTCGGGCTCGATCTGCACAGCGGGGTTCCTGTTTACCGGCAGATCATCGATCAGGTGCTGGGAGGGATCGCCGCTGGGTCCCTGCACGCGGGCGATCGGCTTCCCACGGTGCGGCAGCTTGCGGTGGATTTGTCGGTGAATCCGAATACGGTGATTCGCGCTTATCGCGAGCTGGAGATTCGCGAGGTGCTGACCACGCATCAGGGCACCGGCACGTTCATCACGGACCGGAAGCCGGAGCTGGACGATGCGGAGCGGCAGCGGCGACTGGCGCAGATTGCCGGCGAAGTAATGGCGAAGGCGGGCGCTGAGGGATTCACGCTGCAGGAATTGATTCGGCGGTTGCGAGAGATGTCCTCGGAAAGGGGGAAGTGATGTTGATGCCCGGTGTGGTTCGCGAGCTTGGGCGCGGGGAGCGCTGCTCGACACAGTATGTGAGTCCGGTGGGAGCGTTCGCGTTTCTGCTGGCGATGGCGGCGGGCGCGGGCGGGTCGGCGGCGCTGAAGAGCCCGTGGCCGGTGATTGCCGGAATGCTGGTGGGCTTCTATCTGCTGATGTCGATCAAGGTGGCGGCGCAGTGGCAGAAGGTGGCGGTGCTGCGGTTCGGCAGGTTCATCGGACTCCGCGGGCCGGGGCTGTTCTTCATTATTCCGGTGGTGGACAGCCTGAGCTCCTACGTGGATCAGCGCGTGCGCGTCACCGATGTGAAGGCCGAGTCGGCGCTGACGCGCGATACCGTGCCGGTGAACGTGGACGCGATTGTGTTCTGGCTGGTGTGGGACGCGGAGAAATCGATTCTCGAAGTGGCCGATTTCATCCAGGCCATCACGCTGAGCGCGCAAACGGCGCTGCGGGAATCGATCGGGCGGCACGATCTGGCGCAGATGATCACCGAGCGCGAGATGCTGGGGCGCGAGCTGCAGCGGATTCTCGATGAGAAGACGAATCCGTGGGGCATTACCGTGCAGAGCGTCGAAATTCGCGACGTGCACATCCCAACGGCGCTGGAAGACGCCATGTCGCGGCAGGCACAGGCGGAGCGGGAACGGCAGGCGCGCATCATCCTGGGCACGGCCGAGACAGAAATTGCGGCGAAGTTCTCGGAGGCGTCGTCGGTGTATGTGAACAACCCGGTGGCGCTGCATCTGCGCGCGATGAACATGCTGTACGAGGCCATCAAGGAGAAGGGTTCCATGGTGATTGTGCCCTCGTCGGCGGTGGAGACGATGGGGCTGGGTGGTCTGCTGGGGACCACGTCGCTGGGGTCGCGGCCGCAGTGACAGCGGCCCCGCGGTTCAGTTGGAAGCGGCTACTTCGGTGAGCGCCCGCCAGAGGAACTCGGCCATCTTGTAGAGCGAGTCCTCGCGCAGGCGCTCATCGTCGGAATGGGGTCCGCCGCCGGCGATGCTGCTGAGCTCGTTCATCACCGGCCCATAGCCGTAACCCTGCACGCCCCTGGCACGAAGCTGGGCGAGATCCGTGGCGCCGGTGGACATCGCGGGCAGGGTAACCGCGCCGGGAAACATCGTGTGCTGCGCATGTTCCAGCGCGCGGTACATCTCGGTGTCGGTGCGCGAGGGTTGCGCCGCCGGACGGCTGGCTGGCTCCACTGGTTTGAGCTCCACATTCGGATCGGCGATGACGCGCCGAAGCTCAGTCCAGAGCCGGGTCAGGTCCTCGTCTGGAAGCGCGCGCACATCGAGCGTCGCCTCCGCCTCTGACGGAATCACATTGGCGCGGAAGCCGCCGCGGATGACCGTTGGCGCGATGGTGGTGCGTAGCAGCGCATAGCTGGCGACCTCGCGCTGCGCCATATACTCCTGAATCGACGCGCTGTATGCGGGGTCGGCGATGTGTGCGTAGCGGAAGGCATCGTCGGGTGCGCTGATTCTCGCCAGACTTGCGAACCATGCGCGCGTGGTGGCGTTGAGGCGCATGGGAGGCTGCCAGCGGGAAAGACGCGCGATGGCCGCCGACAGATGCACAATGGCGTTGTCGATGCGCGGCTGCGAACCGTGGCCCGCGATTCCGTGCGCAACCAGCCGGACCGGGCGGACCACTTTTTCCGTGGTGGTGATTTCGACATAACGGACCGCGCTTCCGCGCTCGGTCATCTGGCCGCCCTCGGCGAGGGCGAACTCGGCGGCGATCTCCGGCCAGTGCTGTTGCACCAGGAAGTCGATGCCGTACCGGGTGGTGCCTTCCTCGCCGGCCTCTGCCAGAAAGATAACGTCGCGGTCGAGGGGAACCCTCAGGCGGTGCAGCAGGATCATCGTCATCAGCGATACCGCGACGTGGCTCTTATCGTCGATGGAGCCGCGGCCCAGCACCCAGCCCTCACGCAAAGTGGCGGCGAATGGATCGACGGCCCATTGCGAGCGGTCGACTCCGACGACATCGGTGTGGCCGAGCAGAAGCAGCGGGCGCTTCGTGCCATTGCCTTTCAGACGGACCACCAGATTGCTGCGGCGGGCATTGAGCGCGAAGACCTGATACGCAATGTGCTCGCGGTCCAGAATCTGACGCAAGTAGTTGACAGCACGGGTTTCATTGCCGGGCGGGTTGCTGGTGTCGATGCGGATGAGCGAACGGTAATAGTCGAGGAGTTCAGGCTGGACGGCGCGCCAGTTCACGGGGAAATCGCGGGCGTTCACTATGAATGTTCCACAGCACAGCACCAGAACGAGACCGCGAAGGGCAGCCATGAAGGGTCAAGGATACCAGTTGCGTACCAGGACGGTACGCGGGCGGTTGACACAGGTGCTTGAAGGCATGTAGCATTTGCAGTGAAAGCGCTTGCAGCGACATCGGATTCGCGGGGCGCTATGTCTTCAAACCTGCCAGAACGCGGAGCGTATTTTCATGAAAACCGGCTCGGATGTAACACTCGGCCTCATCGTAGGCAATCGCGGCTTCTTCCCCGATCACCTGGCTAAGTCCGGACGCGAGGAGATGATCGCGGTGCTGGAAAAGGCGGGCGTGCGTGTCATCGCACCCGGGCCCGAGGAAACCAAGTACGGCGCGGTGGAAACGCACGCCGAGGCGCGTATATGCGCCGATCTGTTCGACCGGCATCGCCACGAGATCGACGGCGTGCTCGTCACGCTGCCCAATTTTGGCGACGAGCGCGGCATCGCCGATACCATGCGCCTTTCCGGGCTGAAGGTGCCGGTGCTGGTGCAGGCCACACCGGACACGCCCGGCATCATGACCATCGCCGACCGGCGCGACAGCTTCTGCGGCAAGATGTCCGCGTGCAACAACCTGAAACAGTACGGCGTTCCCTATTCACTGACCACGCTGCACACCGAGGCGCCGGGCTCGGCGGAATTTGCCGCCGATCTGGATTGGTTCAAGGGCGTGTGCCGCGTTGTGCGCGGCATGAAGAACCTGCGCGTGGGCGCGATCGGCGCGCGGCCGGCGGCCTTCAACACGGTGCGCTACAGCGAAAAGCTGCTGGAGAACGCGGGCATTTCGGTCGAGCCGATCGACCTCTCGGAGATTTTCGGCCGTGTCGCGAAGATGAAGGACGACGACCCGGCGGCGCTGGCGAAATTGGCGGCGATCGAGGCTTATGCGCCCGTCGGCGACACGCCGAAAGCGGCGCTGCTGAAGATGGCAAAGTTTGGCGCGGTGGTGGATGAGTGGATGCGCCAGACAGCGGTCTCCATCAGCGCCGTGCAGTGCTGGACATCGATGGAAGAATACTTCGGCGTCGTGCCGTGCACCATCATGAGCATGATGAGCAACAACCTGATGTCCAGCGCGTGCGAAGTGGACATCTGCGGCGTACTGGGCATGCACGCGCTGCGGCTTGCCTCGGGCACGCCCAGCGCGTTGCTCGACTGGAACAACAACTACGGCAGCGATCCCGACAAGGCCGTCTGCTTCCATTGCAGCAACCTGCCGAAGCACTTCTTCGCCGACGTGAAGATGGATTTCCAGCTCATCATTGCCGGCACGGTGGGGAAAGAGAATACCTACGGCACCTGCGTGGGCCGCGTGAAGGCGGCGCCCATGAGCTACGCGCGGTTCTCCACGGTGGACGATGAAGGCGTAATCGCGGGCTACGTCGGGCAGGGCGAGTTTACGAACGATCCGCTGGAGACCTTCGGCGGCGCGGGCGTGGTGCGCATCCCGCATCTGCAAACCCTGCTGCGCTTCATCTGCGAAAACGGCTTTGAGCATCACGTGGCCGCGAATCTGTCGAGCACGGCGCCGGTGGTGGAAGAGGCGGCGTCGAAATATCTGGGCTGGCACGTTTATCTGCATCAATAGCGGAGGGATCGCGTGAGCATTGTTGCCGGTGTGGATTTTGGGACGCTCAGCGTTCGCGTCTCCATTTTCGACAGCGCGAAGGGGAGGATCGGCTCCGGTGTGGCGCAGTATCCGCTGCACCGGCGCCGCGACGATCCCGACCACGCTACGCAGAGCCACGCCGATCATATGAATGCCCTGGCGGAGGCGGCGCGCGCGGCGGTGGCGTCGGCGGGGATTGATGGGCGCGAGATTGCGGCGCTGGCGATCGATACCACGGGGTCGAGCGTGATTCCCGTGGGCGGCGCGCTGGAACCCCTCGACGACTACTATCTCTGGTGCGATCATCGCGCCTGGCAGGAAGCCGCGCTGATTACGAAGACGGCCCATGAAACCGGGCTCGCGGCCATCGAATGGTGCGGCGGCACGTACTCCTCAGAGTGGGGCTTTTCGAAGCTGCTGCACTGGCTGCGCACCAATCCTGACAAGCGCGGACGCATGGTGACCGCTCTGGAACACTGCGACATGGCGGCGGCCACGCTGTGCGGCATCGACAACGCGGCTGACGTTCCGCGCAGCGTTTGCGCGATGGGCCACAAATGGATGTGGAACGCGCAACTCGGCGGGTTGCCGTCGGAGGAATTTCTCACCAGGGTGGACCCGCTGCTGGCGGGCGTGCGCGCGAAAATGTCGCTCGGCCGCTACCTGAAATCCGATTCCATCGCGGGGACGCTCTCGGCGAAATGGGCGGAGAGCATGGGGCTGCGCGCGGGAATTCCGATTCCCGTGGGCGCTTTCGACGCGCACTGGGACGCGATTGGCGCAGGCTGCCGCATTGGCGATGTGGTGAACGTTGTGGGTACATCCACCTGCATCATTGCGATGGGCAAGGAAAGCCGGCTTGTGCCGGGCGTGTGCGGCGTGGTGCCCGGCTCGGTGCATCCTGCCTTTACGGGCATTGAAGCGGGGCTTTCGGCCGTCGGCGACATCTTTGAGGCGATTGCCCGCCGCGCCGGAACCAACGTGGCGGACTTGTCAAAGGGGCTCGAATCGTTCAAATCTGGCCAGACCGGCCTGCTGCGCATGAGCTGGGACAACGGCGATCGCACGGTGCTGGTGAATCCCGAACTCGGCGGCGTCACCCTCGGCTGGAACCTCACCCACACCGCCCAGGACGAGCTGTTCGCGGCCATCGAGGGCACGGCCTTCCACACGCATATCATTCTGGATCGCATGGAAGAGTATGGCGTGCCGGTAAATCGCGTGATCAATGGCGGCGGCATTCCGCGCAAGAACGCGGTGCTGAATCAGGTGTACGCTAACATTCTGAACAAGCCGATCCTCGTGCCGGAAGGCGATGTGACCAGCCTCGGCTCGGCGATTTTCGCATTCCTCGCGGCGGGCGCATTCAAGTCGATTGAGGAAGCGCAGGATGCGCTGTGTCCGTCCTATGCTGTAGTGGAGCCGCGGCCGCCAAGCCGCGCCGCCTACGACGAGCTGGCGGGGCATTATCGCTCCCTGTATTTTGCATTGGGAAGGCGCGACGCGCAGTCGGTGGAGATCGGCGCTGTTTTGCCGGCGCTGCGTCGGATTGCCGCGGCCGCAAAGAAATCATGAGCAACCTGAAGCAGCTTCGCGAGGAAGTCTACGAATCCAACATGGAGCTGGTGCGCCGCGGCCTCGTTCTGTATACCTTCGGCAACGCCAGCGGCATTCTGCGGGGCGAAGATCTGGTTGCCATTAAGCCGAGCGGCGTCCCTTACGAGAAGCTGCGGCCCGAGGATCTGGTGGTGGTGCGGCTGGATGGATCGCGCGTGGAAGGGACCATGCGGCCTTCGTCGGATCTGCCGACTCATCTCGTGCTGTACCGTGCATTCGCCCGGATCGGCGCGGTGGTGCACACCCACTCCACCTATGCGACCTCGTGGGCGCAGGCCGGTCGCGAGATCCCGTGCTTCGGCACCACGCACGCCGACTACTTCCACGGTCCGGTGCCTGTGACGCCGCCGCTGGATGCGAGCGACATCGAGGGCGACTACGAAGCCAGGACCGGCGACGCGATTGTGCGCCGCTTCGCGAAGCTGGACGCCGGCAGCTTCCCCGCTGTCCTCGTGCATGGCCACGCGCCGTTCTGCTGGGGGCCGACTCCGGACAAGGCGGCGCACACGGCGGTGGTGCTGGAAGAGATCGCGCGAATGGCGTACTATACAGTCACCTTGAACGCGCAGGCGCCGCCGATTTCGCAGACGCTGCACGACAAGCATTTCCTTCGTAAGCACGGGCCGGGCCGCTATTACGGCCAGCCCTGAGGAGAACCGATGCGATTTTGTTCTTTCCGCAACGCGACATTGATGGCCGCCCTGCTGGGTTGCACGGCGGCAATGAGTATGGAGGCGAAGATGGCAGGCAAGCCGTTTGGGAAGTCCCCCGAGGGACAGCCAATCGAACTATACACGCTGAAGAACGACCAGGGCATGGAAGTCGACGTGACGGACTGGGGCGCGACCATCGTCTCCATCAGGGTTCCCGACGCGGCCGGCCACATTGGCGACGTCGTGCTCGGCTACGACAATGCCGCCGGCTATCTTCACGGCGCAGCGTTCTTCGGGGCTGTGGTGGGCCGCTACGGCAATCGTATCGGCGGATCGAAGTTCACGCTCGATGGTCACGTCTGTCACGTCACGGCCAACGAGGGCGAAAACTCGCTGCACGGAGGCAAGCGCGGCTTCGACAAACGGCTGTGGAAGGTGGTACGCGTTGACGATCACTCCATCGAACTGCAGTATCTGAGTCCCGATGGCGAGGAAGGTTATCCCGGCAATTTGACCGCAACGGTGCGCTACACGCTGACGCCGTACAACGAGCTGCGGCTCCATTACACGGCAACTGCCGACAAGGACACCGTGCTCAATCTGACCAACCACTCCTACTTCAATCTGGCGGGCGCGGGCGACGGCAACGTCCTCGACCAGGATATCCAGATCAACGCCGACAAGTTCACGGTGGTGGGTCCCGGGTTTATTCCGACAGGCGAGCTGCGCAGCGTGGCAGGCACGCCCATGGATTTGCGCAAGCCCACGAAGATCGGCGCCGGGATCAACGACGATTACCAGCAGCTCAAGGTGGGCACGCACGCCGGCTACGATCACAACTGGGTGCTCAACAAGAAGGACGATTCGCTGACGCTTGCCGCGCGCGTCCGCGATCCGAAGTCAGGCCGCGTTCTGGAAGTGCTCACCACTGAGCCTGGCGTGCAGTTCTATACAGGCAACTTCCTCGACGGAACCGAGAAGGGCAAGGGCGGCAAGGTGTATCCGTATCGCGGCGCGCTGTGCCTCGAGACGCAGCACTTCCCCGATTCGCCCAATCATCCGAGCTTCCCGAGTACCGAGTTGAAGCCCGGCCAGACGTTTGACAGCACCACCGTGTTCAAGTTCTCGGTGGTGAAAAAGTAGACCGAGGTCCCAATACACAGATTCGAGGCGCCGCGCACAATATGAGCCTTGAAGAAGTTGCCAGACGAGCCCGCGTTTCCACTTCCACCGTTTCGCGAGTCCTGAACAATGTCGGACCGGTGAAGAACTCCACGCGCGCGCGTGTGATGAAGGCCGTCGCGGAGCTGAAGTATCATCCCAATCTTCATGCCCGGACGCTGGCGGGCGGCCGCAGCACCACGCTGGGCGTCATCGTTTCCAATCTCGCGAATCCGTTTTTCTTCGATATCTTCGAGAGCCTGGAATCGGCGGCGCTGGCCGGCGGCTACGAGGTTGTGCTGGCGAACACCGGATACGAGCCGGAGCGCCTGGTTGCGGCGATCCGGCTGATGATCGGGCGACGCGTGGCCGGCCTCGCCGCCATCGTCTCGGAAATGGATCCGAGTCTCATCCAGTTGCTCCAGGATGCCGAGATCCCCGCGGTGTTCTATGACGTCGGTCCCGTGGTCGGCAAAATCACCAACATCGCGGTGGACTATCGCAAAGGCATGGAGAAGGTGGTGGAGTACCTGCACACGCTCGGCCACCAGCGCATGGCGTTTATCGGCCACCACGCCACCCTCGGCCCCACCAGCGAGCGTCAAAAGACATTCGAGGAGATTGTCGTTCGTTACACTCCGCGTGTGGAGTTCCGCGGCGCGCTGGGCGCCGACAGCCTCGAAGGCGGGCAACAGGCTGCGCGCGACCTGCTCGGCTCGGGCTTTCATCCGACCGCGATCGTCTGCGTCAACGACTTCATGGCCATCGGTGTGTTGCGCGAGTTGCGCGAACGCGGTCTGCGGGTGCCGCGGGATGTGTCGGTCACCGGTTTCGACAACATCCGTCTCTCGCAGTTCTGCTCTCCGGCGCTGACCACGGTGCACATCCCGCGTCAGCGCATCGGCGCCAACGCCTTCGAGTTCCTGCGGTCAGATCAGAACGCGCCGCGTTCCGAGGGACAACGCATCGTGATCGAGCCGGAGTTCATCGTGCGCGATTCGGTCGGTCCGGCCGCCTAGGCGTCATTTCGCCGGCAGTGCGCTCGCCAGCAGAAACACCAGCGCGGCGTTCCAGTTGATAGCGTTCTCGTTTGACGCGTAGGAATTCTGGTCGTCGGCGTAGATTTTCGCGGGCGGCAGGTCGGGGAGCGCCTTCAGAACCGCATCTTCCCGGTCGTGGTTTGGCCCGCCCGATAAAAGACCCGGCCACGGCGCGTCGATGCCGTCGGCCCCGCTGGGCCGGTGATGCGGATGCAGGAACGCATGCTCGCCCACCGCGGTCACCCACGAAAGCGAGAACGTGTTGCGCCCCAGCAGGTAGTGCAGGTTGTCGAGCGCGGCGTTGGTATAACGCTCGTCCGGATGCAGCAGATTCGTCACCACCAGCTCCATGCCGTAATTCGCGTCCAGACCGTTCGAGCCCCAGATATAGTCGCTGGGCGCCAGACTGGTGCGATAGCCGTTCTTCGCGCTGCGCGCCACAATCTGGTCCGCGGCCTTCTGCGTCCGCTCGCGGATGTCCTTCGCCGCGTCGTCCTTCGCGCCGCCGAGCACCCACGTCCACATTGCCAGCGGAGCAACGTACTGCCAGTCCTGCGGCCGCACCGCGCGAAGGGTGTTGGTGTAGCCGGAGTAATGGCTGGTGAAGTAGTTCCCGTAGGCATTGTCCTTCGTGGTGCGCCACAGTTCGGCCGCGGCCCATAGATGCTCGTCGCCGCAGTCGTTGTCGCCGTACTCGCCCGTGTTCACGCCCGCCGGATTGCGGTAGATGACGTTCGGATTCTGTTCCACCCATGTCCACGCCTTCTTTGCTGCATCCAGCGTGTGGCGCGAGAATGCGGCGTCATGTTTGGCGTAGACGCGGCTGGCGATCGCCATCACGGCGGCGAAATCGGCCGTCGCACAGGAGCTTTTGTACGGGGGCTTGCCGGTGCCGATAATCTTGTGCAGGCCGTCCTGTTCCGGCATGACGAAACCGCCGAACTGCTCCGTCATTTCCTTCTGCCAGAGACCGCCGTCGGTGTCCTGCATTTCCAGCATCCAGTCGAGGTTCCAGCGAATCTCCGCCAGCATGTCGGGCAGGCCTTTGCCGGATTCGGGAATGTTCAGGCCGATCTTCGCAACGCGCGGTCCGAACAGTTCCCAGGTCCACAACAGTGTGCCGGTGGTGATGCCGGAGTTCACGATGTAGCGGCCGTAGTCGCCCGCGTCGTGCCAGCCGCCCGTGATGTTCGCGGGCCCCGTCTTGCCCGAAGACGGATGAAACTCGGCGTGCAGATGGCACGGCCCATGTTTGAAACCCGGAAACTCCGGCCCGAGGTCGACCGCCGTGCCGCAGCGCTGGCCGTAGAACGAGCGCAGCGCGAGATAGTACGCGCGCGCGTACGCATCCGCCCCGATGTTGAAGTCCCAGCTTCGTCCCACGCCCGGAACATCGACGTAGAACCGCCCCGTGTCGGCGAACTTCGAAAAATCCGCCGTTTGGATCGCGTCGCCGCTGTCGGCATCGCGCTGGCCGGGACTCAGTTGTCCGCGAAACGCAACGGAGCCGTCCTTCGAGCGGCAAATCGTGAACTGTGCGCCCGCGTTCGGCGCCGCCACCATCGCGAGCTTGGGCGCGCGCGGAAGATAACCAGCCTGATCCACCTTGATCTCGAACGTCGGATTTGCCGCCACAACCGGCAGCGCCAGCAGAAAAAGCGCGCTTACAATCCTCACGAGAGCGTCACCACCACGCTGACCTGCTTCTTTCCTGCCGCGGGCGCGGGAACAACATCGCCGGCTACCGGTTTCCCATCCACCACCAGCGCGACGTTGTTGCCTTCGCCGGCCCGCTTCACTGCGATGTTATAGGTCACGCCGCGGAACTTGCGCGTTGCGGTGAACCCGCTCCAGTCCTTCGGAATCACCGGCGCGATGCGCAGGCCGTCCAACGTCGGCTGAATTCCCAGAATCCACTGTGTGATCGCGTAGTAATTCCACGCCGCCGTGCCCGTGAGCCAGGAGTTCTTCGCTTCGCCGTGCGTCGGCGCGTCCTTGCCGGCAATCATCTGTGCGTAAACGTAGGGCTCGCAGCGATGCAGGTCGCTGATCGCCTCGCGCGCCGACGGATTGATGCGCGAGTAGTAATCGAACGCGGTATCGCCGTTGCCCACGCGCGTCTCGCCGATGATCACCCACGGATTGTTGTGGCAGAAGATGCCGGCGTTTTCTTTGTAGCCGGGCGGATACGACGAGATCTCGCCGTACTCGACATAGTAGTGCGAATAGGCCGGCTGCTGCAGCACGATGCCGTGTTTCGTGGCGAGGTGCTTGCGCGTGGAGGCCAGCGCCTTCTCGGCCAGCCCGTCGTCGAGGCCGATGCCCGCCAGCGTGCAGAAGCCCTGCGTCTCAATGAAGATCTTCCCTTCGGCGCATTCGTCCGAGCCGATTTTGCGGCCGAAATCGTCGTAGGCGCGGATGAACCACTCGCCGTCCCAGCCATGTTCGTGGACGATCTTGTCCATCTTCGCCACCTCGGCAAGATACCCATCGGCCTCTGCGTTCAGGCCGCGATGCCGCGCGATGGCCGCCAGTTCTGTCCCCGCCAGCACAAAAAGTCCCGCGATGAAGACGGATTCGGCCACCTTGCCTTCCTTGTTGGTGGTCGTCTGGAACGACTGGCCGGGCGTGTCGGAGAAGCAGTTCAGGTTCAGACAATCGTTCCAGTCCGCGCGGCCGATCAATGGCAGCTTGTGCGGTCCAAGCCGGTCGAGCGTGTAGCGGAAGCTGCGCTGCAGGTGCTCGTAAAGGGGCTGCTCGGAACCCGGCTCATTGTCGTAGGGCACGGGCTCGTCGAGGATGCTCCA
>Ga0335083_10008212_pt1 | contig 12779 bp, 13 predicted proteins | sample Lox_Sample_42_FD_206716 | JGI IMG/M metagenome (GOLD analysis project Ga0335083, IMG submission 206716) | Soil microbial communities from Loxahatchee National Wildlife Refuge, Florida, United States - Lox_Sample_4.2 | ecosystem: Environmental > Terrestrial > Soil > Wetlands | place: USA...
TCGTCGTGCCAACGGCGCTGCTGATTAGCCACGTCTGGATGGGATAACCGCTGAAAGCATCTAAGCGGGAAGCCCACCTCGAGATGAGAGCTCCCATCCCCTCGAGGGAGTAAGGGCGGTCGGAGACTACGACCTTGATAGGCGGGACGTGTAATCGCAGCAATGCGTTCAGCGGACCCGTACTAATTGCCCGAGGTCTTGATTTGAACGCCGGTCGAGTCGCTATGGAGTTTTGAAGGCCTACGCGTGCGCGCGAGCCTTGACAGTTCGGCGGTCATACCGGCAGGGAGACACCTCTTCCCATTCCGAACAGAGAAGTTAAGCCTGCCAGGGCCGATGGTACTCGGAGGGCAACCTCCCGGGAGAGTAGGTCGCCGCCGATTTACTTCGTGAAAAGGAGCCGCGGAAGCGGCTCTTTTTCGTGGACCGAGCTCAGGCCACGGCCTCGCTTTGCGCCTCCTCATGCCGGCTCGGATCCAGCTCGCGGAGCCGGCGCACCCGCTCCTCGACCGGAGGATGCGTGACGAAGAGCCGCGCCGGCCAGTCCTCGGCGAAGGGATTGATCGTGAACAGCGGCTCGGTCGCCGGGCTGCCCTCGAACGCGACGAGCTCGGACGCCTGCTCGAAGCGCGAGAGCGCATCGGCGAGGCCGTGCGGCGAGTCGCACAGCTTCGCCGCGAATCGGTCCGCCGCGAACTCGCGCTTCGGCGACACGAGCAGGTGGACACTCGCAGCCGCCACCGGGGCGAGGACGAAGAGCAGGAAACGTTCGAGCCAACCGCCGATCCGGCTCGCCTCGAGCGTCACCGCCGCCGCCACGGCGGCCGCCGTCTGTACCTGTACGTCGTGGAGCCGGACGTGGGCGATTTCGTGCGCGAGCACGCCCTCCAGCTCGGCCGGCGCACATGCGGCGGCGCACCCGGTGCTGACGACGACCGCGCTGCTGCGCACGCCGCGGCCCGTTGCCGCGGCGAGCGGCAGCCCGTCGGGAATGAGATAGAGCCGCGGCTTGAGGATTCCCGCGCGCGATGCCAGCCGCTCCACCGTCGAGTGGAGCAGCGGCGCCTCGGCGACCGGCAGCTCGCGCGCGCCGATCATCCCGAGCACGACGCGATCGAACGACCAGTAGGCACCGGCGGCGACGAGCAGCGCGCAGAAGACGAAGATCGACAGCCCCCGCACGCCGTCGAGCAGCCAGCCGACGAGCGCGAAGAGGCCGACGAGCGCGAGCACGAGCAGCCACGCCTTGGCGATGTTGCGAGCCGCGACGAGCACGGTCAGCGCTCGTCGCCGCTGTCTTCCTGCCCGTCGTCCTCGAGCAGGCCGCGCGGCGGCCAGTCCTCGTTCTGCGGCGCGTCGCAACGGCTCGAGCAGTGGAGCGACGCGATGTTCTGGAGCGGGACGAGGATGTGCCCGTTGAGCTCGATGTGCGCGACCTCGTCGACGTAGCAGTACGCGGTGAGCACGCCTTCCTGGTACTCGCCGCCGAAGAGCGCGACCTCGACCTGCTCGCCCTTGTACTTGCTCGTGTAGTCCTCCACCTCGGCTCAGTCTAGTGCCCGGAACGAGCCGTTCTCGCACGCGCACAGCCAGCACCCGCAGTTCTCGACGACCGGCAGCGCCAAGCCCAGCGCCGCGGTCTGGACACGCCGCATCGAGCCGCCGTGCGTGACGACGAGGACGCGGCCGTCGCCGGGATGGCGGTCCGAGATCCGGCGCAGCGCCTGCAGCATCCGCTCCTGGTGCGCTTCCGTCGACTCGCCGACGAACTCCACGCGATCGCGCTCAACGGAGGTCAGACCCTCCCAGCTGCCCCAGTCCTTCTCCCGCAGGTCGGGATCGAGCACGACTGCGAGCCCGAGCCGCTCGCCGACGATCTCGGCGGTCTCGTGCGCACGCGCGAGGTCGCTGGAGTAGATCGCCTCGAGCCCCTCGTCCGCGAGCTCCTCGGCGAGCTCCCGCGCCTGCCGCCGCCCGTAATCGCTCAGCGGCCGGTCGGTCTGCCCCTGCAGGCGCCCCTCGGCGTTCCAGTCGGTCTCGCCGTGGCGTACCAGCAGCAGAGCGGTCACGACTGTTTACGCTAGCCAGTCGTGGACCTCGGGCTCGCCGACAACGTCTGCCTCGTGACCGGCTCCACGGGCGGGATCGGCCTCGAGACGGCGAAGCTGCTTCGCGCCGAGGGTGCGACGGTCGTGACGACGGGGCGCAGCGGCGGCGACGTTCGGGCCGACCTCTCGCAACCGGGCGAGCCGGAGCGCGTCGTGCAGGAGACGCTCGAGCGGCACGGACGGCTCGACGTGCTCGTCAACAACGTCGGCTACAGCGAGATCCGGAAGCTCGAGGAGGTGACCGACGAGATCTGGCAGGACTCGTTCGAGCTCAACCTCCTCAGCGCCGTCCGGGCGACGAGGGCGGCGCTCCCCGGAATGCGGGAGCGCGGCGCGGGCACGATCGTCAACGTCTCCTCGACCGCTGCGAAGCGCCCGTCGACCGGGATGCCGGACTACTCCGTGATGAAGGCCGCGCTGCTGTCCTTCTCCCGGCTCGTCGCCGACCTCTACGCGAAGGACGGAGTGCGCTGCAACGCCGTCACGCCGGGGCCCACGGCCACCGAGGCCTGGCTCGGCGAGGGCGGGCTCGCCGACCAGCAGGGCGAGCGCGACGCGGTGCTCGCGAAGGTCGCCTCGGGCCGCCCGCTCGGGAGGCTCGCGCAGCCCGAGGAGATCGCCGCCGTGATCGTCTTCCTCTGCTCGCCGCGCGCGAGCTACGTCACCGGCGCGGCCTGGAGCGCCGACGGCGGCACCGTGCCGATCATTCTCTGAAGAGCACGCTGATGCTCTCGCGCCCGTGGATGCGCTTGATCGCCTCCGCGAAGAGGCCGGCCACGGAGACGACCTCGACGCGCTCGCCGAGCGGCTGCGGGTGATCTTCGACCGTGTCGGTGACGATGACGCGCCCGATCGGGCTCGCCGCGAGCCTCGCCGCGGAGTCGCCGGAGAACACGCCGTGCGTCACCGCGGCGATCACGGAGCGCGCGCCTGCCTCGACGAGCCGCTCGGCCGCCTCGACGAGCGTCCCGCCAGACGCCACGAAGTCGTCGACGAGGACGGCGTCCCGTCCGGCGACGTCGCCGAGCAGGCCGAACACCTCGACGTGCTCGTCGTGGCCGGAGCGGGTCTTGTCGGCGAGCGCGAACCCGCCGCCGAGCCGATGGGCGAAGCGGCGCGCCATCTTCGCGTAGCCCGAGTCGGGGGAGACGACGACCGGGTCGCTCACACCCGCGCGACGGATCGCCTCGACGAGGATCGGCATCGCATAGAGGTCGTCCACCGGAGCGCGGAAGAAGCCCTGGATCTGCGGCGCGTGGAGGTCCATCGTCACGACGCGGTCGGCACCGGCGACCTCGATCGCGTCGGCGAGCACACGCGCCCGAATCGAGACGCGCGGCTCGTCCTTCTTGTCGCCCTTGCCGTAGCTGAAGTAGGGCACGACCGCGGTCACCGAGGCGGCACTCGCCCGTCGGCACGCGTCGAGCCAGAAGAGCAGCTCGACGACGTTGTCGTTCGCGGGGTAGATCGTCGACTGGACGACGTAGACGTCGCGGCCGCGGACGTTCTCGAGGAGGCGGACGAAGATCGTGCCCTCGGCGAAGCGCATCGCCTCCGCGGCCGCAGGGTGTACGCCCAGCTCGGAGCAGAGCGCGGCGCCGAGTCGACGGCTGCCGGAGCCGCAAACGACGACGGGCTGGTCGGCCGGACGGCGGCGTAGGCGCATCGGGGCAAGTATCCCCGCTCTCCGGCAGGCGGACTAGATTGACTCGACCATGCCGGAGATCGCTGGACAGGTCGCCGACGGCTTCGCCGAGGCGGTTCGGGAGCACGAGGAGCAGTGGCTCTCGCCCCTCGCCGTGCGCTCGTACGAGACGCGCGGGCGCGAGTCGCCCGAGGAGGAGTGCCGTCTGCGGACGCCGTTCCAGCGCGACCGCGACCGCATCGTCCACTCGAAAGCGTTTCGGCGTCTACGTCACAAGACGCAGGTCTTCGTCGATCCCGAGGGTGACCACTTCCGCACGCGGCTCACGCACACGCTCGAGGCGTCAGGGATCGCACGCGGAGTCGCGCGTGCCCTGCGCCTGAACGAGGATCTGACCGAGGCGATCGCACTTGGCCACGACGTCGGCCATCCGCCCTTCGGGCATGCAGGGGAGGAGGCGCTCGACGAGCTGCTGCGGGAGCGAGGCCTCGGCGGCTTCCGTCACAACGAGCATTCGCTGCGGGTCGTCGAGCGGCTCGAGCGCGACGGGCGCGGGCTCAACCTGACCTGGGAGGTGCGCGACGGCATCCTCAAGCACACCGGCCCGGACGAGCCGGAGACGCTCGAGGGCCGCATCGTCCGGCTCGTCGACAGGTTCGCGTACATCAACCACGACATCGACGATGCAGTCCGTGCGGGACATCTCGATCCCGCCGACCTGCCGGCCGAGCCGATCGAGCTGCTCGGCGACACGGGCTCACGCCGCATCGACACGCTCGTCCACGACGTCGTCGAGAACTCGTCCCGCGCCGGCGACATCGTCCAGAGCGACGCGATCGGCGAGGCGATGCTGGGCCTGCGCAGCTTCATGTTCGAGCGCGTCTACCACCCCCAGGATCACGAGCCGGCGCGGGTGGCCGTGCGACGCATCTTCGAAGCGCTCGTCGACGACCGGGGGATGGACGCCCAGGACGCGACCGACTACCTCGCGGGCATGACCGACCGCTTCGCGCTCGCCTACGCGGCAGAGTTGGACTAGTGGCCCGCATCAAGGACGAGTCGGTCGAGCGCGTCAAGGCCGTGATGGAGATCCTCCCGCTCGTCGAGGACGTCGTGCGCCTCCGCAAGTCGGGCAGCACGTACAAGGGGCTCTGCCCCTTCCATCAGGAGCGCACGCCGAGCTTCACCGTCTCACCGGCTCGCGGCACCTTCAAGTGCTTCGGCTGCGGTGAGGGCGGCGACGCGATCACGTTCGTCGAGCAGACCGAGAACGTCGACTTCGTCGGCGCGATCGAGCTGCTCGCGCGGCGCTTCGGCGTCGAGCTCGAGTACGAGGAGGCGTCGCCCGAGCAGGAGCAGAGGCGACAGCGCGACGAGCGGCTGCGCGCGTTGCTCGAGCGCGCGGCGGAGTTCTACGCGCGCGTGCTGTGGGAGTCGGACGCAGGCGCGCTCGCGCGGGGGTACCTCTCCTCCAGGGGCTTCCCGGAGGAGGTCTGCCGCGAGTTTCGGCTCGGCTACGCGCCGGGCTCTGCGCGGCTCGCCACGCGGGCGCTCGAGGAGGGCTACACGCGAGAGGAGCTGCTCGCGGTCGGGCTCGCCAACCGGGGCGGCAACGACTATTTCCAGCGTCGGATCGTGTTCCCGCTCGCCGACGCGCGCGGCCGCGTGCGCGGGTTCCAGGCGCGGAAGCTCCATGGCGACGACCGGTTGCAGGCGAAGTACGTCAACTCGCCCGAAGGCGAGCTGTTCCGCAAGGGCGACCTCCTCTACGGGCTCGATACGGCGCGCCAGGCGATCGCGCGCGAGGACCGGGCCGTCGTGGTCGAGGGGAACACCGACGTGATCGCATTGCGCCGGGCCGGCTTCGCGCCTGTCGTCGCCTCGATGGGCACCGCGCTCACCGAGGCGCAGCTGCGCGAGCTCGCGCGCCTCACGAAGCGGCTGTTCCTCTGCTTCGACGCCGACGCCGCGGGGCAGGACGCGACGCTGCGTGGGATGGAGCTCGCGGTCGCACAGGGTTTCGACGTGAAGATCGTGGCGCTCCAGCCGGGCACGGACCCCGCCGACGACCCGGCCGCGTTCGAGCGGCAGTTGGCCAGTCCCGTTAGCTATCCGGTTCACCGTGTGCGCCTTCTGCATGCGAAGGCACCCGACCGTAACGCGGCGTTTGGGGCGATCGAGACGTTCCTGCGCGCGCAGCCGGATTCACCCGAGCATCTCGATGCACGGCGTCTCGCGACCGATCTGCTCGATCTTCCACCGGAGACGCAGGCGGCTCTCGCGCCCCGGACGCGCTCGAGCGCCGCGGGCGTGATCTCGCCGCGCCTGCTGGACGCCGGCCGGCGCCTCGAGCGCAGTGCCCTTGCCGGCGTCGCCGCCCACGAGTCTCTTCTGCCGGGACTCGAGCGGCTTGGGCCGGAGCACTTCGACGACGACCTGAACCGGCGTGCGCGTGAGGTTCTCCTCGGCCGGGGGACGGCGGACGACGACCTGAAGGCGCTCCTCGCCGAGCTGTACGCGCTCGAGGACGAGGAGGAGATCACGCTCGAGACGGCCAGTCAGCTGCTCCTGCGGTTGCGCGAGCGCGGCGTTCAGCGGGAGCTGGCCGGCGCCGACGGCGAGCGCCTCGTCCAGCTCCAGCAGGAGCTCGCGAAGCTCCGGGACGAGATCCGAGCGTTCGCCTGATGCTGGCTACAATGGCCGCCGCCAATCCCCGGTAGCTCAATTGGCAGAGCATCCGGCTGTTAACCGGAGGGTTGTTGGTTCGAGTCCAACCCGGGGAGCTTCGTAGGACTTCACCACACCGCATGTCCTAGCGGTTCGTCCCTGCAAAGAGGCCGTTTCCACCGCGCGTTGTAGGAGATTTCGACAGCCTCCGGTGGGCCTCGGCCTCCCCCAAAACTCCCCCAACCAGTGTTCAGGAGCGACCCCAAGGCGGTCTGCTTGACCGTGGGCTGTGGTGCTAGCGATAATGGTGCTATGGCAATAGCGTCACCGCCCCGTCCACCATCCGAGAGCGAGTCGGACGCCTTGGTTCGCGAGGCTCGGGCGCGGCAACGGCAACGGCGGCGCATTGTCATCGCTTCACTCTTTGCGCTGGTCGCTGGCGCGTCTGTCGCTACCTACGCCACGCTGGTCACTGGCGGCAGGTCGCCCGGGCCGAGTCGTGGGCCGAGTCCGGGTGCGTCGGCCTCGACACCCTGCGGGATCCGCGTCGTCGGAACCCGGATTCTCGATCGCAACGGCGTGACCACCTATCGAGATCCGGCACCGGTCGCGATGATGCACCAGGCCCGATGCAGCGGTTCGACCGCGTGGGTTGTCTTCGTGAACGGCGTCGGGATGATGCACGAGGAATACGTCGGCGTCCGCTCCGGCGACGGCGGCCGCACCTGGCGAATCGTGTTCGCCCTTGGCGTCCATGCGCCCTACGGGATAGATGCCGAGGTTGGTCCCTGGAGGCTGGACGGACCGCGCGCCGCCTACTTCGTCGGCTTGTGTCCAGCGTGCCTCGGGACTGGAACCGTCTCGCTGTCGGTGACAAAGGACGGCGGCCGAACACTCCGCCGCTACGAAGTCCCGGGCCTTAACGATGAATACAAGCCGACGTCCATTCACGTCTCGGGAAACCGCGTCACGATCCGAGCGAGAAAGGTAAGGGGACGGCCGACCTTGAAGACGGTCACGGTGACGGTCGCATAGGCCGAGTTTGTCGCCGAAAGCCCGGCGAACACGACGCCTACGAGAGCCTCAAAGCCAACGCGGGCTTGAGCCTCCCCCAAAACTCCCCCAGCCCACCGAAAGGTCCCGCAAAATGGGGTGTTCTCTGTTGGTTCGAGTCCAACCCGGGGAGCTCACGGCCTGCGTGCTAGGCCTGCTCCCGTCTCACCTCGGTAAAGAGCGTGCCCTGCGCCGCAGCTGATCCCGCTTGGCCGCCGCCCGGCCCGCGGAGGACGTACGCGCAGCCAACCGCGACGCACGCCCCGGCGATCGGGCCGAGGATGTAGAGCCAGTAACCCGTCCACGTTCCCGAGACGAGGTCGGGCCCGAAGGTGCGGGCGGGATTCATCGAGGCGCCCGAGATCGGGCTTCCCCACAGGCCGGCGAGCGCGATGTACGAGCCGACGCCGATGGCTCCGATGATCCCGAGGTTCTGTGCTCCCGAGGCCGTGCCGAGGATCACGCTCACCAGGCCGAAGGTGAGCAGGGCTTCCATCGCGAGCGCCCGCCAGTCCGAGTACCCGCCCGCCGGGTAGTTGCCGCCGTACTTCGCCGAGACGTCGATCACGCCCCACAAGACGAGGGACGCGAGCGTCGCGCCGATGAGCTGGACGATCAGGTATCCGGGAACGCGGCGCCAGGGAAAGTCGCCCCGCAGGCTGAACGCGATGCTCACCGCGGGGTTCAGGTGAGCCCCCGAGATCTTGCCCATGAACATGATGATCGCCATCACCATCAGTCCGGGCGCGACGACCGCGGCGGTCCGGGTGATGGTTCCCGGGAAGGCCTGGCTCATCATGCCGCCGCCTGCCGCTACGAGCACGAGGAAGAAGGTCCCGTACAGCTCCGAGAACAGACGCCGCCACTCCTGGCTCGGATCCTGGAAGTCCGCGATCGCCTCGAGGAAGCGCTCTTCCTTCTCCGCGAAGAAGCCCGGCAGCTGGACCCGTACGGCTTCCGTGCTCGTCGTGCCTGTTGGCGGCGTATCCGTCATCGGCTCTCCTCTAGGTGGCGACCGTCGCGGAGTCGGGGGCGAGTAGGGGGAAGTAGTGCCAGGCGACGTGCGCAAGGACGTCGAGAATGGCGTCCGGAGCGAGCTCTCCGGTCTCGTGGTCGAAGCGCGCCGGTAGCTCGACCCCGAGCTCCTTGGCGTGTTCGATGACGCCCCGTCCCATCGTCTTGCCGAGCCCGCTGAGCCCCCGGTTGAGGGCGGCCTCGTCGAGTTGCCAGGCCGGGAGGGGGCGGGCCGCGGTCTTCGCCCACGCTTGCGGGTCGCGCGGCTCGCCGAGGGTGAAGAGGTCGTCGAACGTTCGCGCCGCGGCATCGCGCTGCGTGAACGCGTCGCCGAGGTTCCAGACCTTCCGCAGCGTGGCGATGAGGGACGTGTGGCGGTACTCCTCGTTGAAGACGGAGCCCTGCGGGATCCAGGGGGAGACGAGAATCGCGGGCACGCGGTAGCCGGAGCGGTCGAACGCGAACCCCATCTCGCCCGCCGGTGCATCCGGGTCGGGCGGAGGGACGGCGCCGGGCGGCACGTGGTCGTAGGTTCCGCCGGGTTCGTCCCAGCCGATCAGCAGGGCCGTGTTCCAGACGTTCGAGCCCGACTCCGAGGTGCTCGAGCGGTAGGCGTCGAAGATGCGCTGCAGGAAGACTTCGCCTGCCAGCACCGAGGCCGGGGGGTCCAGGGCGCCGGCGTTGAGGTGGTGGCCCAGCGAACGGCCGAACGCCGGGTGGTAGTCGCCGTGGCCGCGGATGAGGTTCGGCTCGATGAGGGAGAAGTCGGGCAGCGTTCCGGCCGCCGCATCCCGCTCGAACTCGGCGAACGGCACCACGTGCGTCGCCAGGCGCTGCTTCAGGCGTGAGTAGTGGATGAGCCCGTGGAACGAGATCGCCATCGGCTCCGCCACGTAGATCCTCCAGCTCTTGCCGTGCTGTTCGAGCCGCTCGAAGATCGTCTCCGCGTCGTTCTGCTTCAGCCACTTCCTGGCCGGGGTGTTCACGACCAGCCCCGACGACGTCGCCGCCGTCCAGAAGGAGCGGTTCATGAACGTCTGCGAGGGCACCTCCGAGAACCAGTGGTCGAAGACGCCGAACTCACGCGCGATCCCGTTCAGCACCGGCAGCTGCTCCGGGGTGAACCCGGTCATGATCTGGGCGTACTCCTCGTAGCTCGGCTGACGGCCCATCTCGCCGGTGAAGGTGCTGATGTAGTCGGTGACGAATCCGTCCATCGTCGGCGCCGCACCCGGTTCCGGCGCGTTCCACGGCGCAGTCACGTCCTCGCCGATCTTGAAGCGGTTGTGCTCGTCGAGGACGTTGAACAGCTGCGTGTTCGTGTGGTACCACTCCTCGCCCGAGTCGGGGTTCGGCGAATCCAGGTCCGTCGCGGTCGTGTAGGGCACGGTCTTCTTCTCGGCGCCGTGCTCGGCCCAGTCCGGGATCGGGTTGCTCAACCCCTTTCCGAGCACGCCATCGAAGGTCTTGCCGTCGGCCGGGCCGTAGAGATGACCCAGCACGTTGTCGAGCGAACGGTTCTCGAACAGCACCACGACCACATGGTCGAGAGCGCCCGCAACAGTCGCCGAGCCGGACATCCTGGCCACTCCAGCATCCGGATCCGAGCGGCACACCATCCCGACCGGGTGAATTGCGCCGCTAGGCTCTCGCGTCGTGCCCGACCTCCGTTCACGCTTCGAAGAGCTTCTGCGGCGCCTCGGCGAGATCTCGGATGTCGAGCACTCCGCCTACCTGCTCGGCTGGGATCAGGAGACGAAGATGCCGCCGCTCGGCGCTCCCGCCAGGGCCGAGCAGCTCGCGACCCTCGCCCGGCTTGGACACGAGCTCGCGACGGCGCCCGAGCTCGGCTCGCTGCTCGAGGAGCTGCGGGAGCTCGAGGAGAGCTCCGAGCGTGAGTCGTTCGAGGCGAGCGTGCTCCGCGTCGCGCGCCGCGACTACGAGAGGCAGCGGCGCGTCCCCAGCGAGCTGCGTGCCGAGTTGACGCGGGCCGGCTCGGTCGGCTACGCCGCGTGGCTCGAGGCACGTGCGGCCGGGGATTTCGAGATCCTCCGGCCGAACCTCGAGCGCCGGCTCGAGCTTACGCACGAGTACATCGCGTGCTTTGCGCCGTACGACGACCCGTACGACGTCCTGCTCGACGAGCACGAGCCGGGGATGTCGACGGCGGACGTGGAGGCGGTCTTCGCCCGCTTGAAGGCGGAGCTCGTCCCGCTCGTCGCGGGGCTCGGGGAGCCGGTCGACGACTCGTGCATCCGCGGCGGTTTCGCGGTGGAGCGCCAGCGGGAGTTCTCGCTCGAGGTGCTCTCACGCTGGGGAGTGGACGACCAGTCGTGGCGGCTCGACGACACCGTCCACCCGTTTGCGACGAACATCTCGGAGTCGGACATCCGCCTGACCACGCGGTTCGACGCCGACGATCTGATGGGCCTGCTCTCGTGCCTGCACGAGTTCGGGCACGGCGTATACGAGCGCCAGGTGAACGAGCGCTACGCGCGCACGCCGCTCGCGGAAGGCGTTTCCGCGTCGTTCCACGAGTCGCAGAGCCGGCTGTGGGAGAACATCGTCGGTCGCCGCCTCTCGACCTGGCGCTTCTTCTACCCGCGGCTCCAGGAAGTGTTCCCCGAGCGGCTCGCTGACGTCGCGCTGCCCGCGTTCCACCGCGCGCTCAACCGCGTCGCGCCGGGTGTGATCCGCGTGGACGCGGACGAGGTCACCTATTCGCTCCACGTCGTCCTGCGCTTCGAGCTCGAACGGGACATGCTCTCGGGCGCGGTTGCTCCGGCCGACCTGCCGGACGCCTTTGCCGCCAAGCTCCGCGAGTACCTCGGCGTCGAGCCGGCGGGCGTCGTCGACGGCGTCCTGCAGGACGTCCACTGGTCGGACTCCAACTTCGGCTACTTCCCGACGTACGCGATCGGGAACGTGATCTCGGTCCAGCTGTGGGAGAGCGCGACGCGCGAGCTCGGCGACATGGACGACGCGTTCGAGCGCGGGGAGTTCGGCCCGCTCCGCGAGTGGCTGCGGGAGCACGTCCACCGCTGGGGGCGTGCCTTCGAGCCGCCGGAGCTGCTCGAGCGCGCCGTCGGCGGGCCGCTCGACCCCGACCCGTATCTCGCCTACCTGCGGGAGAAGGTCGAGGCGCTCGAGTCGCACTAGATCTGGGCCGGCACCACTGCGCTAGACTCGGGGTCGTGAGCTGGCTGTACATCGCCTTGCTCGCGGTCGCTGTCGTGCTCGTCGCGGGTGCCGAGTGGCCGCGGCTCGAAGAGCGCTTCGGGATCGACTCGCGCCGTCGCCGGCAGCGCGACAGGCGGAAGCAACGCTTCCACGTGGTCCATGACGACGAGGCGGACGAGTTCGCGGCGAGCGTCGAACGCGATCTCGCCAACCTGCCGACGATCGACGACCGCGAACGCCGCTCCCGTTAGGGCGCTTACGGCTTAGGGTCGAACGGCGAGCCGGCGTCGGCGTGATGCTTCAGCCACGCTGTCCGTAACTCCCGCGTTCGGCGCTCGAGGCCCTTGCCGAGCCGGCGGGCCTCGTCGCGTTCACGCGAGAGCGCTTCGACTCGACGGACCTCGGCCGCGATCTCGGCGAGCGGCGCGGCCGGGTCGGCGTTCAGCTTCGTCAGTCGTTCCTCCGCCGCGTGGAGCTGCGCCTCCGTCGACCGCAGCCAGCCGCCGGCCTCGTCGTCCAGCGTGCGCAGCTCGGCCTCGGTCGCCACCTCGCCCGCGACTACCCGACGCAGGCGCGTGACGAGTGCAAGATCGAGGTTCTCGGGCGAGCGGCTCACCGGCGGTTTGAGCCTGCCAGATTCGGCCGCTCAGCGGCGGAGTCTCACCGTGGTGTGGAGGACACGCGTGTTCGGAAGCACCGGCCCGACGTCCTCCATGTTCTTCGTCTCCTGCCAGTCCGAGGCCCTGACGACCAGAGCATGCTTGCCGGGACGAAGGCCCTTCGTCGGGATCGACAGCACGCCGTCTGCGTACCTGATTCGAACGAGCCTCTTGCCGATCTTGGCGTGGAGGGCGTGCGGGTCGACCCCGGACCCCGAGTCCCTGATGGCGACCCGGATCGACTTGCCGATCACATGCTTGCCGCGGCGGACCCGAATCGACGGCGGCGTCGTGTCGTTCACCCAGAAGCGGAACGTGAAGGCGCCGGGCCTCGTGCCCGTCGGCGTGTCGAACACGAACTCGTACATGCCTGGCTCGGGCAGCACCGCTCCCACGACCGGCTCCGCGTGGCTGAACCCCTGGTAGGGGTTCAGGCTCGCCGGAATACCGGTG
>Ga0335083_10008213_pt1 | contig 12778 bp, 13 predicted proteins | sample Lox_Sample_42_FD_206716 | JGI IMG/M metagenome (GOLD analysis project Ga0335083, IMG submission 206716) | Soil microbial communities from Loxahatchee National Wildlife Refuge, Florida, United States - Lox_Sample_4.2 | ecosystem: Environmental > Terrestrial > Soil > Wetlands | place: USA...
AGGCCGCGCGAACGTCTTGATCGTTAAGCCCGCCGGGATGAAGTACATATTCGCCACGCTATGCTCGAATCCGCAGGCGACGAATGCGCTGATCGGAAAGAGGATCGAAAGAATCTTGTCCGTCGTCGTCCGCGCGCTGTAGCACAGCCACACCGCTAGGCAGACCAGCGCGTTGCACAAAATCCCCAGCGCCACGCCCTGCACAAACCCAAGACTGCACTTCGTCTGCGCGATCGCGAGTGCCGTCTTTCCCACCGCTCCCGCGCCGAATGTATATTGCTGCCCGAGAAAGACGATCGCGGCCGTAGCCGCCGCGCCGATGAAATTTCCGGCGTAGACGATCGCCCAGTTTCGCAAGAGCTGCGCGGTGGAGACTTTCCCGCCGGCCCACGCCATCGCGATCAGGTTGTTCCCGGTGAAAAGTTCGGCTCCCGCCACGACCACGAGAATCAGCCCCAGGCAGAAGGTCGCTCCTCCGAGCAGCCGGTTCACGGCGTAGGGAAGCGGCGACGCCATCGCCACGGTCGCGAAGACCGCTCCCAGCGCGATAAACGCTCCTGCAAGGACGGCCAGCGCCAGCATGGTCGGCCAATCGAGGCGCGCTTTTCCTACGCCCACGCTCTCCGCCCGCTCCGCCATCTCCGGCGGCATCCACGCATCAACGCGAATGTTCGTCTCCATAGAATCCTGTCACCCGTCTCTGTGGCCCAGCCACTCTCTCGTCCTGAGCGGCGCCGAAGGATGCCTGTGCATGCCTCTGCAATCCAACCCGGACGAGACTCTCACGGCACGCCGAGTCGCCACACGATAGCGAATCGGCAATCGAAACACTACCATTCGGTCGATTCTTGCCCTCGTGCTTCTTGTGTCCCTGCTTGTCGGCGGTTTACACCAACAACTCCCTTGCATCGCCTCCCTCTCGTGCTAACGTAATTTGTGATGATCGAATACTTGGAATTTCGAAACCTTCGAAGGGAGGGCAAGATGGGCTCGGCCGGAACTCGCGGTCGCTCGAATGCCACTTTATCGCTCGCTCGTCTACAAGATTCTAATCGCCAATTTCCGTTATTAGAATCGGTCGTATCTCGTTCAAAACAAACGAGGGCGCGCCTTTCTAATCGCCAATTTCTCGGATTTTGCATTTTCCCTGGGATCGTGGTTTTCCCCTGCCCATGAGCAAGCGACCCAAGCCCATTGTCCTCACCGTTCTCGACGGCTGGGGCTACCGCGCCGAGACGAAAGGCAACGCCATCGCGCTTGCGCGCAAGCCCAACTACGATCGCCTTCTCAAGGATTTCCCGAACACGCTGATTCACACTTCGGGTCCGTACGTCGGCCTCCCCGAAGGGCAAATGGGCAATAGCGAAGTGGGCCATCTCAACATGGGCGCAGGCCGCATCGTTCAGATGGACATCACGCGCGTCGATCAGTTGATCTCCAGCGGCCAGTTCTTCCGCCAGCCGCTGCTGCTCGAAGCCATGGAGCGCGCCCGCACGCGCCAGCTCCATCTGATGGGCTTGCTCAGCGACGGAGGTGTCCACTCGCACATCGAACACCTCTTCGCGCTGCTGCGCATGGCGCGCGAGAACAAAGTCGAAAAAGTCTTCGTCCACTGCTTCACCGACGGCCGCGACACACCGCCCGAAAGCGGCATCGATTACCTTCGCCAGCTCGAACAGAAGATGCGCGAATTCGGCGTCGGGCAGATTGCCACCGTCATCGGCCGCTACTACGCCATGGACCGCGATAATCGCTGGGAGCGAGTCGAGAAGGCGTACCGCGCGATGGTTCACGGCGACGCCGAAGCGAAATTCGCAGATCCGATCGCCGCGATCCGCGCGAGCTATGAAAAAGGCGTAACGGACGAGTTTGTTGTGCCCGCCGTGGTCACTACGCAGCCCGCTCCCGGCAAGCCCGCCGTGCCGCGCGGCCTGATCCGCGACGACGATGCGATTATCTTCTACAATTTCCGCGCCGATCGCGCCCGGCAGATCACGAAGGCTCTGATCGAGCCCGATTTCAAGGGATTCGCCGATCCCGCGCGTCCGAAAAACCTCGTCTACGTCGCGATGACGCAGTACGAGAAGACCTGGCCGTGGCTGCGCTACATTCTCGCGCCCGAAAAGTTGGAGCACATCCTCGCCAACGTTTTCGCCGACTTGCAGTATAAGAACCTTCGCTGCGCCGAAACCGAGAAGTATGCGCACGTCACCTACTTCTTCAACGGTGGCGTCGAGAAACCTTTTGCCGGCGAAGAGCGCATTCTGGTGCCTTCGCCGAAAGTCCCTACGTACGACCTCAAACCCGAAATGTCCGCGGCGGGCATCACCGACGCCGTGGTCCACGCCATCGAGAAAGGCGACTTCGACGCCATCATCATGAACTTCGCCAATGCGGACATGGTCGGGCATTCGGGAAAGCTCGAGGCTGCGATCAAGGCCGTCGAAACCGTGGACGCCTGCCTCGGCAGGATTTTTCAGGCGCTGCGTCCGCGCGGCGGAGCGTGGATCATCACCGCCGACCACGGCAACGCCGAAACCATGATCGATCCCGTCACCGGCGGACCCCACACCTACCACACCACCAATCCCGTGCCGTTCATCCTCATCACCGAAGATGGGCGCACGCGATTGCAGCCTGGCGGCTCGCTGCGCGATGTTGCGCCCACTCTGCTGGGAGTGCTAGGCTCGGAAAAGCCTCCGGAAATGACCGGCCACGATCTGCAAAGGAGGGACAAATGACGCGCTTCGTCTCCTCTCCGTTCACGCAGGCAGGCACCCAACATTCACACCATCGGGACCCGATCGCCGAGATGAGTTCTCTCGTCGTCACGGAGAGCACGGTCGGAGGATTTATCTCGATCGGCTTGTTCCTGATCGTCTGGGCGTATCTTCCGTTCGTCCGGCCCTACCTTGCCGCCTCGCTGATTGCGGGCGGCATCCTCGGCTTAGCCTTGTGGCTTAAGAGACGCTGAATCATGAAGGCGATTGCGTTCGGCTCTCTTGCGTCCGGTAGAATACGGGCGGGGGAAATGCCATGACAGTAGCCGTGCAGGAAGAGCTTAACGTCTACGAATCCGCGGAAGCCCGTTTCGAAACCGCCGCCGAGATCCTCGGGCTGGAGCAGGGTCTGTACCGCTACATGAAGTATCCCGAGCGGGAGATCACCGTCTACATTCCTGTTTCGCTCGATACCGGCCAGATCGCCGTTTTCACAGGCTATCGCGTGCTTCATTCGACGGTGCGCGGGCCCGGGAAAGGCGGCATCCGCTTTTCACCCGATGTTTCGCTGGACGAAGTGCGCGCCCTCGCCGCGTGGATGACGTGGAAATGCGCGGTCGTCAACATTCCCTTCGGCGGCGCCAAAGGCGGCGTGATCTGCAATCCGCAAAAGCTCTCGAAAACCGAATTGGAGCGCGTCACGCGGCGCTACACCGCGTCGCTTTCCGATTGGCTCGGCCCCGAGCGCGATATTCCCGCGCCTGATATCGGCACGAACGACCAGATCATGGCCTGGGTGATGGACACCTACTCGATGCACGTGCGCCAGGCCACCACCGCCGTCGTCACGGGCAAGCCGCTCGACCTGGGCGGTTCGCAGGGACGCAAGGAAGCCACCGGCCGCGGGCTCATGCTCTGCTGCAACAAGGCCGCCGAAAAACTCGGCATGAAGCGGGAGAACTGCCGCGTCATCGTGCAGGGTTTCGGCAACGTCGGCTCGGAAGCTTCGCGACTGATGCACGAGGCTGGCTACAAAATTACAGGCGCGGCGGACGTGAACGGCGGTCTTTACAACGAGAACGGTCTCGACATTCCCCAGCTTTACCACTGGGTCGCCGTGCAGCGGAAGCCTTTGCCGGAATTCCCCGGCGGCGGAGACAGAGTAACCTCGCAGGACATCCTCTTCCGCCCGTGCGACATTCTCGTTCCCGCCGCGACGGAGAATCAGATCACGTCGCAAAACGCGCACCGCGTCAATTGCCGGATCCTGTGCGAGGGCGCGAACGGACCGACGACATCGCACGCCGACGCGATCATCGAGAAAAAGGGAATCTTCATCATTCCCGATATTCTCGGAAACGCGGGCGGCGTCACCGTCAGCTATCTCGAATGGGTGCAGGACCGCCAGGGATTCTTCTGGCGCGAACGCGAAGTGAACGAGCACTTGCAGGACGTGATGGAGCACGCCTTCGACGAGGTGGTTCGTTACGCCGAAACGCACCGCGTCAACAATCGCATCGCCGCCTACATCGTGGCCATCGACCGCGTCGCACGAGCCTTGAAATTGCGCGGCTTTTACGCGTAAACTACGCCGCCTCAGCAGCCGCGGAGGTGCCTGTGCAGCCGGACTCGATTTCCCATGGGGCCGTAAAGACCGAAGCCCAACACCGCATCGATATCTGTACCGTGGGCCGGTGGATTCACGACCGCGGGTTCGTCGCCGCCACGGACGGCAACGTCTCCGTACGCCTGGGCGCGGACCGCATCCTCATGAGCCCCACCTGCATGAGCAAGGGAATGATGACGCCGGACGATCTCGTCATCATCGATCTCGACGGTCGCAGAGTGGGCGGCACGCGCAAGCCTTCCTCCGAGCTCGGAATGCACCTGCTGATCTACCGGCTGCGCCCGGACGTCAACGCGATTTGCCACGCGCATCCGCCGACGGCCACCGGCTTCGCCGCCTCCGGGATGGCGCTCGATAAGCCCATCCTCTGCGAGCTCGTGATCGGACTCGGCAGCATTCCGGTCGCGCGCTACGGCACACCGGGCACGCCGGAACTGGCGGCGGCGCTCGAGCCGCTGGTGCGCGGCCACGAGTCGATCCTCATGGCGAATCACGGAGTCGTGACCTACGGCGCCGATCTCCTCACCGCGTTTCTCCGCATGGAGACCACGGAGCACTTCGCGCGCGTATCCCTCGTCACCGAACTTCTCGGCAAACAGGTTTTGTTGTCGGGAGGGGACGTCGAAAAACTGGTGGCGGCGCGCGCTCGTTACGCCGCGGGGGCGCAGCCTGTGGCCTCGCCCGCTTTGGATGACATCGCCAGCGGGGCCGCCGGCGCCACCGAGTGCGTCACGCTGACTCGCGGCGAACTCGACGCGCTGATCGACGAGGCTGTCCGCCGCGACCGTTCCGTGCGTTAAAGTCCCAGCAGAGCCTTCAGCCGAAACTTTCCTGCGGGAGCTCCGCGGGAACGCCTGATCGCGTTCCCGCGAAACCGTCGAACTGCTACTCCGCGATCGAGACGTACCGCATCTTGCCGTTGAAGTGAATCTCCGTCACGCGATCGCCGGCCGTGACGATGTTCGAGGACTTCGCCTTGCTCGCTTCGTCCTTCCACTGGATGGACGCCTTCGCGAGCACCTTGCTGCCTTGCGCGAGCGTGACGGTGGAATCGTCCGCCGTCACCGTATAGGTTCCCGGCTTGATCTGGGCGCCGCCAAGCGTGACGGTCGTAAGCACGTCCATGCTCGTGGACGTCGGCTTTGAATTGTTTCCGGCAACGGCGCGCGCCGCCAGCGGCATCGCCAGCACCAGCGCGACCAGGATTGGCGCGACTGCGTTGAATCCACGGCGTGACATCGGTGTTTCCTCCTAGGATCAGATTTGCCCCTTGCACGCGATTAGACGTGATGCCGTTCGGGAGGAAAGCAAACGTGAGCCGCGTTTCGACAAATTTGTTTCCAGGAAATATTTTCACGTGTCAAAGCGTCGCCAACCAAATTGGTCTGAGCAAGATTTGCTCTCATGCCGCGGGAAATTCATTCCGTGTCTCGAAATGAGTTGTTGTGAACATTATCGAAATGGCGTGCGTATCAAGTGCAAGGGAGCGTGCGCGCGGAGCTTGCTCGCGCGGTCGCAGTTTTGCGCGCAACTATCCGAATTTTGGAATAGGCGTGTATCGAAGTGTGTCCCGCCGAGCCGGACCCGCGTTGACACGCTCATGACCCTAACCGATAATCGCTGGACATGATTGGCTCGCTCCGCGGCAAGCTGATTGAAAAGCGTCCCAACCAGGTTCTCGTGGATGTGGGCGGCGTGGGCTATCAGGTGCAGGTTCCTCTCTCGACGTTCGCCGTTCTCGGCCCGCTGCACGGGGAAATCACTCTTCTGACGTACACGCACGTTCGCGAAGATCAACTCTCGCTCTTTGGTTTTCTGACCGCGCGCGAAAAGCACTGCTTCGAGCTGCTGATTTCGGCGTCGGGCGTGGGACCATCGCTCGCTCTGAAAATCCTTTCCGGCATGGGCATCGAGGAATTGATCCCCGCGATTCGCGCGGGCGACGTGGCCCACCTGGTCCTGATTCCGGGCGTGGGAAAGAAAACGGCGGAGCGAATCGTGCTCGAATTGCGCGACAAGCTGACCGCCGTGGACGCGGAGGAAAAAGGGAAGCCAGCGACGCGCTCGCAGCTGGAATCGGATGTGGCGTCCGCGCTGCTGAATCTGGGCTACGATGGACGCGCCGTGGAGCGCGCGATCGAGAAGACACGCGCGGCCGCCGGCGCGGATTTCGAAAAACTCCTGCGCGCTTCGCTGCAGTTGCTGAGCGGGCCGGGCGCGCAGCCGAGTGCCCGAGCGGCGTCCACCTGAGCCGCCGAGCGCGGAGGGAGGCCGGGATGGTGCACGTGGTTTGGGAATTCGTCGCCCGCGCGGACCGGCTGCAGGAGTTCGAGAGCGCTTACGCGAATTCGGGCGCCTGGGCCCAGCTCTTTCGCAAGAGCGGCGGATTTCACGGCACGACGCTGCTGCGCGACGCCGGGGACTCGCGACGCTATCTGACGATCGACCGCTGGCAAAGCTCCGCGGCGCAGCAGCAGATGCGCGAGCGGTTCGCCAGCGAATACGAAGCGCTCGATCGCGCCTGCGAATCACTCACCGAGAGCGAACGGCGCGTAGGGGTTTTCGAGGAGATGTAGATGCCGGAAGCGCGACGAATGAAGGACGGGCAAAGCCGGATCGTCTCCGGCCGTGCGTTCGACGAAGACGCGCGCGTCGACGCCAGCGTCCGCCCGGCCAGCTTCGGCGACTACATCGGCCAGGACCGCGTGAAGGAGAATTTGCAGATCGCGGTCGAAGCGGCGCGGGCGCGGGGCGAGGCGCTCGACCACGTCCTGCTCTACGGACCTCCGGGCCTCGGCAAAACCACCCTCGCGCAAATCCTCGCCAACGAGATGGGCTCGTCGATCAAGATCAGCTCCGGGCCGCTGCTGGAAAAGAAAGGCGACCTGACCGCCGTGCTCACGTCGCTCGATCCGAGCGATTTCTTCTTTCTCGATGAGATTCACCGGCTGCAGCCGGCGCTCGAGGAGATCCTTTATCCCGCGATGGAGGATTTCCGCGTGGACCTGATCATCGGGCAGGGGCCGGGTGCGCGCGTGCATCCGTATCAACTGAACCGCTTCACTCTGATCGGCGCGACCACGAGGGCGGGACTGATCATGGCGCCGCTGCGCTCGCGATTCGGCATCGTGCACCGGCTGGAGTTTTACACTCCGGATGATCTGGAAAAAATCATCACGCGCTCCGCGAAGATACTCGGGATCACGATTGATAGGGATGGCGCGGGCGAAGTGGCGCGCCGGAGCCGGGGCACGCCGCGCGTGGCCAATCGGCTGCTGCGCCGCGTCCGCGACTATGCGGAGGTCCGTGCGAAGGGCCACATCACTCTCAGCGTCGCGCGCGATGCGCTCGCGATGCTCGGCGTGGACGAGCACGGCCTGGACGACACCGACCGCAACCTGCTGCTGACCATCATCAACAAGTATTCCGGCGGGCCCGTCGGCCTGAATACCATCGCCGCGTCACTCAGCGAAGAAGAAGACGCCATCGAGGAAATCTACGAGCCGTACCTGATGCAGCTCGGCCTGCTCGACCGCACGCAGCGCGGCCGCGTGGCCACGGCCCTCGCCTACAAGCATTTCGGGATGCCCGAGCCTCAGCGCTCCATTCCGCCTTCGGGCGGCCAGTCCGGCCTTTTTTCATAGCGCCGCCTACTCGATCGACATTTCGCGGAGCTTGGTGATGGTGTTCCAGTTGCGCGAGGTAGTGGGCTGCTTGAGGATTTTGTCCAGGCCGTAGAGCTTCGAATCGGCGAAACCGTTGGGGCAATGGACGTATATCTCCCGGCCGGCGTGGTGAAAGCGCTCCGAGCCGATGTCGAGCGCGCGCAGCGCATCGAGCGCCGGCTTCGGAGGTGGCTGCCGCAGAAACGCGACCGCCAGGCGCGCGATCTCGATTCCTTTTTCTTTCAGGAACGGATTGCCCGCATGGACCGAAGCGATTTCCGCCGCGGTTCGCACCATCACGGAAACGGGAAGCCGCGTTTCGCCCACAAGTTGTTTCTCCAGCGCCTGCGTCCAATGGGAGGCGGAGCCTTTCGCTTCGAAGACGACGTTGCCGCTCTGCACGTACGTTCGCACGTTCGCCGCGCCGAGCCCGGCGCACAATTCGCGCAGCCGGTCCATCTTGAGCACGTTCTTGCCGACGTTGATTCCGCGCAGCAGCGCGATATAGGTGGGCATGGTTGCTCGCTCGCTGATTGAATTCGGCTCTACTTTGCCCCGCGGACTTCGTCCTTGATCACTTCGCCGCCCTTCATGACGAACGTCACATGTTCCATCACCGTGATGTCCTTGAGAGGATCGCCTGAGACGGCAATGATGTCCGCGAATTTCCCGGCCTCAATCGTTCCCGTGTCCTTCGATGTGCCGATCAACGACGCGGCGTTCGTTGTCGCGGCCTGAATCGCGCCGAGCGGCGAAAGCCCGCCGCGCACCAGCGCCCCGAATTCCTTCGACGTATTGTCCGGATCGATGTCCGTGCCGTAGGCGATCTTGAGGTGGTGCTTCAGGGCGCGCTCGAAAGCAGGCTGCTGCGCGCTGATGATGGCTTTGTCTTTCGCGACCGAGACGGGATCGGCGCCCAGCCGCGCGTCGTTTTCGACGCCGAATTGGAACGTGTAGAGCGTGGGCACAAGCCACGTGCCGCGCTGTTCCATCAGCGCCGCGCCTTCCTCGTCGAGCAGGGTGCCATGCTCGATCGAGTCGACGCCGGCGCGCACGGCGGCCTTGATGCCTTCGGCGCCTTCGGCGTGCGCCATCACGCGCTTGCCGGCGCGGTGCGCGACTTCCACCGCGCGCTCCATCTGCGCTTCGCTCAGTTCCTGAGTGCTGAAATCGCTGAACGGATCCGTCACGCCGCCGGTCGCCATCAGCTTGATCCAGTCGGCGCCGTACTTGAGGTCGTGCCGCACCGCATCGCTCACTTCGTCGACCGTGTTCGCGATATTCGGGCGGCGGGGGAGCGCCTGGTCCGGCGCGAGCGGGTCCGAATCGCCGTGCCCTCCCATGACGCTGACGAAGTTTCCGGCTGAAACGATGCGCGGGCCACGAATCAATCCCTTCTTGATTGCGTCGCGCAGCGCGAGCTGGCCATACGCGAGATCGGACTCGCCCGCGTCGCGCATCGACGTGAAGCCGTGATCGAGCCAGATCTGAAGATTGTGGACGCCCCAGAGCGCCTGCATCGGCGACGACATGCGCATCGGGCCCGTTGGCGATTCGTCCAGCAGATTGCCCAGAATATGCGCGTGGCAGTCCGTCAGGCCCGGCAGGACGGTCTGCGAGGAAAGATCGATCACGGGAATACCTGCCGGAGCCGATGCGCCGACGCTGGCGATGCGATCGCCTTCGACGAGGATGAAGACGTTGGTCGCATAATCTCCCGCGCGCGGATCGAGCAGACGGCCGGCGTGAATCGCCACGCGGACCGGCGGTTTGGGAGGCGGCTGAGCATTCGTCTCAGCCTGCCCGAGTCCGGCCGGGCCGGTCGACAACGTGATCAGCGCGCACAGCGCGCCAGGCAGCAGAAATCTCTTCATAGGCGTCTCCCACTTTCGCCGCATTCCGCCGCTTCGCGCCGACGGGCAGGCTTCAAGCCGCGGCAGCCGGCCGTTCGGGCCAGACGGCGGTGACCAACAATCCTACAGCGATTCCTACCGAAATCTCGACGAAGCGGTGAATGGCGACGATCCACGCGGGCGCCGTTCGCGCGATCAGCATGACGACAATCAGCGTGATTCCCGCGTAGCGGTACGCGCCCCGGCCGACGCCGAGGAACGCGCAGAGCACTCCCATGCCGAATGCCCCAGCACCAAACGCAGCAATGTTCTGGCCCGCATAGGTCGAGAGCAGCGCGCCCGTCGCCGCGCCCAGCGCGGTGCCGATCAGGCGCTCCTTCGAGATCGTCCATGCGGCGCCGAGCGTGGACTGCATGACGATAATCGTGGCAATGCCGGCCCAGTAGGCTTCGGGCAGGTGAAACAACCGGGCGAACAGAAGCGACGCAACCGCGGCGATGGTCGTGCGCGCCGCGTCCAACAGATCCCACCGGTCCAGGTGCAGCCACTGCCGGCTCTGCGCGTCCGTCACGGTCGCCTCCCGCGGGCGGCGAATCCGGCTTCGATTGCGGGCCGCCGCTTGCCCAATGTCAACTGGCGCGCCCGCGGACGCAAGTCCAAAATGCTCGCGCATGGCAGCTCCGCGGCGCAGTGGGCTAAGATGATGTCCTTTCACGAAAGGCAATGAACGGGAGGAGCAGTGACGGTTGCTCTGGATAGCGTCGTGCCTTGGGGCCGCTCGCTCGATGAATATACGCGCATGTTCGCCCTTACGCCGGCCGACCTAGCTGCCAAGATTGTCGACTGCGGGGGAGGTCCGGCGAGCTTCAACGCGGAATTGCGGCGGCGCAGCCGCAGGGTCGTCTCGTGCGATCCGATCTATCGGTTTTCGCCGGGGGAGATTGCCGCGCGCATCGACGAGACCGCGCCAAAGATCCTGGAAGCCACGCGTCAGACGATCGGCAACTTCGTGTGGACCGACTTCCGATCACCCGAAGATCTCGGCCGGAAGCGCCGCGCGGCAATGCAAGAGTTTCTCGACGATTTCCCCGCTGGGATCGCGGAAGGGCGCTATCGCGTCGCGGAGCTTCCTTCGTTGCCCTTCGCCGACGGCGAATTCGATCTGGCGCTCTGCTCTCACTTCCTGTTCACGTACTCAAATGTCTTTGACCTGCGATTTCACATCGACTCGATTTTCGAGCTTTGCCGCGTAGCGCGCCAGACGCGCGTCTTTCCTCTGATACCGCAGTTCGAAGCGGGGCATTCACCGTGGGTCGCAGGGGTAATCGAAGAGCTTGGGCGCGAGGGATATGCGTGCGAAATCGAGCGCATCCCGTACGAATTCCAGAAAGGCGGCAACGAGATGTTGCGGATCTTGCGGGCGGGCAGTGCGAATCCATGAAAACGGTCTATCTGTCGCTGGGATCGAATATGGGAGACCGCGCGCGGAATATCGCGCGGGCGATCGAGCTGCTTGCCGAGCGCGGCGTGCGCGTGACACGGCAGTCGTCGCTCTATGAAACGGAACCCGTCGACGCGCGCGGCGGCTGGTTCCTGAACTGCGCCGTGGAGGCGGAAACCGAGATGATGCCACGGCAGCTAATGAGCGTGCTGCTGGCGATCGAGCGCTCGCTGGGCCGGCGACGCGGGCCGCAGACGGAAGGGCCCGAGGAAGAGCTTCCCGATCGACGGTTCGTCGAGCCTGGGATGAAGGACGCGCGGACGATCGACATCGACATTCTGCTTTTCGGCGAGAGCGTGGTTCACGCGCCGGAGGTGGAGATTCCGCACCCGCGCATGGCGGAGCGGCGATTCGTGCTGGTACCGCTGGCGGAAATCGCGGGCGGGGTGCAGCATCCTGTTCTCAGGAAGACGATCAGCGAGCTTCTGGCCGCGACGCCCGACCGCAGCCGCGTGCGTACGTTTCAGGTCCCTTGACAAACAAGATACTACGCCGCATCCTCCCTTTCAGAAACGCGCCGCGTCCTCGAGGTGAAAAGATGCGCCGGCTCGCTCTCGGAATTTCCTGCCTTCTCCTGTTCGCCGCCAGCGCGCAATCGCAAGTCGCAGCGGTGCGGCTGAATGTCCGCGTGATTCTTGTCGATAAGGATTTGAATCAAAAGCCTGTGCCTCGCCTGGACCTGGTGATCCAGCGAACGGACGCGCCGGGCGAACCCGTGACGATCAAGACCGGTTTCGACGGAGCGGCGGGGGCGTCTCTCCCGGCGGGCAAATACAGCCTTACGACGCCTCATCCCGTGGAGTTTCAGGGCGCGAGCTATCAATGGCACACCGAGTTCACACTCACCGGACCCGATTTCACGCTGGAATTGAGCGGCGACAACGCAAAAGTCACGCCGCTGGCGCCAGTGCCCGCCGCTCATCCGACCGATGATCTCGGCGAGCAATTCAAGCACCTTCGCGACAGCGTAGTCACCGTGTACAGCGAAGCCGGCCACGGCACGGGATTCGTGGTCGATCCGGCCGGGTTGGTGGTGACGAACCAGCACGTGGTCGGCGAATCCGAATACCTGGCTGTGCAGTTCGACGAGAAGCGGAAAGTGGCCGCGAAGCTGCTTGTATCCGACGCGAAGAAGGACATCGCAATTCTGCAAGTCAGCCTCCGCGCCGATCCGGACGCCGTGGTCGCGCCGGTAGCCAAATCGGAAGCAGGTAAGGCGTCAGTGGCCGAGGGCGACCGGGTTTTCACGATCGGCAGCCCGCTGAGGCAGTCGAAAGTGCTGACAACCGGCGTCGTGAGCCGCGTCGATCCCGCGGCGATCATTTCTGACATCAACATCAATCCTGGGAATTCCGGCGGCCCGCTATTCAACTCCGCGGGAAACGTGATCGGCGTGACGACTTACAGCGAAC
>Ga0335083_10008214_pt1 | contig 12776 bp, 7 predicted proteins | sample Lox_Sample_42_FD_206716 | JGI IMG/M metagenome (GOLD analysis project Ga0335083, IMG submission 206716) | Soil microbial communities from Loxahatchee National Wildlife Refuge, Florida, United States - Lox_Sample_4.2 | ecosystem: Environmental > Terrestrial > Soil > Wetlands | place: USA: Florida...
AGGAGACCGTCTTCCGGCCGCCGTCCGTGGTCATGAGGCCGTTGATCGACGACAGCCCGTTGATCGACGACAAGCCGTTGATCGACGACAAGCCGTTGATCGACGACAGGCCGTTGATCGACGACAGGCCGTAGTCGACGTCATGGCTGCCAGCGGTCTGGACGTTGCTGCTCTCGGTGCCACAACCCACCAGACCAACGATTGCACCGAGACCGATGCTGATCTGGATTGTCCGTCTCCCTATCCCACTCATGGTCATTCTCCTTGAGGCAGCCCGGCCAGCTACGTGAGCTCCGTCGGCTTTGCGTCCCCCGATCGCTCGGGGTTTGCGGTTGTTCACAAGGTCACTGGCCTGTCTAATTGCAGTAAGCAGGCCAACACTGGAACCTCGGCCAGAGGCCATGAATCAGGGGTTTGGCAGCATCTTGCGCGGGGGCATTGTTGCCCGACCCACAACAGCTGAGGGGTGAAGACAACAGCGCGGGGTCCCAGGGCCCCAGGCAGCTAGGCGTCTTCTATCGGAACGACGTCGACGCCGACGTGGAGCCTGTGCCGGCCGCCACCCAGCAGCACGCCCCGCATCGGCGTGACGTCGTCGAAGTCGCGGCCGTACGCGACGACGACGTGGCGATCGGTCGGGACGACGTTGTTCGTCGGGTCGAGATCCAGCCAGCCGAAATCCGGCGAACGGACCGAAAGCCACGCGTGCGAGGCGTCGGCGCCGACCATTCGGACCTGTCCGGGTGGGGGCGTGGTCACCAGGTAACCGCTCACGTAGCGCGCCGGCAGCCCCAGCGCGCGCAGGCAAGCAATCTGCACGTGAGCAAAGTCCTGGCAGACGCCGCGCCCGCCATGGAGCACCTCGTCGACCGAAGTCGAGATGTCGGTCGCGTCCGGGTCGTACTTCAAGAGCGCGTGGATCCGCTTCATCAGGTCGGTGACGGCTTCGACCAGGGGGCGGCCCGCGGGGAACGACGGCAAGGCCAGCTCCAGCGCCAGCTCGGACAGCGCGATGTGCTGGGACGGCAGCACCATCTCGACGCTGGCGCGCGCCCCGGGGTCGGCCGCCGCACGCACCCAGTCGCGCGTCGCCTCCCATGGACGACCGGGCCCCTCCAGCGGGCGCGGCGCGATCACCTCGACCTCGGCGTCGGCGGTCACGGTCAGCTCGCTGTGTCGATCGTGGATCGCCAGGTGGGTGGTGCGGTTGCCGAACCAATCGAAGCGATCGCGCCGGATGGCGGCGACCGGCTCGACCGACAACATCTCGGACCAGATCTTCTGCCGGGGCGACCCGCGCAGCAGGACGTGGAGCTCGTGGTGGGAGGTGGTGACCGGCTCGCTGTACGTGTAGGCCGTCACGTGCCTGACTTGATAGATCATGCGCCTGTCATCCACTGATGTCGGGATGCGCCGACGCCCGCGAGACCTTGGCCGGGGTCTGTAGGTAGGCCAGGAACACCGCGTCCGACAGCGCCTGCAGCTTGCCGACCAGATCGGCCAGCAGCGCGCCCAGCGCCGGCCGCCCGTCGTCGACGCGGGTGCACAGCGCCTCGACGTCGACCAGCCGCATCTCGGAGAGCGCCTCGAAGGCAATCCGTTCCTCGGGCCGGCGGCGCGCCGCGCTGGAGTCGCGCGGCAGCGACGCGACGTGATCGGCCAGCGCGGCCAGCTGGAAGACGATGGCGCGCGGGTTGCGCTCGTCGGCCAGCAGCAGGTCGACCACCGGCGCCACCTGCAGCGTCGCCCGGTAGCGGCGCCGGTAGGTCATGGCGCTGTCCGCCGCTTCCAGCAGCGCCTCGAGCAGCGGCAGCTCGTCGTCGGTGGTCGCGGCCAGCGTCCGTTCCAGCATGAGCGCCGTGTTCAGCGCTCGTTCCAGCCGGCGCCCCATGTCCATGAACCGCCACGGGACCTCGCGGGTCATGCTCTCGGACGTCAGGCCCGACAGGCCGGCCAGCGCCATGACCATGCGGTCCAGGCGCGCGCCGACGACGATCGGTCGTTCCATCTGCCGCTCACCCTGCCGGTCCTGACCCGGCTGCCCCTCGGCGTCGGCCAGCTCCTGGGCCAGCGCCGAAAGGACGGTCCAGGTGTCCTGGGACAGCCGATCGCGGAGCGCTCGCGCGACCCGATCGATGGCCCGCCCGGACGAGAGCAGCGTCCCCAGGTGCCCGGTGCCGAACAGCGCCTCGCGCATGACACGCTCGGCCGCCGCGCGCTCGGCGACGGGCGGCAGCGAGCGCAGGTCGGCGCCCGACGCCACCATCGTCTGGGCCTGCAGCGCGGCCGCCAGCGGCGCCAGGTGTCCGGGGGCCGAGCGCGGATCGCGCGGCTCGGCCAGCCGCGAACAGATGATCCGCCCCAGCCGAGCCACCGCCTCGGCCCGCTCGGCGTAGCGCCCCAGCCAGAAGAAGTTGTCGGCCACCCGGCTCGGCAGATCGCCGCCGCCGCGGGTCAGCTCGACCGGCTCGACCGACGGCCGGAGCAGCGAGAAGTCGCTGACCGCGGCGTCGCTGATCACCCAGGTGTCCTTGCTGCGCGCGCCGCGGGCGATCGAGATGTCGGCCTCGTCGACGCCCGCCACCAGCCCCAAAGCGCCCGGCATCGTCTGGTAGCCGCCGCCCGGATCGGCCACCACGAAGCTGCGCAGCACCACCGGCCCCGGGCGCAGCGAGTCCCCGTCGATCACCGGCACCCGCGAGGGCGTCGCGTGGCGCTGCCCCACGAACTGCCCCGGCGTCGCACGGATCCGATCGGTCAGCGCCTGCAGCGCCGCCTGATCCAGCCGGCCGCCGAAGATCGGATCGGTCGGCCCCAGGGGAAAGGCCGGCTTGATCACCATCTCGCGCAGGTGGGCGATCACGTGCTCGCAGGCCACGGGATCGCCGCACCACCAGGTCTCGACCGCCGGAAGCTTCAGCTCCTCGCCCAGCAGCACGCGACAGACGGCGGGCAGGAACGGGATCAGCGCCGGCGTCTGCAGCACACCCGTGCCGATCGCGTTGGCGATGGCGACCGCCCCGTCGCGCGCCGCCTGCACCAGCCCGGGCACGCCCAGCAGCGAGTCGGCCCGCAGCTCCAGCGGGTCACAGAAGTCGTCGCGCAGGCGGCGCAGGATCACGTCGACGGGGTGCAGGCCGCCCAGCGTCTTCAGGAAGACGCGCCCGTCGCGGACCATCAGATCGCCCCCCTCGACCAGCGGGTAGCCCAGGTACTGCGCCAGGAAGGCCTGCTCGAAGTAGGTGGCGTTGTGCGGGCCGGCGGTGAGCAGCACGATGCGCGGGTTGGAGACGCCGTGAGGCGCCAGCGCCGTCAGCGTGTCGCGCAGGGTCTGGAAGAAGCGCGCCAGGCGGTGCGCGTTGATGTCGCGGAACGCCTCCGGCAGCACGCGCCCGAGGACGATCCGGTTCTCCAGCGCGTAGCCGGCGCCGGCCGGCGCCTGCGTGCGGTCGGCCAGCACGCGGATCACGCCGTCGGGCGTGCGCGCCAGGTCGGCGGCGTACAGGAACAGGAAGCGGCCGACGGGCGGCGTCAGCCCGGCACAGGCGCGCAGCAGGCCCGGCTGCCCCAGGATCAGCTCGGGCGGGATCAGCCCCTCGGACAGCGTCCGCCGCTGGTCGTACAGGTCGACCAGCAGCCGGTCGAGCAGCATCGCCCGCTGGGCCAGCCCCGCCGACAGGGTGGCGAACTCCTCGGGCGACACGACCACCGGGATCGGGTCCAGCGGCCAGGGGCGCTCGAGGCCGCGCGGGTCGCCGTAGACGTTGAACGTGACGCCGTGCTGGCGGATGAGCTGGCGCGCCTGCTCCCAGCGGCGCCACATCTCGCCCGGTCCAAACGCGCGCAAGGACTCGTCCAGCTGGCGCCAGTGCGGGCGCACGGAGCCGTCGCGGGCGCGCATCTCGTCCCAGGCGCCGCCCCCGTCACCGCCCTCCCCGGTTCCGGCAGCAGACGAGAGGGGCGGCAGTGGGGCGCGCCTATCGTCTGGTGGCGCTGCGGCCCCTTCCTGCGTGCTCTCGTGAATGGCGGCCAAAATAGATTCCTAGCAGTTAACGAAATGTTTCAGGACGGATCAAATACCGTAAACGTGGTAGGTGTGGGTGGATCGGCGTGCGTGCGTTTCACTAGGATTATGCGTGGTGCTGATCGACTCCTCCACGACTCCGACGCGAGCGCCGGCCCCGGGCGTTCTCGACGGTTATAAGCCGATTCCGGGGACGTACGACGAGCTGGTTGATGACAAGGGCGCCACGCGCGCCCACGGCCAGATGCTGGCGGGCATGCTCCGCAACATGAGCGCCGACGCCTTCGCCCGGTGCCAGGCCCTGGCCGAGCTGTCGCTCGCCCAGCGCGGGGTCACCTTCTCCGTCTACTCCGACTCGCGGGGCACGGAGAAGGTCATGCCGGTCTGCCTGATACCGCGCGTCATGGGCGCGGTCGAGTGGGCCCGCCTGGAAAAGGGGCTGGTCCAGCGGCTGACCACGCTGCAGCTGTTCCTGGATGACCTCTACGGCCCGCAGAAGGTCATCGCCGACCGGATCATCCCGGCCGAGCTGCTGCTGGGTTCCAAGCAGTACCTGCCGCAGCTCCGCGGGATGAAGCCGCCGGGGGGCGTGCGCATCCACATCGCCGGCATCGACCTGATCCGCAGCCCGGACGGCGTCCTGCGCGTGCTGGAGGACAACCTCCGCACCCCGTCGGGGGTGTCGTACGTCATCGAGAACCGCCTGATCACCAAGCGGCTGTTCCCGGCGGCGATGGACCGCATCGGGGTGCGGCGGGTGGACGACTACCCGGTCCAGCTGGTCGAGACGCTGCGCTCGGTCTCCCCGGAGGATCCCGACCGCTCGACCATCGTCGTGCTCACGCCCGGGCCGTTCAACTCGGCCTACTTCGAGCACAGCTTCCTGGCCCGCTCCATGGGGATCGAGCTGGTGGAGGCGTCGGACCTGTTCGTGCACGGCAACGAGGTGTTCGTCCGGACCACTCTGGGACCGCGCCGCGTGCACGTCATCTACCGCCGCACCGACGACGCCTTCATCGATCCGGAGTTCTTCCGCCCGGACAGCCTGCTGGGCGTCCCGGGGCTGATGCGCGCCTGGGCGGCCGGCAAGGTGACGCTGGCCAACGCCCCGGGCAACGGCGTGGCCGACGACAAGGCCATCTACCCCTACGTCCCGGATCTGGTGCGCTATTACCTGGGCGAGGACCCCATCGTCGAGCAGGTGCCGACTTACATCTGCGCGCGTCCGGCCGACCGCGACTTCGTGCTCGGCCACCTGTCCGAGCTGGTGGTCAAGGCGGTCGACGAGGCGGGCGGGTACGGCATGCTCATGGGCCCGCAGGCCAGCGCCGCCGAGATCGCGATGTTCCACGACCGCGTCAGCGCCGATCCGCGCCGCTACATCGCCCAGCGGCGCATCGAGCTGTCGACGTCGCCGACCTGGGTCGCGGACTCGCGCACGGTGGAGCCGCGCCGGATCGACCTGCGCCCGTTCGTTCTCTCGGGCAAGGGCCGGAGCTGGGTGCTCCCCGGCGGCCTGACCCGTGTCGCGCTCCGCCCCGGATCCTACGTCGTGAACTCGAGCCAGGGGGGTGGCTCGAAGGACACGTGGGTCCAGGCGGAGGCGTCGTGATCTCCCGCGTCGCCGATCACTGCGTCTGGCTGGGCCGCTACGTCGAACGGGCCGAGAGCACCGCGCGCCTCCTGCAGGTGACGCGCACGCTGGCCTTCGACGCCGAGCTGCCGCCGATGGCCTGCTGGCGGCCGCTGGTCATCGTGTCGGGGCAATACCCCGAGCTGGTGGGGCAGCTCGGGGCCGAGTCGGCCGGCAACGGCGAGGCGGTCCAGCGTTACGTCACCTGGGCCCCCGAGAACCCGGTCTCGATCCGGAACTCGATCCGGGCGGCTCGCGAGGGGGCCCGATCGATCCGTGAGGTGATCGGCCACGACATCTGGGAAGCCACCAACGAGCTCTATCTCTGGTTCATGAGCGAGGGCGCCGCCTCGCAGTACCTGCATGACCGCGACGAGGTCTACCGGCACATCCGGCGGTCGACGCAGCTCTGCCTGGGGCTGGTTCGCAGCACGATGCTGCACGACCAGCCGATGGACTTCCTGTGGCTGGGGGTGATGCTCGAACGTGTGGGGCAGACGGCCCGCACGCTGGACATGCACCACCACATCCGCACCGCCGCCGAGCTGGGGCAGCAGTCCCTGCTGGGCAACGCGATCTGGCTGTCGCTGCTGCGCGCCTGCTCCGGGTTCGAGGCCTTCATGCGCGAGCAGCAGGGGCGGGTCAGCGGCGAGGCGGTGGTGGGCTTCCTGCTGTTCGAGTCGCGCTTCCCGCGATCGCTGCGCTACTGCCTGAAGACGGCGCTGGGCCTGGTCCAGCGCCTGGCCGGCGCGCGCACCAGAGGGCTAAGCGAGGCGCGCGAACGGCTGCAGGCGCTGGACCGGTGGCTGGACGTGCAGGAGAAGAACGGGCTGGCGATCTCCGACCACGCCCTGCTCACCCACGTGGTCGACGAGACGGCGGCGGCCTGCGGGACGCTGCAAAAGAGCCTCTCGGCGCGGGATCCGGAGATGTCGATCCCGCAGCCGGAGGCCGCTCAGTAATCAGTTCCGCATGTAGTGGCAGCTGTAGCCGCCCGGGTTCTTCTCCAGGTACTTCTGGTGATAGTCCTCGGCCGGCGTGAAGGCGCCGGCCTCGACGATCTCGGTCACGATGGGCGCCTTCCATCGCCCCGACGCCTGCGCATGCGCCTTGGCCTGCTCGGCGACCTTCCGCTGTTCGGGTGACGTCACGAAGATGGCCGACCGGTACTGCGTCCCCACGTCGTTCCCCTGGCGGTTGCGCGTGGTGGGGTCGTGCATCCGGAAGAACCACTTCTCCAGCAGGTCGTCGTACGACAGCTTGGCCGGGTCGAAGACGATCTTCACCGCCTCGGCGTGGCCCGTCGACCCGGCGTGGACGTCCTCATAGGTCGGGTGGCCGGTCTTCCCGCCCGTGTAACCGACCTGGGTCTCGACCACGCCCGGGATCTGGCGAAGGATCTCCTCCATCCCCCAGAAGCAGCCGCCGGCCAGGACCGCCGTCTCCAGCGTGGGCGTGCAGCCCGGCTTCTCGCCGGGCCCCGGCCGCGCGCAGCTGTTGGGTGCCGGCGCGGCCGACGCAGAGGACGGCGCAGCCTTCCCGAACAGCGGCAGGTACGCGCCGTACCCCTCGGCCTCGAGCTTGGCCACCGGGATGAACCTCAGCGACGCCGAGTTGATGCAGTAGCGCAGCCCGGTGGGCTTCGGCCCGTCATCGAAGACGTGCCCCAGGTGCGAGGCGCCCCCGACCGACACGACCTCTGTCCGAACCATTCCGTGCGTGCGGTCGTCGTTCTCGGCGACGCGGCCGGTCTCGACCGGCTTGGTGAAGCTGGGCCAGCCGGTGCCCGAGTCGAACTTGTCGGTCGAGCTGAACAGCGGCTCGCCCGTCACGACGTCGACATACAGCCCGGCCTGGTGGTTGTCCCAGTAGGCGTTGTCGAACGGCGGCTCGGTCGCGGCGTTCTGCGTGACCTGGTACTGCACGCCGGTCAGTGACTTGCGAATCTGATCCACGGACGGCTTCGTGTACTTCTTCGTCGACATTGTGCGGCCTCCTGTGGGGTCGCCGCCGCGCGGCGCGGAGCGAGCCCAGGACATTCCGACCAGCGCCATCGCGGCTCCCACCACAACGGCCAGGGTCACACTGCGATTCGACCTGGGCTTGAGCTCCTGCTCGGGCGACTTCATTGGCGACCTCCTGCAGAAGTCTACGACCACGGCCGCCGCCGGTTACGCCAGCCCCGCCACCCGGAACGGCTCGGCCACCGGCTCGCCGTTCAACTGGTACGCCCCGGCATAGATGCCGAACCGGCAGACCTCGACCGGCACGACCAGCCCCGCCTCGGGGGGGCCGGGCAGCCGGAGCTGGGCGGCCAGCAGCGCCGCCGTGACGAGCTGCGAGCAGAACAGCCGCTTGTACTTCCCGTCCAGGCCGCACAGGCCCTCCCAGAATCGCTGGCCAGCGTCGTTGAACCAGTCGGCGAGCCCCTCGACGTCGAAGTGATGGCCCAGGTGCTCGCGCAGCCGGCGGAGATCGTAGAGGCCCGCGGCCGCCACCCCCGCGTAGTTGTACCGGTCCTTGGCGTTTTCGGCGTAGTAGGCCGCCAGCAGCGCCGGGACCATGGACTGACTGAACGCCTGGTCCAGCGGTAGGTAAAAGCACGTATGGTCGCGCTGGTACTCCCCCAGGGACTGGGCCAGCGGCGTCACGGTCACGCCGGCGCCGGTCGCTTCCAGGACCGACAGCGGCGCGCCGGGCTCCGGCTCGATGAGCACGGCCACGTGCGAGATCCCCGACCGGGTCGCCTCCTGGATGAACCGGTCGACCCTGGACGTGCCGCTGAACGCCAGGACGTCGCCCACCGCCGGCGCGCGCCCGCAGCCCCCACCCAGAAAGTCGCCCACGGTCGCCAGCTTGGCCGTCAGCTCCATCATCCCTGACGTTACAATCACGGCGCTGACGATGGAACTGGGCGCATTTGCCTTCCGTGGTACGACGCGGTTTCGGCTGGTCCGGCTGCTCGGGCAGGGGGGCATGGGCGTCGTCTACGAGGCGTTCGACGAGACGAACGGCGTGCCGGTCGCGGTCAAGCTGCTGCCGGTGGTCAGCCCCGACATGCTGCTCCGGTTCAAGCGCGAGTTCCGGACCGTCGCGGACGTGCGCCACCCGAACCTGGTCCGGCTGGGCGAGCTGGTCTCCGAGGGCTCCCAGTGGTTCTTCACCATGGAGCTGGTCACCGGCAGCGACCTCATTCAGTACGTCCGCGGTCTGGAGCCACCGGCCCCCTCGCCGATGACCCCGGTCCTGCCCGCCGACGCGCCTACGCCCATCGTCGCGCCGGGAGAGGCGCTGCGGCGCTACGATCCGACGGGCGGCGGCTACCGGCAGGAGCGGCTGCGCCCTGCCCTGGCGCAGCTCGCGCGCGGGCTGGCGGCGCTCCACGCCGCGGGCTGTGTCCACCGCGACGTCAAGCCGTCCAACGTGCTGGTCACCCCCGAAGGGCGCGTGGTGCTGCTGGACTTCGGGCTGGTGAGCGACGTGTCGGGCGCGACCACTCACTCGGGCGCCGGGACGCCCGAGTACATGTCGCCCGAGCAGGTGGCGATGCAGCCGGTCAGCGCCGCCGCGGACTGGTACGCGTTCGGCGTCATCCTGTTCGAGATCCTGAGCGGGCGGCTGCCGTTCGAGGGGCTGCCGCACGAGATCCTGTACCGCAAGCAGCACGGCGAGCCTCCCGGCCTGACGACGCTGGCCCCCGGCGCGCCCCCCGACCTGGCGGCGCTCTGCGACCGCCTGCTGGCCCCGGATCCGGCGGCCCGGCCCTCGGGGGACGACGTGCTGGCGGTGCTCGAACCGACGCCGGCCGCCGCCCCGAGCGAGGCGCCCGCGCGCCGCGAGACCAGCATGTTCGTCGGCCGCGAGCGCGAGCTGGCCGTCCTGGCCGGGGCCCTGCAAGCCGTCCGCGACGGCGGCGGCGCGCGCCTGCTGATCGTGCGCGGCGACTCCGGGGTCGGCAAGTCGGCGCTGGTCGCGTCGTTCCTGCGACGCCTCGATCCCGAGGCGCTGGACGAGGAGGCGCACTGGATCGAGGTCGGCCCCCCGCTGGTGCTGACCGCGCGCTGCTACGAACGCGAGCTGGTCCCCTTCAAGGCGTTCGACGGGCTGGTGGACGAGCTCACGCACGTGCTGCGCCGGCTGGACCCGACCACCGTGGCGCGCGTCGTCCCCGAGCGCCCGGCGGTGCTGCTGCAGGCCTTCCCGGTGCTGGGGCGCGTCCCCCTGATCGCGCACGCGCCCCAGCAGCACATCGGCTCGGACCCGCGCGAGGTGCGCGACGCGATGTTCGTGGCGTTTCGCCAGCTGCTGCGCGGGATCACCTCGCTGGCGCCGGTGGTGGCGTTCATCGACGACCTGCAGTGGGCCGACGCCGACTCGCTGGCGCTGCTGGCCGAGGTGCTGCGCCCCCCGGACGCGCCACGGATCCTGCTGATCGGCACCCTGCGGACGGCGCCCGGTGAGGAGCCGGCGTCGCTGCTGAGACCCGAGGTGCCGGTCGAGGAGCTCCCGCTGGGCAACCTGGGCGGGGACGAGGCCCGGCGGCTGGCGCGCGAGCTGCTGGCCCCCACCGACCGCGAGCGCGACGCCGAGTTGCTGGCGCGAGAGTCCTCCGGGCACCCGCTGTTCTTGCTGGAGCTGGCGCGCACCGCCCACCTGCGCCGCGGCAACGGCGCCGCGCTGACCCTGGACGGCGTGCTGCGCGCGCAGATCGAATCGTTCTCGTCGGCCACCGTGCGCCTGCTGCGCGCGCTGGCCGTGGCCGGCGCGCCGACGCCGGTCCGCCTGCTGCGCCGGCTGGCGGGCCTGGAGGGGCCGCGGGCGGTCTCGACGATCGACGAGCTGCGCGGGGCGCGCCTGGTCCACTCGGTGACCGAGAGGGACGACGAGCTGCTCGACTTCTCGCACGACCGGATCCGACTGGTGGCGCGCCAGTCGACCTCGCCGGCCGAGGCCCGCGAGCTGCACGGCCTGCTGGCCGAGGCGTTCGAGGACGCCGGCAACGCGCTCCGGGCCGCCGGACACTGGCGCGAGGCCGGCTTTCCGGATCGGGCCGCCGTCCACTTCGCGTCGGCCGCGCGGCGGGCCGCCGAGGGGCTGGCGTTCGACCGCGCGGCGGGGCAGTACCGGGACGCGCTGGCGCTGGGCACCTGGACCGAAGAGCAGCGGCGCGAGCTGCTGATCGGGCTGGGGGACGCGCTGGCCAACGCGGGGCGTGGCGCCGAGGCGGCCACGAACTACCTGGCGGCCACGCGCGGCGCCGGCCCGGTGCAAGGGATGGACCTCCGCCGGCGCGGCGCCGAGGAGCTGATCCGCAGCGGCCACCTGGACGAGGGGCGCGAGGTGGCCGCCGAGGCGCTGGCCAACGCCGGCCTGGCGTTCGCCCGCTCGCCGGTTCGCGCGCTCTTGATCCAGCGCGCCGCGCTGTTCCTGCGCGGCCGCCGCTTCCGCCGGCGCAGCGCCGAGGAGATCGCGCCCAGCGATCTGGCCCGGGCCGACCTGTGCTGGTCGATCTCGTCCGGCCTGGGGCTGATGGATCCGGTCCAGGGGGCGCACTTCCAGGCGCGCAGCCTGCTGCTGGCGCTGCGCATCGGGGAGCCGAACCGGGTGGCCCGGGGCATCGCCGGCGAGGCGGCCTACGCGGCCGCCCAGGGGAACGGGCAGCGCGCCAGGAAGCTGCTCGCCGAGGCGGCCGCCATCGCGTCCCAGGTCGAGCACCCGCACGCCAGCGGCATCGTGTCGCTGATGAGCGGGCTGGCCGCGCACCTGGGCGGCCAGTTCGCCCCCGCGCTCGATCACCTGATCGCCGCCGAGCGCATCTTCCGCGACCGCTGCGTCGGCGCGGCCTGGGAGCTGAACGCCGTCCGCCACTTCACGCTCGAGTGCTTCTATTACCTGGGCGCGCTCGAACGCTTCCGCGACTGCTCCGCCGAGGGACTGAAGGAGGCGCACGATCGCGGCTCGGTCTATGCCGCCACCACGCTGCGCACCGGCCTGGGCAACGCCGTCTGGCTGCTGGGCGACGAGCCGGAGCGCGCCCGCCGCGAGGCCCGCGAGGCGATGCAGGTCTGGTCGACCCACGGCTATCACATCCAGCACTGGTACCAGCTGATCGCCGACACCCAGATCGACCTCTATCAGGGGGACGGCGAGGCGGCGCACCAGCGGCTCTCGGCGGGCTGGCCGGCGCTCCGGCGCTCGATGCTCCTGCGCGTCCACCACACCGGGACGGTGGCGGTTCACCTGCGCGGGCGCGCCGCGCTGGCGGGGGCGGTCGCCAGCCAGGGGACGGCGCGGGCCGAGCGGCTGGCGCTGGCCCGTCGCTGCGCGACCCGGCTGCGGCGGGGCACCGGCTGGGGCGCGGCGATGGGCGCCCTGCTGATGGCCGGCGCCGAGCACGCCGGCGGACACGGCGCCGAGGCCCGCGGGTGGCTGTCGCTCGCGCTGGACGAGGCCGGCCCGCAGCAGCTGGCGCTGTTTCAGGCCGCGGCGCGCTGGGCCGCCGGCCCGATCGCCGGCGACGCCGAATCGGCCGCGGCCGGGGAGGCCTGGATGCGCGAGCACGGCGTGCGCGCGCCCGCCGCGCTGGCGCGCATGCTGGTGCCGGGCCCCGCCCTCAGATGATCTGGAACTGCCCGCCCAGGATCATCAGCCCCAGCAGCTGCAGGATCCCGGCGTAGTAGCGGCCGTTGCCGGTCGGGATCTGCATGTTCCAGAGCGCGGACAGGTACTGCTGTCGATCCGAGTTGCTCGAGCCGCCGGCCGCGATGGCGTTGGCGACGACCAGCGATGGCTCGTGGAAGGTGTTGGTGCAGGTCATGCCGTCGATCGTGTACGAGGTCCCGTAGGACGAGATGCCTTGCCCCGTGAAGAAGGCCAGGATCTGGTTGCAGATCGGCGAGCTGGTCGTGATGCCCGTCCAGTACTGATCGATCACCATGTTGATCTGGGTGCGGTAGGACTCCGGATCGAACACGCTCCATCCCATGACCGGGGTGCCGTCGAAGTTCGAACGGATCGGGGTCAGGCCGGTCATCGCGTTCGCGGCGGCCTGCCAGAGCACCCGGCCGCTGGCGGCCGCGTCCGCGAACATCTGCTGGTGGGCGGCCTGCGCCCAGACGG
>Ga0335083_10008215_pt1 | contig 12774 bp, 9 predicted proteins | sample Lox_Sample_42_FD_206716 | JGI IMG/M metagenome (GOLD analysis project Ga0335083, IMG submission 206716) | Soil microbial communities from Loxahatchee National Wildlife Refuge, Florida, United States - Lox_Sample_4.2 | ecosystem: Environmental > Terrestrial > Soil > Wetlands | place: USA: Florida...
AGCGCGCGGGCCTGCGTGTCGATCACCGACACCGAGTCGGCATCGGCGTTGACGACGTAGACGCTCGCGCCGTCGCTGCTGATCGCGATCGACGACGAATGCGCGGTGTACGCCGCGGCCGCCGGCGCATCGGCCGCCGGTTTGGGGCCGCCGCCGCATGCTGCAAGCACGACCAGCCATCGTCGCATCATGGCCTCGCCACGTGGAAGGTCACCGAGTCGGCGAGCGCCGCCGGCAGGTGAGCGTCGTCGATCTCGGGCACGCAATCGTGCTCGCGATCCGAGGTCGCCGTGCGCGACTGCCCGGGCATCAGCGCCTCCTGGAGGCTGCCGATCTCGCCGGTCAGCGTGCGCTCGGCCATCTGCAGGCCGCCGCGCGGCAGCGTGTCCTGCACGTTCACGCACTCGGCGGGCCAGTCGACGAGCCGGTTACCGTCGCGATCGTCCCAGCCGTTCAGGAACAGCTTGTTCGCGCGCGCGAGCAGATCCTCGACGACCGGCTCGAGGGCCTCGCCGCCCGGGCGGGCCGCGACCAGCTCGTACACGTCGCGCAGCGCGCTCTGGAGCAGCGCGAACCGCAGCGGCGTCATCTCGACGTCGGTGACCGGAGCCGCGGTCGTGCCCCAGATCCGCGCGTCGGCGTCGTAGAACACGGTCTGCATGCGTGCGAACACCGCGACCGCGCGGTCGTGGTAGCGCACGTCGCCGGTCGCGAGGTAGGCCGCGAACAGCCCGCGGATCGCCGCAGCGTGCGCGTCGAGCGTGTCGTCGGGATCGATCGGCGCGCCGGCCGCGAGGTCCCAGCCGTCGTACGCGCGGCCGGTCGCATCGGTCAGGTGGTCGTAGAGCAGCGCCGCGTGCGCGGCGACCAGCTGGCGCATGCGGCCGGTGAACGTCAGCGTCGCGTCGCTCGGAAAGTGGATCGCGAGCGTGTCGAGCGGCGTCGTGCCGATCGCGGTGTCGGGCGTGTTGTTCGAGTACAGCTCGAGCTGCGAGCTGCACGAACGCAGCGCGGTCCGCAGCGCGAGCACGAGGTACGCGACCGACGTGGTCGACACCGTCGTGCCGCGCGTCGCGGTCGTGCCGGTCATCGTCACGGTGTCGACCGCGATGCCGGTCGCCGGATCGACGTGCATCCGATCGATGTCGACGAGCGCGACCCGCACGACGCCGAGCGCGCGGTCGTAGAGCGTGGCCTCGCCGTCGGCCTTCTGGTCATCGCGCGGAAACGGATCGCCGTCGAAGTAGGCGAGCGCGGGCTGCGCGCCGCCGACGTCGGGGTTGTTCGTGTCGGTCAGCGCGTAGATCTCGGCGAACCCCATCGCGAGCCCGGCCAGGTCCATGAGGTCGCTGCTCGCCGACGCGAGCGCGTAGCTCGGCTTCGGGAAGCCGCTGTCGCCGTCGGCGGCCTCGGTCACCGCGATCTTGCCCGGGAACCACCGCAGCGGCGCGGCGTAGTCGTAGCTCTCCGCCGCCTGGATCGACGCGAAGCCCGACAGCGTCGCGCCGTCGGCCGTGGACAGGTGCGCGAGCCAATCGGCGGCGCGGTTGTCGAGCATCGTCAGGAACAGCTGGGCCTGGAAGCCTTCGATATCGCTCGAGCCGAGGTACGTGCCGGGCGCGGTCGCGCTGCCGGTGCCGTCATCGCCGACGATCGTGTTGCCGGGCGAGCCGACCTGCGCGAGCTGGGATGGATCGTCGAGAAACGCGACCGCGGCCTCGGTCGAGTCGTGCATGACCTGCAGGTAGTTGAGCGTCCACAGCCCGTACTTCCACGCCGAGAAGCCGTCGGCGCCCGGCGTGATCGTCGGATCGATCTGGGTCGCGCGGTCGCGCAGGTGCAGCGTGGTCGCGTCGCACTCGTAGTCCGCGCAGCCGAGCGCGCCGCTCGCGCCCGGATCGTCGTCCGAGCTGATCGCGCACGCGAGCGCGATGTCGCCGGTCGGATCCATCGCCGGATCGAAGCTCGCGAACACGTGGTTGGTCGGCCACATCCCGGGCCAGCCGATCGGGTTCAGAACGCCGGTGCCGGCGCCGGTCGGGTTGATGTTGCCGCTCGGGTTGTTCACCGGGTAGGTGCCGGCCGCGAACACGAACCGGCCGAGCGCGTTCGAGCCGGCCGCGAAGTGCGCGACCGTCGCTGCGAGCTTGGCGGTCGCGGCCGCGCCGGTCTCGCCGGCATTGACGAGCGGCCCGTACACGAGCGACGTGCCGGCGCCGTACTCGAAGCCGAGCCCGTTCATCGGCTGCTTCGAGTACTCGTACGACTCGACGGCGGTCGAGAAGCCGGGCAGGTCGATCCACGGCCCGGCCGCGGTCGGCGAGCTGTCGAAGTAGATGTCGGTCGGCAGGTGATCGCGGCTGTAGTCGGCGAGGTTGCGTCCCATCGCCTTGGCAAGCGGCTCGCCGGAGATCTGCATCTCGCCGGCGGCGAGCAGGTGCTCGCGGGTGACGAAGCGCGTGCTGTTCACCGTCGCCGTGATGGTCGGCGGCGCGGGTGCCGCGGCGTCGCGCTCGGGCGCGTTGGCGTCGTGACAACCAGCGACGAGCAGGAGGGTGATGGACGGCGACCGCATTGAAAGCGATATTGAAAATCGTTTTCAATCTCACACCGACCGCGTCCGGTTGTCAAGCTTGACTGGATGCGCGGCCAGGTGATACTGAATCGAATATGAAAGTTGTTTTCAAATCCGGTCGGCGCGACGCATCGCTGTTGACGCTGGGTTTGGCGCTCGCCGCGTGCGGAAGCGGCACATCGTCGGACGACGCCGGTAACATGTTCGTCGCGTACGCGTCGACGTTCCAGCCGTTCCGCACGTGGACCTCGTTCCAGCACGACCTCGAGGACAGCTCGCTACCGGCCGGAGTGAACGGCCCGCGCACGCAGTACCTCAACATGGCGCCGCCGCACGGCTCGACCGAGTTTCCGGTCGGCACGGTGATCGTCGAGTCGCGCGAGAGCGGGACCATGAACATCTTCGCCGGCGTCAAGCGCGGTGGTGGCTACAATTCGACCGGCGCCAAGAACTGGGAGTGGTTCGAGCTGGCCGAGGCGAGCGGACCGGGCAGCACGGTCTCGATCGTGTGGCGGGGTCTCGGCCCGCCGCCCGGCGACCAGTACGGCGGCGACGCCAACACCTGCAACACCTGCCACACGACGTGCGGCGGCGGAAACGACTACGTGTGCTCGCCGTACCTCCAGCTCGCGGGCTTCTGATCGTGCGCGCGCTCGTCGTCCTCGTGCTCGTGACCGCCACCGCCGCCGCGAACCCGCGCGCGCTGCCGTTCACGTACACGACCGACACGCTCGCGCCCGGGCAGGTCGAGATCGAGCAGTACGCCGACCTCGTGCCGCTGCGCGCGATGCCTCCGGCCGGCGGCAACCTGACGACGTACCTCGCGAGCGAGTTCTTCACCGAGATCGAGATCGGGCTCGCCGACCGGCTCGAGCTCGGCCTCTACGTCACGATCGTCCCGAACCCGGCGGACAACACGATCAGCGCGAACGACGTCACGCAGATGCCCGAGGGCAACGGCCTCAAGCAGCGGCTGCGCTACATCTTCGCGGATCCCGGCGAATGGCCGATCGATACCGGCGTCTACGGCGAGCTCGCCGAGAACGAGCGCGAGATCGAGCTCGAGGGCAAGGTCCTGTTGCAGCGCCGGTTCGGCAAGCTGCGCGTGGCCTCGAACCTGTGGGCCGAGTACGAATTCTATTTCACCGGCCAGCGCGACATCGTCATCAACCCGACGCTCGGCGCGACCTACGAGGTCACGCGCAGCCTGCACGTCGGGCTCGACAGCTGGATGCGCGGCGAATATCCGCGCAACCCGCCGCCCGCGATGCGCACGTTCGCGCTCGGCCCCGAGGCGTACGTCGGCCCGGCCGTGATGAACAGCTTCGGCAAGCTGTGGTGGAGCGTCGGCGTGTACGCGCGCGTGACCGACACCGGTCACGCGCTGCAACCGGGCGAGGTCTACGGACCGATCTGGATCCGCTCGATGATCGGATACAACATCTAATGCGCGCGGTGGTCACCATCTTCGTGCTCGCGGCGTGCTCGTCGCCGCCGCCGATCGCGACCGAGGCCGATGCCGCGCGCGCGCACGTCGAGCTGGCCGAGCTCGCGCAGGGGCGTCACCTGCTGATCGCGCGGTGCTCGGGGTGCCACACCACGCCGTTGCCGAGCGAGCACACCGCCGCGGAGTGGCCGCGCGAGCTCGGCGATATGGCCGAGCGTGCGCACCTCACCATCGCGGAGCGGGACTCGATCACGCGCTACCTGGTCGCGCTCAGCCCTCCGGGTCCGGCAATCCGATCAGCGCACTCGCCTTAGCGACGTCGAGCTGGCCGAGCGCGACCGCGGCCGCATCGGGATCGGACGCGATCAGCGCGAGCAGCTCGAGCGCATCGCGCGCGCTCGCCACGCGCCGGCGCAGGTCGCGCGCCATCATCCTGCGCGCGAGCCGATCGAGCAGCGGGTCGACACCGGCGAGCGGCGGTGGGTCGCGCTGGATGTTCGCCATCACCACCTCGTGCACGCTGCCCGAGAACGGCGGGTGGCCGGCGAGCATCTCGTAGAGCACGACGCCGAGCGCGAACACGTCGACGCGCTGGTCGAGCTTCTCGCCACGCGCCTGCTCCGGCGGCATGTACAGCGGCGTGCCGACCACGACGCCGCTGCCGGTCAGCCGCGCGCCGGCGAGCTCGTCGCCGGGATCGACGAGCGCCGCGATCCCGAAGTCGACGATGCGCGGCACCTCGCGCTCGCCGCGCTGCTCGACGATCACGTTCTCGGGCTTGAGATCGCGGTGGATGAGGCCGGCGCCGTGCGCGTGGTCGAGCCCGTGCAGCACGCCGCCGAGCAGCGCGTGGATGCGCGCCGGCGGCAGCGGCTGGTCGTCCATGAGCTCGCGCAGGCTCGGCCCGGTCGCGAGCTCGAGGACCATCACGGGCGCGCGGCCGTGCGCGCCGGCGTCGAGCACGCCGACCACGTTCTCGTGCGCGAGCCGGGCCGCGACGCGCGCCTCGCGGCGGAACCGCCCGACCATGACCGGCTCGTCGCCGAGGTGCGCGCGCATGACCTTGATCGCGACGCCGCGCCCGAGCTGGATGTCCTTGCCGCGGTACACGACGCCCATCGCGCCCGCGCCGAGCCGGGCCTCGACCGTGTAGCGGTCGAGCACGACCTGGCCGATCAGATCCTGCTCGACGCCGGCCTTGCCGTCGCCCACGCCGAGCCGCGTGCGCTTGGGATCGAGGATGGTCTTGCTGTCGCGGTCGGCCACCGCCCGAGCTTAGGGCCCGCGAACCGACAAGTCGATCGATGATCGCGGTCGAGACGCCGTGCTGGCGAGGCGCGGCGAGAACCGGCGCGGCGCGTACTCGACGCACGCAAGCACCGGAAGCGCAGCCGCAACGAAGCCAGCGCAGATGGATCGGCCGCGAGAACGACCGAGTTATCGGTTCGGGCCCTTACTTCCAGAGCACGGCGTGGCGCAGCACCGGCATCTGGGTGCGGCGCTTGTCGACGGTCGCGCCGTCGAGCGTCGCCATCACGACGCCGTCGCCTTCGGCGCGCTCGCCGACGACCGTGCCCCACGGATCGACGACCAGCGTGTGGCCGAAGCTCTCGCGCTTGTCGTTGTGGCGGCCCCACTGCGCGGGCGCGACCACCCACGCCTGGTCCTCGACCGCCCGTGCGCGCAGCAAGAGGTGCCAGTGGGCGGCGCCGGTATGCGCGGTGAACGCGGCCGGCACGAGCACGACCTGCGCGCCCATGTCCTTGACGAGCTTGCGATACAGCTCGGGGAAGCGCACGTCGTAGCAGATCGACAGCCCGACCGGCGCGCCCTCGATGTCGACGACCACGAGATCCTCGCCGGGCGCGGTCGCGTCGGACTCGCGCAAGGTCGCGCCGAGCCCCGGACGCCCAACGCGTCCGGCGCTCGGATCATCGGTTCCGGCCTCGGGCGGGATATCGACGTCGAACAGGTGGATCTTGCGGTAGCGCGCGACCAGCTCGCCGCTGGGGTCGACCACGACCGCGGTGTTGTACGTGCGCTTCGGATCACCCGGCACGATCTCGGGCGTGCCCCCGCCGACCAGCCAGATGCCGTGCTTGCTCGCGAGATCGCGCAGCATCGTCATCACCGGACCGGTTCGCAGCTCGAACGTCTCGGCGATCGCGAGCTTCTCGCCTTCACCGCGCCCGAGCAGCGAGAAGCACTCCGGCAACACGACGAGCCGCGCGCCCTCGGCGGCCGCCTGGGCGGTCAACGCCCCGCAAATCGTGAGGTTTTGAACGAGATCGGCGCCCGACCTCATCTGCACCGCACCGACGCGCAGCTGCCAGCTCATAAGCTCTTGCTACCACGCCGGCGCTCTGGTACCCATGCCGCAGCTTCAATCGCCCTGCGGTAGAGGTGGCCTTACGGCCACCTTTTTTTTCGCCCGAAACGCCTCCCAGATGTCCCGAAACCCACTCCATAGCCGCCTGATCTCGATCGTCGAGCCCGCCGTGCAAGGCGCCGGGTTCGAGCTGGTCGACCTGCGCTTCGTGCTGGAGCAGGGCGGGTGGGTGCTGCGCGTGCAGATCGATCATCCGCTCGGCCCGGCGCACGGGACCAACGGCGAGGCCCCGCACGTCGATCTCGCGGCCTGCGAGGCGATGTCGCGCGAGCTATCGGCGGTGCTCGACGTCGAGGACCCGATCCCGCAGGCGTACGCGCTCGAGGTCAGCTCGCCGGGCATCGACCGGCCGCTGCGCACCGAGGCGCACTTCACGCACTTCACCGGCAGCGAGGCCAAGATCGCGCTCGCCGTCCCGCTCCACACCGAGGGAGGCGATCGCCGCAACTTCAAGGGCGTCTTGCGCGGCTGCAGCGACGGCCGCGTCACGATCGAGTGCGACGGTCGAACGTTCGCGCTGCCGATCGCCGATATCGACTCCGCCAAGCTCGTCCCCGACTGGGACGAGGTCATGCACAAGCAGCAAAAGCCGCAGAAGCAGCAGAAGCACAAGCACTAAGGAACACAGGTCATGGAAGCCAAGCTGGACATGGTTCTCGAGCAAGTCGGCCGAGACAAGAACATCGACAAGACCGTGCTGATCAGCGCGCTCGAGCAGGCGATCCTCACCGCCGCCAAGCGCACGTTCGGGATGAACCGCGAGATGGAAGCGAAGTTCAACCCCGAGACCGGCTCGGTCGACCTGTTCTTGATCGTGAACGTCGTCGAGGAGGATGACGCGATCGAGGGCCGCGAGATCACCGTCGCACAGGCCAAGACCGTCGGGCTCGACGCCGAGCTCGGCGACGAGCTCTTGTTCCAGGTGTTCTACCGCGCCGAGGACGAGGAGCGCGCGCGCGAGCAGGACGAGAAGTTCGGCGATCTCATCGATCTCAAGAAGGCGAGCAAGAGCTTCGGCCGCATCGCCGCGCAGACCGCGAAGCAGGTGATCTACCAGCGCGTGCGCGAGGCCGAGCGCGACAACGTGTTCAACGAGTTCAAGGACCGCAAGGGCGAGATCATCAGCGGCATCGTGCGGCGCTTCGAGCGCGGCGCCCTGATCGTCGACGTCGGCAAGGCCGAGGCCGTGCTGCCGATGCGCGAGCAGGTGCCGCGCGAGAGCTACCGCGTCGGCGACACGATCAAGGCGTACTGCCTCGACATCGACCGCAACGCGCGCGGCCCGCAGATCATCCTGTCCCGCACGCACAAGGGCCTGCTCGAGAAGTTGTTCGAGCAGGAGGTGCCCGAGATCTACGAGAAGATCGTGCGCATCGAGAGCTCGGCGCGCGAGCCCGGCGCGCGTGCGAAGATCGCGGTCAGCTCGCGCGACCGCGACGTCGATCCGGTCGGTGCGTGCGTCGGCATGAAGGGCAGCCGCGTGCAGGCCGTCGTGCAGGAGCTGCGCGGCGAGAAGATCGACATCGTTCCCTACGATGACGATCCGGCCCGCTTCGTGTGCAACGCGATCGCGCCCGCCGAGGTGAAGCGCGTGATCATCGACGCCGAAGGTCACCGCATGGAGCTGATCGTGCCCGACGACAAGCTGTCGCTCGCGATCGGCAAGAAGGGCCAGAACGTGCGGCTCGCGTCGCAGCTCACCGGCTGGCGCATCGACATCCACTCGGAGTCGAAGATCTACGAGCTCGAGCGCCGCGCGAAGGAGCAGATCGCACACGCGATCGCGGCCGAGGGCTTCGACAACTCCGTCGCCGAGACCCTGTTCAAGCTCGGCTGGCGCTCGGTCGGCGAGCTAGGCCGCGCCCACGTCGAGGAGCTGGCCGGGCTGCCGGGCGTCAACGGCCCGGACGGCGCGAAGCGCATCATCGACGGCGCGAAGGCGTACGTCGCCGGCGGCGGCCGTCACAAGGACACCGCGCGCAAGGAAGCCGAGCGCCGCAGCCAGATGTCGGGCGACCAGCAGCTGCTCGAGCTCGACGGCGTGGACGAGGAAGTGCTCGGCGTGCTCCACACGGCGAACATCCACTCGCCCGAGGACCTCATCAAGACGCCGATCGACCAGGTCGCGACCGCGACCGGGATCGACATGGGGGATCTCGCACGGTTGCGCCAGCGCGCGATCTCGTGGCTGTCGGAGGTCGCGTCCTGACACGGGAGCCGCACAGGACCTGCGCGGGCTGCCGTGCAGTCGACCGCAAGGCCGCGCTCGTGCGCGTCACCGGCTCGACGGGCCCCGGAGCCGCCGGCACGATGCCCGCGGGCGGCGCGCTGCGCGTCGGTCGCGGCGCCTACGTGCATCCGCGTGCGGCATGCGCCGAGGCGGCGCTGCGAGGTGGGCTCGCCCGCTCGCTGCGCCGCCAGATCACGGACACCGAGCGCGCGGCGGTCGCGCAGGCCGCCGGCCTTTCGCATGCTTGGCCTAGCCATTTGGCCGCTGGCCACGATCCCACGAAAGCTGTAGAAACACTGCCACGGCCCGAAGTGCCCGAAGCGAAGGAATGACCGGAGAGAAGATGCGCGTCTACGAGATTGCCAAAGAGGTCGGGATCCCCAACAAGGACCTGATCGCGAAGATCCGTGCGCTCGGGCTCGAAGTGAACAACCACATGTCCTCGCTCGACGCCGACGACGTCGCGCGCATCAAGCGGTCCCTCGAGAAGGAAAAGACCGCGGGCGAGAAGCCGCAGCAGACCCAGAAGCTCGGCACCGGCGCCGTGCTGCGCCGACGGTCGTCGGGTGACAAGGCCGGCGAGGATGGCGTCGGACCTCGGGCTACGGGCGTCGGTCAGAGCGAGCCGGTCGCGGCCAAGCCCGCCGCTCCTCCCGCTGCGGCCGTGGCTCCACCGGTGGTCCGCCGCCGGGTCGTTGCCGAGGAACCGCCCACTCCCGCGCCTGCGCCGAAGGTCGAGGTCGCCAAGCCGGCTCCCGCGCCTGCTCCCGTGGTCGTCGAGGCACCGAAGCCGGCGCCGATTCCGGTCGTGGAAGCTCCGCAGCCGGCACCTGCGCCGGCTCCGGTTGTGCCCGAGGCCCGAGGCCCGAGGCCCGAGGTCGCGACGCCGGTCCCCGCGCCGGCTCCACGTCCCCGCGTGATCGTCGCGGGTCCGCAGGTCGTCGCGCGCGCCTCGACCAGCGGCGCCGCCGAGGCCGGGGTCGCGACGCGCGGTCACGAGCCGCCGCCGCCCGCACCGCCGGTCGCTCCGGTGGCACCGATCGTGGCCACGCCGCTTCCACCGCGCGTGGCGGCGGTCCGTCAGGCGCCTGTCGCGCCGCCGCCGGGTCCGCGCACGGTCGAAGAAGTCGCGCACTCCGCGCGCAGCCAGTTCGAGCTCGAGCTCGAGAAGGCCAAGGCGCGCACGGCCGAGCGCCCGCGTCCCGACACCAACAACGACGGGATGCACGCCGAGGGCGAGCCCGAGGCGCCCGCGCCGGTGGTGGCGCCGCCCGCGCGCGATCCGTCGCGGCCGGCGGTCGGCAGCGTCATCTCGCTGCCGCCGCGCATCAAGATCACCGAGCGCACGCCGATCAGCGGGCGTCCGGCACCCGGCCCGCAGCCGGTCAACCCGATCCGCGGCCGGTTCGCGCAGCAGCAGCAGCGCGGCGGTCGCCCGGGCGGCCCGCACGGCCATGACCTCGGCAAGAAGAAGCTGCCGCTCGGCAAGAAGGGCAAGCAGACGCAGGTCACCACGCCCGCCGAGCACAAGCGCGTGATCCGCATCGAGGACACGATCGCGATCCAGGACCTCGCGCGCAACATGGGCATCAAGGCGCCGCAGGTGCTCGCGAAGCTGTGGGGCATGGGCATGACGGGCGTGAACATCAACGCCTCGATCGACTTCGACACCGCCCAGATCCTCGCGAGCGAGTTCGGCTACGAGGTCCAGAACGTCGCGTTCAAGGAAGAGGACGTGTTCGCCCAGAAGAGCGACGAGGCCGAGGAGCTGGTGTCGCGCGCGCCGGTCGTGACCGTGATGGGCCACGTCGACCACGGCAAGACGTCGCTGCTCGACGCGATCCGCAAGACGCGCGTCGCGGCGGGCGAGGCCGGCGGCATCACGCAGCACGTCGCCGCGTACAAGGTGCCGACGCCGAGCGGCGAGGTCGTGTTCCTCGACACGCCCGGCCACGAGGCGTTCACCGAGATGCGCGCGCGCGGCGCGCACGCGACCGACATCGTCGTGCTCGTCGTCGCAGCCAACGACGGCGTGATGCCGCAGACGCTCGAGGCGCTCGCGCACGCGAAGGACGCGAAGGTCGCGATCATCGTCGCGGTCAACAAGATCGATCTGCCCGACGCCCAGCCGGAGCGGGTCAAGCAGCAGCTCGCCGATCACGGCCTCATCCCCGAGGAGTGGGGCGGCGAGACGATGTACGTCAACGTCTCGGCCCTGAAGGGCGAGAACATCGACAAGCTGCTCGAGGCGATCTCGCTCACCGCCGAGGTGCTCGAGCTCAAGGCGAACCCCGACAAGCCCGCCGATGGCGTCGTGATCGAGGCGCGCCTCGACCGCGCGCGCGGCCCGACCTCGACCGTGCTCGTGCAGGAAGGCACGCTGCGGGTCGGCGACATCCTGGTTGCCGGCCGCACGTTCGGCAAGGTGCGCGCGATGCTCGACGATCGCGGCGAGCAGATCGAGGAAGCGGGCCCGTCGACGCCGGTCGAGGTGCTCGGCCTCGACGGCGTGCCGGAAGCCGGCGATCAGATGAACGTCGCCGAGGACGACAAGGTCGCCAAGCAGGTCGTCGACCACCGCCGCCAGCAGTACCGCAAGAAGGAGCTCCAGAAGGACTCGAAGTCGCTCGAGAGCTTCATGCAGAAGATGGCCGAGAGCACCGACGTCAAGGAGCTCAAGATCGTCTTGAAGACCGACGTGCAGGGCTCGGCCGAGGCCTTGAAGGCCGCGCTGCACAAGCTGGCGACCGAGAAGGTCAAGGTCAACGTGATCGCGGCCGCGGTCGGCGGCATCACCGAGAGCGACGTCAATCTCGCGAAGGCCTCCGGCGCGATCATCGTCGGCTTCCACGTCCGCCCGGCCGGCAAGTCGAGCAAGCTCGCCGAGCAGGAGGGCGTCGAGATCCGCCTGTACGACATCATCTACGACGCGCTCGACGACGTGAAGGGCGCGATGGCCGGCCTGCTCGCGCCGATCAAGCGCGAGGTCGCGATGGGCAAGCTCGAGGTGCGCGAGACGTTCTCGATCCCGAAGGTCGGCACGGTCGCGGGCTGCATGGTCACCGAGGGCAAGATCACGCGCAAGGCGCACCTGCGCATCGTGCGCGACGCGATCCAGATCTACGAGGGCAAGGTCGGCTCGCTGCGCCGCTTCAAGGACGACGTCAGCGAGGTCCAGCAGGGCTACGAGTGCGGCGTGATGGTCGCCGGCTGGAACGAGCTCGCCAAGGGCGACACGGTCGAAGCCTACGAAGTGATCGAAGAAGCGGCCCAGCTGTAGCGCGCGAGGCGGGGGATGGGGGCCGTACACGAGGTATGGGCGCGAGTGGCGTGGGCCGCACTCGGACTGCACGACGAGGTCGGGGTCTCGATCGCCGACCTGCTGGAGGGCCTGCCGTTCGACGAGGCCGGGCTGCGCCGGCGCCGGGTCGCGTGGAACGACTACTGCACGATCGTCGAGCGCCTCGCCGAGGCCGCGGGCAGCATGACGGAGCTCGAGGACGTGTTGTGCGCGACGTATCACAAGGCGCTTCCGGAGCTGCGCATGCTCGCGGGCGCGCTCGTCGCGCCGAAGGCGATGTACCGGTTCACGTTCGAGGTGATCGATCCGATCTTCATTCCGCCGGTCGACTTTCGCTACGAGGACCGCGGCGACACGATCCATCTCGAGGCATGGCTGCGGCCGGGCGCGCGGCCGTGCGCGGCGTGGTTTCACGGCAGCACCGGTGCGATCCGCGGCATGCCGGCTCATCTCGATCTGGCGCCTGCCGAGATCGTGGCGGCCGACGTCGGGCCCGATCACGGCGTGTGGGACGTCAGGCTGCCGGCGTCGCGCACCGTGCTCGATCGCGCGCGCACGACCGCGCGCCGGCTGACGCTGCGCTTCGTGCTCGGCACCGATCCCGACGGCACGCCGGTGACCGCGACGATCGGCGAGCCCGAGTCCGATCCCATCGTCGTGCGGCTCGACCTCGCCCGTGCGGCGTGGCAGCTCACGCCGCGCCAGGCCGAGGTGCTCGCGCTCGTCGCCGAAGGCCACGCGAACAAGGACATCGCGCAGCAGCTCGACTGCGCGGAGAACACGGTCGAGCTCCACATCACGCGACTGTTTCGCAAGGCGAAGGTCACGTCGC
>Ga0335083_10008216_pt1 | contig 12769 bp, 8 predicted proteins | sample Lox_Sample_42_FD_206716 | JGI IMG/M metagenome (GOLD analysis project Ga0335083, IMG submission 206716) | Soil microbial communities from Loxahatchee National Wildlife Refuge, Florida, United States - Lox_Sample_4.2 | ecosystem: Environmental > Terrestrial > Soil > Wetlands | place: USA: Florida...
GGTGCGGTCGATATATCGCTGGAAGGGAAACGTGGAGTCGGCAGCGGAGTTTCTGATCATCCTGAAGACGTCGCGCGCTCGCTTCGCGGCTCTGGAGCGCGAAGTGCGGCGCCTGCACAGCTACGACGTGCCGGAAATAATTGCTCTACCCGTCGAAAAGGGCTCGCGGGCCTATCTGCAGTGGGTCGGAGCGTCCCTCAAGCCAGCCAGATGATTGGTGACCGTGGGTGAAAGCCTTGAGCGGTGGATCTAAAGCCTTGAGCCATAGTCGGAGTTCCTGTACAACGATGGCTATGAGCGCGCAGGGAGTTCGCCGTCGTTTTCGACGCCCCGCTTGTTGGGGAGTTCTGTTGGCGGCCGGTCTTCTGTGGGCGGGAGTTTGCATCGCGCAGGAGAGTGAGGCCCCGGCGCCTCCGCCGCTCCCGCAGGGCCAGCAGAGCTTGCCGGACAAGCAAAACGATAAGTCCTCCGTGCAGGCCACCACGAAAATCAAGATTCGAGTGACCACGGACACGGACAAGCCCCTCGCGAATGCGAGCGTGTACGTGCGCTTCTACATATCCGGCGGCTTCCTGCGCCACGAAAAGCTCGCGGAGATGAATTTCAAAACGAACCAGGACGGTTCCGTGAAAGTCCCGGAAATTCCGCAAGGCAAGATTCTGATTCAAGTTATCGCGCCGGGCTGGCACACCTACGGCAAGTGGTACGACGTCGATCAGGCAGAACAATCGATCGTCGTGAAGCTCTCTCCGCCCACTCATTGGTACTAATCCCCGCTGCCCGGAAAATCTTTTCGAATGAAAAGCTTTTCATTCGGAAAGGCCTCTGCAGTGTCAATCACTGCTTCGTGTCTGGGAAGCAGTTTCCGCAACGGGATCTGCGCTCTGGTTCACATGCACAGAACTTGTGCAAAGAGGATTAAGCCTCGTAGTGACGTGGACTTTCGATTCGCGAGCGCGCCTTTTCCACACGGTTTTCAACAGAAGTGTTGAAAACTGTGACGCTTCGCTTACAGTTTTCATCACAGTTCGATCGAATGTTGGCGAAGCAATTGCTTCCGGCGCGCGGTCGTTGACGAAGAGGGCGAAAAGATTTCTCCTCGTGGCCGTGATAACATTTCTTCCAGCTTGACGGCTCCCGCCGATCCCGATGAAGGAAGTCATTCTCAATGCGGATGATTTCGGCCTCACGCGCGGAATCAACGAAGGAATCATCCGAGCTCACCGCGAAGGAATTCTGACAAGCGCCACGCTGATGGCCACGGGTCCGGCCTTCGATGACGCAGTTGCGCGCGCGAAATCCGATCCGGGACTGGGAATCGGATGCCATCTTGTGCTGACAGGTGGCATTGCCGTGTCACCGCCGGAAAAAATTCCGTCGCTCGCATCGCGCGACGGCCGGTTGCCACCGTCGTTGGGAGTTTTGGTGACCAAAGTGACGTCGGGACAAGTGCGTGACGAAGATATCGAAACGGAACTCCGCGCCCAGATCGAGAAGATCCGCCGCGCCGGCATCGAGCCGACTCACGTGGATACGCACAAGCACACCCACGTCCACCCCCGAGTGATGGGCGTGCTGGCGCGCGTCCTTCGCGATTTCGGAATCAAGCGAGTCCGCAACCCCGTGGAGAATCTGGGAGATTCGTGGGCGACGACGCGCGGCGACGGAGCTGGAAGGTTCAAGGATCTCGCTGCTTCTTCCGCCGTGCGATCGGTCGCGTTCCGGTTTCGGGCGATCTCGAAGAGGTACGGCCTGCGTTCGCCTGAGCATTTTCTCGGGTTGGCGGCGACCGGCCGGTTGGGCGCCGAAGCGCTATGTCGCCTGCTTGACACAGTTCCGAAAGGTAGTACTGAGATCATGCTCCATCCGGGCATCTGCGATGCCGATCTGGCGAGGACTGGATCACGCCTTCAGCAGCAGCGCCAGCTCGAGTTGGAGGCGCTGCTCGCGCCCGAGGCCAGGCGCGCCGTGGCCGATCGAGGCATTCGGCTCATCACCTATCGGGAATTGAACTAGTTTCGGTTGCGCACAGCCACGGCCGACCGCGTAGACCCCTTCTTCGTCCTTCATCTAGAATGTCGATGGACGTTCCGGCCGCTTGGCCGCACTTTTCATAGGGGGGCAGAATGACTAGAGCAGGATTCTTGATGTTTGCAGCGGTGTGTCTGCTCGGCGCGGGCACCGCCAACGCGCAGATGGGGATGGGTATGCGCCAGTCGCCGATGCCGCGCGGGGTCTTCAGCCCGGTCGTCGGCTCGGGAGCCAGGTACGAGGTTGCCAGTGCCGAGGGCCGAAAGGCTGAAGTCGAGTATGCAATCGTCGGCAAGGACTCGGTGAACGGTGCGGACGCCTATTGGCTGGAGTTCACCGTCAACAGCGGCAATTCGGGCACGATCATCATGAAGTTGCTGACCGCCGTGAACCAGCCGACCGCATCGCGCGTCATCATGCAGATGCCGGGGCGCCCTCCCATGGAAATGCCGGCCCAGATGATGCAGAACCAAACCACAAGCAACTCCCAGATGCTCGCCTCTGACATCCGCAGCGAATCCGAGGACCTGGGAAAGGAAACGATCACGGTGCCGGCAGGAACCTTCGTTTGCCAGCACTACCGAGCCAAGAACGGATCGGGAGACACATGGGTAAGCTCCGGTGTTAAGCCGTTCGGCGTGGTGAAGCACCAGGGCAAGGACGCCAATATGGTGCTCCTGAAAACGATTACCGACGCGAAGGACAAGATCGTCGGCGTTCCACAGCCCTTCAGCCCGCAGATGATGATGCAGCAGGTTCCACAGCAGTAGGACGAAAGGGAATCACCTACTCGAGGTCGGGCGGCGTCACCTTGGCGATCCAGGAGTCGTAATCGGAGGAGTATCCGACGCGCTCCTGGAGAGCGCGAATGCGCCGCTCGATCGTCTCCACGCCGGCGGGTGGGAGCGCCGCCAGCTTCCGCAATCCATCGCGAACCGCCTGGGCCTGCGCGACGCCTCGCTTTTCGGGCTTTTCGGCGGAGGAGTAGGACCCAGCGGAGCTGCCATCCCCACCGCTCATGTAGTCTTCGACGAGTTGAGTGGTGACCTTCTGGCTGTGAACGAGTGACACCCTGATGTTCCCTTGGCCGGTGACGACGTTTCCCACGCCGAATACGTGATCGCTTCCGGAGTATTTCGGCAGGTCCTCATCCGTGAAGGCGTAGTACTCGCCCTTCATTGCAACGCCGGGCAGTATTTCCGGCACGGACCCGATCGACGAAATCACCAGCGGCGCTCGCAGTTCGTGGTCAGAACCGGGAATTGGCTCGGCCCTACGCCCCTCGATCTTCGTTTCGGCCACCTTGAGTCCCGCCAGCCGTCCATTCTCGATCACCAGGCCGGTCGCAAGTCTGCGTTCTTGCACCCGAAATAGGTATTTGTCGCGGGCGAGCCGGAGCATCTTTTGCCGCACCTGCTCCGTCTTAGCTATCTGATCGGGCGTGGCGTTGTCCGGCGGTTGTGCGAGCGGCATGTCCTGCTCGCGCCGCCGATAGAGCAAAAGACATCCCTGAACGCCGAGACTTTGCGGATCGACGCCACGCGCTTTGCAGACCGCCGGGATGCCTTTTTCGAGCTCGTGCATGCTGGTTTCGATCCCGCGCGCCCGCAGGGCCCGCTCGTAGTTCTCGATCTGCAGCACTTTCACGACGTCGATCGAGGCGAGGCCGCCACCCACGACGAGAGCGCCGTCGGGCGTCTCGTAGTGCGGACCGTCGTAGCTCTTTTCGTTTTTGTGGTTGTACCAGTAGATGAACGGGTTCTGGTAGACGAGGCCTTTGTCGATGAACTTGTCGGCGCCGGAGACGCCCAGATCGCGATCGCGCCACGCGCCGTTCGCCAGAATCACCGCCGAGAATCCCCAGTGGTTGCAGAGGTCCTCGAAATCGATATCGCGGCCGAGCCGAGTACACGGCACGAAGCGAACGCCGACCTTCTTCAACCTGGCGTCGATTCGCGCGTACTCCTGCTTGCGCTGTTCGACGTGCCACCGCGGCAGGCCATCCTCGATTTTTCCGTATGGCCGCTTGTTCTGCTCGATGACGACGACTTGAACGCCGTGATCCGCCAGGATCTCAGCAGCGACCGAACCGGATACAGCCCCGCCGACGACCGCCACAAAATATTCCCCGCTGTTCGTCATCGGCCGCGTGAACCTCCACCCTCGGTCCAAAGCACGGGGATTGTACACCGCGCCGCTTTCGTTCAAACGGCGATCGTAAGGAATCAGCGCGCACGTCGCGGCTCCCTCGCATAGTCGATCGAAACTGAATCTGGTATAGTGCGCCCACTGGGGAATCTTGCAAATGCGGTGCGCCGTCGTGATGGGTGGCGCAGTCTCTGCCGAAGGAGGCACAGGCTATGCACGTAGGCTACGGATCGGGCTTCCAACACCTGGCGGGCTATTCCGACCGGCAATTCATGCGTGAGGAGCTCGGCCATTGTGAGATGGCGGAGACGTGGGGCTTCGACTCGGTCTGGGCCACCGAGCATCACTTCGACAACTACTCGATCAGCCCCGACGTGTGCCAGCTCCTTTCCTATCTCGCGGGGAAGACGAAGCGCATCAAGCTGGGATCGATGGTGATCGTGGTGCCGTGGCACGATCCGATGCGGCTGGCGGAGCAAATCGCGCTGCTCGATCACGTTTCCGGCGGCCGCTACATCCTCGGCGTGGGCCGCGGTCTCGCGCGGAGGGAATTCGAAGGTCTGCGCATCGACCAGAATGAGGGCCGCCAGCGCTTTGATGAGTACACCAAGCTTGTTCTCGATTCACTGGAAAACGGATACATGGAAGGCGGCGCAACAGTGAAGCAGCCGCGCCGGGAAATCCGTCCGCGCCCGTTCAAGTCGTTCCAGGGCAGAAAATTCGCCGCGGCCGCGTCGAAGGATTCCGTTCCTTCCGTCGCGAAACTCGGGTTGGGACTGCTCGTGATTCTTCAGAAACCCTGGGAGCAGGTGTCGGCCGACCTCGCGACGTACCACAAGCTCTGGGCGGAGTTTCATCCGAACGAAGCGCCACCGAAGCCCTTCTGCTCGGGTTTCTGTTTCGTGGACGAAAGCGCCGACCGGGCCCACGAGCTGGCGCACAAGTATCTCTCCGCGAACTATCGCGCGGCGTTGCTCCACTACGAAATGCTCGGCAAGCATTTCGAAGCCATCAAAGGCTACGAGCGCTACGCCGACATGAGCAAAGCTCTGAACTCAATCGGCGAAGACAAGGCCGTGCAGGACTACATCGGCTTGATGCCCTGGGGCACTCCGCAGCAGGTGCTCGAAAAATTCCAGGGGATGAAGAGGATCACGGACATGCAGGGTGTCATGCCCAACTTCTTTTTCGGAGGAATGCCCCACGAAGAAGCTCAGCGCAACGTGAAGTGCTTTGTGAAGCACTGCTTGCCCGAGCTGAAGAGCTGGCCGTCCGCCACGCTCGAGGAGCCGAAAGAGCTGGCGCTCGCCGAAGCCTAGTTCAGTCCCGCTGCGGCTTGAAGTAGACCGCTGCGAGGGGCGGCAGGCGCAGTCTTATGGAATAGGGCCGGTCGTTCCAGGGAATCGGCTCTGCCTGCAGTCCGCCGGCGTTGCCCACGTCGCTGCCTTCGTAATACTTCGAATCCGTATTCAGGATCTCGCGATAAAAACCCGGTCGCGGCACTCCGACCCGATAACCTTCGCGAATTACCGGCGTGAAATTGCATACGGCCACGATGAAGTCGTCAGTGTTCTTCGCGCGGCGCAGAAAGGAGAGAACGCTGGTCGCGGCGTCGTTGGGCTCGATCCATTCGAAACCCGACCATTCGAAATCGACTTCATGCAGCGGGCGCTCTTTGACGTGCAGGCGGTTCAAGTCGCCCGTCAGTCGCTGGATGCCCCGGTGGGGCGGCGAATTCTCCAGCGACCACTCCACTGAGCCGCCTTCCCAGAATTCGCTGCGCTGGCCGAGTTCGCTGCCCATGAATAGCAGTTTCTTGCCCGGATGGGCGTAGAGATACCCGAGAAATAGCCGCAAGTTGGCGAATCTCTGCCAATCGTCGCCCGGCATCTTTTCCAGCAACGCTCGCTTGCCGTGCACAACCTCGTCGTGCGAAATCGGCAGGACGAAGTTTTCGTGGAAGGCATACAGCATCGAGAACGTCAGCTGGTTATGATGATGCTGCCGATGAATTGGATCGAGCGACATGTACTTCAGCACGTCGTTCATCCAGCCCATGTTCCATTTCAGATCGAATCCCAGGCCGCCCACGTATGTCGGCCGCGAAACGGCTGGCCACGACGTGGACTCCTCCGCGATCGTCAGCGCTCCCGCATTCCGGGCATGCAAGACCTCGTTGAGCCGCCGGATGAAGGCGATTGCTTCAAGATTCTCCCGTCCTCCGTGAATGTTCGGGATCCACTCACCCGGCTGACGCGAATAGTCCAGGTAAAGCATCGAGGCGACGGCGTCCACGCGAAGCCCGTCCACGTGGTATTTGTCGACCCAGAAGAGCGCGTTTGAGAGAAGGAAGTTTTGAACTTCATTGCGGCCGTAGTTGAATACCAGCGTGCCCCAGTCGGGATGCGCCCCGCGCCGCGGGTCCTCGTGCTCGTAAAGGTGCGTGCCATCGAAAAACGATAGGCCGTGGCCGTCGCGAGGAAAGTGCGCAGGCGTCCAATCGAGAATTACGCCGATGCCTGCCTGATGGCACTGATCGACGAAGCTCATCAGGTCCGCGGGCGTGCCGTAGCGGCTCGTCGCCGAGTAGTAGCCGATGGTCTGGTAGCCCCACGACGCGTCCAGCGGATGCTCCATGATCGGCATCAGCTCGATATGGGTGTAGCCCATCTGCTTGACGTATGGAATCAGCTCCGCCGCCAGCTCGCGGTATGTTAGCCATCGATTGCCCTCGGCCGTGTTTCGCCGCCAGGCGCCGGCGTGGACTTCATAAGTCGACATCGGCGCGTGCAGCCAGTCGCGGGATGCGCGCGCGCTGAGCCATTCCGAATCGCTCCACGTGTAGGCGTCGATGTTGCAGACCACCGAGGCGCTCTTGGGTCGCAGCTCGGATTCGAGCGCGTACGGATCGGCCTTCACCCCAATGTGGCCGCCGACTCGGGAAAGAATCTCGAACTTGTAGAGCGTGCCTTCGTCCAGTTCGGGCAGGAAGATCTCCCAGACGCCGCTTGCTCCGCGGCTGCGCATCGCATGGACCCGGCCGTCCCAGCCGTTGAAATCTCCCACGACGCCGACGCGCTGGGCATTCGGCGCCCAGAGACCAAACTGAACGCCGCGTATCCCTGCTACTTCCCGCACGTGCGCGCCCAGCTTCTCGTAGTTCAGGTAATGCGTGCCTTCGCCGATCAGATAGAGATCGTAATCCGTGAGGACTGGCGGAAACGCGTACGGATCGTGGATATCGATTCCGCTTCCATCGCCGAAGCGGAAATGCAACCGATAGGTAGTCGGTGCGATGGGCTCCCTTGCTCCAGGATCGAACATTTCCGGCGGCAGGACCGCCTCAAACATCCCGGCCTCGTCGATCCTTTGCGCCGAGATAGGATTTTGGCCGGTACCGCAGATCACCTCGAGCGCCGTCGCTCCTGGGCGAAATGCCCGAATCGCCAGGACCGCCTGGCCTGCGCGCTCAACCCGGTGCGGGCCCAACAGATGGAAGGGATCGGAGTGTGTCCCGTGAACGAGATGGTCCACTTCTTCGCGGAACCCGTCCGAAACGGGATTGCTTGTGGCGGGGAATGGGTCGGTGTCACGCATGCGCGCTTGTGCGAACCGGGCCTGCCGTATCCATCTTACCGAACTTGAATCTCGTGGGAAACCTTGACGACGGGGCGGGTTTCCGCTCGCCTCCGAAGACTCGTCGATCAGGCGTTCCAAATCGAAACTTTTCTTCTTAGGGTGTTCTAATTGATAATCGCAAGTCTCTTTGAATCAATCGGTTTCGATGGTACGAACGTACCATTGTGGGAGTGGATTGCGGCGGCTATATCTAGGCTCCGGGGGTCGTCCCGGGAGCGCTGTCCGGCTCCAGGTGTGCACCTGTGTCACGAGCCATGTCGAGCCGAACAGAGACTCTTGGTCCAAAACATCGGGAGAACTCACACAACGGGCATCAGTCCGACCATGGTGACTCAAACACGCCTCCCGATGCTGGGGCGTCCCACGAAGCCCACGTAACTGCAGACGCGAGTTTCGAACTCCTGTTTTCCAGCAACCCCCATCCGATGTACGTGAGCGACCGCCAGTCGCTACAGATTTTGGAGGTCAACGCCGCCGCCATCCGTTCCTACGGCTATTCGCGCGAAGAATTCCTTCGGTTGCGCGTCACGGACATTCGCCCCGAGGAAGACATCCCCCGGCTGCTGGAGTCGATGAAGAGGCGCGGCCTCCCCGTAAAACACCAAGGGCGATGGAGGCACCGGCGAAAGAACGGCGATGTCTTCGACGTCGAGGTCACGACGCAAGGCATTCAGTTCGCCGGGCGCGACGCGGTTCTGGTTGTCGCACAGGACGTCACCGAGCGCGTGGCCGCCGAACGTACGCTCGCCGAGCACGCGGCCTACGTTCACGCCTTGACGGAAAATAATCCTCTGGCGATTGTGGCGCTCGACCTGGACCGCCGAGTGCGGATGTGTAATCCCGCCTTCGAACGGCTCTTCGGCTACTCCCTCGGCGATCTGCATGGACGCGAACTGGACTCGCTCATTGCGCCTTCCGGGGGCGAGAAGGAGATGCTCGGCCTGGTGGGGCGCGCGATGGACGGCGAAATCGTGCGCACCACCACGAAGCGGCGGCGCAAGAACGGGTCGCTCGTCGACGTGCGAGTGATCGGTGTGCCGCTCATCGTGAGCGGAAAGCTGAACGGCACCTTCGGAATGTACGAAGACATAACGGCGCGAAGCCGCGCCGAGGAAGCGCAGCGTCGCGCCGAGGAACGATACAAGCGAATCTTCGAAAACGCCGTCGAAGGGTTCTTTGAATCGACCCCGGAGGGTCGCTTCGTCACCGTGAATCCGGCGATGGCCCGCATCGCCGGTTATTCGTCGCCTGCCGAGATGATCGAAGAAGTCCGCGACATCGGCCAGCAGCTCTATGCCGATCCGGAGGGACGGCGCGAGGTTCTTCAAAGGCTCGAGCAGGACGGCATTCTCGACGGCTACGAGTGCCAGATGCTGCGCAAGGATGGCGGCAGAATCTGGATATCGATGAGCGCCAGGGCGATTCGCGACTCGAGCGGCAAGATCGTCAGCCACGATGGCACCGCCGAAGACATCACGGGGCGCAAGCGCGCTCAGCTCGAGCGCAACGTAACCACCGAGATCATCCACGCGGTCAGCGTGACGAACAACCTCGACGATTTGCTGCGCCTGATTCACGCGGCGCTCACGCAGGTCCTCGACGCCGACAACTGTTTCGTCGCGCTCCATGATCCTTCGACGGGCCTGTTTCACTTTCCTCTCTTTGTCGACAAGTACGATCCTCCGCCTCCTCCGCAAAAGCTGGATCGCAGCTGTTCGGCATACGTCTTCCGCAGTGGCCGCGCGATGTCGATCTCGCAGCGAGTGTTCGACGAACTTGCCAACGAGGGCGAGGTCGAGCTCGTCGGCACCCCATCGCCCTCGTGGCTCGGCGTTCCTTTGCGAACGCCTTCGAGTACGATCGGCGTCCTTGTCGTGCAGAATTACCAGCGCGAAAACGCCTACGACGACCGCGATCTCCTGTTTCTCTCTTCGGTCGGCGGGCAAATCGCTCTCGCCATCGAACGGAAGCGCGCGGAAGAAAAGCTGAGGCAGAGCGAGGCGCGCCTGCGCGTTCTCGTGGAGCAGCTGCCGGCGCTGCTCTGGACTGTCGATCGGGACTTGCGCTTCACATCCGCGCTCGGATCGGGTCTCGCGAAGCTGGGGCTGAAGCCCAATCAGCTGGTTGGGCTGTCGCTCGCCGACTACTTTCAACCGGCCGATCAGGCCTCTGCGCCGATCGCCGCCCACCACTCGGCCATCGCCGGAGAGCGTGTCGCATTCTCGTTCGAGTGGAAAGAGAACTCGTACGCGTGCCACGTTGAGCCGCTGCGCGACGCAGCGGGCACGGTTCACGGCGCGATCTGCATGGCGTTGGACGTTACCGATCGGAAGAGACTTGAAGAGCAGTTCCGCCAGTCGCAGAAAATGGAAGCGGTGGGCCGGTTGGCGGGCGGCATCGCGCACGACTTCAATAATCTGCTGATGGTGATACAGGGCTACGCCGACTTGCTGGCCGAGCGTCTTCCGGCAGGGGAGTCCCTGCGCCGGAACGCCGAACAAATTCAGGTAGCGGCACAGCGTGCAGCCGGCCTGACGCAGCAACTGCTTGCCTTCAGCCGCAAACAAATCCTGGCTCCCAAGGTCCTGAACATCAACTCAGTCGTGGTGGATATGGAGAAGATGCTGCGGCGCGTGATCGGCGAGGACATCGAGCTTCGCACATCCTCGACGCCGGACCTCTGGCTCATCAAGGCAGATCGAAGTCAGATCGAACAGGTGGTCATGAACCTCGCCGTCAACGCCCGCGACGCCATGCCGAGCGGCGGCCGGCTGACGATCGAGACCGCGAACGTGGAGTTCGATTCTTCTGTTTCGCATCCATCCACGGCCATCCCGGCTGGAAAATACGTGATGCTGGCCGTCACCGACAACGGCAGCGGCATGGACGAGAAAACGAAAGCGCACATCTTCGAGCCGTTCTTCACCACGAAGGAAAAAGGAAAGGGCACGGGCCTCGGTCTCGCGACGGTCTACGGTGTCGTAAAGCAGAGCGGCGGCTTTGTGTGGGTCTACAGTGAGCTGGGTCAGGGCACGACCTTCAAGATCTACTTGCCGCAGATCGAGGACGAGGTTGCCATGGTGGGCCGCGAGCGCGGGGCAGATTCGCGCAGCCTGCCGAAAGGCTCGGAGGTCGTCCTGCTGGTCGAAGACGAAGCCGGCGTGCGCGATCTCGCCCGCGAGTACCTTGAAATGAGCGGCTACACTGTAATCGCGGCCGCGGACGGTCACACGGCCCTCGAGTTGGCCGCCATGCACGCCGGTCCGATTCATCTGCTGATGACGGATGTCGTGATGCCTGGAATCGGAGGTCGGGAACTGGCTGAGCGGATCGTGAAGCTGCGCCCCGGCATCCGCGTTCTTTATATGTCCGGCTACACGGATCAGGCCGTCACGCGGCACGGAGTCCTCGGCGAGGACGTAGTCCTGCTGCAAAAACCCTTCACGCTGGCGGCTCTCGCCTCGAAACTGCGCGAAATTCTCACACCGCAGCCCGTCCACTAATTGTCGCGTTTTGCACTCTAAACAGGGTTTAGCGGGTCTGTTTTGCCCCTGATCGGCACACCTGCACCCCCGCGAAGCACTCGGTCGCGGAGCGACCCGCCACTGTGAACTGCGCCGTTCCGGGCGAACCCTCGCTCCAGCAACGACTTGCGGCGACAACTCCGACCGGCGCGCCGCTCCAGGATTCTGGCCACGAAAATGCCATTTCACTTGCGGCCGGCCGGGATTTCCGCGCTGGCCGCAGACCAGGCTAGGGGGGAAGTGCAATGGACGTCGTCACGATTCCGGGTAGACAAACTTATCAAACGGAGATCACGGAAGAGTGCATCGCCGAGCGGCGCATATGGCTGGCGGTGATCACTCTGGCGGTGGAGGATTGGCGCTCCGGAACGCTGCGCGCCCGGCGGGAAGCGCAGCGTTTCCTATTCGACGATACGAACGACTTCGAGCGAACGTGCGCCGCTGCGGGACTCGATCCGGGGAATCTTCGCGCGCGGCTTTCGAAGATCGGCCGCAAGATCGAGCTGCTAGGCCCCTGGAAGCATCCGGTCGCGGCCTGAAGCGCTGACTGTGCAAGGCACAGCTCTGCCGGAAACGCGGCCATCACCAAGAATCCTCCGATGATCGCGTTTCGGATGTCGTAGAATCGCTTCGCGCTGTTGCTCGCGCGAGCGTGATGGCTCCCTCACCGAACGAAGCCACTTGCCCTGAAAAGCGACTTCTCATTTGCTGCGCGCGAACGAGGATGCAGCCGGCCGTAGCGGAAGAGATTCGCCGCATCGCCGCAGGCCCCATCGACTGGGAGTATCTCCTCAACGAAGCGGCGGATCAGTCCGTCACGCCTCTGCTTTGCCGCCAGCTTTCCTCCATTGCCGGCGACATACTGGACGCGGCGCGAATGCAGCGATTGAAAGACCTGATGCGCGCGCACGCGATGCGCACGCTGGTCTTGACGGCGGAGCTCATCGCAATCCTGAATCAGTTTCGCTCCGCGAATATCCAGGCGATTCCCTACAAGGGGCCCGTGCTTGCCGCGCAAGCGTACGGAGATGTGGCGCTGCGAGAGTTCGAGGATCTGGACATCGTTCTTCGCCAGCGCGACATGGCGAAAGCAAACGACATCGTCGTCGCGCTCGGATACCGGCCGAAGTATCCGTGGATTCTGTCTACGGATGCGAACGCCTCGCTTGTGCCGGGCGAGTACAACTATCGCGACGTGCCGCGGCACCTGATGGTCGAGCTGCATACGGAGCGCACGCTCCGCCACTTTCCCGTGCCGCCGGACCTGGATGATCTCGCAAGCCGCCTCGTGGCGGTTTCCGTGGGCGGGCACGACGTGCACACGTTCGCGCCTGAAGACATGCTCGTGCTGCTCTGCATCCACGGAGCGAAGGATTTCTGGGAGCGGCTTTCATGGATCGCGGACGTCGCGGAGTTCGTTCAGGCGT
>Ga0335083_10008219_pt1 | contig 12768 bp, 14 predicted proteins | sample Lox_Sample_42_FD_206716 | JGI IMG/M metagenome (GOLD analysis project Ga0335083, IMG submission 206716) | Soil microbial communities from Loxahatchee National Wildlife Refuge, Florida, United States - Lox_Sample_4.2 | ecosystem: Environmental > Terrestrial > Soil > Wetlands | place: USA...
GATCGTGCATGCCAGGATGGTTAAAGGATTTGTAGGAGGCCAGGGGGCAGACAAGGTTCAGACCTTATTCTTCATCTTCATCTTCAGGAACAGGCACCGGATCGGCTTGCGGGGTAGCTTCCGGCGCCGGATCAATCTCTGTTCCTTCAGGAATTTCAACCTCTTCCGGGGGGGAGTCAGATTTTCGGACATTTTTAGTCTCCTTTTTTGGGTTTGAACGTAGCCAAAAACTTATATCACGTTCCATTTAGTTAATCATCAACTGTATTTAAACGATCACGATGCTGTCGGCGGTGCTGGTTCAGATGGGATAGCATCTGATTTTTTCAGAGGAAATTTTAAGCAATTCGGCATTGTCAGGTAATAATGGATTACAGCCGTCAAAACCGTGGCAAAGGCTGTCTGAACATCAGGCGTCATGCTGATATGAACAAATGACAATAGCCATTCTAGGATGACGGCTATCGACATAGATACACTGCTGGCTGCTGCTGCGCTGGAAAGGGAAGGGGTGCTGTTCATGACTGACTCTTGTAAACTGGTTGAATTTGCTGGGCGTAAAATTGTCCTGGATTTGGCGAGAGCAAGAAATTCTGGGCTGTCATTTGAGGAACGTTGAGATAGAGCGCTAAACCAGAGCCAGATGGTTGAACAAGCAATTGCTGGTATTGATAGTCATAGACAAACCAGATGATGTCAGGGTTCTGGAATTGCCAGAATTGCGCGGCCCATTGGCTTGATCCAGCTCCAGCAGGAAAGGATGCCGCCATAGGTCATACCTCACTGAAGAACACGAACATTATAGGTCGTGGATGAAGGAGTAGCGGCGATTGCGGCGCAAACCTTCACAGTCACGGTCCCAGCCGATGAAACATATCCATTCCACCATATTCCATCGCCAGGATAAGCCGCTGGCGTGGCTACAACGCCCATTGAGGTGGTTGCTGCTGCAATGGATACTGTCCCTGATGTGCAGGCTCCAGCCGTCAATGCCCCCCCGCCTATGCTCGATGTTGTGCCAGAATATTCAACTGGAGTTGTGCATACTGATGGCGCCGCATCCCATACGTCATTCACGCCATCTGTCTGGATGATCGTGGCGCATGAATTATTTGATCCTTGAGGGATAACAATGCCGCTTCCAACTGTCCCTCCAGAGCCATTGGAAAGAAATGCAGAGACCGTATAATTTCCAGTTGTGTTATTGTTTACAATTAGCGCAGTACTTGCGGTATTATAGGTTCCATTTTCTAAAATGAGCGTTGCATTGCTCGTAAGTGTTCCGGTTAGCGTGATAGTTTGAGCGCTGGCAACAGGCGCTTTTAAGACTGCTGAATTTAGTCCGCTCACATATCCTGTTCCACCATATAATATAGTTAAATCACCAGTTGCGGGCACAGAGCCACCACCACCAATAGCATTAACCCGAACAACGGCATCCATATTTCCACCAGTCAGAAAAAGCACATCTCCAACTGCATATCCTGATCCTGAACTAACGATTGCAAGGATGCTTGAAACTGGACCAGTACCAGTGTTGAAAACAACCACAGTTAGGCCAGTCCCATTTGAAGCGATGTTATATGTCCCGCCTGTTATGGAAATTGGGACGGTTGCTTTTGCACGGATGATTTCATTATTTGTGAATGCCGTTGTGGCAAAAAACGTATTATTTGTGAACAAAGGTTGTGTTGGTGCGGTGGCAGGAGGGCTTACAAGAGGAGATTGCTGCGCAAAGGCTCCAGACATCAATCCAAACGAAATAAGCAATCCTATGATTAGATGCTTTATCATTTATACATCTCCGTCACAGATGTTGATGCCGAAGCTATGCAGGTTATAGCACTGACTGGAAGCAATCCACCGCTTACGCTCCAGGTTATGGTTTGACCTGGCTGAAGATCAAAGCTTGGTGCTGCCTGAACAGCCGTAGCGCCAGCAAAATTTAGCCATACCGCATTCGCTGCGGTTGCGGCTAAGTGGAAGCTTTCGCTTTGAGTAGCGCTATTTGCTGCTAGGATCGTGCTAGATGATGTGGTGCATGAAACGCTGGTTTGTGTTGGCGTTGTTGCCGCGCCCTGCGTCCCGATGATATTTACTGGCACAGGGTTAGCGGTAGAAGATATGCCACTTCCATTTTGCCCTAAAACCCCTGTGAGCTGAGACCCATTGGTTTGATTTGCCGATGTAGCAGCACCAGTAGGTAAGGGAAGGGATGATGCGCTGATGGGGAATGTTGATCCGGTTCCTGGCTGAACTGCCAAAGGATTGGTAACGCTTACCTCTGAACCGGCAATATATGGATCAACAAACCATGTACTTCCAGATGCGCTGGCTGCTTGCGTTCCCTGGTTTACAGTCGACGCAACGCCACCACCTGAATTAATCACATAGCATGGAGAGATTTCCGTACAACTTACACCAGGACCGACTTGTGCATGTGAAGCCGAAACATAGGACAGAAAGATTATTGCAGAATATAAGAGTTTTTTCATGACACATATTCCTCATGCAGCCCATGCGAACTTATATTGAGCGCCAACTGTGGTAGAAAAAACTGAAATCTGTTCTACTGATTGAGTGGTTCCATTTTCAAAATAAGATTGTGTAGGCCCAATCAGGAATCCTGCTGCTGTCCCTCCATAGAATGGATCAAAACACCCATATCTATCGCTATATGCATTTCGTATATCAACATAAGGCGCAAATGCGTATCCGGCTCCAGGATCGTCTATGACAATCGAGGTAATAACGCCGGCCGTCAAAACGGTATGGGCTTTAGCTGGTCTACCGCCAGCATTATTTGGGAAATTATTTGGTGCGGCATATCCTGGCATTCCGGCGCCGCTTGGACCTAATCCAACAAGTGGACAATATGGAGCGCCACCTAGAAATTCAATAATAGGAGGAGCGGTAAAACCAAAACCACCATTATTGATCGTGCATCCAGTTACCGATCCACCTGAAATTGTTGCTGTCGCCAGAGCGCTTCCAATGCCGACATACATAGTGGCTGTTCCAGATAGATTCTGGAAAAATAAATATGCGCGGCTGGTAGGGATAGGACATACCAATTGTGAAGCAGTAGCGCTGGCTATCGTTCCAAAAAAACGATACCGGCGATCTGCTACCTGCTGTCCTCTTGCGCCGATTAGATACATTTTGGCGTTTCCTTCATTTAATTATACTCATATACAACAATTCTTCCGCCGCTTGGATTCCCACCCGCTTGAGCTGGGCCATTAGCGCTTGTTGCACCAGAACCACCCCCGCCGTTACCTTGTGCATTTCCGCCTGCGGAATTTCCAACAGCTAGACTTGCTCCAACTCCCATCATGGAATTTCCACCGGGAGCTGAGTACACATTTCCAAGTCCAGTAAGCATAATTCCTGCCCCTGGTGATGCTCCACCTGTATTTTTTATCGTCGTTCCACCAGAAATAGAACAACCTCCTTGAGCGCCGCTTATAGGTCCAACTTGAGCAAAATTTGTGTCTGTTTGGGCTGATCCTCCAAGTCCAGCTACACCACCAGGGCATGAAACGAGGGCACCGAAAGATGCCGTTGATCCAGCCGTTCCGTTATTATTTCCCGCTGATCCGCCGGCGCCGGATGTTCCTATGGTAACGGTTTCTGTGACGGCGCTTGAATAATAAACCTCTGCATAAGAACCGCCGATTCCCGATCCTGCCACGCAATTTTGTGTTGAAGATGTAGAGGCACATCCGCCGCCGCCGCCGCCTTGAGCCTGAACTTCAACGATAATGGCTTGAGTTTGTGCGTCTGGTGTATAAGTCCCGCTGGACGTGAAGGATTGAACGCCGATCAGGCCAATACCAGTTACAGTGCTAGTTGCCTGGAGCGTGGTGAACGCGCCGCTAGAAGCCGTGGTACTGCCAATGGCTCCAGGAGAGGCAAAGGTAGCGCCTCCCAATTTCCCGGCATTTATGGATGTGTTGCAGCTAAATCCAACCCCGGATGTCCAAAGTAGAGAATCGGTTTCCGCGCTGCATGACGGAACGGATTGTCCAGATGGCGTGGTAGCAGTCAAAGACCCTAAAAGTTGATTTGCTGCTAGGGATGGCAGGCCGGAATAAGGGATTCCAGTCGCATTGGTAAGGTTAATTGACGCTGGCGTATTTAGAACAGAACCGCTTGGAATGGTGACGGTCCCGGTAAAAGTTGGGCTTGCCAGAGGGGCACCGCCAAGATTCGCCAAGGATGTGGATGCGCTATCCACATCATCCAGATTATTTTGAGCTTGTAGAGGTCCATAAACTGGAGGCGTTGCAAGAGCATAAGTCCCAAACAAACACAAAGCCAATACAAGACTGAATTTTCTCATGATATCCACCATTGCGCTCCTCCAGCGAATGTAGCTATGGCATTTCCATTTGGTGAGATACCAGATGGATTATTGGTCCCCAGCATTTCAATCTGTGCGCCAGAAGGTGGATATAGGCTGGCGATATTTGCTCCACGATTGAAAAGTTTTATCTCTGTTCCTGACTTTATGGTATTTCCATCAGGAGTTACCAGAGGCAAGATGAATCCTGTTCCTGATGAAACCGTAGTAGCAATATTTATGTTGGCGGTGAGAGGAGTTGCTGTCCCTTGATTTGTCCCTGCACCTACGAGTCCGGTTACAAGAGATTCAGAAAGAATACCACCAATAATTACATCTGATTCTAGGTTTGTCAGGCCGGTTGCTGTAAGTGTTGTAAAAATTCCACCCTCAATAATTTGAGAAAGAGTTAGCCTTACCCACTCTCCAGAACTTGCATTATTTGGAACTATGTAATTGAAATTATCATCTGGTTCTGTTCCATTTGAGTCCCAATAGAAAAATCCTCCATTTCCATCATTGGCAAAAGCAATGCCTTGCATGAAAACTGCCATTCCTGGCAATCCAGTAAATTCTCGTAACTGTGAGGTGATCTGTGCAGTTTGTGTGAACGTGTTAAGATTATCAGCAGAAATAGTTCCTTGTCCTTGTATCGCTGCATTTAATGATGGGACTGACATTATATCCTCCTATCCTACTAAAATGCCGGAAAAATAGGATGTTACCAAGGAAGATGGTATAGACATATTTTTTGATCCACCAGATGCAATCACGTTTACAAAGGCCGTATCTCCAGTTGCCATGAAAAAAAGATCATTTACTGAAAGATTGAATGCACCAGTAGATGGCAATCCATCAATCTCTCCTTGAGAAGTCTGAATATATCCGCCAGTCTGTTCGATTTGAATTTGAGCAAAAGTTTGACCGGAGCCACCCTGAAGCCTAACCGCTGCCGTTAAAAGATAAACACCCGCCATTGGCGCTGTAAAAATACCATTTGAACTGTTATAGTCAGATTGGTTATTAGTCGTGATCCCATCAAAAGGAACTTGATATATTGTTCCATCTCCAGTTACATTATTTCTAGCTGTGTTGGCATAAGCTCGAAAAGATACACCATATCCTGACTTTGGATTTATTCCTCCACGGTTGAAATCTTTGACAATGGCAGTAGTTGCAATTCCAGAAATGATATTTCCAATGCATCCAGTATCAAGCTGGATATCAAAATTTGTGTTATTTTGAAAATTGTTGTCTGCAATTATATTGTAAGAACCAAAGAAACTTCCATTTGCAAGCATATGGATTCCGCCACCTGTATTATCAGTGATCGTATTTCCAGTAATTGTGCAATATAGAGAACTTGCCAAATTGTTTTGGAATTGTATTCCTGGCCTGCTGCTTTGGGAATTATTTATCATGTTCCCAGTGATTACGCAGTTTCCAGCTTGATCTAATCCAATACCGCCAACCCCCCCAGTTATACAGTTTGTGATAGATTTGTTTCCAGTTATAACATTCCGATAAGATGTTCCATCATTGGTGAATCCCTCAAAATTATTATTGTATGAGACGTTTCCGACTCTAACATTATCTGGAGCATTGTAGCATGAAAATCCAATTTGCCCGTTAGAATATGAATAGTTGTTTTCCATCCTATTCATAGTGCAGGTAGTGGAAGAACCATCAAAATAAAAACCATGCGCCCCATTGTTATAAGATTTGCAGTCAACCACAAGGTTTCCAGAACCGTGAACGCCTATACCTGATGCATCAACACCATTTCCATTGACCTGAATATTTATGACAGTTTCATTATTCCCATTAAGAACTATACCATCAAATGCATTTGATCCTGATTTTAAAATAATCCCATCACCACTTCCGATCATGCATTGACCTGTTACGGTTAGGATTATACTTGAAGATGTCTTATAAGTTCCGGTAGGGACAAGAAAATCAACTCCAAGGGCAACTGTTGCTAAAATCGCTGCCGTGTCATCTGTTGTTCCATTACCTGTTGCCCCAAATTGTTTGATGCTGATGATTCCTGTGTATGCAAGATAATATCTATGGTTTTGACCATCTATGATAATTGTACCGCCATTGCTTGGGCTGGTAGTATCTGTTGGAATATAAACATATAATCCACCACCACCATCTGCTGAATTGTAATAACCTTCCACAAATACGACTGGAGATGTGGCTCCACCAGAAAAAGCTTCTAAAGATGAAATACTAGAAATATTTACAGGTGAGGTTTCTGATATTGGAAGTCTGATCCATGCTCCTGGAACGCCAGGCTGTGGAACGATGACGGTTGAATTATTGTCTGGTCCAGTAGATGTTGTATTCCAATAAAATGGTCCCGCTCCTCCATCTCCTTGTACCACTGAGCCATCAATGAAAACGCACATGCCGGGCAATCCTACAAAGGATCGAAGCTGCGCTATGTTAGTGCAATTCTGAATATAGGTATTCAGATTGTCAGCCGATATAGTTCCTTGTCCCTGGATGGCAGCATTTAGTTGTGGAGCGGTCATGTCACATCCTCACAGGCGGGCGAGGTGGCTTGTTCGGTATGGGAAACCAGCGCCAAGGCGGTATCCATCTCCACATCACCGACTCGTTTTCCGTCCCTTGGTTCGTGGGCGGTACTTGGCAAAGGTACGGGCGAGGGCGGCCTGGCGCTTGGTTTTTGTGGAAGCTGTTGGAGAACTGGCGACATGTCGGGAATATTCCGCTGTACTCATCCCGGCCTTGCTGGCCTTGGCCGAAAAAGCGCCCTTGTCGATGCGCTTGGAAATATCGCTCAGCGGTCCCTTAGATTTCTTGGCCATTTTATCCTCCTAATACCTCTTTCCACTACGCCCGCTGCGCTTGGATTTCCTGGCATTGGAGAGGGCAATGGCTACACTCTGCTTCTCGGGTCTCCCAGATTTGCGAAGTTCGCTCACGTTCCTCCCAATCACATCCCGACTTGATCCTTCCTCCAATGGCATTTCATCCTCCTATCGGCTCCCAAACCCACGCCCGCGATTCGGCTTTCCACGTCCATTGGTACGGGTAGGAGTTGAGTATCCAGTGTTTTTCATGCCCATATAGCCCATGCCACGTTCAGCCATTTTTCCCTCCAATTTGGATTTTCCGTCCATATTCGATGATAGATATGGGAAAGATAACTAGGATCGCATAGGCGATGAGAACCCAAACAGAGATGGCGGTTTGATGGCTCATGGCCGATACCGCTAGGAAGAAGCCACCGGCCAGGGTCAATAGCAGCAATAGGCGTACTGCCAGGATGATGGAGATGGCCTGGAATACACCTATCGCCGCGCCCGTTACGGATGCCGTCACGGATGCCTGAGATGCCTTCTGCTGGGCTATCAGGGCGTTATTGAGGCGCGTTTCCATCTGCTCCAGCATGCCCATTAGAATAGACATGTCCATTGACGGTGTAGGGATCGGCGCCTGGTGGGGCGAGGGGGTCTCTGAGGGGGACGGATGGCTGCTCTGGTGCGGCGTTTGCAGCCTCACGACGCTTTCGGCCTCTGGTTTTTTGGGCGGGATCGGCGTTACCGCGATTCGTTCCACGGAGTTCATCTAGCACCCCCTCAAAGGCGGATTTACCTTCCGGCTCATCCGGCGTAATTTTTGCCTTGCAGACTAGGAAGCTAGTTGCCGTACTGGCCACTTTCAGCTTCTCTGAAAAACTAGGCCCTTCGATAGCAACGGTCCCATCTGGATTTCGGACATCACCAACTGCCGCCGCATGCACCAGATTGGCAAGCAGCCTCTCAACCCCAGACATAAGCGTGTCTGATCTGGAAACCTTGGCCATACCCTGGCTTTTAGCAGGGGTTAAGGATCACATAGGGAAGTCTAAAAAAATGCCGCACATCGGCGGCATTTTGTGACTATTGGCCAGAAATCATATTCTCAAAACCACCTCCAGCCTGCGCTCCAAGCGCCTGGCCAATGGGGCTTGAAGCAAGAGCGGCAGAAGTGAATCGGCCAGGTGGTGGGGCTTCTGGCATATCAAGAACGCGCCCTGGCACCTGAGAGAGTTGAATATTTGGATCGGATATAATTCTGGCTATTTCTTCTTGGACTGCGGTACGTTTTGCTGGATTAATTCGGCTCAATACATTCCCAATTTTTTTGATAGCTCCTGGTGCATTTCCTGATTTTGCCTGCAATGCAGCTTGAGCAACGTCTAAAACGTTTTGACCAGCTAATGCGGCATCTGCTCTTGCACGCTCTTGTGATTGAGAACCATGAATTATGGATTTTTCCGCATTGTAAATTGCACGTTCTCCGGTAACAGATGCCATAAAATCATCCAACTGCTCTTTTGTTTTAAAAATTGGTTTTAGCCGTCTACGGGCATTTGCTAATTCGTCATCTTCAGCAATTGTTCTCATTTCCTTATTGGTTATAGGGAGGTCTCCAACTTTGTCAGAATATGCCTGAGCTGCACCGATTCTAAAATGCTCTTTCTCTGCTTCAGACATTTCACCAAAATCTTTTTCAATATCTTCAGGATGCATTGTCATGATTTTTTCTCCAAGATTCAGAGCATCTTTTAATGCTGCTGGTCCAGAATATGCATCTCTAGCCGCCTTGTAATAAGGATTTATACGGTCTATCTCATTAACCCATTCTTTTCTGAGAACATTAACTGCGCGACCTGTATCATCAAGATATCCTGTTTCTGGATTTCTATGTTGACCTATAATGTGATCTAGACCGCGTTTTGCTGCATCCAAAAGCCTCATATTCGGTGTGCCAAAAATCTCAGGTTCTCCCTGTGCGTTATATTTAACTCCATAATCATTTGGATCAAACGGGATATTTTTTCCACGAGATTCACTTGCCAGATTTGCTAATCCGATCTTTATACCTTCTTTGATTCTTGGGTCTTCCAGCATATATGAAATATGAGGACTATGTACAACGCCTCGAATTCCTTTCTGCGTTGCTTTTTCAGCAACACGTAATTGAGAATATATGTTTTCTTTGTATTTTTGAAGGTCAGTTAGTTTTTTTGCAGCCTCTTCTGCATCTGCTTTTGCCCCTTCCATTGCCTGCAATTCATTTGAGTTTAAATATACATGAGTTTTTCCGCTAGAAACTACTTTAGCGGCATCCTGGAAACGTTTTTCTGCATCATCAGATTCTTTTTGCGCGGCATTTATCATGCTCTCTATATCAGAAAGAGGTTTTTCAAATTGCTTTGCTATAGATGAAACGCTGCTTGGACGAAATGCTTTTTCATATAGGGGCCTTGATGATGAAAACTGAGTTTCCGTGAGCGCATTGGCTCTCTCACGCCTTGTTTCCTTCGCGTCAAATCCTCTTTTAATGGTTGCCAAAAGCCGTGATCTGACTTTTCCCTCTCCCGTAGCTTCATCCTTACCTGTCCTGGACTTAAAACTTCCCCTGATAATTGCAGATGGTGTTCCTGGTGTTCTAGCTGCAACTCCAGCTAAAGTTTGGATGGGATGTCCACCGGCTTCCATGAGAGTTGTAGGGACTCCCGCAGCATGAGTTGTGTTGAAAAAATCAATGATATCTTTGGCCTTCACAAGACCTGATGCTATCCCTTGATCTATGGCTGATATGATTGATTTAAAAGCATGATGCTTGACTGCCTCCGGTGAATATTTACCCAAAATTTTTCCTGCTGTTATGGGGATTTCCGCAAGTTGTCCACCCGCCACGCTGCCGGCGACATTGGCGGCGGTTTCCTTGGCTTTCTGAGTCCAGTAATTGGGTCCAGACACGGGCTGTTCGGCGCCAGATATAACGCCTGTCCTCGCCGCCTGTCCAAGCCTGCCAAGCCATCCTGCGGCGGGCGCTATGTCTCCTATCAAGCTTTCTGGTGCTATTGCTGCGGCTGCTTGGCTTCCAATATCCCCGGCGCCAGCCGCAATGGGATGTGCGGCCTGATACGGAGCTGCCTGCTGCTGCAATTTAGCGATACCTTGAACCGCGTTCTGCTGGAGCCAATCGCCCGGCGTCTTTGCAATGGGAAGTGCAGAAAGACCTTTTCCCACAAGCTGCTGCAACCCTAGCATGGATTCGCCAAACCCCCTACCGGCCCCAGCACCAATAGAGGATAAAACGCCTGGAGTTGGGGCAGGAGGGGCGGATGGTACACCTGTAGGCGTAAGAGAAAATCCACCTGTATCTTCCGCAGGGGCATTTGAAGTAGGGGTTAGAGAAAATCCTCCAGTATCATCTTGTACCATTTACTGGACTCCTACTGGTACAGCCATGCCATTATAAATCACATACTGCTTGCTTCCCTTGTAAATCGAAGTACCATTTTTCAGTTTTGCATAAGCGGGCGGAACAGGGATAGCACCGTCACCGCTAGGCACTGTTGGCGTGGAAGGTGGAGCAGATGGAGAAGGTAAGGGAGATGGAGTTTGAGTCTGATCCTGATCTTCTGAACTTCCACCTTCATCGCTATAAGTTGGTACTTGTTGACCTTTCTCATCATAATTTTGAGGAATTGCCGTAATGAAATTGTTCATCTGGTTAATTGTATCAGAATAACTTTGTGTCCTTGCCCTCATATTGGCTTGAGCAGCCTGTATAGCCGCTGTCATCTGAGATTTGTTATAGGAAGGATTAAACAACTGACGAGCGTATTCCTGTGCATTGACTGTTGATCCAGCCGAACCAGTTGATCCGCTGATAACCTTTGCATATTCTTCAGCCATTGTTCCAATGGCAGTAGCGTATGCAACAGTATTTGGATCACCGCTTGTGACTTTTCCACTTTGTATGTATTCGTTTATGGACGGTCCAAGATCGGTTGGTGGAGCGCCAGATGAAAAAAGATTTTGCTGGACGTATTGCCACTGTTTATCAAAAGTCTGATCAGACGCCATGGCTTGCTGTTGCTGAGCCGTCAATTTTGAAATGCTGCTGTTAATGCCACCTACCAATGACCTACGGCTGGACATCATAATAGGGTCAATTCCATATGCAGCCATAAAAGCATGAACGCCGTTGTTCCACAGATTTACGTCAGGAGAATCTTTGCCAAACTGCATTTCTGGTGCATATCGCCTATCAAACCCATTCAGAACATAAGCTGGAATCTGTTCCATAAAAGGATTGCGAATATATGCCTGCATTGCCTTACTGGATTCTGGTGAAGTCGTCGGCGGCGCAGGAACATACCCACCACCAGGAATAGGAATTGTACCTTCCAGCGCTGGTCCACTCGGGGAAGTTATGTTTTGATCCGCACCAGGCGGTGCGCTGGGAGTAGGTGACAATCCTCCTGCCGTTGGTGTTGGTTCAGGAGCGTTCCATTGATATAATGCATCAAGGCTATCAGATGCACCTGACAGTGTTGCACCTAAGTTTGCGTATTTGTTCATGTAATCTTCAGCACCACCCAAACCTTGAGTAGCCAGAATTTGCATAAGGCCATAATTTTTTGTTGCCCTAGCATACGCCATGATTTCCGTTTCTTTGTCTTTGTCATTTTTGCTGTTATCTGACATTATCTTTGATAGATAAGTCATCTCATATCTGTGATTTTGGATGGCGTTTGCAGCGTTTGTTTTCCATATATTATAAGAATTCGTTAAATTATCTTTCCATTCATTGTAAGCCTGTGTGTTTGATGCATCTACATTCTGCTTAAACGCAGACATGACCTGAGCGCCAGCATTTAGGGCAGATGTTATAGGGTGCTTTGTTAATGCAGAGCCAACCAGAGCAAGCATCATTGCTGCCGATCCCCACGCATGAACGGCATTGAATTGCTGCTGTTGAGGGGATGGCGGTGGAGTGTATTGTTGAGGAAAATCGCTATCAACTGAAGATGGTTGAAAGTTATTTGCTATCTCAGATAAATCAGATGATGATGACGTGAAAAAATCTCCAGGAACTTGATTTCCAGGAGCTTGAGATGGTGCGCTAGGAGGGGACTGTGTTGTTTTATCAGATGACGTAGGCGTGGAAGGTGAAACGGCTGGCGTTGCCGTTTGAGGATTGACGATAATTGGTCCTGTTTTTCCTAATAGAGCTGTAGTGACCGGACCAGGAGGGAGACTAGACGCTGACGTTGATGCTACCACTCTTTCCTCCTGTCGTTCCCGTACCTCCAGCGGCCATAGACGCAAAGTTTCCTATGGCGGATGACAAATCCTGATCCTGCTGCATGCTCTGGTTCATGATGTCCTGATAGAGGGTATCTGACATTTGCGTAGATTGGATTCCAGAATTCAACAACTGCATGGCCATATTTGTTGCCTGCGTCGCGCCTTGCTGTTGGGCCGCTGCAAGGTCTTGTGCTTCTGCTGACGATCCGCTCATGCCCATGGCGGCATATTGGCTTCTGATAGCGGCTTGGGCTGCGGACGTAGCCTGATTGATCGCCGCCTGCGCGCCAGGCG
>Ga0335083_10008220_pt1 | contig 12768 bp, 10 predicted proteins | sample Lox_Sample_42_FD_206716 | JGI IMG/M metagenome (GOLD analysis project Ga0335083, IMG submission 206716) | Soil microbial communities from Loxahatchee National Wildlife Refuge, Florida, United States - Lox_Sample_4.2 | ecosystem: Environmental > Terrestrial > Soil > Wetlands | place: USA...
CACGAGCCCCGATCTTGCCGCTCGACTGAATTAGTTTAGTCCCTCTTCGCCCGATTGACAGCCGGGGCGGCCGTCGCGCGGTGTATGCCCTGCGCGCTCTGCGCTTTTTTCGTTCTGCGGTTGCTCCGGTCGGCGCGCATGGCGTCGGACAAAGCGATATGTTCGTGCCCCCGCCTGCTGTCACGCCTCGGCGACTATTTCACGCGGACCACCGGAGGCGGGTTCCAGCTGCCGTTCAGTACGGTCGGTGAGGTGTCCGGGTTCCAATATAACCGCAGCATCAGGATGAAGTCGCCGTCGGGGGCCGGAAGCCAGTTCGACTGCTTGTCGCCGCCCGGATCGTTTGCCTGGATATACAGATCGAGCGAGCCGTCTGCGTTGTACTTCAGCGGATTGCGCGGGCTCAGCGTATAGCGGTTCAATGGGTTCGCCACGAAGAAGAACAGGCCATCGTACATCGTCAACGACCAGAAGCCCTTGACCGGCGGCGTCTGCCCCTTGGGGAAGCGCACGACATACCGGTACGCACCCGATAGCTTGTTGCCTTCGCTGTCCGTGCGCGTGAAGGGATACACCGCATCCTGCGGTCGGTTGGCTCCCAGACCGATGGCGGTGACCAAAGCGCGCTGGAGGTAATCCGTCCCGTAGTCTCCGGTCTTGGTGCCGATGCGCCAGCCGTTCGAGACTCTGCCTGCGTCCTGGGCATGGCCGACGATTTCCTCCCAACCGGCCCGAGGTGCGAGTTCCAGCGCTTGGGCCACGATCGGATCGACCCGCTTGATGTCGAACTCCTGACCCGGGACGATGCCGATCGTCCTCAGCTTGGCTAGCATCGGCGCGTCCGCCGCTGCCGGCGGGTTCTCCTTCAGCAGCGCAGCCATGATCTGGAAGAATTGCTCCCCGCTCATGTGGTTCACCTGCGCACGTACCGCAGTCTGCATGTCGATGCTCGGATCGACCTCGCCGGGAGGCGGCGAGTACGCTCTGCCGTAGGAGCTCAGCGGCACCAGCGAGTACAGGTCCTGGATCGCATGCACGGCGGCGTAGTCCTCCGGCGCACCGGTGCAATACGTCCGGCCGATCAGCCACACGAGGTTGGTCGGCGATTTGATCTCCTGCACGCCTGCGGGCAGCGGCGTGCTCTTCCAACCGGGACCGGTGATCGCGTACTTCTGCGCTTTCGTCCCGGTCGTGCGCGTGCCGGGGACGGCGATGACGTCGGTCCAGGCGCTGTAGATCGGGAACAGATAGTAGCGTCCATGCTCGTCCGGCAGGCTTAGGACATAGGGCTCCTTCGCGACATCGATCCAAGCAGTGCTGTACAGGGTGTCGGCGTTCGGAGCGGTGATGTCACGGAACGCTGCGGTCGGGTAGCGCCTCGCGTTGGCGAACTGGCCCATGGGCGCAGGCGCCCCCTCGGGGACCGCCACGTTGGTCATGACGCGCCTGGTCATCTCCATCGTGACGAGCGGATAGCCGTAGATATAGGCATCGACGGCCGCGTCGAAGGCCTGTTGCTGCGCCGGATTCGCCGCCGGCTGCTCCTCGCGCTGCCGCTCCGACGCACATCCGCCCAGCATGCTGACGACCGCGGCGCCGGCGAGGATCGTGCGCCAGAACTTCCGCTCCTCGATCGATCGCACGCGTGGTCTCCTCTGGCGGTGCACAGTCGGTGGTTTGGTCTCGCCGGATTTTAGCTACGGGCTGCTCGGGAACCCGGTCCGAGTGTGTCATGAATCTGCTAACCTATCAACATCGCCTGCAAGCGCTCGCGCTCCGCTCGCGCGGCCCACCCTGGAATGACAAGTCGCATGGGAACGATGATCCGTCGCGCCGCGCTGTTAGCGCTCGCCGTGCCTGTCCTCGCTTCTTGTGGATCGAAGAGCGCGAAGCAAGAGCAAGCGCCCCCGCCGGAGCAGTTGCATTCTCTGTTTCCGCAGCAGGCGGCCACTCCGCAGGCTCCGCCAGCGCAAGCAGGCGCAGCCAAACAGCCCGCCACTGCGGTGCCCGCGCCCGCCGCTGCTACCACCTCGTGGCCGCTGATGCTGACCTCAGAGGATGTCAGGTTCCAGGTCCACGAGCCGCTGCTCGACTCTTGGCGTGACGGTGTGCTCGCGGCCGGCTCGCTTGTGGTTGCGGAATCCACGGCCCAGAAGTCGGTGAACGGTTGGGTGGCCATCAAGGCGCTCACGCAGGTGGATTCGGCCTCCGGTGTGGTGGTGCTCCAGGATCTGGAAGTGACCGGTACGAGCTTCTCGGGCCCGGCGGAGGCGACCCAAGCATGGCAGGAATATCTGCGCTGGACCTTGCCCGACAAGATCAAGACGATCGCGCTCTCGCGCCTGGAGTCGGGCCAAGCGGTGGCTCGCGCACGCCAGCAGAGCGCGGCGGTCAGCGTCAAAGCGCCCAACATCATCATCTCCGAGCAACCCGCCGTGCTCGTCTACATCGACGGCGAGCCGCGCTACGTGGCGATCAAGGGCACGCAGCTCATGGGACTGCTCAACACTCGCGTGTTGTTGCTCAGGGATGCCGCGGGGATGAACTACCTGCACCTGTACAACGGCTGGGTGAGATCGGCGTCGCTGCAGGGGCCGTGGGAGGTCGCATCTCCGACGTTCGGCGCTGCCGAGTTGGAGCGAGCGGCGCGTGCCTCCGGCCGCGTGAATCTGCTGCCTGGCAAACCGGATGCACAAGGCCAGAGGCCCACGCTGTCGGATAGGCACCTGCCACGGATCATCGTCAGCACGCAGCCCACGGCGCTCATCGTGCTCGACGGCGCTCCGCGTTTCGCCCGCGTTCCGGGGACTAGCCTGGAATATGCAACGAACACCACAGCACATCTGTTCCGCGACGATGCGAAGCGGATATACGTGCGCATCGGCGGCACTTGGTTCCGGGCAAGCGCGTTGACTGGGCCGTGGGAGTATCTGCTGACTCCGAACCTGCCTGCCGACTTCTGGGCCATTCCGGACAACAGCCCCAAGGGCAGCGTGAAGCGCGCCATCGCGAACACGCAAGCGGGTGCACCGACGATGAGGGGTGGCTCGACGGTCGTCGCTGCCGACCGACGCAGTGCCACGCTGTCGGTGATCATGAGCGGTGACCCCGTGCTCAAACCCATCCCCGGTACGCAGCTCAACTACGTCGCAAACGCGTCGGTTCCGATCATACAAGTCGACGTCAATGACTGGTACGCGGTGCAGGAGGGAGTGTGGTTCTATGCAACGGAGGCGACCGGCCCATGGACAGTGACCAGCTCGGTGCCTCCACAGATCTACTCCATTCCTCCGACCGTTCCGATCTACAACGCGATCCAGTCGCGCGCCATCTCCTCCAGCACCGACGTGGTGTATTACGGCTATCCGACCGCCACATCCACCGCAAGCGAGGGCGGCGCTATAGGCGTCGAAGACCAGGGAGCGGATTATCAGTACACCCCGCCGTCGGGCCTGTACTGGAACTGGTCCTGGCACTAGCGGATCAAGACGCCACCGAGGTGGTCGAACGTCCCGCGCACCGTTGGACTGAGAAGATGCAACGGACGAAAGAGCTGGGGCGACTGCTGGCGCTGGTTCTGTGTCTCCTGTCGGGCACGGCCGTTTGGGCGCAGACGGACGCGCGCGGAAGGGATTGCGACGGTTGCCCCGAGATGGTGATGCTCCCGGCTGGTAGCTTCACGATGGGCTCGCCCGGTTCCGAAGCGGGGCGCTGGCCGAGAGAGGGTCCCCGACACACCGTCACGATCGCACACCCGTTCGCCGTAGGCAGGTTCGAGGTCACGCGCGGCGAGTTCGCGCGGTTCGTGCGCGAGACAGGGTACACAGCCGGCGGAGGATGTTATTTCTGGAGCGGCAGCCGCGCCGAGAGCCAACCGTCCAAGGACTGGCGCTCCCCAGGATTCTGGCAGACCGAGCGCGATCCGGTCGTGTGCGTGAGTTGGCTCGATGCCAAGGCCTACACGCGATGGCTTGCGGCCAAGACGGGAAAGCCCTATCGCTTGCTGACCGAAGCCGAGTGGGAATACGCCGCTCGCGCCGGAACGCAGACCTCGCGCCCGTGGGGCGATGACCCGGATGAGGCCTGCGTCTATGCCAGCGTTGCCGATTTCGCGGCCAGGAGCATCCCGGGGTCCGAGCTATGGAAGTTCCACAACTGCGACGACCGGAACACTTATACGGCGCCGGCCGGCACGTACATGCCGAATGGCTTCGGGCTCTACGACATGATCGGCAACGCGTGGGAGTGGGTCGAGGACTGCTGGCACGAAGACTACACCGGCGCGCCGAACGACGGCAGCGCCTGGGTGAGCGCCGACTGCTCGCAACGGGTGATGCGCGGCGGAGGCTGGGTCAGCGTGCCGGATCTTGCGCGTTCGGCTTCGCGGGGCTGGGATGCCCCCGGCGACCGCGGCGACTTCCGCGGGTTCCGCGTCGCGCGGACGCAATGAAACGGGGCCTGTACTTCTAGCCCACCGGAAGAACTACGAAGTACGATCCCCGCTGCGCACCGCGGCGAGCGCCTCGTGCAGCGTGGCGAAGATTCTCGGTTCCCCGATGGCCGTGGTGATGCCATGCCGGTCCATATCGGACCGGAGATAGCGGTTGACACGCGCGAACACCAACCCGACCCCTCGCCGCTGGAGCTCGTCGAGCAGCTCGAGCACGGAACGCGCCGCAGCGTAGTCGAGATCGGTGATCGCTCCGGCATCGACGACGAACCATCGCACCCGCGTTGGTGCGTGCTCGACGAGTGCACGCACTTCGTCGGCGAAGCGGTTCTCGTTCGCGTAGAACAGGTCCGCGCCGAACCGATAGACGATCAGTCCCGGCGCGGTCTCACAGCCAGGCGTCGCCGGCGCCGGTACCCACCGGCCGCTCGCATCCGGCAACAAGACCATGGTGTGCGGCCGGTAGCTGTGGCGTACGTGCCGCAGCAGGGACAACGCCATAGCCAGCAGAATCCCCTGCTCGACGCCGATGACCGCGACCACGGCAGCCGTGACGACGGCGAGGGTGAACTCACCCGGGCTCTCGCGCCGCATCGCGCGCAGGCCTCGCACGTCGATGAGCCCGACGGCGATCGTGAAGACGATGCCGGCGAGCACGCAGCGGGGCAGGTATTGCAGCGGGCCGGTGAGAAACAGCAGGACGAGCAATACCACGCCGGCGAACACCACCTGCGCAAGCTGCGTGCGCGCGCCGGCGAGCTCGGCCATGGCCGTCTGCGTGGGGCTGCCGTTGACCACGAATGCCCCCGTCATGGCTGCCGCGGCGTTCGCCGCCGACAGGCCCAGAATGTCGGCGTTCTCGTCGACGCGCTCGCGGTAACGCGCGGCGAACACGCGGGAGGCCGCGGCGCTCTGAGCGATGATCATCACGAAGCACGACGCGGCGACGGGGAGGAGCTTCATCAGGTCGAACCAGCTCACGTCGGGCAAGCCGAAGGAAGGCAGCCCGCCCGGGACAGGCCCGACTACGGCGATGCCCCGGCCCGCGAAATCCCATGCAAAGCTCGCGGCGATGCCGCCGATCACGGCAAACAAGGGGACGGGCAGCCGCGGCAGGTAATGCCGGAACACCAGGATGCTGCTCACCACGGCCGCCGAGATCGCCAGCGTCGGCATGTGGACTTGTCCCAGGCCGTGGACGACTTGCCAGAGCTGTCGGACGGTCCGCGGCGAATGCACGGAGATCCCCAGCAGATCGCCCAGCATCGCGATACCCACTTGAAATCCCACACCGGTGAGGAACCCCACCAGCACGGTGCGGGACAGGAAGTCGGCCAGAAACCCCAGTCTGAACAGCCGCGCGAGCAACAGGAACCCGGCAGTCAGCAACGCGACCATGCCGACCAGCATCATGTACCTCCCGCTGGCGGGTGGTGCCATCCCCGAGAGCGAGCTGGCGAAGATCGCGGCGGTCGCCGAGTCGGCCGCGACAACCAGATGGCGCGAGGAGCCGAGTATCGCGAACGCGACAAGCGGCAGGAGCACGGTGTACAGCCCGGTCACGACCGGGGTCGCCGCGATGCGCGTGTAGCCGAGCACCTGCGGAATATTCATCGACGCGAGCGTCACGCCGGCCAGCGCGTCGCGCACTGCGCCGCCGCGGGTCAGAGGACGAAGCCCTCCAAACAGGCTCAGACGCACCGTTGTGCCGCGCAGGGTTCAAGCTGCGTCGTCTCCGGCTGACCGGACCCACGTCGCCCGTGGTTCGAGAGCGGGGCCGAGCCGAGGTCGATCACGAGGCGAGACGAGGCGGGGTGCCGGAGGGCTGCGCTGTACACGATCCGAGGCGGGTATACCCCGTTGTAGTGCGCCGCTCGGGTGCTTCCGTTCGTCTAGTGTGGCCCGGCGGCGGTGCCGGGTTTGCCGCCGCTGAAGCCGCCTGAAGGGCGGGAGCCCTGGAAGCTCGCCGCACGCAAGTTGCCCAGATCTTGAGCCCGACGCTCACGGTCGAGGCCCTGCACGCTGCTCGCTGTAAGCTGGGAGCCGGCGCCGGCTTGCACCTGGGCTGGCGCGGAACGCTGAACGCTGGCACCTGTATATTGCGCCGGCATAGCGGCTTCGATGCGTGGCGCAACCAGCGTCGGCTTTCCCTGGGCGGACGGTGGCGCGATCTGCTCCCACTGCCCGTTGTCTCCGCGACGGTATACGTTACCGTCCTTGGTGCCGAACACCTGCTGGTTGCCCGGGCCCCCTACGGCGATCAGGCCCCATTGCTCGCCTGCCACGCCCATCGCGGAGGGGAGCGGTTCGCCGGATTTGCCCCCAGCGATCCGGCGCGCCGTGGCGGACTTCCCTGTGCTGGCGTCGCCCAAGGTGAGCTTGCCGCCGGATGCGGCCGTCCCTGTCTTGGTGTTCGTCGCGACGCCGCGTGCGCCATCAGCGTAACTCGCCGGATAGACGTTCTTCAACGCGCCGTTCTGACCGGCGATCAACTTGCCCGTAGTGGAGTTGTAAGCCGTGCCGTAGCGCGTCGCCCACTGGTTTGTGCCGAACGCGTTGTACCCTGCCGCCTCGCGCTGCGCCGTGGAAAGGCCCGCACGGTGACCGTAGATGTTCCCCGTGGTGCCGGCCCATCCGCCGGGGCCCCAAGCGGTCATGCCCCCGCGAGCGTTGTATCCCCACCCGTAATACGGGCCCCACCACGGCGCGGGCGGGCGCCACCAGACGGCCCCGTACGGCCAACCGAAGCCGAAGCCGAACGCCCAGCTCGTCCATGGCGTCCAAGCCATCCCCATACCCAGGCCATAAGTCGCCGGATACCCGATCCAATAGCGGCCGATCCATGGCGAGTGGTAATAGCCGGTGCCGTAGACGACCACACCGCCGGGAGCAACCACGGCGCCATAGTATCCCGGCGTGTAGCCCACATACACGTACGTCGGCGTCACGCGGTACACCCGCACGTAGGTCACGTAATGCACCGGTGAGGACGGTGGAATGGTATAGATCACCGCGGGGACGGTGGCGGCGACCTGCCAGGGGCCGGACATCGAGCTTGCCGAGAACCACACACCATCCTGGCACGCATACCAGCTCGTGTCGTCGACGCGGATGATCGGTGCGGGCGTGTTGAGCACGTACTGCAGCGGCGTCCCAGCGATCGCTGCGAGCTTCGGCTCTCCGTCGATCTGCGGTGCGAAGGTGGCGAGCTTGCGCTGGACGCGCGCAGTGGTCGGGATCTGATCCGCGATCAGCGCTTCCTGCGCCTGGCGCGTCCCCGGCACCGATGCCTTGACGTTCTCCTTCCGGCTGCTGTCCGGGATGCGCGAGAAGTCTTTGGGCAAGCTCTTCGCGGGAACAAACTCCCACGGTCCATCGAACGAGCTCGCGCGGAACCAGCGCCCGCCGAGCAGCACGTACGACATCCGATCGGTCAGCAGTTTGAACACGTCCGCGGTGGTGTTCTTCACGTACAGCAGCGAAGTACCGTGGATCGGGACGTAGTTCGGCTGGCCTTCGGTGACGATTAACTCCGTGGGAGTGGTGGCGACGATGATGTTGGGTGCGAGCTCGGGACCCAGTGATGGCTTCTTCTTCGTTTTCGGATCCTCCTGCTCGTCGAGCAGATCGATCTGGCGCAATTCGCGCGCCGCGGCCTCGGCCCTGGGTGCATCCGCCGGCGGAGCCTGCGCTACGCTCCACGGCCCGGACATCGCGCGCGCCTGCATGTAACCGTCGAGCACATGCAGATACAGCTTGCCCGCGGGATCCTTGAGCAGCAGTACGCGCGTGTTCAAGACGCGAGAGAGGTTCGTGCCCTCGACGGGGACGAATCGCGCTTCGCCGTCGATGTATACAAGCAGCGACGGCTGCGGCATGAAGACAATGCGCGGAGGCGTGTTCTCGAGCGGCATGGCCTTGCCCTTGATGCGCGCTTTACGGATGGCCAGCTGCGCCTCCAGCCGGTCGAGGGAGACCGATTTGATGCCCCTGGGAAGGGTCTCGCTCAGCACTTGCTCATACGCTTGTGCCTGCTCCGGCGCGGCCGGAAAGCGAGCATCGGTGATCTTGAGATTCTCCAGCGCCACCAGGCGCTCCTCTTTGTTTACGAGGGTGCGCGCCGACAGCTCGACGACGCCGAAGGTGGGTGGCTGCTCACCGCCGGATTCCAACGCGACGGCTGCGTGCGCCTCCAGAGCGAATCCGTCCCAGGAATCGAGCTGGGGCTGATAGATCGTGACGGCCATTCCACCGGCCGGCAGTGTTCTGGGCCAGCCGATATCCGGCTGGGTCTGGTCCGATGAGGGTTTCGCCCCGGTCGTCGGCCCTGTAGCCTGGGCCGTGGTGCCTTGGCCCGCCACGCCCGCCGGTGTGCCGATCTGCCCGTCGGGTGGAGCCGCCGCCTCCATCGGCTTGGCTCCGCTCGCGGGTGTGGTCGATCCGGAAGGCGAAAGCTCCGAGGCGGCGGACTCGCGCACGCCTCCGGGCGCGGTCCCGGACTGTTTCTTCTCGGAGCTCGTGCAGGCGGCGATCGCGATCCCGAACAAAGCCAGGAACACGGCAGCCCGTGCCACTCGCAGTGATGTATCGGGCTGGGCTGTCTGCTGCACGCCGGGAATTGCGTGGGGCATATCGCCGGATCTACATCGCCGGACCGAAAGCGCCTGCCCCTGCCGCCGCTGCCGCGCCGAAGCGGCGGAGCGGTGACCGGGCGCGCTGCCTTTGTTCAATCCTTGTGATCCGCATGCACCCGTCCGAAGGTCTAACCAGCGAAAGGCACGACAGCCACTCGAGGTCCCGACACCGGGACGACGTTTACCGCTTCCTCCCTTCTATGATCTCACGTTCCGCCGCCGAGAGGTCCTACGCCCGCCAGGAGGCGCGAGCGAGTCGACCCGCGCCATCGTAAGCGAGCCAACTGCGCGCTGCCCCTGGTTTCTGCAATTACCGGCTCTGCCGCGCCAACGGCTGGGCTGGTGGGTGCTTGGGTCCGGAAACGAGCTGTCGCTGGCGTGTCACGCCGATCCTTCGCGACGTATGACGACGGCGTTGTGGCGATGGGCTCCGCCTCGAGCGCTCCGCCTGGCCTTAGAACGAACGCGTCCCAGCAATCGACCACCCGCTGGGCCATCTTGCTGACGCCCCCGGACGTCATCGATGCGAGGCTAACCTTGGTCGGCGGGAAGCGGCGGGGTGAGCTGCGGGAGGACTGCACGCGCCCTCCTCATCGACGCCCACGTGGTCGGGACGCGGTTCGACCTCGATCAGGAGACCCGCCGCGCCGCTTTGGACATCGCCGGTGGAGATCCTCGGTCGCTTCCGGTCCCGATCGCCTCGCGCGCGGCCGCGCGTCCGGGCGACTAAGCTACAACAGTTCAGCGAAAAGGATCAGCTGCTTTGCGTAACGCCCAGGTCACACCGACGCGGGAGCGGTACGCAGCACATCGATTTGATCCGAGCCGCGCCCTGCAGGTCACGCGGGGGGTGCGCCCCTCCCCCCGCGCTTCGACAGCCGGTTGCCGGGCTTACTGGTTGTCGCCGCGGCCCGGACCCTTCGGGGTGGGGCTGGTGACCGCGCCGCCGGCGGCCGCGCCACTCGGAGTGCCTCTGCCCTGCGCCGCGGGGGCACCTTGCTCTACAGCTCCGCCGCCGGCTGCCGCCGCGCCCGAGGGGGTGCCTCTGCCCTGTGCTTGGGGGGCCCCTGCCTCCACGCCCTGGCTCTTCTGCTTCTTGGCGTGTTTCTGCTTCTTCTTCGATTGCTTGGCTGGCTTCTGCGGCTGGGCCTGATCGCCCGAAGCGGGCTGGTCTGCGCCGTAGGCCACGAAGGTCACGGCTGCGAATAACGCTGCAACGAGGGTTGCAAGTAGTTTGCGCATAGCATCTCCTGAATATGTGGTTGGAATCGCTCGCCCAGGGGGGCCTGCGAGGTCTCGGCGGGTATCGCCTTTTTTATTCTACCGCTTACGCGATGATTCATGCTACAAGCGCAAGCCGGTGCTCCGCGCTGGTCGGTCCGCTCGAGAACCTGTGGCGGGTGCTGCAGGCACCTCCTCGGCGCTTGACGCAGATGTCATCGCGCGGGCGGCGGGACGTCGAGACGCAAGCGTATGAAGGCGAAGATGACGTGCCTTGATCTGGGTCAAGCGTGCGAGGCCCGGATCGATTATGCTCTGCCGCCGTGCAGTGGCGCGACGCTCCCTGCGTTAACGGGGGCCATGCAATGATGTCAAAGGAGAGCAGCAAATGAAGCATCTGTCTGTGTTTCTTACGGCCGCATGTCTGAGTTTTGCCGTGCCGAGCGTGCATGCGCAAGACAAGCCTGGGGCCGTCGTAACCGACGAGTCGGAAGCGGTGGTCACGGTACGCGACGTCGACTACCAGAACCGCACGGTCGTCTTGCAAGGGCAAAACGGCAAGCTGGTCACCATGAAGGTCCCGCCGGAAGCTCAGAACCTCGACCAAGTCTATGCCGGTGCGAAGTTCCGCGTGCGCTATCTGCAGTCGGTGGCCGTGTACATCAGCCCTCAAGGCGGCGCTCCGTCCGCCAACGTCGGCGCAGCGATGCAACTGGCACCGAAGGGCGCGACGCCCGGTGGAGTTCTGGTCGAAGTGAAGCGCATCCAAGCACGTGTGGATGCGATCGACTACGACAATCGCATCGTGGCGCTGACCGGTCCGCAGGGCAACACGTTCGAGTTCAAGGTCGACGACAGCGTCAAGCGGCTGAACGAGGTCAACGTCGGCGACATCGTCGTCGTCGACTATACGCAAGCGTTGGCCATGAAGATGATCAAGGAGTAGTGCAAACGAATACCGCGCCGATCACGGCTGCGCGGGTGAGGCAGGAGGTTCGAAGCATGCTCAAGTCAATCGTCCCTTGCATGGTTGCTGTGATCATGCTTTGCACCTCTTGCGCGGCGAGCACCTACTACCAGGTGACCGATCCGGGCAGCGGAAAGGTGTTCTACACGCAGGAGATCAAGCGCAACGGCTCCGCGGTGGAGTTCAGGGACGCGAAGACCGGTGGTGTGGTGACGCTGCAGAGCTCCGAGATCGTCCACATCACGCCGCAGGCATACAACCAGGCGGTGCCTCCGCCCCAGACGACCGAGAAGAAGTAGCCGGCGCGCCGGCGCGGACTCTCTCCGCTCGTCGGCTCCCTGTTGGGCGCCGCGCAGTCGCATGGTAACCTGTACTCGGAACCGCTAGAGCATGCCGCATGGCGTCGCTATGCGAGGCTCGACGCAGAAGCAGGTCAGCGATGACGGGTCGATCAGGAGCAGTGCGGATGGTATCCCGGTACGGGGCCGCGGCCTCGTGCGCGGCCGCACTTTGGCTATGCGTCGCCGCGACCGCGGTCCACGCTCAAGACATCAGCATCGTCTCCCCGGCCTCCGAGGAGACGGTGCACAGCAACCCGGGCGAGGTGACCGTGGTCGTGAGCTACAAGGCCGCGCCCCCGTCTTCGATGGTCCGGATCCTGGTCGATGGACAGCCGGCCGGCCCCGCGCAGCCGGGCGACACGTTCCTGCTCCAAGGCATCGAGCGCGGCGCACACACACTGCAGGCGCAGCTTCTCGCGCCCGCGGGCAAACTCGTTGCAGCCTCTGCTCCTGTCACGTTCTATATGTGGCATGCGTCGATCTTGCTTCCGCAGCCGCAGGTGTCGCCGCACAAGCAATAAGTATCGGGTCGGTCCGTTCCTCAGTCAGCGGCGCCGCTGGCCGGGCCCTCTCCAGCGCGCAATCGCGCTTCCCGCGGTTTACGGAACGTAGTAGAGGCCGCCGTAGGGCAGCGCCTCGCCGCCATCCACGTTGTACCACGGGTCGGAATAGATGTCCGTCGTTCGGGCCGGCGGCACCGGCCACAGCTTCACTGCCTGCACGTCTACGACGGGAACCTGCTGGTCGAGTTTGTGCACCTTGATCGTTTGTGCCGGGGCTACTGTTCCCACTACCGTCATCGTGCGCCGCGGAGCATAGACGGCGGGATCGTAGTAGCCCTGCGCGCATGCCAGGAAGCGTCCCTGCGGCTGGTTCTGCAGGCGCGGGCTTCCGTCGGAGCCCAGAAGGTAACTGAGCATCTTGAAGCAAGTCTCGGTCTGCTTCGGCTCGACGCTGAGAATCGGCCCGCCCCAGCGCACCTCGGCTCCGAGGCTGTCCTTCTCGAGCGCCTGCGCCGGAGTGATTTTCTTGACTGGAACTTTCGACGGCGGTTGAGCGGCGCAGCCTGCAAGCGCAGCTACAAATGCGCCGACGCCGAACGCTCGGATCCACATGGCTTGCTCCTTGAAGAGACGGGGGACGCTGCCCCGCTCG